>Ga0207797_1003687_pt1 | contig 10060 bp, 9 predicted proteins | sample PRCRCaboRojoPR_6_FD_187275 | JGI IMG/M metagenome (GOLD analysis project Ga0207797, IMG submission 187275) | Marine sediment microbial community from Cabo Rojo, Puerto Rico - PR CR 10% Liquid 1 (SPAdes) | ecosystem: Environmental > Aquatic > Marine > Coastal > Sediment | place: Cabo Rojo, Puerto... | reverse complement strand
CCGTCGCGTCGGGTTCGTCCGTCCCTTCCGTCCCGCCCGCCGCGTCGGCCTCCTCCGGCGAGCCCTCCCCGCTCCCGAGGACCCGGACCCGGTCGGGGAGCGCTGCGAGCCCCGCCTCGGGCCAGTCACCGGCGGCGAACGCGAACGTGGTGTTCGGGCTGTCCGCGACGAGCCGCGCGACGCCCTCGGCGGCCCGGCGGTACGCCCGGTCGTCGAGCCGGTCGGGGACCTCGGCCGTCAGGGGGTAGGACTCCGAGAGCGCCCGCGGGAACGGGCCGAACGGCGGGACGACCCGCCAGGTCTCGTCGAAGTCCTCGGCGTTACCCTTCCCGGTCGTCAGCAGTACGGAGTCGCCCTCGACGCGGAGCCGCGAGAGCCGCTCGTGGTGGCGCAGCACCTCCGGCCGGTCGGCGCTGTCCGCCGAGAGGTAGAAGAACGCATCCTTCGAGACGGGGTCGGTCGCCTCGAGCGCCTCCGCGTGGTCCAGCAGCGTCCGGTAGCCGTCGAGCAGGTCCGGGTGGGCCCGCGCCCGCGCCTCGACGAGTTCGAGGAGGTTCCCGCGGCGGATCGCCTGTTTGATGGTACGTATCTCCGCGAAGGTGACGTGGAGGTTGTGCTCGGCGAGCAGCCGCTCGCGCTCGTCGTCCCCACACGCACGGAGCTCGTCGGGCGAGCGTCCGGTACAGATCGCACACGAGCACGGGAAGTAGTCGAGATCCGCGAGCTGTTCGGTCCCCCGGACCGTGAGGTAGCGGTCGTCGCGGGCGTACAGCGCGTAGGCGGCCGAGTCGAACAGGTCACAGCCGCAGGCGACGGCGAGCGCGAACGTCATCGGGTGGCCGGCGCCGAACAGGTGGACGGGGGCGTCCGCGCCGAGCCCCCGCTTTGCCGCCATGGTCACCTCGACCGTCTCCGCGTAGCGGTACGAGTTCATCAGCGGTACCACCGCGCCGACCGGGAAGACGTCGAGGCCGGTCGCGTAGGCGTCCCTCGCCGCCGCCTCGCGGAGGTCCGCGTAGGTCGAGCCCTGGACGGGCGCGTTGACGAGCATCTCGCCGACGTCGACGGTCGCGGCGTGTTCGAGCCGCTCCTGCGTGGTCGCGAGTTCGGACTCGGCCCGCTCGCGCGGGGCGTCCGGTGGCGTGGGGACGTCGACGGGCGTCCCGATGTCCGAGCCGATCTCGTACTGGAAGCGGAGGATCTCGTCGTTCGTGACGTCGATCTCGCCGTACTCGGAGAGCTGGAACGAGCCCGAGTCGGTCATGATCGCCCCCGAGAAGTCGTAGAGCTCGTGGAGCCCATCCTCGAGCGCGCGGTCCCGGAACGCGTCGCTCCCGTAGAGGATGTACCCGTTGGTGATGAGGATCTCGGCGCCGAACTCGGACTCGAGGCGGGCGGGTGGGACCGTCCGCTTGTGGGGGTTGACGACGGGCAACAGCGCCGGCGTCTCGACGGTCACCCCCGCACGCGGCACCGTCAGGTCGCCGAGCCGTCCCGCCCCGTCCCACGCGCGGACCTCGAAGTTCCGACTCGTCCGATCACCCGGCATTCGATCGACCCTCGGGGCGGCCGTCCTAAGCGGTTGCGTTCCCCGGCCCGGTGGGTTTTTTCACCTCCTCCGTCCACGGCGGAGGCATGGACAGGGAGACCCTCGCCGCCCGCATCGACCACACGGTGCTCGGACCGGAGACGACCGTCGCCGACGTCGAACGGGTCTGCGAGGAGGCCGTCGAGTTCGGCATGAACGCCTGTGTGCCGCCGTGTTACGTCACCGACGCCCGGGCGGCGGCGCCCGAGACGACCGTCGCGACCGTCGTCGGGTTCCCCCACGGGCAGAACGCGACGGACGCCAAGCGCGCCGAGGCCGAGGGCGCCTGGGAGGACGGCGCCGACGAACTCGACGTCGTCCTGAACGTCGGCCGCCTGAAGGCCGGCGAGGACGAGACCGTGACCACCGAACTCGCGGAGGTCGTCGCGGCCGTCCCGCTCCCCGTGAAGGTGATCATCGAGACGGCGCTGCTGGACCACGAGGAGAAACACCGCGCTTGCGAGGCCGCCCGCGACGCCGGCGCGGACATGGTCAAGACCTCGACCGGGTTCGCGGACGGGGGCGCGACTATCCGCGACGTCGAACTCATGGCCGAGTACCTCCCGGTGAAGGCCTCCGGGGGGATCGGCACCTACGACGAGGCCATCGGGATGCTCGAGGCGGGGGCCGAGCGGATCGGCGCCTCGTCGGGTGTGGCCATCCTGACCGGCGCGCCGACCGAGTGAGGGGCATCGGGGCCGGGGCGTATCGCCCGACCGGGGCGGACGTCCCCGGCGTTCGGCGGTCGGTCGACCGCTGGCCGATGCGTTCCCCGTTCCACGGTCCGCCGTTCGACGCCGAGAGGTTCGCCGTGGGTTCCGGATAGCGCACGTCCCCGTCGGGACACTGTCTCGATCCCGCCGGTAGGACCGTAGCGTCCGCCGTTCACCGGCCACGACTCTTGCCGGCACGTGGTTCTCGATCGCCCCCCGTCGAGCGTCCCAGCCCCCGGCCGTGCGAGGATCGCGAGCGCATCGTCGGGGGGACGATATAGCTGTCCGCCCTCGTCTAGTGGAGCATATCGAGCAGGAAGATCGAGAGGAAGCCGACGAAGAACAGCGTCGTCGACAGGGGCGTCTCGGGGACCTTCTGGGCCTTCACGAGCAGTTCCTCGGTGACCAGGTAGAGCAGTGCCGCGGACCCGAACGCGAGGATGATCGCGATGGGGGCACCGGTCACACCCTCCAGTACGAGCACCCCGACGGTCACGCCGATCGTCAGCAACAGTCCGAACGTCGCCGGAACCGCGAGCTTCCGTAGCGTCCCGACACCGGACGGGAGCGCGACGACGCCGGCGACGCCGAGAAAGAGCACCTCGATGGCCAGCGCCACGGCGATGAGGATGCCCGTGGCAGCCTCCGTGAGGAACGTGACCCCGATGAGCACGCCGTCGATGACCATGTCGATGCTGACGGTGATGAGCAGGCCAGCGGCGCCCGCGAAGCTCCCGCCGACGTTCCGCCGCTCGACGAGCTTGCTCAACCGGTGGATCCCCAGCATCGCCGCGACCCCGAGCGCGAACCCGACGACGACCACGACCGGCGCTCGGTCGTGGACGTCGGGTAACAGCTCCGCGGCGACGGCGGCGACGACGACGCCGGCGGCGAAGTGCTGGACGTTGCTCTCCATCTGCGGCCCCGGTGGTCGGTAGACGGCGATGATCCCTCCGAGCATCGCTGCCACGACGGCCAGCATCGTGTACGACAGCGCCTGAGCGAGTGTCCCAGCCATCCGGTATCATCCCCCGACCGAAACCTCATGAAACCGGCTGACTCGTCGCCGGACGAGCCGCCGATGGTCGTCGTCCGTCGGGCGATGGCCGGACGCCGAGCGCGGGTGACTCCTCTCCCGGTGACCGTGGGCAGCGCGACGATAGGGGAACCGGGCCGTCTCGGTCGTCACGGTCGGGTCACGTGGTACCCTCGTGGAGCACGCTGTCGCCCTCCAATACCGGTTCTCGATGCCGTTAGGACCCGGGGGACTGACCGACGATCGAAACACCACTCAGGCCGGATCGAGCACGTAGGTCCTCGACTCCTCGTCCTCGCCGCCGCCGGTCGCCGCGATGACCGCCCCGTCCGCGACGGCGAGCCCCTCCAGCGGCGTGCCCGAGACCGCGTGGGACCAGCGCTGGCGTCCGACGGCGAACCCCTCGACGCCGAACCCGCCCGAGTGGGCGAACGCGACCACCTCGCCCTCCCGACCGGCGTAGACGGTGTCCCCCGCGGCGGCCGGCCCCGCCGGATACTCCCCCGACGCGGTCCACTCCGTTCCGCCCTCGCGGGTCCCGCAGGCGGTCAGGCCGGCGAGGTTCCCCCCGAAGACGAGGTCCCCGGCGACGGCGATGCCGCCCTGTGCGGTGCCGCCGTCGCGGTTCGACCAGCGGTCCGATCCCGTGTGCGCGCCGTCCGCCAGCCGGCGGAGCTTCCCCCCGAACGCGCTGACCAGCGTGTCGCCGCCGTCGGCCTGTGCGAGCGCCACGACCTTCCCGCCGACCTTCCGGCGCCAGAGCTCCCTGGGGCCGTCCGACTCGTAGAGAGCGTACACCTCGCCGGCGGTCGTCCCGACGACGAGGGTCGGCGGGCGGAACGTCAGCGCGACCACCTCCCCGAACAGGTCGTACGACCACGCGACCTCGCCCGTCCCGGCCTCCAGCGCGACGAGTCGGCCGTCGCGGGTCCCCACGTAGCACCGCCCGTCGTCGTCCACGACCGGCGGCGCGCTCACCGGACCGAGGTCGGCCCGCCAGACCTCGGTCCCGTCCTCGGGGTCCAGCGCGACCGCGCCCGGCGGCTCGCGGAACGTCGCGTAGACGGTCCCGTCGACGACCGCCGGGGCGTTCGTCCACGGGCTCTCGCCGGGACCGACCGACCAGACCGACTCGCCCGTGTCGAGGTCGAGCGCGTGGAGCGCGTCGGGTCCGGGGAGGAACACCCGTCCCGCGGCGACCACCGGGCGGTCGGTGGGCCGGGGCGTCTCGACGGTCCAGCGCTCGGTGGCGCCCTCCCGCGGCGCGGCGGCATCGGGGGCGTAGGCGCTTGCCCGCGGATCGAACGCGGGGTAGGGCCACTCGGTCGAACCGTCGGTGCCCGGCGTCGGGCCGGCGTCCCCGAGCGAGCCGCACCCCGCGAGCGAGGCGGCACCGCCGGCGGCGAGGCCCGCGAGCAAGCGGCGTCTGGTCGCGGGGGAGCGTGTGGAGGGCATCTCCCCTGAGACCTCGGTCGTCCGGCAAGTGTCTTCGGGTTCCACACCGCGTTCCCCGTCCGACGGCCAGTCTTAAGCGCCCCGCTCCCCAGGGACGGGTATGTTCGACGAGGACGACCTGGCGGCGATCCGCGAGGGGGCGGAGCGGTGGGAGGAGGAGACCTACGACCCCACCGTCGAGCGGTTCGGCGAGCGCAAGGAGACGTTCGAGACGGACACGGGCGGTCAGGAGGTCGACCCGCTCTACACGCCGGCGGACGTCGAGGGCCTCGACTACGGCGAGGACCTCGGCTACCCCGCCGAGGAGCCGTTCACCCGGGGCGTCTACTCGACGATGTACCGCGGGCGGCTCTGGACGATGCGCCAGTACGCGGGGATGGGCACCGCCGCCGAGACCAACGAGCGGTTCCTCTACCTGCTCGACCAGGGCCAGACCGGGCTCTCGATGGCGTTCGACCTGCCCACGCAGATGGGCTACGACTCCGACGCCCCGATGGCCGAGGGCGAGGTCGGGAAGTCGGGCGTGGCCATCGACTCGCTCGAGGACATGGCGCGGGTGTTCGAGGACATCCCGCTGGACGAGGTGTCGACGAGCATGACGATCAACGCGCCCGCCTCGATCCTCCTCGCGATGTACATCGCCATCGGCGACCGCCAGGGCGTCCCCCGCGAGGAGCTCCGGGGGACCATCCAGAACGACGTGCTCAAGGAGTACGTCGCGCGGAACACCTACATCTACCCGCCCAAGCCCTCGATGCGGCTCATCACCGACATCTTCGAGTTCTGCGCCGAGGAGGTCCCCAAGTTCAACACCATCTCCATCTCGGGGTACCACATCCGCGAGGCCGGCTCGACGGCCGCCCAGGAGATCGCGTTCACGCTCGGCAACGGCATCGAGTACGTCCGGGCGGCCATCGACGCCGGCCAGGACGTCGACGAGTTCGCCCCCCAGCTCTCCTTCTTCTTCAACGCCCACAACAACGTCCTCGAGGAGGTGGCGAAGTTCCGTGCCGCCCGGCGGATGTGGGCCCGGATCATGGAGGAGCGGTTCGGCGCGGAGAACCCCGGATCGAAACAGCTGAAGTTCCACACCCAGACCGGCGGGTCGACGCTCACCGCCCAGCAGATCGAGAACAACGTCGTCCGGGTGGCCTACCAGGCGCTCGCGGCCGTCCTGGGCGGGACACAGAGCCTCCACACCAACGGGAAGGACGAGGCGCTGTCGCTGCCGACGGAGAAGTCCGTCCGCACCGCGCTGCGGACCCAGCAGATCCTCGCCCACGAATCCGGCGCCGCCGACACCATCGACCCGCTGGCGGGGAGCTACTACATCGAGCACCTGACGGACACGCTGGAGGAGGAGGCGTTCGAGATCCTCCGGGAGGCCGACGACCGGGGCGGGATGCGCCAGGCCATCGAGTCGGGCTGGGTCCAGGGGGAGATCCAGGACGTCGCGTTCGAGCGACAGCGGGAGGTCGAGTCCGGCGACCGGGTCATCGTCGGCGTCAACGAGTTCCGGGTCGAGGACGAGGAGCGGGCCGAGGACATCGAGACGGTGAGCGACGAGGAGGTCGCGAAGCAGATCGACCGCCTGGAGTCGCTCCGCGCCGACCGCGACGACGAGGCCGTCGAGGCGAAGCTGGAGGCGCTCCGGACCGCCTGCGAGACCGGCGAGAACGTCATGCCGTACATCGTCGACGCCGTGAAGGCCCACGCGACGACCGGCGAGGTGGCCGACGCGATGCGGGACGTGTTCGGCGAACACCGCGGCGGCGTCTGAGCCACGCCCCGGGAGCGACACCGGAGGAGAACGGCCGTCGACGGCTCGGTCCCGCCGGCCGACGGGCACAGCGTTATCCGTCCCTGCCCCCGTATCCGGGTATGCCCGACACGAAGCGAGGGCGGGAGAAGCAGGCCCGCGATGCAGAGAAACGCCAGCAGGAGCGGGAGATACGCGAGGCGCGCGACCGTTCCGACGAGGCCGAACCGCCCCGCGAACGACCCGCGGACGAGGAGATCCCCGACGAGTGCCACCGCCGGGGCTGTACCGAGCGGCCGGCGTTCGTCGTCCTCGAACGCTACCAGGAGGAGACCGGCAAGGGGGCCGTCGAGGCGAGGGCGTTCCTCTGCCGTGAACACACCGCCGAGGAGAGCCCGGTGAACCTGGACCGCGTCTACCCGGACTACGTGTTCCGCGTCGATCCCCTCTCCGGGACGGGCGAGAGCGACGGGGAGTGACCGGCGTGTCACGCGCGGGGGTCATCCGGGACGCGGGCGATCGGTCCGACGCGACTCGCGGAGGGGGACGGATGCCGGCTCGCGGGCGAGGGCCGCTCAGTCCAGCTTCACGGCGGTCCCGTACGCCAGGATCTCCGCTGCGCCCTGGGTCACCTCGGCGGTGACGAACCGGACGCCGACGACGGCGTCGGCGCCCAGCCCCTCGGCCTCGGCCTCCATCCGGACGATCGCCTCCTCGCGGGCGTCGCTCATCAGCGTCGTGTACGCCTTCAGCTCCCCGCCGGCGAGGTTCCGAAGCCCCTGCGTGATGTCCCGCCCGACGTTGCGGGCCCGGACGGTGTTCCCGCGGACCAGACCGAGCGTCTCGGTGATCTCGTGACCGGCGACCTCGTGGCTCGTGGTGGTGAGCATGGACCCCCGGAGGCGACCGGCCCGCATGAACGTCGCGGGAGGCGTGCTATCCCGTCTCGGTCCCCCCTTCGGCACCGCCGCGGCCGCCGACCGCCGCGCTTTACCCGACGGCCGTCGAGGGCCGCCCATGCAGTTCGACCACGCGGGCATCGCCACGCGGGACGCGGACGGCGTCGTCTTCCTCTTCGAGGACCTCCTCGGCGTCGAGGTGGCCCACCAGGAGTGGTTCGACGGGATGAAACTGGTCTTCCTCGACCTGGGCAACGGCTACCTGGAGGTGATCGAACCGACCGACGAGGGCGGGACCATCGCGAACTACCTCGATCGCGAGGGGCCGGGCATCCACCACCTCGCGTTCGCCACCGACGACATCGGGGCCGCCCTCGGGCGAGCCGACGACCGCGGCATCGAGCGGATCGACGAGGAGCCCCGACAGGGGGCGTGGGGCCACACGGTCGCCTTCCTCCACCCCCGCGATACGGGCGGGGTGCTCGTCGAGTTCGTCGAGCACTGACCGCGCGAGGAGCCGTCCCGTCCGCCCGCGCCGACGGGGTGTCCTCGACGCTCCAGCGGCGGTTCGGTCACGGAAGCCCGTCGATCGCCGTCTCGGCCCCGTCGACGAGTTCCCCGACCACCCCGCCGGCGGGCCGAACCGCGTCGACGGTGCCCGCGCTCTGTCCGGCGTAGAGCGCCCACGACTCGGTCTCCCCGGTCGCACCCGACACCGGGAGGTCGTCGTCGTACCGTTCGACGGGACGGCCGTCGGGGTACGCGCCGACGCGCTCGCCCTCCCCGGGTCGTCCCCCGGATGCGGGACGGCCGGCCGCCTCCCAGGCCTCGACGGTGCTGTTCCGCAGGACGCGGTGGTCCCGGCCCGGCCACCCGCCGTCGAACAGCTCCGACCTGACGGTGTCGGTCTCCGCGGCGTCCGCGACCCGGTCCCGGTAGCCGTCGACGACGTTGGCCTCGCGGGTGGCGACGAACCGGGTCCCGAGCCAGGCGCCGTCGGCGCCGAGCGCGAGCGCGGCGGCGATCCCTCGGCCGTCCGCGATGCCGCCGGCGGCGACGACGGGGACGTCCGACCCGCCCGCGCCCTCGACGGCGTCGGCGACCCGGGGGACGAGCGGCATCGTCGCCACGTCGCTCTGGAGGTGTCCGCCCGCCTCGCCGCCCTGTGCGACCACGGCGTCCACGCCCGACGCCACCGCCGCCCGTGCCTCCTCGGCCGACCCGACCGTCGCCATCACCGTCGCCCCGGCCTCCCGGACCCGATCGACGTGTGGCGCGGGGTCGCCGAACGAGAGCGACACGACGGGGGCACCCGCCTCGAGCGCCGTCTCGAGATGCTCGTCCGTCGGCAGGTCCGTCGTCCGCTCGTCGAGCGCGAGGTTCACCGCGAACGGGCCGTCGGCCGCCTCGCGGGTCTCCTCGATGGCCCGCCGGGTATCGTCGAGCGACCGCCACGTGACCGCGAGGTGGCCCAGACCGCCGGCGTCGGTCACCGCCGCGGCGAGTTCGGGACAGGTGGCGCTCCCGATGGGCGCCTGCACGATCGGATGCTCGATGCCGAGGAGGTCGGTGAGTCCGGTCCGGAGGGTCACGGTTGAAACCCGTTTTCGAGCCCCGAATAGCTACTCCCGTCCGGTCGATGCGGCACAGCTACCGTTACTGACCGAGTGTGGTCGGAGCTGGCCGCTGTACCGCGAGCGGGGGAGCGTCGCGACCGACCGAGCGGGTTTTGACATGAACGGGTTCTGGCCGGGGGTCCGAAGCGAGCGGAGCGAGCGAGGGCCCTCCAGCTAAAAGCGGGTCAACCGAAGTTCTCCACCTTCGCGCCCTCGCTGTCCCCGCCGGCCTCGTCGATGGCGGTGGTCGCGAGGTCGAGGAAGTCAGCGAAGCCGTAGACGAACACCTGTTCGCCGTCCTCGCCGGTGATCGCCTCGCGGACGGCGTCGGTCACCGCGGCCGCCTCGGCGAGGACGAACACGTCGGCGCCGGCGGCCGAGAGCCCCGCGAGACGGTCCTCGTGGACGGGCGCCTCGTCGAGGTAGACGACGGCCGCACGCCCCCCGTCGGCGAGGGCCCGCTCGGCGATGCCGACGGCGGGGCCGACGCCCGGGCCGCCGGCGAGCACGACCACGCGGGGCTCCCCCTCGTAGTAGGAGTTCCCGAACGGGCCGGTGATCCCGACGGTCTCGCCCGGTCGGCGCTCGGCCAGCCACGGGCCGAGCGTCCCCTCGGGGTCGACCTCGATGGTCACCTCGAACGTCCCGTCGACGTCGGGCGAGGAGATGGTGTAGAACCGCGACTCCCCGCCCCCGGCGAGCTTGACGAACTGCCCCGGGCGGGCGTCGAACCCGTCGGGTGTCTCGATGTCGAGCGCGATCGAGTCGGGGCCGATCTCGCGCACTGCCGCGACGCGGGCGTCGGTCTGGTCCATACGGACGGGTGGACGCGAGGCGTGAACGACCTTTCGCTTTTCCGGCCCAGGGCGCCGCCGCGCGAGTGCCCGAGAGTGGAAACATTCAGAAGGCTTAACCTCGGTCGTACGGAACCCCGAGACAGTATGCCAGAGGACCTCAACTGGGCCATCGGTGGGGAGGCCGGGGACGGCATCGA
>Ga0207797_1003686_pt1 | contig 10062 bp, 7 predicted proteins | sample PRCRCaboRojoPR_6_FD_187275 | JGI IMG/M metagenome (GOLD analysis project Ga0207797, IMG submission 187275) | Marine sediment microbial community from Cabo Rojo, Puerto Rico - PR CR 10% Liquid 1 (SPAdes) | ecosystem: Environmental > Aquatic > Marine > Coastal > Sediment | place: Cabo Rojo, Puerto... | reverse complement strand
GGCGGTTGGGGCCGGGCTCGGTTCGTCCTCCTCGGACGGCTCCTCTGAGGGAAGGGTCGGCTGGGCCTCTCCCGGCTCCTCGGGCTCGACGATCGGCTCAGCGGCGGAACAGGCTGTGCCTATCAGAGCCAGCATGATCAGAGCGACGATGGGGAGAAGGGCTCTCTCGGGGAACACGATCAATCCGGGGGCGTGTCCTCGGTGTGGCATCTCATACCACCACCAGGGGGAAAGGGACCTGGGTCGTTCCTCGGCGCAGATTCGGTATCCTGCCCGTCGATGGGGCCTCGATGGGCACGATGTCCCGCTCTATCCTGCGCTCGATTTGGAGACGGGACGCGGCCACGAGGTAGATTGAGCAGACCAGCAGCACCAGGCCGATCAGGGCAAGCACGACCCGCCATCGCCATCCATCCATCGTACGCCTCCTTTTCTGAACTATCCCGGTCCGACGCCGGTGGGGGCCGCGCTCAGCCGCCTGGACGGGCCGCTCACACGACGTTGTACTCGACGATCTCCGCGCCCTCCTGGAAACGATCGATGTAGAGAGGGGATATGTCCAGGGTGTGGGCGCCCCCATCCAGGATCTCCTCGGCCAACAGCAGGCCGCAGATGGGCCCGTGCATGAAGCCGTGGCCGCTGAAGCCATTGATGCAGAAGAAGCCCTCAAGCTGCGGAACCCGCCCCAGGATGGGATGGGCATCCGGGGAGACCTCGTACAGACCGGCCCAACGACTGGCCAAGCCGGCGTGCGCCAGAGCCGGCAAGCGCTCCATCGCTGCCTCCAGGTGGACCAGCTCCCAGTCTTTGTCGACGGACTGGTCGAAGCCGGGGGTCTCGTTGGGATTCGACATACCGGTGAGGAGACCCTCGCCCTCGGGATGGAAGTAGAGGGAGCGTTCGAACTCGATGACGAAGGGGAAGCTCTCGGGTATCTCTGGCATAGGGCCGGTGACGACGATCTGTCGACGTAGAGGCACGACCGGGATCTCCAGGCCGGCCATCTCTCCGATCACCTGCGCCCACGGGCCCGCTGCGTTGACCACGACCGGGGTCGAGACCGTTCCATGATCGGTGACCACGCCTTTCACGTGCCCAGCCTCCACCAGGATGTCGGTCACCTCCACGTCGGTCTCCAAGGATGCACCAAGCCGGCTTGCTCCGGAGATATACCCCTGTACCACGCTGTTGGGATCGGCCAGTCCATCGTTGGGGTTGAAGGTCGCGGCTAGCACACCCGATAGGTCGATCGGCGACACGCGCGAGGACAGATATCCTCCGTGGGCGAGATCGGAGGGCTCCAGCCATCTGGTCTCGACGCCCAGCCGGTGCTGCATCTCTGTGGTGCTGCGGAAGACCTCGACGTCCTCTTGTTCGGTCAAGAGGAAGAGATAACCGCACATGTTCAGGTCGATCGGCTGTCCCAACTCCTCCTCGAAGCGATAGAGCATAGGGAGGCTGAGCTTGGAGAGCTGAACGTTGATCTCGGTGCCGAACTGATGTCGGATGCCCCCAGCGCACTTGCCGGTGGCCTGGGTACCGAAGAAGGGCTCTCGCTCTAGAAGAAGGAGATCCCGGCAGCCCTTCTTGGCCAGGTGGTAGGCGGTGCTGGCTCCCATAACGCCACCGCCGACGATGACGACGCTAGCTGTCTTTCTGACGTTCATCCTTCTCTCTTCACCCTACCTGATCCTCGCCTGCGACCTATTCCTTGCTTCACCCCCCTATCCATCACCTCACCAGGGAGGCCGTAGGTTCTGGCCCAGTGGACGAGCCTTTCGCCGTCGACGAGGTCGATCTTGTACGGCGCCCGTCGGGCCTCACGCTCGGCGCCGGCTGTGAAATCGCTGGTCGTGATCAGGAGACCGTCCTTGATTCCCGCATTGGTCATCGCGCCGATAAGCTCGCGGATGGTGCTGGGGCCAATGGTATCCTCGTACCGCTTGCACTGGACGACGCTCGTCGTCCCTCTCCGCTTGACCAGTAGGTCGACGCCGCCGTCCCCGCTGCCCCCTGTGCGCACGACGCGATAGCCAGCTTTCTCAAAGAGAGCGGCGACGTATTGTTCGAAATCGGATGGGCTCAGCGTGGAGATATCACGCGTGGCGGTCAATCTCCTCTTGCGACGCTTCTCGATCGCCAGCTCGATCAAGACGCGCACGAACCCCAGTGCTATGAGCATCAGGACGGCCAGAACGGCGAGTCTGGCTACGGTTGCCAGGTAGCTGCCCATCCCGTAGTCAGAGAGCGAGCTCTGTGGTCAGGCCGAGCCTGCGGGCCGCGTCCAGCGCCGCCCGGGCCGCCGCTACGTCCTGCACGGCGACGCCGACGGACTTGAAGAGCGTGATCTCCTCCCCCGACTCGCGCCCGGTTTTGGACCCGGCGAGGATCTCCCCCAGCTCAGCATGGATGTGTTCCTTCGTTATCAGCCCGTTCTCCATGGGGATCAGCAAGTCGCCAGCCTCGGCCAGAGCTGCCTCGCGATGGTCGATGATCACCTTGGCCCGCAGGACTGTCTCTGGCGGTATCTCCTGCATCTGCGGGGTATAGGCCCCGATGGCATTGACGTGGGTTCCGGGCCGGAGATCGGCGTCATTGAAGACGGGCCGGGGCGAGGTTGTCGCCGTGCAGACCACGTCCGCTGAGCGCACCGCTTGCGACGGCGTCTCTGCGGCCTCAACGGGCAGCGTGAGCAACTGACTCATCTCATCGGCGACCCTCTCCGCCCGGGCCTGATCGATGTCGTAGATCACGGCCTCCTCGATAGGTCGGACGGCGCAGACGGCCTCCAGCTGCGTGCGGCCCTGGGCGCCAGCCCCGAAGACCGCTGCGACGTGAGCGTCCTGTCGAGCTAACACATCCGTAGCGGCGCCAGATGCGGCACCCGTGCGCAGCGCGGTGAGATACGTCCCGTCCATCACCGCCTCCGGAGCCCCCGTCTCGGCGTTCATGACGACGACCAGCGCGTGAATCAGGGGCAGATCCTGGTCTGGGTTGTCGTTGAAGACGGAAACGATCTTGATCGCCATGGCGTCGTCGTCGGAGAGGTAGGCCGGCATGATGAGGGTGGTGCCGTTATGGCGGGGCACATCAAGAGGGGTACGCAACGGGACGTCCGCCTGTCCCGCGGAGAGCTGGGCGAAGGCGCCCTTCACCGCCTCGATGGCCTCGCTCATCGGCAGTGCCCTCCGCACGTCGTCCTGGGTCAGTCTATGCATAAGTGCGATCTCCAACTCCTATTCAACGCGGTTAAACGGAGGAGACACATAAGGTCCGTCCCTGCATGGCACGTCGGGCCGAGGGGCGTCACCCGCTCTAGGGATCCAATGCCGCAATCTTGCCGCAATCTCGCCTCAATCCGACAGAGCGTTGTTGATGAGCGCCTCCGCGTCGGCACGGGAGACGTAGGCGCGATAGGCCGTCGTCTCCTGCAACAACGCCCGCAATCGCTCGGCGATCTCGGAGAGATTGGCGGTGTCCGATCCATCACCGGGGGCGAGACGCGTGGCCCCCCGCCTCTCCTCAAGAATGACGACGTGTCCCCGCGCCTCCAGCCAACGGAGCCCCACGCGGATCGTCTCCTCCCGCTGGGCCGTCGCTGCAGCGAGAGCCGAAAGCTCGACCTTCCCGCCCTCATCGAGGAGAGCCTGTCTTGCACGTCTCGCCAGGTGGGTGAGGAAGCTCTCGGGACGGTCGAGACCGGGATCGACAGCAAAGAGATAGACCGTTTCTGGCGAGACCCGTGCCAGCGCGCTCCGCAGCTCGGGGCCGCCTGGTGGTGTGGTCCAGATGACCAGCGATCCCGAAGGGCCCAGCTGATACCGATCTCGACCCGCCACGGCCTCGGGTCCCTCGCTCCACACCATCAGGTCCTTCTCGGCGTGCAGACGCTCTAGCTCTCCTCGGGGGTCCGGGGCGTCTCGATAGTCGACGACATCGGTCGTAGGGCGCTCTAGACGAGGGCCCTTCTCCAGGTCCTCAAGAGGGCGCGCGTCGATCCATTCGATCTGTACATCGCGCTGGCCCCGGTAGTTGGCGGCGCGGACGGTATAGGCAAGGTCAAACGGGCCTTGGGGCAGAGCCGTCGGCTCTGCCCGCCACCAGAGCACCGGCTGCGTTGCGCCCTCCTCGTCCTCGACGATGAGTTTCAGATGGTCGCCGGCGCGCCCCACGGTGGTATGTGCCTTCAGAGAGAGCCCCTGCGTGGCTAGGGTGAGAGGGGGGTTGCCCGGGCCGAAGGGGGCCAGGCGCTCTATCTGCTCCACGAAGTCGAGGGACAGATCGGTCAAGGGGACGTACCCGTCGATCTCCAGGGCAGGCTTCGCGGTCAGGACGTCTGTACAGGTCTCTCGGACCGTTCGAGAGACAGCGCGCCGAAACTCGGGGATCTTCTGGGGGTCGATGCTCAGGCCGGCCGCCATAGGATGGCCCCCAAAGCCCTGCAGCATGTCGCCGTGGGCGGCGATGGCAGCGCTGATATCGCAGCCTTCAATGGAACGGGCTGATCCTCGGGCCGGCTCGCCGGGCGGCTTGGTGATGAGGATCGTCGGCTGGTGATACCGCTCCGCCAGGCGCCCGGCGACGATGCCGATGACGCCTCCGGGCCAGGATGTGTGGCTCAGCACCAAGGCCCCGCGATCGAGGAGCGAGGGATCGCGCTCAATCTGGGCCTCGGCTGCCTGGGTGACCTGATCGCACATCATTTTGCGACGTGCATTGAGGCCGTCCAGCTCGTGAGCCAGGATCCTGGCCCGCTCCAGATCGTCGGTGGTGAAGAGCTCGACGGCCGGCGTGGCGTCCGCCAGCCGACCGAGGGCGTTGAGCCGGGGAGCCAGCTCAAAGCCGATGTGCTCCTCGGTCAGCAACTTAGGATTGAGCTCCGCGATCTCCATCAGAACCTGCAGTCCCAACCGCTCGGTGTGACGCAGGGCCTCCAGACCTCGCTGGAGCAGATAGCGCACGTCATTGACCTGCGTCGCCACGTCGGCCACAATGCCAAGGGCCACCAGGTCGAGGTGACGGTATGTCTCCTCGGCCCGGTCGGCACGATGGTACATCATCTGCGCCAGCTTGTAGGCCACGCCGACGCCGGGCAGCTCGCGGAGGGCATGGGTCTGCGGCAGCATTTTAGGATCGATGGCCGCATAGGCGTTGGGCAGGCTCCCGCGCGGAAGGTCGTGGTGATCGGTGACGATCACGTCCACGCCTCGCTTCTGGGCGTGGGCGATGGGGCCGTGGGCGGTGATCCCTGTGTCGCAGGTCAGGAGAACCTCGACTCCCTCCGAAATGAGCTTCTTCAGTTGTGGGAGATGGATGCCGTGCCCCTCTTGCTGTCGGTTGGGGATGTGGAAGCGGACGGAGGCTCCCAGGTCGCGGAGGGTGGAGACGAGGGTGGTGGTTGACGTCTGTCCGTCGACGTCGAAGTCGCCCCAGACACAGACTAGCTCCTGGTGCTCGATGGCGCGTTCCAGGCGTTCGGCCGCCCGGGTCATATCGGGGAACTCGGTTGGCGGGGCGGGACGGTAGTGCTTGGGATCGAGGAAAGCTCGGGCCTCTTTGCTGGTGGTGATGCCACGTCGGACCAGGGTCTCGGTCACCAGCGGGTGCCCGCCAATGGCGGCCCGCATGGAGCGAGGGACTTGGACGTCGGAGGGTTCACGCCAATCTCTCATGATTTACAGAGCAGAGGTTATCGGCCTCTACGAAGCGGTGATTCGGCGTCCCCGCTTGAGGGAGGAAGTGTAGCACGGGGGAGGGGCTTTGTCAAAAAAAGACCTGGCGACGAGATGGCGTGAGGGAGACGGCGTGCCGGGAGACCGTCTCCTTCCGAATGCCGGTGTGACGATAGGGCTGCCCCCTGCCACGGCCGGCTGGCAGGGGGCGGAGCCCGACTAGTCCGCCCGGAGCATGGTGACCTGGGCGAAGTCCTCAGGACCGAGCTCGTCCATGTCTGGCTCCTGCGAGGGCGGATACTCGCTCAGCATCTGCTCCTGACTCGGGGGGGCGTCGGCCGGCCAGGCCAGGTCGATGATACGGGTGTGGTTGGTACTTGCAGGAGCGCCCCCGAAGCGCCACTGCGCTGCCTCTTCCGCCACGTCGCGCACGCGCCAGACGCCGCTAGCCGGGAATCCCTCCTGTCCCAGGACGGCAGCGGCGTAGGCCCAGGTCTCCGGGTCGTCGCCCAGGACGGATCTGGGGACCTTAATGGTGATCTTGCTCTGGCCCGGATCGGCGATGACGGTCATCTGAGCGTCCACCTGCTGGGGCGCCTCCTCACCGGGGACATAGACCCCGGGCGTCCAACCCTCAACCCAGACGGCGTAGTCCCAGGCGTAGTCGGGAGTCAGCGCGGCATTACGGCCCGGCAGCAGCAACCGCTCGCCGCTCTCCGGACCGTCCTTGTCGATGTAAATGTCCACGGTCTGTATGGAGACGCCGTTGGGTGAATCCCACACGTTCTCCAGCGGGCCTGCCAATGTGAGCCGGAAGACGATGTTCGTCTCGTCGTAGCCCACGCTGAACGAGGTGGCGTCGAAAGCCCCCGGCTGGAAGACGGCGTCGGTGGGGTAGGTGTAGGTGCCGGGTCCGTGATCGTCGCCCTCTTGATCCTCGATGGCCAACACCTCCGTGGTCAAGCCGAGATCCGGTACCACCAGCAGAGCAGGGCCATCCACGGGCATGACCGCGAGATCACTGGCAGCCTCCTCAGCGCCGGGACCGCCCGTGCCCTGGCTGTAGACGGCCCGCATCTGTACCCGGTCGCCACTGGCAATGGCGCTGCCCTCGCCATTGGGTGCCGGAGCCAGGATCTCCAGGGGCAGCGCCAGCTCCAAGGTGGGACCGTCCACTGCCACAGGGATGATCTCAGCGTCGGGCAGGCCCTGGGCGACCCAACGCTCACCGTCGAAGGTGGAGAAGGTGACATCCACAATCTCGGCGTCTGCGGCGAAGGTCACCTCCAGTAGCCGCGTCGCCCCGAAGCCTAGATATGTCTCCGGCTTGTCAAACCGAGAGAATGCACTGGCAGCACCGCCACCTGGCGGCAGAAGGTAGCATCCAAGGTAGGCACGGGCATTGGGATTCCCTCCGGCAGTGGTCAAGGCGCTCCAGTCAGCGCCCGCGTCGACACGCAGGTAAAGGGTCTCGGCGTTGAAGCCGTAGGCGAGCCGTTCCATTGGTGCCCTGCCTGGGGCCATCGCGCCGCCCACAACGCTGTAAGACCCTCCGTCCTCCCATTCGCCCGTCCCGACCAGCCCGTCGATCGTCGGCGAGATCAGGCCAGAGGCTGCTTGCTCCGCCGGTGCCGGCGACTCGGCGATGATAGGGACGTTCAGCCAGTCGGGGGGTTCTTCCCCTAACGTCGTCAGCACTTGTCTCAGTGTGTCTCGGTACTGCTGGCCGAAGTCCTCATCGGAGCCGGAACTTTGATCCGCGCCGTACCACCAGAACCAATCCGAGCCTTCGGCGATGTACATGTGCGTCATAGCCTCCGCTAATGCCTCCTCGCTGGGCGGCGTGCGGACGCCAGATTGATACTTCTGTACGGTCTCTCGCACCCGCCGCAGGTACTCCCAGGCGCGATTCTCCTCATCCTCGCCGATCCAGGTGGAGAAGTCGTGGCTGATCCACGATCCAGGCCAGAGATCATCGATCTGGCGGCTGGGCTCCTGGGGGAACTTCTTCAGGTACTCGCTAGGCGTGACGGTGATGATGCGCTCATCCTCGGAGAGCATCTGATACAACGTGTGGAGAAACGCCTTACCGTCGTTCGGATAGTGCTCCCAGGCGTTCTCACCGTCGAGGATCACGGTGACCAAGTTTGGTCCTTCGGCTCCCTGTTCCTGCAGACGGTCGTGGATGGCATGGATGCGGCTGACAAAGTCCTGCGCGGCGACCTCGCCTGCCAGGCCAGAGTAGGTGAAGCCCACCTTGTCGGAGATGACGGTGTCGCGGAAGACGATGGCGACCGGAATCTCTTGAGCCCCCGTGACGGTGTAGGGCCGGTAGAGCGCGTCGGCCTCCTGAACGACGTCGTCGGTGTCTCGAGCGAATGAGTCCATTCCCAGGGATTTCGCGAGCACGCCCTCATCCGAGGCCATCCAGCGTATGCCGGCATCGCCTACCATGTTGACGATGATCTGGGCCACGGAACCCTCGGCGGGCCACATGCCCTGGGGATCGGTGCCAAAGTGCTCCTGGTACATGGCAACACCGCGCTCCACCTGCGCCGCCGCGTCCTCCCCATAGCGGAATGGAGGGACGGGCAGCTCGGCGGATGGCATGGCGACCTGGGCGAGATTTGTGTCCACCAGCAGCGGCAGGATCGGATGGGCAAAGGGTGTCATCGTGATCTCAATCTGCCCCGCCTCCTGCATCTCCCGATGGAGAGGAATAACGGCCCTCAGAATGCGCAAGTGCTCTTCGAGGACGACGGTCTTGTCCTCCTCGCCATAGCCCTCTCCCTTGTCGACCAAGGAGGCCAGCGGCTCCTCAGCCAGGAAACTCGGGTCAGTCCAAGCCAGATTGAAGAGGACCTGTAGGTCGCGGAAATCTTGGGTCGACCAACGCTCGAGCGCCGTCTCCATCTCCTCATCGCTTCCCCCGGGCCGCATCGCTTGGAGCTCGATGTAGCGGGGGAAGCGCTCGATGATGGTGGGGTTGATATCGAAGAAGCGACGGAGGATGAAGCGCTTCTGCTCCTCCGTCAGCTCGTCGGCAGGGATCATCGTCATCTCCCAGTACTTATCGGTCGCGCCAGCGGCGAAGTCATCCAACTGACGGATGAGACTGGGCGTAAGGTTGAATGCGGTGTGGATCTCCGGATAGTCCTTGAGGATGGCGGCCATGTCGTAGTAATCCTTGGCGGCGTGCACACGGACCCAGGGCTTAGCATAGACCCCCGTCTCCGGGTCCTTGAAGTAGACCGGTTGATGCTGATGCCAAACAATGGCCAGGTGAATAGCGTCCTCCGAGACCCCCGTAGGAGATGCGGTGGGACTGGGCTTCTCGGTGGACGGTGCTGTAGGCATCATTGTAGGCGTAGTTTCCGGCGTCCCGCCACAGGAGGCCAGAAGCATGGTTCCTGACAAGATTGCTGCTATCGCAAAAAGTCGACTTAACCGATGCATCGTTTCCATCTCTGCTCCCTCCCCAGTCTATACATCCTGTAGCCGTACCCGTACAAGGGCAACTCTACGGTTCAGTCACTCCCTTTGCCATTTCGATGAAGGCCAGTCTAAGGCCATTCACATCTCTCATACTGAACATTTTCCCTCCCCAGGGTTGATCCTGGGGCGGCAGATCCGGCGTTACGCCGCTCCTGATGACCTTCGCGTAGACGCCGTCCACGTCATCGACGAATATCCAAGCCGAGATGCTTTCGCAGGACGTCATATCTGCTCTAGCGCCTCCGGCGGAAGCGCGGGACAGGTTGAAGCCCTTGAATTCGCCCATGTCGCTCGCGGGCGTTGACTCCCGTGATACGCTGCCAAACACACACCGTCCCTCAGCATCGAAGGTATCGTAGTGGCCGACCCAGCCCAACACGCGCTCGTACCAAGCGGCGGTCTCCTCAACCGACGGCACAGTCAGCGTGACCTCGATCTTCTCAACTGAGTACATCGCCTACCTGACCCAGAGCCCACCGGTCTCTGCCATCCAGTCGGCGATGCGATTCGTGGCTCGGTCCACATCGTTGTCAGAGATGTCAAGCTCGAGCGTGGGGAGCATCGAATCGTCGACCAGCTCGCGCATCAGCTCCTGCTCATCGATGAAGGGCTGCAGATCGTCGTACTGGGATGGATTGCCGGAGACCTTCAGGCGCCTATCGCGCGCTGCCGCGAAGGACGCCGGGGTTCGTGTGACGAAGACCAGGTGGAAACCGAGCACGGCTAACCGCTGCTCGAGCCAGCGGAACGGGTAGTCCCGTCCATAGGTCTGCAACTGATAGGCCCGGGTGGACAGATGGAAGCGATCGATGATCCACGAGTAGTAGCGCAGCAACTCGAACAGACGCGTCCAGGTATGGTACGTCTCCATAGCGCGGCTCCCCTCTTGCGGCTC
>Ga0207797_1003685_pt1 | contig 10064 bp, 11 predicted proteins | sample PRCRCaboRojoPR_6_FD_187275 | JGI IMG/M metagenome (GOLD analysis project Ga0207797, IMG submission 187275) | Marine sediment microbial community from Cabo Rojo, Puerto Rico - PR CR 10% Liquid 1 (SPAdes) | ecosystem: Environmental > Aquatic > Marine > Coastal > Sediment | place: Cabo Rojo, Puerto... | reverse complement strand
CAGCTCGCGTTCGGTCGGCGGGACGCCCGTGCGGAGGGCTACGAGCGAGCGCAGCGGGCGGCCGAGGAGCGGGGGTTCCCGCCATTCGAGCGATCGGTCGGGGGCAGAGCGGTCGCCTACACCGGCCGCACGCTCGCCTTCTTGCGTGTCGAACCCGTCACAGACCTCCGGACGGGAACCGACGAGCGCTACGACCGCATCGTCCGGGAACTTCGGGGGGCGTTCGCCGACCTCGGCGTCGAGGCGACCGAGGGCGAACCGCCCGACTCGTTCTGCCCGGGGGCACACTCGCTGTCGGTCGAAGGTGTCGGGAAGGTCGTGGGCGTCGCCCAGCGGGTGGCGAAGGGGGCCGCGCAGGTGGCGGGAATCGTCGTCGTCCGCGACCACGCGGAGATAGCCGAGGTACTGGAGCCCGTCTACGAAGCGCTGGACGTGCCGTTCGCTCCCGAGACGGTCGGGAGCGTGGCCGCGGCTGGCGGTCCCTCGGACCCGAAGCGTGTCGCTCGGGCGGTAGAGTCAGCACTCGTCGGCGACCGGGAGGCGACGGTCGAACGTCTGCGGTGACGTTCCGAGAGGCATAACACGGCCGCCTGCGAGTCCCGAACAATGCTCGTCACCAACGCCGTCCTCCCGGACGGCACCGAAGCGGCCGTCCGCGTCGACGGCGAGACCATCGCCGACGTGGGCGACATCTCCCCCCGCGACGGCGAGGACGTCCTCGACGCCGACGGCGACCGACTGTTCCCCGGCATGGTGGACGTCCACGTCCACTTCCGCGAACCCGGCTACTCCCACAAGGAGACGTGGACCTCCGGGTCCCGGAGCGCCGCGGCCGGCGGGGTCACCACCGTCGTCGACCAGCCGAACACCGACCCCGCGACGACGACGGGCGAGGCGTTCGACCAGAAGGCGTCGTTCACCGCCCCCTCGTGTGTCGACTGGGGTATCAACGGCGGGGTCACGCCCGACTGGGACCCCGACAGCCTGTTCGACCGACCCCTGTTCGCGCTGGGCGAGGTGTTCCTCGCCGACTCCACCGGCGACATGGGCATCGAGGCCGACCTGTTCGAGGACGCGCTGGCTCGTGCGACCGACGAGGGCGTCACCGTCACCGTCCACGCCGAGGACGCGGACCTGTTCGACGAGTCTGCACTCGGCCGGGACGGTGACGACCACGAGGCCTGGAGCGCGTACCGGACCACCGACGCCGAGATAGCGGCCGTCGAGCGTGCCTGCGAGGTCGCCGACGAGGCCGGCGCCCGCATCCACGTCGCCCACACCTCCACCCCAGAAGCGGTCGAGGTGGCCAGCGAGGCCGGGATGACCACGGAGGTCACCCCCCACCACCTCTTCCTCTCGCGCGAGGACTACGACCGTCTCGGGACCTACGGACGGATGAACCCGCCCCTGCGGAGCAAGGCGCGCCGCGAGGCCCTGTTCGGGCGACTCGTCGACGGGACGGTGGACATGGTCGCCACCGACCACGCCCCACACACGCGACAGGAGAAGGACGCGGGTATCTGGGACGCCCCGTCGGGCGTGCCGGGCGTGGAGACCGCACTCCCCCTCCTGCTGACGGCCGCGGCGGACGACGCGAACGACCTGACCTACGAGCGGGTGCGCGACGTGACGGCCGCGAACCCCGCCGAGCGGTTCGGTCTCTCGCGGAAGGGCCGCATCGAACCCGGGCGTGACGCCGACCTCGTGCTGGTCGACCCGGATTCGACCACACCCGTCCACGGCCCGCGACTCCACTCGAAGTGCGGGTGGTCGCCGTTCGAGACGTTCGAGGGCGTGTTCCCGGAGTGGACGATGCTCCGTGGCGAGATGGTCTACATCGACGGGGAGTTCCGCGAGGGCGTGGGTCGGAACGTCCGAGCTGCGGAGTGATCCCCACGGAACGAACGTTTTTGCCGCCAGCGGCGGAGGACCGGGTATGAGCGACGAGGACCGGGCGTCGGGCGCGTCCCCGCCGGACCCCGAGCGCTGGGAACAGGTGACGGCGGAGCTGGAGGGAATCGCCGAGGCGTACGAGTCGAGTGGCTGGGACGCCCTGACGGTCCTCCCGGACTCCGTGGCCACCCGGACGCCGGAGGCGGACCCGGAGGGGAAGGGTGGGTTCGACATCCTGCTCCCGGACGCGACCTTCGACTCGCTGGCCGAGTACGTCGCCGGGCGGACGTTCGACGCCTACGAGGTGTTCCGTGGTGGTGGCGAGGAGACCGTCTACCTCGTGGTCGCCGTCGAGGCGATCGGGAGCGAACGCGCCGTCCTCTACCCGGCGTACTTCACGGAGGAGAGCGGCGTCGCGCTCCACGAGACGGCCGACGCCGGCCCCCTCCACACCCACCTCCGGAGCCCCGAGAGCGACGAACGGGTGACGTTCACCCACGACGCGCCGGCCCCGTTCTTCCCGGAGTGGGGCGAGGAGCGCGAGGAGTAACACCGCTCGACCGGTCGAGAGAGACGAGCATCCGAGCGAGGTGCAAAAAGTGGTTAGTCGTCAGCAGGCTCCCCGCTCGGCGCCGGACTCGCGTCCAGCCCGTCCTCCTCCGCGTAGGGATACCACGTCATCTTCGTGTTGTGCATGAAGGGGTCGTGGTAGCTCGTCTCCTCGGGGTCCGCGAGGGTCTGGAGTGCCTCCTCGTCGTGGCGGGCGACGAAGTCGCGGAAGCTCTCGCCATCCTCGCGGCGGACCTCGAACGTCTCGAGGAGGTTCGCGATGTAGCCCGGCACCTCGTCGGCGGCGACGCGCATCTCGACCCAGTCGGCGAACTGCGGGTTCTCCCCGAGGCCGCCACCGAGGCCGACGTCGAACGCCTCGACCGGCTCGCCGTCCTTGCGGGTCTTCATCCCGCGCAGGGAGATGTCGGCGATCTGTGGCTGGGCACAGGAGGCCGTACACCCCGACAGGTGGATGTGGAAGTCCTCGACGCCCTCGGGCACCGGGACGTTCTCTTTGAGCCAGCGAGCGTACCGGACCATCCGGTTCTTCGTCTCGACGATGGAGAGCGAGCAGTACTCGGTCCCCGTGCAGGCGATGGAGCCACGCATGAACGGGTGGGGGTCCGGGGCGTAGCGCTCCAGCAGTGGTTCGGCGAGGAAGTCCTCGAGGTCCGCCTCGGCGATGTCGGCGACGACGAGGTTCTGGCGCTGGGTGATGCCGACCATCTCCGAACCGTATTCCTCGGCGAGGTCGGCGAGCGCGATGGTGTCCGCGGCGCTCGTGCGGCCCATCAGGACGCTCAGACCGAGGAAGTACTGGCCGTCGGCCTGTTCGTGGACACCGATGTAGTCGCCGGTCGAGTCGGCCCGCCCGGCGTTGTAGTCGTACTGGTCGCGCAGGTCCTCGCCCGCGGTGGGGAGGTCGTAGTCGACGTACTCCTCCTGGAGGACGCGGCGGAGCTTCTCGGTGCCCCACTCGTCCACGAGGAACTTGATTCGGGCGTTGAACCGGTCGTCCCGGTCACCGTAGTCGCGGAAGAGCGCGGAGATGCCTGCGGAGACGTCTGTCATCCGCTCGGGCCGACAGAACACGTCGACGTCGCGGGCGAGCCGCGGTTCCTTGCGCGAGAGACCGCCGCCGACGCGGACGTTGAAGCCCTTCACCGTCTCTCCGTCGAGTTCCTTCGTGGCGGGCTCGAACGCGAGGTCGTTGATGTCGCCCTGGCCGGAGCCACGGGTGTCGCCCGTCACCGAGACCTTCCACTTGCGCGGGAGGTTCGAGTACGCCGGGTTCCCGTTGAACTCGTCGTTGAGTTCCTGGACGAGCGGCCAGACGTCGAGGTGTTCGTCGGCGTCGCGGCCTGCGAGCGGGGAGCCGACGATGTTGCGCCACGAGTCACCGCAGGCCTGGATGGTCGAGAGGCCGTTCGCCTCCAGTTCCTCGAAGATGTCGGGGACGTCCTGCAGTTCGATCCAGTGGAGCTGGATGGACTGCCGGGTCGTCCAGTCGCAGTAGGCGCCGCCCCACTCCGGGTTCTCCGCGGGACCGGTCGCGTACTCCGCGGCGAGCTCGCCGACGACCCGGAGCTGTTCGGGCGTGATGCGGCCCATCGGTGTCCCGATGCGCATCATGAAGTACGACTCCTGCCCCTTCCGCTGGTGGTACAGTCCCCACCACTTGAACCGCTCGAACCACGCGTCGCGTTCGTCCTCGGGGATGGACTCCCAGCCGTCCTCCGCGAACTCCAGCAGGTGGTCACGGATCTCGGTGCCGTAGACCTCGTCCTTCCAGCCTTCGACCTTGCTCGGCATTCGTGTCCACACGCACGTCGGCCCCACGCATAGGCACGCTCTCCGAGTCAATCCTCCCCGGTGGTTCCCGAACCCGGCACCGGTTGCCGCTACTCCGGGGACGGCCGACGGTCCGGGCGCGGGCGGTGGACGCTGATCGTCTCGACCGCGCGAAATCGCCCCTCGCGGTCCACACGGCCCATCTCGAGCCAGTCGGTGACGCCGCTGGCCCCGCAGGCGATACACTGCCCCGCGACTCGCGCCTCGACGGCCGGGCCGTCGGCCGCCACCTCGACGAAGCCCTCGGCGAGGAAGTCGGTGAGGGGGCAGTCACAGACCGAATCGCCCGCGAGCAGCCACAGGTCGCCCACGTTCACGCGGCGCTCGTCGTTCACGCTTAGCCACGCCCCGTCGTCGAGCTGGTGGACCGCCGTGGTCATACCCCGTCACACGGCCCCGTCGTGCCTAAGGCCGCGGGTCGGTGCCACCCTCGCCGCCTGTCATCGAACGTGGTGACACGCAGAGCGCCGGACAATCGCAGGCAGGCGGCGGAATCGGGTCGTCGTTGCTCGTCACAGGAAGCGGCAATTCCCTCCCCGAGACGGTTTTGTGGGTACGTGCTGCGGGTGAACGCGGCGTTATACGGGTGTCCGGCGTACCCTCGAGTGATGAGTGAGGATCCGACCGAGACTCGACAGCACGCCCCGGCGGACGCGGCGCCGGAACTGTACGAGGAGGGAAGCGACGCGTGAGCGAACAGACGGCCGAGACCGACGAGGAAACGCCCGACCGGAGCCACCTCGACGTCGAGGACGGCTGTGGCTGTGCGGAGGTCTGGGAGCACCTCTCCGAGCGGCGCGAGGCGGCCACCGACCCCGACAGCGAGGTCCAGGCCGAGTCCTCCGAGTGACGTAGTGTCGCCACGCGTTCGTGCGAGGACCGCGGGCGGGCGGGACGCTTTTGTCGTGGGTCCCCCAACGAAACGGCGATGAGAAACCGACGGGGGCTGCCGACCGACCGCGAATCACCGGTCGGTGAACCGGTCATCCGCGGCGACCCGGCGGTCGCCGGCGAGCACGCCGCCCGGTTCGACCCGGACGACCCCGAGAGCGTCGAGGAGGCCGCCCGGACGGTCAGAGCGTTCGCGGGCAGTTCCGCCGACGGTTCGGACAACGTCTACGTCCTCCAGGGGGCCGCGGCGTGTGCCGCCCTCGTCCGCGGCGTCGGCTCCTACAAGGCGGCGGCCGAGCGGGCCGGCGGCGACGCCGCCGTCTCGTTCATCCGCAAGTGGGCGCGAGTCCACGACCTCCCCCGGCCCATCCGGCGGTACGTCGCCACGGGACGCATCGCCCCCACGGCGGCCAAGCACATCGCCAGGCTCGCCGGCGAGGCACGCTACACCCTCGCGTGGGCCGTCCTCGACCACGGGCTCACGGTGCGGGAGATACGCGCCGTGGTCTCGCGGGCGAACAAGAACCAGACCGTCGAGGAGGCGCTGCTCGCCGAGGGCGTCAGGCTGGGCGAGATGCAGGTTCGCCTCCCCCCGGGGACCTACCGACGACTCCGTCGCGCCGCCGCGGCCGGGGACGTCGAACCCGACGAACTGCTCGCGCACGCCGTCGACGCCTACCTGGAGGAGGACTGACGCCCGTCGAGCGGCGAGTTCTTGGGGGAGGAGGACCCACCGCGAGGTATGCTCCGGCTCTTCCGGTGTGAGGTCGACCCCGACCGCGCGTACCACTGCGACGCGCTCGCCGAGCGGTTCCGGGAGGCCGACGAGTACGACCTCACGCGGGGGACGGAGGGGGCGCTCGACGGCATCGACGCGGCCGTGATCAGCGGTTCGACCGCCGGCGTCTACGAGGCCGACGAACACGAGTGGATCGAGGGGGCGAGAGGCGTCGTCCACGAACTCGCCGAGCGCGAGATCCCGACGCTCGGTGTGTGTTTCGGTCACCAGCTGGTGAACGACGCGCTCGGCGGGACCGTCGAGCACCGCGGGGTCCGGGCCGGCCTCGCCGCGGCCGAGTTCGCGGACGACCCGCTGTTCGAGGGCGTCCCACCGGTCGTTCCCGCCGTTCACGGTGATTTCGTCGTGGAGGCCGGCGAGGGGATGGAGTCCATCGCCTCGCCCGTCGACTACGACTACCCGCTGTTCGCCACCCGCCACCGCGAGGCGCCGGTGTGGACGGTCCAGTTCCACCCGGAACTGACCGCCGAACATCGAGGTCGGCTGGTCGCCGACTTCGGGTGGGCGGACGGCCCGCACTCGTTCGAGGAGACCGATGGCGAGCGACTGTTCCGGAACTTCCGGGCGCTCGCGGAGGTTCGGGAGCAGTCGTAAACGTTTACCCGGGACCGCTCCCTCGTTCGGGTAAGGGCCGATAGCTCAGTCTGGCAGAGCGTCTGGCTTTTAACCAGACGGTCGGGGGTTCAAATCCCTCTCGGCCCGCTTTTCCGACGAACGTAGTGAGTCGTGAAAAGCGAACGGCAGAGGGATTTGGATCAGGGAGCGAACGGAGTGAGCGACCGTGGTTCAAATCCCTCTCGGCCCGTGCTTCCGCGACGAGCGGACGCGAGAAGCGAATCACAGACGCGAATCAGAATTACGCCACCGGGCTCGCCGCTCCCCCATCCTCGTCGAAGTAGTTACCAAATCTCTTCACGAACTCCTTCCCCAGAATATCACCAAGCTCACCATCGTCCGTAAGTCTAGAGTATATTTCATCGACTCGTTCTTGGTCGATATCGGTGTACTTGGGGATCACGCTCTTGATCACGAGGTGTGAGCCACCGACGGCGATGGCTGCAGCTACGGCTCCTTTCGGACCATATCTATTGTATCCGAACTTGACTGCAGGGATCACGACGGACATTACGTCTACCATTACGAGTGATTCCTATTATCTCGTACATATCCCTTCGTACACTCTCAGTCTCTGAGAGCTGTCCGAAAGGACGCCTCGTTCGGAGGTCGAACGGAAGCCCTCGCCGCCGTTCCGAACCGATACGTCCTCGCGACGGACCCAACGGAGCCGCGACGGAGGAGTTCGGCCGTCACGGACTCGGCCCGTCATGGGGTCGACAGTGGATCCGGCGGGACAGCCCCACGTCCCTCGCCGATCCCGACGGGGTACCGATGGTTGACGGCGGCGGGACGAGGGGGTTGTTCACACGACGATTCGAGGCAAAATTTTATATAGGATTTATTGTTCGGGGGGTCGAACCTGTAGCGTAGATGAGTATCGTGGAGGGGTGGCCGCTAGAGGGACTGCTCGCTTCCGTCCGACGGCGCCGACCGGAGGAGCTGCTGTCCGGTGGAACGCGGACGACGCTCTGGTGGGTGACGCTCCTGTTCTTCTGTGTCGGCGACGTGGTGACCACTCACGTCGGACTCTCGATGCACGGGGTGGTCGAGGCGGGACCCCTCGTCGCGCCGGTGCTGCGGGAGTACGGCCTCGCGGCGATGGTCGTGCTGAAGGCGGTGACTGTCGGAGTGTTCTACGGGGTCGCCCAGGCCATCCCGGAGCCACATGCGGTCGGCGTCCCGCTCGGGCTGGCGATCGTCGGCGTCCTCGTGACCGCGTGGAACCTGGTCGTCATCTGTCTCGGCGCCCTCTGACGGCGGCGCGTTCCCGTCGCGAGCCCCCAGGTGTTTCGGGGGCTGGGACGAGTGTGCCGCACCGCGCGTGTGGGTTCTCGATCGCCGTTCAGAACGGGTCCGGGTCGTGGGCGTGGTCGGGCATCTCGCCGCGGTACGCCGCCCGCAGGGCCACCTCCCCGAGGTTGACCGTCGTCTCCGGGATCCGCCCCTCGTAGACGGCACGGACGTTCTCGGCCGCGCCCCGGTCCTTCGCGGGGACCGACTTCAGCGTCGACCCGGCGCTGTGCGGCGTCAGGAGGACGTTCTCCAGCTCGAGGAGCGGGTCGTCCTCGGGCACCGGCTCCTCGGTGAACACGTCGATCCCGGCGCCGTGTATCCACCCGGACCGCAGGGCCGTGACGAGGGCATCCTGGACGACGACCCCGGCGCGTGCGGTGTTGACGAGGCTCCCGTCCTCGCCGAGCGCCCGGAGTTCCGCCTCGCCGACGGCCCCCCGCGTCTCGTCGGTCAGCGGCGCGTGCACACAGACCACGTCGCTGGCCTCGAACAGATCGGCGACGGCGTCGACCGACTCGACGCCCTCGGGGAGGTCCTCGGCGGACTTGTAGGGGTCGTAGGCGACGGGTTGCATCCCGAACCCGCCGGCGAGTCGCGTCACCAGGCTTCCGATGTCGCCACAGCCGAACACTCCCAGGGTATCGGCCTCGAGTTCGGGCGCGAGGTAGCCGTGTTTCTCCCAGACGCCGTTCCGGACGTCGGCGTCGGCAGTCCGGAGCCCCTTCCGGACCGCGAGGACCATCGCGAGGGTGTGCTCGGCGACAGCTCGCGTGTTCGCGCCCCGGACGTTACAGACCAGGATACCGAGATCCGTCGCCGCGCCGACGTCGACGGGGTCGAGCCCGACGCCCGCCTGGGTGACCATCTTCAGGTTCGTCGCGCGTTCGAGTCGCTCGCGGGGAAGCGACAGCGATTTCACGATGATCGCGTCGAATCGGTCGATGTCCGCGTCGAGCGCCGTCTCGTCCGCGTACTCGGTCGTCACGGTCACCTCGGCGAAGTCGTCGAGCACCTCGTGAGCGGCGTCCTGGAGCGGCCGCGGCGTGAGCACGTTCCACGTCATACCCCCTGTGATGCGGGTCCTCACAACTAGTTTCCCCCGGGCGAGGGGCCGCCGGACGGGTCGAGCCAGGGAACTACCTGATGACGAACACATCGCCGTCCTCGACCTCGACGTCGAACGTCGGGACGCGGTAGCGGTCGGTCTGGAGGTTCTCCCCGGTGGTGACGTCGAACGTCCAGGCGTGCCACGGGCAGGCGACGTTCCGCTCGTCGTCGTCGTATTCCAGTTGCCAGCCGTCGGTCCCGCGGATCCGGCCGACGAGCCTGCCCTCGCACAGTGGGCCGGCCTGGTGGGGACAGAAGTTCGCCAGCGCGTAGTAGTCCCCGTCGATGCGGAAGACGGCCACCTCGACGCCGTCGATATCGCCGATGACGCGGTCGCCGTCGGTCGAGAGCTCTTCGACGCTCGCGATCCGGTGTCGGCCGGTCATGGGATCGGGAGGTCGAACACGTCGACGGCGGTCTCGCCCATCATCCCACGGACCGTCCCCCCGTCGAACTCGCGGTCGATACGGGCGAACAGCTCCTCCGGCGGGTCGAAGTCGGAGTGGGGCAGGTCGGAGGCGTACATCACGTTCCCCGGACCGGCGAGTTCGATGGCCCTCGCGAGGTGTTTCGGGTTCTTCGTGTGGCCCAGCGGCTGGGTCGTGAGGTAGAACTGCTCCTCGACGTACTCGCTGGGGAGCCGGTCGAGGTGGAACTCGTGGGAGTGTTCGAGGTAGTGGTCGTCCATCCGCCAGACGAAGTAGGGGAGCCACGCGATTCCGGCCTCCTGGAACACGAAATCGAGGTCCGGAAATCGGGCGGGGACGCCGCGGACGAGCATCGTCGAGGCGTGCCACATGTGGCCGAACGGGTGCGTGATGACGTGGTTCTCGGTGTAGCTCTCGTTCCACTGGCGCTGGGTGGGGAAGGCGTGGGAGGTAGCGAGGTTCCCCCCGTGGAGCACGACCGGGAGGCCGTTGTCCTCGGCGGCCTCGTAGATGGGGTCGTACCGCGGGTCGCCCAGCGGCGGGAGCACGCCCGTCGAGGGGATCTGGACGCCGACCACGTCGTCCTCGTCGGCCCGGCGGTCGATCTCCTCCGCGGCTTCGGCGGGCCGCTG
>Ga0207797_1003684_pt1 | contig 10065 bp, 5 predicted proteins | sample PRCRCaboRojoPR_6_FD_187275 | JGI IMG/M metagenome (GOLD analysis project Ga0207797, IMG submission 187275) | Marine sediment microbial community from Cabo Rojo, Puerto Rico - PR CR 10% Liquid 1 (SPAdes) | ecosystem: Environmental > Aquatic > Marine > Coastal > Sediment | place: Cabo Rojo, Puerto... | reverse complement strand
CGACGCTCGCTCGGCGTCCTCTCGGGCGACACGGTCGTCATCGTCGGCGAGCGCGCGACCGTCGCGAAGGTGTGGCCCGCGAGCGCGGGGACGCCGGCGCGGACCGCACAGGTCGACGCCGACACCCGGGCCAACGCCGGCGTGAAGATCGGCGACACCGTCCACGTCCGGCGTCAGTCCGTGGAGTCGGCTCGCTCGATCACGCTCCGCGCGCCCGGGGACCTCGCCACGAGCGAGCGCGAGGTGGTCCGCCGGGAGGCGAAGGGTGAACTCCGCGACAGACCGGTGCAGTCGGGCGACAGGGTCCGGATCGAGCGACTGGGGAGCGAGCCGTTCGTCGTCGTCGGGACCGACCCCGACGGCGTCGTCCGCATCACCGACGACACCCGGGTCACGGTGCGATTCCCGGACGGCGGGACGAGCACGCCGTCCGCCGACCGGTCCGAGACCGGAACGGGGCGCACAGCGGAGACCGGAGGAGCCGAGCGGACGCAGTCCCGTCCCTCCACCGGCGTCGCCTACGAGGACATCGGCGGCCTCGACGAGGAACTCGACCTCGTCCGGGAGATGATCGAACTGCCGCTCTCCGAACCGGAGGTGTTCGCCCGCCTCGGCGTCGAACCGCCCAAGGGGGTCCTGCTCTACGGCCCGCCGGGCACCGGCAAGACGCTGATCGCGAAAGCCGTCGCCAACGAGGTGAACGCGACGTTCGTCACCATCTCCGGCCCGGAGATCATGTCGAAGTACAAGGGCGAGTCCGAGGAGAAACTCCGCGAGAAGTTCGAGGAGGCCCGCGAGAACGCGCCCGCGATCGTCTTCTTCGACGAACTCGACTCCATCGCGGGCAAGCGCGACGACGGCGGCGACGTGGAGAACCGCGTCGTCGGCCAGCTGCTGTCGCTGATGGACGGGCTCGACGCCCGCGGCGACGTCATCGTCATCGGCGCGACCAACCGGGTCGACAGCCTCGACCCCGCGCTCCGTCGCGGCGGCCGGTTCGACCGCGAGATCGAGATCGGCGTGCCCAACGAGGCGGGCCGCCGCGAGATCCTGCAGGTCCACACCCGTAACATGCCGCTTTCCGACGACGTGGACCTCGACCGGTTCGCCTCGCGCACCCACGGCTTCGTCGGCGCCGACCTCGAATCGCTCGCCAAGGAGGCCGCGATGACGGCGCTCCGGCGCTCCCGGCGCGGCGAGGCCGCGGTCCCGCTGGCCGAACTCGAAGTGACCCGCGCCGACTTCGAGGCCGCGATGGCGGGCGTCGAACCGAGCGCGATGCGCGAGTACGTCGCCGAAGCGCCGAGCGTCGGCTTCGAGGCCGTCGGCGGACTCGACGACACGAAAGCGACGCTGGAGCGTGCGGTCACGTGGCCGCTGACCTACGGGTCGCTGTTCGAGGCGGCGGCGACCGAACCGACCTCGGGCGTCCTGCTCTACGGCCCGCCCGGCACGGGGAAGACCCTGCTCGCCCGCGCCATCGCCGCCGAGAGCGGGGTGAACTTCATCCACGTCGCCGGCCCGGAGTTGCTCGACCGCTACGTCGGCGAGTCCGAGAAGGCGGTGCGCGAGGTGTTCGAGCGGGCGCGGCAGGCCGCCCCCGCCATCGTCTTCTTCGACGAGATCGACGCCATCGCGACCGACCGCGACGGCGTCGGCGGCGACAGCGGCGTCGGCGACCGCGTCGTCTCGCAACTGCTCTCGGAGCTCGACTCGGCCGCGGACAACCCGAACCTGATAGTGCTCGCGGCCACAAACCGGAAGGACGCGCTCGACCCCGCGCTGCTCCGACCCGGTCGCCTCGAACAGCACGTCGAGGTGCCCGCGCCCGACGAGTCGGCCCGTCGGGCCATCTTCGCGGTCCACACCCGCGACAAGCCGGTTGCCGACGACGTCGACCTGGACGCGCTCGCGGAGCGCACCGCCGGCTACTCGGGCGCCGACGTCGCCGCGGTCTGTCGCGAGGCGGCGATGCACGCGATCCGGGAGGTCGCCGGGAAGTACGAGGGCCCGACCGCCAACGACCACGCCGACGAGGTGCTGCTCCGGGCCGAGCACTTCGAGGACGCGCTCGCGACCGTCGAGCCGACGCTCGCGTAGACGGCCGACCGACCACGCGGCGGTCCGACTCCGGACGGTGCAGGCCCAAAGCCGGGTTATCTCACCGGAACCGAACGTCGGACGCAGCACGACGCCGAGACGTCTCAGTCGCCGTCGGAATCCCCGAGGAGATCGTCGACGACTGCCTCTCTCCGTTCCCGATGGTCTCGGATCCTCTCTCGGACTTCTTCGGTCGTCCGTTCGAACTGGTCGCTCCGTCGCTCCCGGACCTCCTCGTTGTGTTCCAGCACGCGCGAGGCCCTCGCGAGGTGGAGGTAGAGTTCGTCGATGTGCTCTTTGAGGGCGTCGGGATCGTCGGACAGCTGTTCGGTCGGAACGAAAAACGACTCGTCTGTGAGTATCTCGGCCGCCTCGTCGACCGTCTCCGGGAGGTCGATGTCTCGGTCGTCAGTCACGTCAGGCGGATCGACTCTCCGGCCCCAAAAATGCACCCGGCGAGAGTGGGGCCTCACCCGCGTAGCCGCTCGACTCGGCAGTCGAACCGTCGAAGGATTTAGGCTTTCGTTCTCGGTACGAGTAGACGTGACGTTCCTCGATCGGTTCGCTCTCGCCGCGCATCAGCCCCCGGTGGTCGAGCGTGACCGGCCGTCGGCTGCGAGGGGGGATCGAGGATCGTAGCGTTCTCCGAGACGTTCTACTGGATCGCCGCCTTCGCCGTCGTCGCAGCCGTCGTGAACGGGGCTGGCATCGTCGCCATCTTCCGCTATCGGGACCGGGCCGAGCGGTCGCTCCCGTATTTCATGTGCTTTGCCGCCGGCGTCCTCATCTCGACGCCGCTGGTACTCGCGCTCCCGAACGCGGTCTCGAAGAACCCCGACGCGGGCTTTTTCGCGCTGGGCGGATTTCTGTTCATGTTCTTCTCCAACGAGGTGATCAAGTGGTACACCGAAGAGGAGACCCTCGCGTTCGGAGTGACCGCCGCCGAGGGAATCGGGATCCACTCGCTGGTCGACGGCGTCGTCTACACCGTCACCTTCAGCGTCTCGCTTCTGACCGGCGTGCTGGCGGGGGCCGGGCTGGTCGTCCACGAGTTCGCCGAGGGCGTCATCACGTATCTCGTCTTGCTGGAGGGCGACGTCTCCGAGCGAAAGGCGGCGGCGTCGGCGTTTCTCATCGCCGCGCTGACGACGCCGGCCGGCGCGTTCGTCGCGTACCCGCTGGTCAGCAGACTCGGGCGGAGTCACCTGGGACTCATGCTCGGGTTCGTCGCCGGCGTGCTGCTCTACGTCTCCGCGGCCCACCTGCTCCCGGAGGCGCGAAAACACGAGAAAGAGCACTCGAACGTCGCCTTCGTGGCCGGCGTCGCGCTGGCGCTCTTCGTCGTCTTCTCGCGCATCGCGTGAGAGTTCGGCGTCTATACCCAGAACGACTGTGCCCGGGCGTACCGGCGCTCCTGCTGGAGGATGTCGCGGGGCAAGCCCGCCCGTCCCCGCGACGTGTCCCGATGATCCGGGCGGCGATCACTCGACGACGACCGCCCCCTTCATGCCCATCGCCCGGTGGGGCGTACAGAAGTACTTCGTCGTCCCCGCGCCGTCGAACGTCCGGGTGAAGGTGTGGCCGCTCTCTCCGACCATCCGACTGCCGAACGAGCCGTCTTCGGCCTCGACGTCGTGCATCCCCTCGATCCACTCCCAGACGACATCCGTCCCGGGCGAGACCCTGACGGCCGCTGGACCGAAGCCGAACGCGCCGCCGTTGGCCTGCGAGCCCACCTGGACGCGGACCGTCGACGTGCCGGTCATGTCGACCACGCCGTCGTAGTTGTCGACGTCGTCGAACCACCCGTCGAACTCCCCGCCCGCCGACTGCTGCTGCGGGGCGGCCGACTCGCCGGCCTCGAAGATATCCGGGTTCTCGTCCCCCTGCACGTCGATCACGGCGAGCGCGCCCTTGCGGGCCACGCGGCTGAGGGCGTGGTCGACCAGTTTGATCGGGCCGGGGACCGGCGCGTGGAGCGTCGCGATGGCCGTCGACCCCGGGAGGACCGGCGTCGTCTGAACGTACCTGTCGGGCGCGCTTGCGACGGCTCCCTGCTCCCAGACCTCGTCCCAGACCGAGCCGATCGGGTGGAGGGAGCTCAGCAGGTTCGGACCGCCGACGGCGTAGTAGACGCGGGCGGTCTCTCCCGTCCGCATCTGCATCTCGTCGTAGCCCTGCGGCCCGATGACGTACTTCTCGCCGTTGATGAGGACGTAGGTCGGATCCTCGCGTTTCATCGCCTCGAAGTCGAAGTCGTGGTGACCCTCCTCCCCGGCTCGACCCTTGGTGTAGAGTTCGTGTTGCCCGAGGTAGAACTCGTGATCGACCGCGGGGAGCCCCTCCTCGGGCTCGACGAGGATCGCACCGAACATCCCGGAGCTGATGTGATAGTCCAGGTTCGGGATCGCACAGTGGTAGACGAACAGGCCCGGGTAGGTCGCCTCGAACGTGAACGTCCTCGTCTCGCCGGGTTTCACCAGCGACGCCTCGGCTCCCCCGCCGGGTCCGCGCACCGCGTGCAGGTCGACGTTGTGGGGCATCGTGTTGTCCGGATCGCTCGTCACAGTGACCTCGACGTGGTCGCCAACGCGGGCGCGGATCATCGGTCCGGGGATCCGGCCGTCGAAGGTCATGTACGTGTACGTGACGCCCGGTTCGACCTCGGCGACGAGTTCCCGGGTCGTGAGGTCGGCCGTGACGGTCGTCGGCTCCGACCGGTCGATCGGAGAGGGGATGGCAGTCGGGTTCGCGGCGACGCGCTCGATGTCGACGTCTTTTGCGGGATTCGTGCTCGGGGGTTCGGGTTCCTGTTCGGACGGGGGTGGCATCTCGTTTCTCGGTGCGCCGGCGCAGCCGGCGAACGCCCCACCGGCTCCGACTCCCAGAGCCTGAAGGACGCGGCGGCGGGTCGTGGACGGAATATCGGACATTGTACAGTATATACTAAAATTCCTCCACAAATATAGGGTAAATACGGTTTCTAATTGAAGAGAACGGAGGCGAATATGTTCGGGACCAGCGGGGGGTGGATACTTCCGCTCCGCGTTTCCGGGTAGCCCGTACGCCTCCGAGCCCCTGTCTCGCCGGGCCGTTCAGTCCCAGAACGACTGCGTCCGGGCGTACTGGCGCTCCTGTTGGAGGATGTCGCGGTAGAAGTCCTCCTCGTCCTCGCGGAGTTTCGCGATGATCCGGGCGGCGGTCTGGGGGCCGACGCCGCGGGCCGCGAGCGCGACGACCGCCTGCTTGCCGTGGCTCTGGACGAGGTTCGCCGAGCGGTAGGCCTTCTCGGTCATGCGCTCTTGCTCGTCGTCTTTCTCGCCGGCCTGCACCGCCGAGACGACGTCGTCGTCCCACGGGTTCAGCGCCGCGATGCGGGTCGACCCGCACTCGGGACACTCAGGCTGGTCGCGGACGCGCCGCACCTTCGTCTTCTTCGTCCAGTCGTTGCAGTGCAGGCAGTGGAGGATGACCCGGTCGTTCCGGATGCGGTCCCGAACCGCCTCGATGACGCTCGCGTCGGCGTTCTCGGGCACGAGCAGTTCGCGTCCCTGCGAGCGCCCGCCGGTCCCCAGCGGCGTCAACTCCCGGGCCGTGACGAGGTCGATCTCGCCGTCGTGGACGCGCTCCAGCACGTCGGCGGTCGCCTCGACGGCCAGGTCCCGGTGGAACACCTCGCGGACCGCCTCGTCGTAGACCGGCGTGTCCTCCAGCGCGGCGAGCAGGCGGTCCGCGCCGAACCGGCCACCGGTGCGGTTCTGGTACCGCTTGAGCGCCCCGAACTTCGCGGCCACCTGTGCGAGCGTGAACTTCAGGGAGTCGGAGTTCTTCAGCGCGAGTTCCAAGAGCGCCTCGACGTGGGCCGGGTCGGTCTCCTCTAAGACCTCGATCACCGTCGCCGGGCGCACCTTCGGCGGCACCTCCAGTTCGACCCGGTAGGGGTCGACCTCCATGCCGACGGAGGTCCCCGTGCGCTGGCCCACGAGCGCCGAGAGGAGTCGGCCGAGCGTCTCGTTTATCTCGTGGCCGAAGGCGGCGTCGACGACGACCCGCCGACCCTGCCCCTCGACGACGATCCGGTCGTCGGTCGGGATCGGCGCGTCGGCCTCGACCTGTCGTTCGACCGGTGCGAGGGCCTCACTCGCGGCGCGCCGCTCGGCGGCGTACCGGTTCGTGAACTCGCGGACGACCGACGCCCGGTCGGCCCCGGACGCGAACTGCGGGGCGGCGACGCCGCGCATCTCGCCCACCTCGCCGGCGACGGCCGCGGGCACCGGGATCTCCTGTCCGACCCACGAGGGCACCTCGCCGGCCGGGTCCTCGATGGGCGAGACGTTCACCTCCGACTCCTCGTCCTCGATGGTGTCGATGCGCCACATCTCGCCGCGCTGGATGAACACCTCGCCGGGTTCGGCGAAGTTGACGACGAACCGCTCGTCGAGGGTCCCGATCTGCTGGCGCGAGGAGACGTCGTAGACCTCGTAGGTCTCCTCGTCGGGGATCATCGAGAGGTTTGCGTAGAAGTACTGCCAGGTCCCGCCGGTCTTCTCGATGCGGTCTTCCCCCTCGTCGAGCCAGACGAGGCGGTTGTCCGCGACCTCGCGCACCACGCCCCGGAACTCCGACTCCGAGAGGTCGGCGAAGGGGTACGCCCGGGTGACCAGTTCGTAGGCCCGCCGGGCGCTCACCTCCCCGAAGTCCATCACCAGTCCGACCACCTGATTCGCCACGACGTCGAGACTGCCGTGGTGGATGTGGGCGGGTTCGACCTCGCCGGCTTCGGCGCGCCGAGCGATCGCCATCGCCTCCATCGCGTCGTCCGGGTGGCCGACGACGACGGTCCCCGTCGAAACCTTGTCCCGGCGGTGGCCCGCGCGACCGACGCGCTGGAGCAGTCGGGCGACCTCGCGAGGACTCCCGTACTGGACGACGTGGTCGACCCGCCCCACGTCGATGCCGAGTTCCATCGACGAGGTACAGACCAGCCCGTCGATCTCGCCGGCCTTGAATCGGTCCTCGATCTCGATCCGGGCCTCCTTCGAGAGCGACCCGTGGTGGACGCCGATCGGCTCGTCGAGCTTTCTGAATCGGGAGCCGAGCGCCTCGGCGGTCTGGCGCGTGTTGACGAATATCAGCGTCGACTCGTTCTCCGCCACCAGATCCCGGATCGCGCGGACGTGGCTCGCGAACTCCTCGTCGGTCGCGAGCGTCCCGGCGAGTCGCTCGTCCTCGGGCGTGACCTCGGGCCAGCGGACGCGGAACTCGACTTTGCTGCCGACGTCGACCTCGACTACCTCGTAGTCGCGGTCGCCGGTGAGAAAGCGCGCCACCTCGTCGGGGTCGCCGACGGTCGCCGAGAGCCCGACCCGCTGGAACGAGCCCGCGACCTCGCGGAGTCGCTCCAGCCCGATCGTCAACTGCGCGCCGCGCTTGGAGGCGGCGAGTTCGTGGACCTCGTCGACGACGACGTGTTCCACGTCGGCGAGCGCCCTGCGGAGTTTGCGACCCGTCAGCATCGCCTGCAGGGTCTCCGGCGTCGTCACGAGCACGTCCGGCGGGTCGTCGGCCTGCTTGCCGCGCTGGTACTGGGTCGTGTCGCCGTGCCGGACGTCGATCTCCAGGTCCAGTCGGTCGCCCCACCAGTCGAGGCGCTCGCGCATGTCGCGGTTGAGCGCCCTGAGCGGGGTGACGTAGAGCGCCGACAGCCCGAACGGCGTCGCGCCCTCGGCGGCGCGGCGGCGAACGATGGCGTCGAAGACGGGCAGCATCGCCGTCTCGGTCTTGCCGGTGCCCGTGGGCGCGATGACCAGCGCGTTGCGCCCGGCGGCGAGCGGCGGGATGGCGCGGCGCTGTGGCTCGGTCGGCGTGGTGAAGCCGCGGTCCGAGAGGGCCGACCGCACCTCGTCGCCGAGACTGGTGAACGCGGACGCGCCGGCGGCCTCGCCGTCTGACATCGGCGTGGCTAGCGGGGCGAGGAGATTAAGCACACCGCCTTTCCGGCGTGGTCACCGGCGTCGACGGCTTCTGACCCGGCGTCCCGGGGAGAACGCCCGTCACCTCTACCGGGCGGCACCGACCGCGTCCGTCGCCGCGATCGCCCGCTCGCGTCTCCGGCACCGGTCAGACGCGCCGGTAGTCGCCGAGTCGCGTCCCGTCGAGCAGGTACGCCTGCCCGTCGACGAGCGCGTCGGGCAGGAACGGCGAGAGGAACGCCTGACCCTCGACGTTCACCCACGTCCCGCCGGAGACCTCGTTGAACGCCGGGAAGACCACGAGTTCCGGGCTCGCCCAGTCGAGGTCGGCCGGGGCGACGCCGTAGTGGTCGGCGAACGGGTCCGGGTCGAGTCGCCCCCGGAGCCACGCCCGTTCGACTCGACTCCCGCCGACCACGTCGGTCAGGCGCACGGTCGGGTGTTCGTGGCCCATGCAGACCGTCTCGGCCCCGAGCACCTCCCGCGACGGCCACGTGTGGCCGTGGACGAAGCCGACGTCGCCGAGTCGAGTGCCCGCCGTCGGCGTCACCTCGATCCCCTCGCGGTCCGCGAGGCGCTCTGCGAGCCCGCCGTCGTGGTTGCCGGCGACGAGCGTCGTCGGGACCCGGTCGGTGACCGCGGCCAGCAGGTCGTCGAGTTCGGCCGACTCCTCCGATCCGGGGTCGCCGATGCGGTGAGCGAGGTCGCCGAGGACGACCAGCCGGTCCGGGTCGGTCCGAGCGAGCAGAGAGAGCAGTCGCTCGCGGCGCTCGTCGGCGCGAGAATCGAGTTCCACGCCTCGCTCCCAGCGCAGTCCGGCCTCGATGCCCGCGTGGAAGTCGGCGATCGCGAGCGCCGACTCGCCGTCGAGGTCGACCGTGGCGGCCGGGGCGTTCGGAACTGGTTCGACCCGTGCCATCGAATCAGATGGCTTTCAGCTGGTCCTCCGTCGGCTCGTAACAGAGCCCGCTCATCAGGGCGCTCTGGATCGCGTCCTCGACGGCCTCGGGGTCGGCCCCGTACTCGTCGACGACGGCGGCGACGACCTCCTCGCGCGTCGCGCCGTCGCCGTCGTCGAGGTCGTCCATCGTCTCGACCGCGACCGATTCGAGGTCGACGTCGGCCGCCTCCTCGTCGTCCTCGGTGTCGTCCGCCTCTGTCTCGGGTTCGGGTTCGGCGTCGTCGGTCGCGGGTTCTGCCTCGGGAGACGACTCGTCCTCGCCGCCGAGATCGGCGTTGGGCACGTCGATGCCCGCCTCGCCCGGCTCGCCTACCTCGGTCCCGCTGGAGAACTCCGTGCCGAACTCCTCTTCGACCTCCCGTCGCTCCTCGTCGTCGAGTTCGTAGTGTCCGGCGTCGTCGGTTCCGGGGTCGGACGCGGCGCTCTCGCCTGCGTCGCCGGCGTCGTCGAAGTCACCGAGACCCTCAGATGTGCCGGCCTCGTCTGCGCTCTCGTCGAAGTCACCGAGACCCTCAGATGTGCCGGCCTCGTCTGCGCTCTCGTCGAAGTCACCGAGACCCTCAGGTTCGCCGGCTTCGCCTGCGCTCTCCTCGAAGTCGTCGAAGTCGTCAGACTCCCCTGTGTCGTCGGCGTCGTCGAAGTCGCCGGCGTCGTCGAAGTCGTCAGACTCCCCCGCGTCTTCTGTGGCCGACGTGACGGCGTCCGACGAGGCGTCCTGCTCGGCGGCCGGCGGATCGTTCGGCGGCGGCGAGGTCGCGGCCGCTTCGGATCCGGCGGACTCGCCTGCGGTCTCCGTCGCCTCGGTCGGGGTCACCGACTCCTCGCTCGATTCGGGAGCGGCCGATGCCGCCGTCGCGTCGGCGGTCGCTTCCGGTGCGACCGGTTCGTCCGTCTCCGCGGCGGCCCCAGAGGGCTCGCTCGCCGGTTCGGCTCCGGAGCCAGCCGGAACGTCCGCGGCGTCGATTTCGGGCGCGCCGACCTCGGGAATCGGCCCGACCTCGCTCGCGCCGCGCTCGTCGGGTGCGACGTCGA
>Ga0207797_1003683_pt1 | contig 10065 bp, 5 predicted proteins | sample PRCRCaboRojoPR_6_FD_187275 | JGI IMG/M metagenome (GOLD analysis project Ga0207797, IMG submission 187275) | Marine sediment microbial community from Cabo Rojo, Puerto Rico - PR CR 10% Liquid 1 (SPAdes) | ecosystem: Environmental > Aquatic > Marine > Coastal > Sediment | place: Cabo Rojo, Puerto... | reverse complement strand
CAAAAAATTCTTGCAACAGAAAAAAATGCCAGTTAGAAATACTTTTGTGCAACTTTTTAGTGTATTTTGTGATAATTGTTTTTAACCACTAAAAACGCCAAGGAATTCACAAAGTACACCAAGACTTCCCGGATAGCCTCAACAAGATCATTCTACAAATTACCAACCCGGGTTTTGTGTTAACGACTCATTGTACTCGAGCTCTTCTTCCGGCAATGGACTCAGATAATCCCGCGTCACATCAAATCCCCAGCCATCAGGCCCCAGCCGGTCAATGTAGCGGTCTATATAGCGATTTTCATCCACCGAGATATCACTTATCTGGTCTTCAATTTCCGGGAATGAAATGCCTTCAATAAACCTGGCGCCTTTTGTGCGTTTTCCTACTATAAGTTCATCTGCGGCAGCCCATCGCATGATATCATCAAAGCGAAAGCCTTCCAAAGCCAGCTCGATCCTTCGTTCTCTCCTGATTTCATTGATAATCGGACTCAAGTTGGGAAAATTCCAATTTGGATCCGCAAAACCAACGTTCAGTGATAAATCGGGCATTCCCACACGCTGCCTGATCAAATTGACCGTTTTATCCAGATCCCCTTGTGTAAGCGTCCCGAGTTCTGCTTTTGCCTCGGCATAATTCAGCAATGCTTCTGCATAACGGAATACGTAACCGTCAAGTGCACCATACTGATCACTGGAGGTTCCTGTATTTTGCTCCGGATCGGGAGTAGACCCTTTTCGCACCATATAGCCGGTGGTTGCCAAATCCATGGCACCTTTATGCAAGGCAGGAAATGCAAATCTTTGCGGGGGATCAGTAGCTATCTGCACTTCGCCGCGGTTCCATATTGAATTTCTTAATCTCGGGTCCCGGTTCTGAACCACTTGTTCCAAGGTTGTATCCCCTTCATAAACGCTGCTCAGGTTAATTGGAAGTCCGTTGATGTCCAGATATGCATCTACCAGTTCTTTGGTAATGCCTGACTGGGCACCCCGGGTTCCGTTGAGATATGTCCAGTTCCAGGTACCCAATTGCTGTCCGGGATCAACCACCTGAACCATGATCGCTTCAGATACGCCGATTAAATCCTCCTGGCTGAACATCCTATAATAGTCATTTTCCGGATCACCCGTGGAATAAAGCTGTATATTTGCATCATTCACCAACACCTCTGCAGCATCTGCGGCCATTTGGAGATATTGCTGTTCATTTGAATTATCTACTCCGAAAACCGTACCTTTGTGATACTTTTCCCAAGTACCTTCATACAAGCAGACGCGTGACTTGAATAACAAAGCAGCTTCCTTATTCACCCTGGTCTGGCCAATCTGACTCCTGCCCTGTAAATGATCGATGGCAAAATCCAGATCTTCAATTATATTGTCTATAATCTCATTCCTTGGATTTCTTGGAACATACAATTCTTCCGAATCAATATTTAATACCATTTCATACCATGGAACATCACCGAACTGTTTCACCATTTGAAAATAGAAGTAGGCCCTGAAAAAATGTCCCTCTCCAATATACTGATCTATATCAGTCTGGGTTCCGGTGGTTACCTTCTCCGCATTTTCAAGGAAATAGTTAATCTCTCTTATGTTTCCCCAGTTCCATCCTCCCCCAGAGGAAGGAACTGAACGGGTTCCGTCCAATATTCTGTTGGGGTTGAGCGGTTGCAAATTATCGCTGTTATTCTCCATATCTTCGAAACTGGTCTGATCACCAATTGAAGGATAAAAACGATTGATATATAACCTTAAATCCTCTGATGTGCTCCAGAAATTTGCTTCTGTAATTTCATCAAGGGGTTGTTTATCCAATACCTCTTCACATGATAACATCATGCTTGTGATAAATAATATCAATAATAACCGTTTCATAATTTTAATCTTTTAGAAGTTTCATCTTAGAAAGTAACATCTACGCCGAATACAAAAGATCTTGCCAAAGGATATATCCTGCCTGTTCCTTGCCGGAATGCAGATTTATCGATCAATTCCGGATCCAGGTTTTCCCATAAACTGGTAAATGTTAGCAGATTTTCTCCTTTAAAGAATACCCTTAAATTTTTAATGGCCACTTTTTCTGTTAAAGAAGCAGGGATTGTATAACCCAGGTTCAGACTTTTGAGCCTTATATAAGATGCATCTTGCAAATACCTGGTTGAAGGATGCCTGTCCTTGGCAAATCCGGAATAGCTATTATCATCCAATGGCAATGGTAGATATGCACCTGTATTGTCTTCACTCCAATAATCCAGAACTGCTTCTGTTATGGTTGTATGTGCCCTTCGATTCCAGCCCCAGAAAAGGGTATTGTAATTTTCAGGAGCATAGTCACGCTTTCCAACACCTTCCCATAGCATACTCAGATTAATGTTTTTCCAGTTAAGGCCACCCTGGATTGAAAGCCTGTATCGCGGCTGACTATTACCAATTACTCGCTTATCTCCGTGATCACTCAAAGTATTGCTTCCTTCATTTACAACACCGTCTCCATTCAGGTCCAGATATTTTACAGTTCCAGGTCTCCAATTCGTACCCAAAAATGAAAGATCGGTTGTTTCAAGATAGGAATCTACCTCTTCCTGTGTTTGATATAATCCATCCGTCTTCCATCCCCATATTTCGCCTATGGTTTGGCCTACGTACCATTGACTCAATACTTTTTCCGGGTTAAGATATTCGGTAATTTCCGAAACATTATCTGCCAGCATAAATGTTACATTGTAATTAAAATCATTGCTAACCCTATCCCTCCAGTTGATTTCAATTTCAAATCCTTTTGTTATCAATGAGGCACTGTTTGTTTGAGGCGGATTCGTACCCAAAACAGCGGGCAAAGCACCGGATGGTCCAAACATATTTTCTGTTTTCCGGTCATAAATGTCAAGAGTAGCGTTCAATCTATTATTCAGGAAACCCAAATCAATACCTATGTTTCTGTTAAAAGAATTTTCCCAGGTTATTTCCGGGCTAACAATAGCCGGCATTCCTGCATAATCGGGTCTTTCACCATTGAGAATCCAGTTTAATCGTCTGGAAAAGGGAAGGCCAGGCAAATGCAGATAGCTTGCTACTTCCTGATTACCCAACTTACCATAAGAACCTCGTATTTTAAGGGTATTAATTATATCACTTAAGGGTTCCCAGAAATTTTCTCTATGGATGTTATATCCAAGGGAGACTGAAGGAAAAAGGCCCCACCGGTCATCTTCAGGGAACCTGGAGGTACCGTCATATCTAAGGTTAGTCTCTAACAAGTATTTTTCACGGAAGTTATAGGTTAACCTTCCAAAAATACCAAGGGTTCCCCAGGAACTCATGGGGTTAAAAGGCCCTACAAGATCACCGGCAGCAACATTTATTGAATTCAGATCAGGAGCTATCACATTTCTCCGGGCAACTGTTAATCCGTCATAGAATTGCTCTTCCTGCTGGACACCCGTCAATACGCTAAGATTGTGTTGATCCGCGAAAGATTTATCATAATTCAACACAATGTTAAAAGACGTATACTTTGTTACGTTGCTTTCCTTGCGTATTTGATTGCTATTGGCCTGATTAACAATATTCGGATTCCCATCCGGACCAAACAAGGTCCATTTCTTATAGTTAAAAGTCTCATTGTAATCATCATACTTATAAGTAAAATCACCCCTAAGGGTCAATTCCTCCTTGATTATATTGATCTTTCCTGCGAAGGTTGTAGTAAGGTTTCTGTCATTATATTCGGTATAACCATTCTTCTTAACCCAACCTGGCATTACAACAAGCTGCTCGGGAATCACAACATTTCCTTCTCCATCTTTAATGGCGGGGGTTTTGTAAGGCGCAAGAGGAGCCCATCTCCTGATATCATGATAAAATCTTCCTCTGACACCGTGACCATCAAGACCTGCAGGAAACCTATTGTCTATCTGACTAAATCTAAGATTATTGCTAAGTTCAAACCAATCCGTCAAATTTGCAGTCAGATTGCTGGTGAAGTTATACTGTTCATGATTCTCATTCTTTCCTGCATAGTTCATGGAACCCGGATCCTGGAAAAATCCCCCTGATATGTAATAGGCAATGTTATCACTTCCTCCCCTGGCGCTGAGATTATGTCTCTGAGTCATTTCTATGTCCTTATACATAATATCCATCCAGTCATTATTGGCATATCCAGAAAACCAACCACCAGATGCTCCTCCTTCAATTCCAAGCCAGTAATTGGGATTATCAGGATGTGGAGCGGTTTGATCCTTTATTTCTCCATTCTGATAAGCCCGCATTTTTGCGATCTGTTCTTCTCCAATTGCCACCTGACCCGATTGATTTAATGTGGCATCATTAAATACTTCCACATATTTCAGGGAGTTTACGCTTGGGGGTGTATAGATCCGATCCTTGAAAGCGAAGTTATTCTGGTAGTTCAGTTCAAACTCCTGATTTCTTCTTCCTTTCTTGGTTTCGATCAAAATTACACCATAAGCAGCCTGTGCACCATAGATCGCAGCAGAAGCAGCATCTTTCAAAACAGAAATGTCTTCAATATCTCTATAATTCAATGCAGCAAGTTCTGATTGCGAAGCTCTCGCTCCATCTATTACGATATAAGGGTCAGAACCAGACAAGGAACCTATTCCTCGCACGTTCATCTCCATGGCTGCATCCGGCTCACCACCCATCACAGAGGCATCAATATTTAAGTTGGGAGACAATCCTGAAAGTGCCTGGGTAGCAGAGTTCACCGATCTCATTTCAATTTCTTCTGAATTGATTTGAGAAACTGAACCAGTCAAATTTTCTTTTCTCTGAGTACCGTAACCTACAGCCACAACCTCTTCCAGTTCAGTAACGGCTTGCTCAAGGGTTACATTAATCTCTGTGCGGTTCTGAACGTTAATGCTGCTGCTTTGATAGCCTACAAATGAAAAAACCAGTGTAGCATCTGGAGGAGCTTCTATAGAATAGCTACCATCCACATCTGTGGTGGTACCTTGAGTAGTTCCCTGTATCACAATATTAACTCCCGGAAGCGGATCACCCGTTTGCGCATCGGAAACCGTACCGGTTACTGTAATTTGTTGAAATGCCTCATGTGTTTCAGAAGGATTGCTACCTCCCAAAACACAATTTACGGCCATCAAAAACAAAAATGTCGACAGCCACAGGATTTTAAATTCTTTAAAAGACCATAGCGCACTGAGGACTTTTAAAATTGCATGATTCTTTTTCATAATTTAATCAAGATTTAGGTTTACGTTTTCAATCTGTAATTCATTATTAGAAAATAATCGGGAAAGCGTTCAGGTGAGATAAACCGGACCTCACTCTCAACTAAGCAGTTCAATCATAGGCATTCTATTTTAAGGGTTGACGTAGCAGGAAAAAAATAACAATCAGCACAAGTAAAGGAGAGATTCTGATATTTAAAAATAAATTATGCCAATCGGCAAATTATAGTGACGAAAAGGAAAAATTTATGTATAAACAGGTTTTACATAAATTTTTCTTGGGTGCATGTAAAGGGAATAATAAGCATGTAATCTGAGACTTTTTGACTCCCGGCCATTTATAAAAACCGAAGATAATTGTCATTTCTGATAACTGTAAATTCGGATTCGGGGTAGGCAGATACAAAATCTTTGGGAGGTTTGAAAAGATTCTTTTCAATTGCCTCCTGAACAGTTCTTGTATATAACATAATTAAATTTATGAAATGAACTTCACAAATTTATAGAAATTTATGCAGTTCCTCTATTATAATTGCAGAGCACAGATCAGAACAAGCTAAGAATCAATTTTGATCACTCCGATTAGTCAGTACCAAGATGCCTCCAGACCCGCTTTTCCATGTTCTGGAGCCTTATCTCTAATGGGGGAAGCGGTGGTAAATTGTTCACGGGTTTGTCCAGGTAAAAATAGGCAGTAGCAGAAAGGTCATCGCTGCGATAAAAATTGATGTTGCCCCCTTTGGGGAAATCCTTGCTGTTGATGGAAGGCACATTTTCCATATCGAGCAGGCGGATGCGCTCCGGTTTTTTCTTCGTCCGGGTGATATCGCTGCCTTTTGTGTTCAGAACGCGCACCGGCTGTAATCTGGCTCCATCGGCCAGCATCTCCCTAACCTTGTCCTTTGACGCGTTGCCCATTTGCTGGATGGTAACTCGAATGTCCCGTTGAAAATAGACAGGATCCTTTATATGATAACGATAAAAGGCATAAAGGTCATTCTGGCTGTCAGAAAGCAGGGAGCCGAAATACTGACCCGAATATTCACCCTGGCCCCAGCCTGAGCCGATATAATCTTCCGTACCGGTTCCCACTAAGGAGGGAAGCTCCCGGTCACCATCCAGGTACATCTTGACCTCCCCCTCGCCAAACCAGGTCCCCTGGTAATCGGGGCTTCCGATCACTCCTACATTGGTACCCAGAAACCTTCCTTTTCCCTTTACCCGGGGAAGGATTTCATAAGCCTTCCCGATTTTCGTTGAGGTATTCCTGTTCCAGTAAGCATGGAAATACAATGCATCCTGGGGCAGATTTGGTACATCCAGCAGGTTGATGTCGTACCAGAAAAGCACGTAAGTTTCAGATTCGTTGGTGATCTCAATCCTGGCAGATTTCCGGTACGGCATGGGTATGGTAAAATTAAACGACCGGCCTTCCGGGCTGGCAAACAGTTCGCTTTCAAAAGAAGGTAGCACACCCAGCCCGGCGCCAAAAAAGTCGCCAATGGGAGCTGAAACGGCGGGTTTGGATGCCCCGTCCCAATACATGTCGATTCGTACTGCCCTGCGTTGCCTGGCATTACGGGCGATGGTTCCGCTCATCCACATCCGTTGGATGATGCCCGGACCCTCTCTTTCCAGCAATACCTTCTTTTCACCGGGTGCAATGATATAAAAAGCATTGCCTTTGGCTCCATGGTTGGTTTGTCCGCCCTTCCCTTTTTCACCGGTGGGATTCTCCGGGCTGACCCATACGGTGCGGGTGTTCTCATCAGGGGCCTGATAGAGCTCCTGGGCATCCATGGTGGTGATTACAACGAATAACACTGCCATGGTGGAAATAAAGATCTTTTTCATAATTCATATTATTTAAGGATAAAATAATCGATGCCAAGCGCATACTTTCCTTTAACAGGTTGTGCCTGTCCACTGGCACCCTTAAAGACAAACTTCAATTGATAAGCATTATTCACAGGTTCCAGTTCACCAAAATCTATAAGCGGATTGGTGACACCTGAATGGTTGGCATAGAAATCTTCTGAGGCTTTCAACCGGCCGTTCAAATAGATGTCAAACTCGCCGCAGTTTTTTCCCACTGTGGCACACATTCTTAACTCTGCCTTTTGGAATTTTTCGGAGATTTCAAGCTCTGCATAGTCTTCTTTTTTCTCAAACCAGAGATTTTTGAGGGCACCGCCACTTACTTCACCCCAAACGGGTATATCCGCAAAATTTTCCTGCACAGCCTCAGTTTTATTTATAATGGGACGGGTTTCAGCTTCCAGAGCTCCTTCAACTATGTACTGCTCCCCTTTGGCCTCTTCAACAATCTTCTGAAGATCTTCGAGTGTCGGAAGGGTTTTTGAGGCCATCCCGGGCAATGGCTTGCGGTTATGTGTTACCCCCGGTTTTCCATACCAAAATGTGGTCTGTGAATATTGCAGATAATGCCAGCTTTGTCGGGTACCGCAGGAGGCTTCAAAGTCAAACCTGATTCTTTCACGAAAGGGGATGGCATCCAGAACACGGGTACGGGTACAAACATTGTATCCCATAGAACGTGGCTCACCAACAATGATATTTCCCACAAATGGCTTATCGAACTGATCGGCCGGGGTAGGAACCACCCCACCGGCCCAGCCGTAATAGTCTTCCGTGCCCGTGCCAAAATGCGAAGGAAAGTTCTCTTCAAAATCCCCATCTATATAAATCTTTTCATCACCTTCGCCCCACCAGCCTTCACGTGGATTAAGCACAGTCCACTGGTCCCCTACTACAATGCCTTTGCCTTCGGCTTCAAGAAAATTCCAGTCGTATAGGGGAAAAGTAGGCCTGGGGGAATCCATACGCCAGGTGGCGTAAAAATGCATCGTCTGATCGGTCCATAAAAAATCATCTGTGAGAACCTCTATACTGGCTTCCACCGGCTCTTGCCATAGATTTTTCAGGGTTATGGCTCCGCTCTGCCGATAAGGCATGATCCAGCGGGAAATCATGGCTCCTTCTTCTGTCACCTCTCTCTCCCACATATCATAGGGCTGAATCTTATCAACATTGTTGAAGAAATCACCTACCGGAGCCCAGATGGTCTGTTCGCCATCAAAATGACCAATGAGAATGGTTGACCTCAGGGATTGAGGCAAATTTTCGGCATGATGCAATTTGATCTCCACCTTCTTAATGGCTTTATTGCCTGAGGGAAGATCGACATGTAAAGTATCACTTTCCTTCAGCAATTTCTGCTGCCTGATCACTTTACCTCTGGCCAGGGGAGGCTGGATAAGCTGTTTACCCACCTTTTCCCTTAGCGGAGTCACTTCCCTGAATTCTTCCATGGTAAAAGTCCTGATATTTGTTCCCTGGGGATATCTACGGTAATTGATGATGTTATAAAAAGACCTGTTGTCCATGGTAATTTTGCAGCTTTCTTCGAAGGGTACAGGGAAGTAAAGATTTCCTGCCCGGGCCGTATATTCTGCAAAGGGCGGTTTCACAAAAGCCTTTCCGGTGACCAGGTCAATGAAATTGGTGTTGATGGCAGGTATACTGTCACCATCCAGATAAAACTTGATATTGGCACCGATGGTATCATTTAGGCTGTAATAAAAAGCCGGGGTCCAGATCCTGGTGATCACTCCGTGCCCCTCTTCTTCCATCAGCACCCATTCCTTCTGACCGTTTTTCATTTCAGTACGGATGAAACCTGTACCATCGCTGTCGGCAAACCATCCAGGCTTTTCGGGTGAAACCGAACGGCGGTTGTAACTACTGGCCTGCAATGACTGGTAACCGTTTTCAGGAAACCGGGTCAATTGTTCCCGGTTAACCATCTCTTTAAGCAGGGTAGTGAGATTGATCTCCTCTTTTTGCTTACAGGAGGATAAAACCAAGACGGAACTCAGAATTGGCAAAAAAATGAATTTTAGTTTCATGAGGCATATTTTTTGGTGGAATACTGTCAATTCTTTATATCAACCACCTCTCCCTTGAGCTTTACCGTTGCATTCACCATAATATCAGAGTCGGAGGAGAATTCAGCATCAAACCGGAGTAGATGATTTCCCTGGCTCACCTCGGGCAATGGTTGTTCAAGCTTCATTTTGCGCATGAAACGACCCTTGTTGTTGTAGATCCGGGCAAAACCACCCTCGCCAATAACCAGTGACTCTCCTGCCTTTAACTCCAATGGCAACTCAAGCTCATAAAAGTTATCGATCTCCAGGATGAATTTACTCACACTACCTTCTTCCCCTTTGGCCAGAAGGCTTATCTGAGGAACCTGCTTTTGATGGTTGTTGCTGAAGGTCCATTCCGAATAGGTAGGTTGGCCAGGTTGCAACATCCTTTTTTCATAGGTAAAATTATATTTTTCAAATGTATGCAGCTTCCAGGAACCGGAACCGGCCTTCTCCAGGTGAAATTCATTATCGGGATCCTTTAACCTGGCAAGAAGCTCTTTATTGAATATTTTATTCTGACGGGCTTCTTCCCAGGTTTTAATCTGGGTTAGGAGCTTTCTGTTCTGTGGATTCTTTTTCAGTGCATCCGGGTTGGCCACAAAGGCAAATCCTGCATCATAACCGGCAGCCCTGGCCATCATCCAGTCGATATCCTCCATGGTGGTTGTTGGAGTCATCAAGAACCATCCGAGCATATTCGGCATGTAATTCCGGTCGAGCAGGGCCTGGTTATTGAAGCGGTAATCCGACTGGCTTTCCCTGAATCCCCCATACCAGGGCTCTCCCCAGTTCAGATAATGATTGATATGCCAGTAATAATGGTTGGACCGGCTGGATCCATTGACCACATTGTGGTCCACCTGGTGATAAAAGTCATCGGCGAA
>Ga0207797_1003682_pt1 | contig 10066 bp, 8 predicted proteins | sample PRCRCaboRojoPR_6_FD_187275 | JGI IMG/M metagenome (GOLD analysis project Ga0207797, IMG submission 187275) | Marine sediment microbial community from Cabo Rojo, Puerto Rico - PR CR 10% Liquid 1 (SPAdes) | ecosystem: Environmental > Aquatic > Marine > Coastal > Sediment | place: Cabo Rojo, Puerto... | reverse complement strand
CCCCGCCGACGGGCCTGGCGAGGCGGTACCGTCGACGGTCTCCCCCGTCCCGGTGGTCCCACGGACGTCACCCGACATCACTAGCAGCCGAAACCTGTAACACGACCCCCGTTCAACCCCGTCCAATGAGCGATCGACCGCGACTCGCGATGCTGAACGCCTCCCACAGCGTCCACGCCACCCGCCGGAACTTCCGGCGGGAACTCGACGCCGACCTCGCCGAGTTCGCGCTGACCGAGGAGCAGTACCCCGACGGCTTCGACTACGACGGGTTCGTCGTCAGCGGATCGGCCTCGTCGGTCTACTGGGAGGAGCCGTGGCTGCCCGCGACCCGCGAGTGGGTCGCCGAGGCGATCGACCGCGGGATCCCGGCGCTCGGTATCTGCTTCGGCCACCAGCTCCTCGCGGACACCCTCGGCGGGACCGTCGAGGACATGGGCGAGTACGAACTGGGCTACCGTACCGTCGAACGGACCGACGCCGGCCGCGAGGACCCGGTCCACGGGGGTCTCGACGACGAGTTCTTCGTGTTCACCACCCACTCCGACGCGGTGACCGAACTCCCCCCGGGGGCGACGCGCACGGCCGAGAACGACTACGGGATCCACGGCTTCCGCGACGGTCACGTCTTCGGGATGCAGTCCCACCCGGAGTACGACCTCGACACCGCACGATCGGTCGCCGAGGGCAAGGAGAGCGAGGAGTACGTGAGCGACGAGCAGCTGAGGGCGGTGCTCGCGGACGTCACCGAGTCGAACTTCGACCGGGCCGCGGAGACCAAGCGCGTCTTCGACGACTTCCTCGCGTACGTCCGCGAGGTGCGGACTGCGCCCGCAGCCGGGGACTGAGCCGGTCGGGGCCGGCACCCGGATCGGACGTCACCGCCGGTGTACCGTCCACCGCCCCGGTTTCCGTAGCGCCGTGGACGACCGATACGCGGGGCGGTCGTGCCGGCCGCCGGTCGTCGTCGTCGGTTGCCGGTCGTCGTCGGTTGCCGGGCTCCAGTCCGACGGCCGCGGCCGAGCGATCCCCGGGCTCGACGGTCGAACCGATCCTTCTCGTAGAAAATTTTTATAAGATCAATTTGAAAAAATTTTGGCAAATCTTGCCGATTCACTCGTATTAAAAACTTATCATCGAATCATCAGCTGTGTGGTGACGCCGAACGGCCTATCTCACGACGGAGGGGAGGACGGGGTACTGACGCGACGACGGGCGCTGCAGTTGCTCGGGGTCGGGGTGACGCTTCCGGGGGTGACCGGTACTGCTGCCGGTCAGGAGAGCTTCGTGGACCTCATCGGGACGGACCCGAGTTCATACCCGACGATCGGGTTGAACGTCAGGGTCGACTCGGACGCCGGGCGCGACGGTCGACTGACCGAGGACGACTTCACCGTGACCGAGGGCGGCGAGGAGCGCGAGCTGACCGGCTTCGAGTTCTCCAGCACACAGCTCGATCTGGTGTTCGTGTTCGACGACACGGGGAGCATGTTCAACGAGATCGCCGGGGCCAAACAGCAGTCCAAGGAGCTGACACAGCAGATCGCCGACTCGGGGGTCGACGCCCGGTACGGCCTGGTCTCGTTCAAGGACGACGTAGAGGTGGACCTGTCGCTCACCGACGACGCGGCGGCCCTCCAGGACGCGCTCGACGACCTCTTCGCGCGCGGTGGCGGCGACGGTCCGGAGGACAACTTCGACGCCATAGAGCGGGCGCTGGAGTTCGACTTCCGGGACGGTGCCCAGAAGGTCTTTATCGACATCACCGACAACATCGCGCACTACCGGGGTGACGGTTCCGGCTTCTCGGAGTACACCCTGGAGGAAGTGAAGACCGACCTCATGGAGCAGGGGGTGACCTACGTCGCCGTCTCCCCGGGGTTCGACGACGAACAGGCGAGCAAGCAGGTCCTCGCCGAGGAGGTCGGGGGCCTGTACGTCGACATCAACGGCGGCGACTTCGATCGGATCCTCGAACGCATCACCGGTATCCTCGTCGAGAGCTACATCGTCAGGTACGAGACGCCGTTGCCGCCCGGGACCGACGTGCCGATCGGCGTGATCGTCCAGGACCCCGAACGCGGCGAGGGGAGCGACTCCGGGAGGGTCACCATCCCGGAGGGCCGGCTGGACGAGAAGATCGGCCGGAAGGAGGAACAGATCAGCAGCATCCGGGAGAGCGCAGGAGCCGTTCTCGGTGACACGTCGGATGTGGACGTCGCGGCGGAAGGGCTCATCGGCGAGATCGACGACCGGCAGGCCGACGCCTCCACCTCCGAGCGGGCGGAGATGGAGGAGGCGCTGGACCGTGTGATCGCGGCCGAGTCGGTCACGTCGGCGGCGACGGATCGGGTGACTCGCGAGGACGGGATCACCGACCTCATCGGCGAGAACGTGATGAAGATCGCCGCGACGGGCCTCGAGGAACTCATAACCAGTATCGGCGGGGGCCTGCTCAAGAGCATCGCCAAGAACCTCGCGCGGTCCTGTCGGTCGATCTCGTCGAAGATCCTCGACGGGCTGTCGAACAACATCCCGAGCCGGACCGCAGGCGACTTCGCCTCCCGGATCGACGATCTGAAGAGCGCCCAGGTCGACCAACTCGAGGTCGTCACCGAGGCCGACCCCGACTCCGAGGTGGTGCGTGAACTCGAAGGGGCGGTCTCGGACGGGACAGCGGGGGTCAACACCGCGAGGAAGGACCTCGGAATCGGGGAGGACCTGTTCTCTGGCCCCGTACAGGACGTCCGCGAGGTCATCGAGGGACTGCCGTTCGGTCCGTATTACGATCCGGGAGGCGGACAGGTGGACTTCCCCACGCTCCTGCTTCCCACCCCCGATACGGTCCGCCTGCCCGATCTGACGATCCCGGGGGTCGACCTCCCCGACGAAAAGCTCCCGTTCTTCCTCCAGGGAGTCTTTCCCGATCGGCTACCGGAGATAGAGATCCGGTCGCCGGACATCGACCTCCCCGAGGTCCCCGTACTCGACGACGTGAACGACGTCCGTGAGGGGATCGCGGCCCCGTCGGTGCTCACCACGTCGGGCGTGGACGCGTCCCTCGACAGGCGGGTTGCGGCGCTCGACGACGACCTGTTCCCGGACGGCTCGACGATCGGGACGATCCCGAAACAGGACCCGACGAAGCGCGAGCGGGTGAAACGGACTGGCGTCGAAGGAATCACCGCGATCGACGACCTGATCCAGCAGTTCATCGACGACGTGCTCGACACCATCGCCGGCTTCATCTCGGAGGTCCAGCGGATCCTCGACTACGGCGCGCTGGTGGCCTCGATGGTCGCGCTCCTCACGTCCGCAACGGTCATCGGCGGGCTGACCGCCGGCGCGATAGCCAGTATCCTCGGAACGGCCTCGCTCGTGCTGACCGGCTACAACGTCTCCATAAACGCGATCCAGGTGGCGGCGGGGCTGGGCTCGCTCGGGTACTACGGGGCGGTACACGACGTAACGACGGACGCGCTCCTTGCGTCGGACCTCGGGGGTGTCACCATTGACTGACGAGGCCCTCGAGGCGTTCCGCGAGGCCCTGCGCGAGAACGACGCCGCCCGGATCATCACCGAGTACGGAAACGTGAACGACGAGTTCGAGACCAGACAGCAACGCGAACGGGCCGTGCTGCGGGTCGCCCGGACGGTGATCACCCGCACACGGGTTGATACCGACGCCAACGACGCCGCCCAGGCGTTCGTCGAGGCCTGTGGCACCGCCGAGCGCCAGCGGGTGAACCTCAACCTCCAGTTCCTCGGCTACGTGGTCGGCGATGTCACGGCCGAGGACCTGATCCCGATCGTCGAGGAGACGATCGCGATCCGGAACGACGTTCGGGAGGCCGCCGAGGGGCTGCGGGATGAAGTCCCGGAGGACGTCGACGCCCCGAGCCTCGGTATCGTCGTCCCCGAACCGGGGCCGACACCGGAAGGGAGCGACGTCCGGTTCGAGGCGACCTTCGAGAACCTGGGGACTGGGCTTCTAGAGGGAGTGGAGCTCTCGATCGAGGACGAGAACGCCGAGGAGGTCGATCTGACCCCCTCGCGAGAGACGCTCTCCCGGCTCGAAACCGGCGCCAGCGAGACGGTGACACTCTCCGGTAGCGTCTCCGAAGAGGGGGACCACTCCGTCGTCATCGACGCCCGATCGGACCGGGTCTCCGCCTCGCACCGGGTCGGGTTGACCGTCGTCGACAAGTCCGGCTTCCTCGACCGGTCGAGGATCGAGACGTCGGAGGCCCGGGAGTTCCTCGCCTCGACCGAGGCCGAGGGGGTGGATCCGATCGTCGAACGGATCGAGAATCTCCGGACGGTGATACTGAAGAGCAAGGAACAGGCCGACGCCGCCGCGGACGACGCGGAGACCCGGGAGATCGACGGTGTCATCCGACTCGCGATCGGGATCGTCGACTCCGTCGTCGACCTGATCGAGGAGAACACGGCCGATGGGGGACTCTCGACGGTCCAGAGCGCCCGCGCCAAGCAGGACGTGGCGTCCATACGGGAACAGCTCGAACTCGCGATGGAGGCCTCGATATGACCCCCGGCGGTCGACCCTCGGACCCGTGTCCTCGCCGACGGATGAACCCGAAAGTATGAAGACGACCGCGCCGCTCTCGGCTGACCGACGAGAAGATGGTTGATCTCCAGAGCGTCGCGATCGGTCTCGCCGCCGCCGCGCTGGGGGTCGTCTCCATCGTGTATCAAGAGCGGATATACGGTCACCTGCTCCTCCCGGATTCGGTCCTCAAGGCTGCTGCTTACCTCCTCGGTGCGATCGGCATCCTGACCGGGGTCCTGTTCGTCTACGTCGGTCTGTAGGTTACGGCGTCCAAGTCAACCGGAGCCGATCGGGCACCGCCGCCGCGAGGGACGTTTCCCACTCTATCGGGTCTCTGGCTGGCGGGGCCCGAACCGGTGGCTGCTCCCGTGCGAGCGGTACTGCTTCCGGGCGATACGGGCCGAAAAAATTAAATTATTTACATTTGTGGCCGATAGGAGACGCCATGAGCTGTCGGCGTCTCGGCGTCCTGTTGGCGATCGTACTCGCCCTCGTACTCGCATCACCGGCCGGGGTCGCGGGCACCCAGGCCGACGACTGGCCGGACGACACGTACGAGGAGGTACCACGAGGGAGTCACTCGGGCGTCGTCTCCCCGGCCGACGACACCGACCGCTTCCGCGTTCCCGTCTCGGTCAACGAGGTGATCAACGTCAGCGTCTCGACCGAGGCCGGCGACGAGGTCGAGGCGCGCTTCGAGTACCCCGGCGGGAGTGCCACTCTCACCGACGACGGGGCCGGCGAGCGGCGACGGATCGGCATCGCGGGGGACGGCCACGTATCGGTCACGGTGAGCGGGACCGCCGGGGCGAACTGGACGGTCTCGGTGGCCCGCGAGCGGAGCGCGAACCCGACGTCGACGCCGACGCCCGATCCGACGCCGGGGGACGCGGCCACCCCGACGCCGACGCCGACGCCATCGGGGAGCCCGACACCGACGCCGACCCAGTCCCCGGTCCCCGACGGGACGGCTACCCCGGCGACGACGCCCACCGAGGGTACCGGTGGCAGTAGTTCCGGCGGGGGCGGTGGGGGCGGTGGCGGCGGACAGCCGGGCGCCGACGCGGCGGGCGAGGTCGAGATCGCCGACCGGACGCTCCTGAACGGGAGCGCGACGACCGGCACGGCGGTGGTCGCGCGGGTCGATCTGGTGAACTACGACCCCGTCCGCGGGACGCTCTCGCTGACGCTGACGGCGGACGGCTCGACGGTGGCCGAGCGGTCGGTCGCGGTCGCCGCCTCCTCGGAGCGGACGGTGCTGCTCCGACACGCCTTCGACCGGCCCGGCGGCTACGAGCTGGCAGTGAACGGTGCCACCGTGGGGACCGTCGCGGTGGCGGAACCGGCGACGGTCACGCCCGCACCGACGCCGACGCCGGCGCCGACTGCCACCCCCACACCGCCCACGGGCACGTCGACGGTCGGTTCGACCGGGACGGCCGACGGGGCGGCCACCCGGACCGCGCCCGGCACGGCCGAGGACCGCTCGGCCACGGCGGGTGACGGGGTGGGCTTCGGCGTGCCCGTGGCGCTCCTCGCGCTCCTCGTGCTCGGGGCGCTCCGGCGGCGGGACTGATCCCGCGCTTCCGCGGACTCGACCGCCCCTTCGGTCCGACGCGTCACCCTCTTTTCCGTCCGCGCCCTCCGATCGACCGATGGACGCGGCCGCGGTCCGCGAGCGGGCGGACGATCTCCCGCGCGAGCCGGGCGTCTACCAGTTCGAGGACGACGACGGGACGGTGCTGTACGTCGGGAAGGCCGTCGACGTCCGGGACCGGGTGCGGTCGTACGCCGACCCGCGCGGCGAGCGTATCCGGCGGATGGTCGACCGGGCCGACCGGATCGAGTTCTCCGTGACGGACACCGAGACGCAGGCGCTGCTGCTGGAGGCCAACCTGATCAAGCGCCACCAGCCCCGGTACAACGTCCGGCTGAAGGACGACAAGTCCTACCCGATGGTCCAGCTGACCGACCACCCTTCGCCGCGGATCGAGGTGACGCGGGACCCGAACGAGGGCGCCACGGTGTTCGGCCCGTACACGAGCGTCGGGACCGTCGAGACGGTGGTGAAGGCGCTCCGGGAGACGTACGGGCTCCGGGGCTGTTCGGATCACAAGTTCTCGGGGCGCGAGCGGCCCTGTCTCGACTACGAGATGGGGCTCTGTACCGCACCCTGCACCGGCGAGATCGGGGACGAGGAGTACCTCGCGGACGTCGAGAGCGTCCGGCGGTTCCTGGGCGGGGAGACGGGCGTCCTCTCGGACCCGCTCCGCCGGGAGATGGAGCGCGCGGCGCAGAACGAGGCGTTCGAGCGGGCGGCGAACCTCCGGGACCGGCTGGAGGCGGTCGAGTCGTTCCACGGCGGCGGCGCGGAGGCGGTGGTCGCCCGCGACGAGCGAGCGGTCGACGTGCTCGCGGCGGCCGTCGAGGGGGACCGCGCGACGGTGGCCCGGCTCCACAGCGCCGACGGGAAGCTGGTCGACCGCGAGCGACACCGGCTGGATCTCGACGCGGAGCCCTCCCCGGCGGACGCAGACGTGGGGCGCATCGCGGAGGTGCTCTCGGCGTTCCTGGCCCAGTACTACGCCGAGCGGGAGCTCCCCGACGCCGTCCTCCTCGCCGAGCGGCCCGACGACCGCGAGGTGATCGAGTGGCTCGAGGGCCAGGGGGTCGCCGTCCGGGTGCCGGGTGCGGGCCGGGAGGCGACGCTCGTGGAGCTGGCGCTGAAGAACGCCCGCCGGCGGACCGGCGCGGACGACGCGGCGGCCGCGCTCCGGGACGCCCTCTCGCTCCCTCGTAGACCGGAGCGCATCGAGGGGTTCGACGTGAGCCACGCGCAGGGGCGAGCGGCCGTCGGCTCCGACGTCTGTTTCGTCGGCGGGTCGGCCGAGAAGTCCGGCTACCGTCGCAAGCGGCTGGCCGACGAGAACGACGACTACGCGAACATGCGGGAGCTGATCCGGTGGCGGGCGTCGCGGGCCGTCGAGGGGCGGGACGACCGCCCGGATCCCGATCTGCTGCTCGTCGACGGCGGCGAGGGACAGCTGGGGGCCGCACGGGACGCCCTCGCGACGGTGGGGTGGGACGTCCCCGTGGTCGCGCTCGCCAAGGAGCGCGAGCTGGTGGTCGCCCCGGAGGGGACGTACGACTGGCCGGACGACGCGGCCCACCTCCACCTGCTCCAGCGGGTCCGCGACGAGGCCCACCGGTTCGCGGTCGGCTACCACCAGCAGGTCCGGGACGAGGTGCGGACGACGCTCGACGACGTACCCGGCGTCGGTCCGGAGCTCAGGAAGCGGCTCCTCCGGCGGTTCGGCAGCGTCGCGGGGGTCCGCGAGGCCTCCGTCGCGGAACTGACCGGGGTCGAGGGGGTCGGCGAGGCGACCGCCGAGACGCTCCGGAGCCGGCTCGGGTGAGGGGGGATCCGCACAAGCGTTAAGCGTCGCCTTCCCCGAGGGGTAGTATGTCAGGCCGCGACCGCGACAGCGTCTTCTACCAGCTCGGTCGCCTCGTCGAGGAGCTCGAGGGGGGCGGGAGTGGCGGACGCGGCGGCGAGGACGTCGAGGGCGACGACTCCTCGATGGCCTCGGAGGCGGAGCGCCGTTCGACGCGGAACACCCTCTTTCTCGTGCTGGGTGTCGCCGTCGTACTCGGGTTCGCCCTCGGGCTCGTCAGCATCAACGCGGCGACGATAGCCGGGCTGGTGCTCCTCGCGCTCGCGGTGCTCGTCGTCAGCGACAGCGTCGAGATCGTCCAGGCCTACGAGAAGCGCGCCCTGACGGTGTTCGGTGACCTCCAGGGGATCCTCGAACCCGGTATCCACTTCATCCCGCCGTTCGTCTCGCGGACCTACCAGTTCGACATGCGGACGGAGGCGATGGACGTCCCCCGCCAGGAGGCCATCACGCGGGACAACTCGCCCGTCACCGCGGACGCCGTCGTCTACATCCGGGTGATGGACGCCGAGCGGGCGTTCCTCGAGGTCGACGACTACCGGAAGGCGACGCTCAACCTCGCACAGACGACGCTGCGGGCGGTGCTGGGGGACATGGAGCTCGACGAGACGCTCTCGCGACGCGACGAGATCAACCGCCGCATCCGCGAACAGATCGACGGCCCGACCAACGAGTGGGGCGTCCGCGTCGAGAGCGTCGAAGTGAGGGAGGTCAAACCCTCGCGGGACGTCCAGTCCGCGATGGAACAGCAGACGGCCGCCGAGCGCCGCCGCCGCGCGATGATCCTCGAGGCGCAGGGCGAGCGCCGTTCGGCCATCGAGCGCGCCGAGGGCGACAAGCAGTCCAACGTCGTGCGCGCGCAGGGCGAGAAGCAGGCACAGATCCTGGAGGCCCAGGGCGACGCGGTCTCGACCGTGCTCCGGGCGCGGGCGGCCGAGTCGATGGGCGAGCGGGCGATCGTGGACAAGGGGCTCGAGACGCTCGAGCGGATGGGTGCGGGCCCGTCGACGACGTTCGTCCTGCCCCAGGAGCTCACGTCGCTGGTCGGCCGCTACGGCAAGCATCTCACCGGGAGCGAGATCAGTGTCGACTCGACGACGATGGAGAGCCTCGACTTCGACGCGGAGACCCGCGAGATGCTCGGCCTCGACGATATCGACGAGACGCTCGCGGAGGTGAGCGCGCTGGCCGACGGGACCAACGGCGCCGACGTCCCCGAACCCGAACCGGAGCCCGACCGGGCGGTCGACCGGGACCGGGACCGCGACCGAGATCCGGACCCCGAGGCCGAGTAGCGGGCGGGCGAACCCGCCCGGCGTGGATCGGGCCGAGGTGTGTCACGACTCAGCTCCCGGTACAGCCGAGCCCCACCGCCGGCCCGTAGCTCCCGACCAGGAAGTCGACGGAGTCCATCCGGTCCGTGCCCCCACAGCGGGCGAGCCCCGCCGCCCGGACGCCGCCGTCACCGCGGGCGACGAACACCACCGTCTCGGACGGGGCGACCGCGAACTCGCCGGTCGCGCTCTCGCCGGGGTCGAGCCGGAGCGAGAGGCGGGTCGTCATCCCCGCGACGTTGAGTCCCGCGACGTCCTCGAAGGCGTAGACGGCCGTCCGCGGCTCGGCCGGGTCCTCGGGGATCGGCGGCGATTCGGTCCGTCGCTCCCCGCTCTCGAGACGGAGCGCGAACGTCTCGACCGGCCCGTCGACGACGCCGACGGTGACGGTGCGCTCGGTCGGATCGACGTTCGTGAGGTTGTACTGGACCGACCACGCCTCCGGGGACGGCGTCGGCGTTGGCGTCGCCCCGGGTCCGCCGACCGCACAGCCCGCCAGCGAGACGACCAGACAGACCGCGAGCACGACTCGGCGCATACGGAACCGTCTTCGCTCGGGGGAACGTCAGTCCTTCTCCCGCGCGAGGACGTGGCTAATCCGGGTCGGTGGTCGGCGAATCCGCCTCGCGGGTCGCTTCGCTCCCCGCTCGCGTTCCCGGGGCGCTCCCTTCGGTCGCGCCTCGCTATTCCTCGCGGGTCGCTTCGCT
>Ga0207797_1003681_pt1 | contig 10070 bp, 10 predicted proteins | sample PRCRCaboRojoPR_6_FD_187275 | JGI IMG/M metagenome (GOLD analysis project Ga0207797, IMG submission 187275) | Marine sediment microbial community from Cabo Rojo, Puerto Rico - PR CR 10% Liquid 1 (SPAdes) | ecosystem: Environmental > Aquatic > Marine > Coastal > Sediment | place: Cabo Rojo, Puerto... | reverse complement strand
AGCAGTGGCTCGTTGAGGAGTACGAGTTCACCTCGAGTGTCGCCACCCATCCGGTGAAGGTCCCCATCACCGGGCCCTACACGCTCGCGAGCTGGTCGTTCAACGAGGTCTACGACACCGACGAGGATCTGACCTACGAGCTGGCGGACCTGGTGAACCAGGAGATCGAACAGCTCGTCGACGCCGGCGCCCGGTACATCCAGATCGACGAGCCCGCCCTGGCCACGACGCCGGACGACCACGCCATCGTCGGGGAGGCCCTCGAGCGCATCGTCGCCGACCTCCCCGCCGAGGTCCGGGTCGGCCTGCACGTCTGTTATGGCGACTACTCGCGCATCTACCCGGAGATCCTGAACTACCCGGTCCACGAGCTCGACCTCGAACTCGCAAACGGCGACTTCGACCAGCTCGAGGTCTTCACGGACCACGAGTTCACGAAGGACTTCGCCATGGGCGTCCTCGACGTCCACGTCGCGGAGGTGGAGTCGGTCTCCGAGATCAAGGCGAACATCCTGAAGGGCCTCGAGGTGGTCCCGCCCGAGCAGCTCACGGTATCCCCCGACTGCGGGCTGAAGCTCCTCCCCCGCGAGAAGGCCTACCAAAAGATGGAGAACATGGTCCAGGCCGCCCGCGAGGTGGAGGCGGAGCTCGACGCCGGCGAGATCGACCTCGACGCGCCCGCGGCCAGCGCCGACGACTGAGGCGGGCGGCCCCGGTGCTTTTTGCGGGGCCGCCCCCAAGTCGGCGGCATGGACGGGGCCGAGGTCCACCCCAGGGTCGCGGAGGTCGCCGACGCCATCGCGGAGATGGACGTCCGCGGCGCGGCCACCATCGCCGAGGCGGCCGCCACCGCGCTCCGGGCCCAGGCCGAAGCGACCGAGGCCGCGGACCCGGCGGCCTTCCGGGACCAGCAGCGCGCCGCCGCCCGCCACCTGCTCGACACCAGGCCGACGGCGGTCAGCCTGCCAAACGCCCTCCGGTACGTCCTGAACCGGATGCGTGGCGAGTCGGTCGACGCCCTCCGGACGAGCGTCGTGGCGGCCGCTGAGGACTTCTGTGCGCGGCTGGACAGCGCCCAGGACGACCTGGGGCGCATCGGTGCCAACCGCATCCGGGACGGCGACGTCCTGATGCTTCACTGTCACTCGACGGACGCCATGGCCTGCCTGGAGGCCGCCGTCGACCAGGGCAAGGAGTTCGAGGCCATCGTGAAGGAGACCCGGCCCCGGGAACAGGGGCGCATCACGGCGGCGGCGCTTTCGGACCTCGGCGTCCCGTCGACGCTCGTCGTCGACGGCGCGGCCGGCCGATACCTTAACGACGTCGACCACGTGGTCGTGGGGGCGGACAGCATCGCGGCCGACGGGACCGTCGTCAACAAGATCGGGACCAACACCCTGGCGGTGAACGCACGCGAGCGGGACACGCCGGTCATGGTCGCCGCCGGGACGATCAAGCTCCACCCGGGGACGCTGACGGGCCACACCGTCGAGATCGAGGAACGGGACCCCGCCGAGGTCATCGACCCCGGCGACCTCGCCGCGCTCGGGGACCACGTCTCGGTCCGGAACCCGGCCTTCGACGTCACGCCGCCGCGCTACGTCGACGCCATCGTGACCGAGCGCGGCCAGTTTCCCCCCGAGAGCATCGTGATGTTGATGCGTGACCTCTTCGGCGAGGCACCCGGCGAACCCTGGCTCGAGACCGACGGCAGGCAAGGGAGGTGACCCCTCGCGGGCGGGCTGGGGCGTGAAGCCCCGTCAGCGCGGCGTCTCGGTCCCCCACCTGTCCAGGGCCGTCGCGAGTGCGGGCGTGTCGGCGGCCGCGGTCTCCAGGTCCGTCCCCGCGACCGCGGCGTCGACGGCCGCCCGGAGGGCCCTGGCGCCGGCGTGGGTCCCGTCCGGGTGGCCGTGGATGCCGCCGCCGGCCTGGACGACCACCTCGGTCCCGACGGCCTCGAGCAGGGCCGGCACCAGCCCGGGGTGGAGCCCCCCGGAGGCCACCGGCAGGACCCCAGCGAGCCCGTGGCAGTCCCCGCGGAGCCACCGGTTGATCCCGACGGTGTCCTCGTTCTCCAGCTTGCCGAGGCCGGCGGTGCCGGTGTGGAGCTGGTCGACGCCACAGAGCCGGGCGACCTGGGCCAGGACCCGCATCGAGACGCCGTGGGTCTCGACCCGGTCGAAGGCGGCGTGCATGGCGCGGTGGGCGTGGATGGCAAGCCCCAGCTCGCCACAGCGCTCGCGGACCTGCTGGACGGCGGCCCAGCCGGCGGTCACGACGTCGACCATGACGTACTCGCAGCCGTGTTCGGCCGCGAGGTCGACGCGGTCGAGCATCGCCGCCCCCGGCGCGGTGACGTTCAGCAGGTAGCTCTTGGTCTCGCCGGTCGCCTCCTCGGCCCGGTCGCGGGCCGCGAGGCTCTCGGCCAGGCGGTCCTCGAAGGGGTTGAAGGCCTGGTCGGTGAGGTTCTCGTCGTCCTTCAGGAGGTCGATGCCGCCGGTCCAGGCCTCGTAGCCGATCTCGGCGTGCTGGGCCGTCGAGAGGCCCACCTTCGGCTTGGGCACGGTCGCGGTGAGGGGCCGGTCCGGCGCGTCGAAGACCTCGGTCTTGACGGCCGTCCCGTAGCGGGGGCCCGGGTAGTCCGCGACCAGGCCCGCCGGCCACTCACAGTCAAGCAGCCGGATGCGGTCGACGGCCTTCATGCCCATGATGTTCCCGGCGATGCATGACAGCACCTGGGGCATGTTCCCGGGCTCGAACAGCGCCTCCGGGTAGGCGACGGTCACCCGGCCGCGGCCCTCGTCGATGCCACAGGCCGTCGCCGAGAGGTCGGTCACCTCCCCGGCGACCTGGAGCTCAGCCCAGGTCCCGTTCGAGCTCTCGCTTGCGACCCGGCCCGCGGCCGCCGGCCAGTCCATCCCCGCCGCGGGTTCGACGCGGAACTCACAGACCAGGTCGCTCTCGCGGGGCTCGTACTCGAGGTCGAGAAAGTCCTCGTAGGTGATGCCGGTCATGTGCCGAGATTGGCCGGCCGGAGAGATAAAACCGCCCGGACGGGGCGCCGGCACGGGGTCGCGGACGGCGGCGGGGTCTCAGGCCCGCCCGGCCCGGCGGACCCCATAGCCCAGGCGCTCGGGCTCGACGGGCTCGAAGCCGATGGGGAGTTCGCCCCCGGAGACGTACTGGTAGAGGGCGGCCTTCATGACGCTGGCCCCGGCGTGGCTGGCGGCCAGGACGAACCACAGGCCCAGGAGGCCAACGGCGACGAAGACGCTGCCGAGGGCCGTCGCCGGACTCCCCAGGCCCAGCACGACCACGACGACCGAGAGCGTCCCACCGACGACCCCGGCGGCGCCGACGCCGAGGGCGGCGCCGGCACGGTCCGGCCAGAGCCGTCGGAAGGTCCCGGCGCTCTGGTGCTGGGCGCGTCCCAGCCCCTCGGCCCCGGCGAGCAGCACGGGCGCGAGGAAGAACGAGCGGGCCGACCAGGTCGCCCCGCCGAGGACCGCGTGGGTCCCCACGGCGCCCGGTGCGTAGCGGTCGACCAGCGCCAGCACCGGGCCGGCGCTCACGCGGACCAGGCCCCAGGCGAGTGTCGGGCCGAGGCGCCCCCGAACCGCGCGGAGACCGCCCCCGAGGCTGGGGGGATACCCCTCGAAGTAGTCCGTGGCCGCGGCCACGAGCGCCACGTCACAGACCCCGGCAACGAGCCCCGCGAGGGAGACGGCGACGACGGCGGCCACCAGCCCGGTGACGGGCCCGACGGGAACGGCCAGGCCGACGAGTGCCCCGAGCCAGAGGCCAACGACCGCCAGGGCCACCATCTCGCCGAGGGCGGCGACGGCCGGGAGCGCGAGCAACAGCGGGTTCCGGAGGAGTACCTCGAGGCCATCGGCCACGATGGAGAGTCCCCGGGCCACCCGGCTCAGCGGCGACATCACTCCCGGCTTCGACAGAGACCGCGAAAAAGGTTGGTGTCCGAGGGCTCCCTACTCGTAGAGCCAGGGCTCGTCGATGCGCTCGTACTCGACCAGTTCCTCGTCGTCGAAGAACAACTCGATCTCGCGCTCGGCCGAGCCGGGCTCGGTGTCGGAGCCGTGGATGACGTTCCGACCCAGGTCCAGGCCGAGGTCGCCCCGGATGGTGCCGGGCGCCGAGTCGGCGGGGTCGGTCTCACCCATCATGGCGCGGACCTGCGCGACCGCGTCCTGCCCCTCCCAGACCATCGCCATGACCGGCCCCGAGGTGATGAAGCCGACCAGGTCCTCGAAGAAGGGTTCGTCCTCGTGCTCGCCGTAGTGCTCCTCGGCCAGGTCGCGGTCGATGCGGACGAACTTGCCCGCGACGAGCTTCAGGCCGCGCTCCTCGAACCGGGAGACGATCTCGCCAACGAGTCCCCGCTGGACCCCGTCGGGCTTGACCATCACGAAGGTCCGCTCGGCGTCGCTCACGCTTCGGCCTCCGTCTCCTCGTCGACGTCGCCCTCGTCGTCGGCGTCGGCCTCGGCTGCCTCCTCGCCGGTCTCGGGCTCCTCCTCGACGGACTCTGCGTCGGCCTCCTCGTCCCCGGATTCGGCCTCGGCCCCGGGCGCCTCCTCGACGGTCTCGGCATCGTCCTCGGCCGCCTCGAGGTCGGGGGCCGTCGCCTCCTCGGTCGCCTCGGATGCCGGCTCGCCGGCGGGCTCGGCCGCCTCCGATTCGGCCTCGACCGCCGAGGACGTCCACTCGAGGTCGCGGGCCTCGCGGCCGAGGTCAGCGTTCTTCTCGCACTTCGAGGAGCAGAAGTGGATGGTGGTGCCGTTCGTGCGGACGAACATCGTGCCCGTGCCGGGTTCGATGTCGGCCCCACAGAAGTCACACTCGCGGGTTCGGGGCATTGTCACTGCCCCCCGATGGTGTCGGCCTCGCGGGCCGTCTCGCGCAGCTGGAGGACGTCGCCCTCGCGGACCGGCCCGAGGACGTTCCGGGTGATGATGCGCCCCTTGTTCTCGCCCTCGCGGATGCGGCATTTGACCTGCATGGCTTCGCCGTGCATGCCGGTCCGGCCCACCAGCTCGATGACCTCCGCCGGTGTTGAACCGCCGCCGTCTTCGGTTTCCTCAGCGCTCATTGGCGGTCACCTCAGCGGAGTTCCTCGACCTTGCCGGCGATGTCCTGGACCTCCTCGGTCGCCTCGCCGGGGTCGGTGATGGCCGCCGCGGCACTGCCGACCTCGAGGCCGGCCGCGTGCCCGAGGTCGTCCTGGGTGGCGATGAAGACGAAGGGCACGTCCTTCTCGTCTGCGAGCTCCGGGAGGTGCATGACGATCTCCTCGGGCTCTACGTCCTCGGCGATCAGGATCAGCTGGGCGTTGCCCCGTTCGATGGCCTTGGTCGTCTCGTTTGTTCCCTTCTTTACGGTTCCCGTGTCCCGCGCGATCTCGAGGGCCTCGAGGGCGTCCTCGGCGAGGTCGGCGGGGACGTCGAAATCTACGTATACTGGCATGCGTGGATCACCTCCCGCACGCGGGCTCGCACTCCCCCGCCGTGGCGGGACGGTCCCGCTACCCGACGCTCGGGCGGTGTCCTGTGGTGGCTGGGAGCGTCATCAACCCGGTGCAGGCTGTACGGTCAACTGGTCCACGGCCCCATAAAGCGGTTTCGAAGCTGGTATCCCGTGGGACCGACCGGCACGCGGGCGCCGCGGGCACCCGGCGGCGGTGAAACGGCGACTGCCGGGCGGGATCAGTCGTCGCCGACGACGCTCTCCTCGGTCGCGGCACACCGGTTAGGCCCCAGCTCGAGTTCGTCGGCCTCCTCCTCGCTCTCGAGCTCTCGCTTGCCCTCGTTCGTGGCGATGACCTCCTCGTAGTTCGGGGGCTTGGAGGGGATGTTCTCGAAGGCCGCCTCGACGTACTCCTCCTCTGACATCCGGACCATCTCGTTGTGGGTCCGGATGTGGCCGATGGTCGACTGCATCGGCAGGCCGGGCGTGACACCGACGTACTCGCCGTCGTCGGTGACGTTGAAGTGGGCCGGGAGGACCTTCACCGTGTCCGGTTCGGCCATCAGCTTCTGGAGGGTCTCGTAGAGCACCGAGGAGGCGTCGCGTGCATCGCCACCCTCGAACTGGAGCTCGGTCCGGCCGACGGACTCGACGAACAGCGTGTCGCCCGTCATGACGGCCTCGTCCTCGACCAGCCAGCTCGTCGAGCCGGTGGTGTGGCCCGGCGTGTGGACGCCCTTGATCGTGACTTCGCCGATGTCGACGGTCCCGTTTGGCTCGACGGGGTCGTACTCGAACTGCGGGTTTCGGGTCTCGATCTCGCTGCCCAGGTAGTAGGGGACGTCGAGTTCGTCGCGCAGGCGCTTGCCGCCCTGCATCAGGTGGTCGGCGTGGATGTGGGTCTCGAAGACCGCCGTCACGTCGAACCCGTGGTCCCGGGCGACCTCGAGGTAGGTCTGGGTGTGTCGCGTCGGGTCGATGAGCGCGGCCTGGCCCGTGCGCTTGCACCCGACGACGTAGCCCAGACACCCCTTCGCCCGGCGCTGGAGCTGGATGATCTCGATGTCGTCGTCCCTGGTGGCGATGGGCACCTCGTCGTAGACCCGGCTCCAGCCCTCCATCCCGTTCTCGACGGACGCGACGTTGGAGTAGCCCCGGTCCTCGAGGTACTCGCCGAAGGCCTCGGAGGCCTCCCCGACGGCACAGATGTTGACGATCTCCGTGTCCGCGTCCATCTCGCGGTCGAACCGGTCGAAGTCACCGCGGAGTTCCTCGTGGGTGGCCGAGTACTCGACGTTCTCGGCCTCGGCGATGTGCCAGTTCTCGTAGTCCTCGGGACTCCGCGTGTCGAACAACGCGAAGTCCTCGTCCCGGTCGATCTTCGCTTTGAGTTCCTCTGCCGTGATTGTCTTTACCATGAGTACGTAGTAGTGGTGCTCGACAGTTGATTAGCGCTTCGCCGTCTCGCCCTTGTTGCCGCAGGTCCGCGGACCGCCCCGGAGGCGGCAACACCTGAGGCGGTGCGGTGGCTGCGGGGGGTCACGAGGCCCCCACCCGCCTGAGGAACGCGACGACGCGCCCGATACCGCGCCGGACCTCCCGGTCACGGAGCGCCCCGAGGAGGCCGAGCAGGCCCACCTCGTCGGGGTCGTCGTCGGCGAAGGCCTGGAGCCCTGGGCCCACGGTGTTCAGCAACTCCGGATCGCCGAGCTGGTTCGTGAACTGCAGTATGTGCCCCATGTTGGCCCCGAGCTCGTAGGGGTCGAAGTCCTGGTCGGCCGTGGCGTCGGCGAAGCCGGCCGACACCATCCGGAGTTGCCGGATCGTCGGCCGGAGGTCGCCCGAGGCGTCCTGGAGTTCCGGGAGGAGGTCCTCGGCCAGCCCGTGGGTCGCCTCGAGCAGGTCGAGGGTCTCCGCGAGCGTGTCGGCGTTCTCGCCGAGGCGCTCGACGAGCACGACCAGGTCCTCGTTCTCGACGGCCGTCCGGAGCCGCCGGAGGACGTCCCGGTTCTCCCGGACGGCCCGGCGGAGTTCGGGCGTCAGGTCCGAGGCCAGCCCGTCGGCGACTTCGAGGAGGCCGAGCATGTCCGTCAGGTCCTCGGCGTGTTCGCCGAGTTGCTGCAGGAGGACGACGGTCTCCTCGCGCTCGAAGGCCACCCGGAGCTCCCTGAGGGGTTCGCGGTTGTCCCTGACTGCAGTCCGGACCTCTGGCGCGAGGTCCTCGGCAGTCGCCTGGAGTGCCGTCAGCATCCCGAGCAGCTCCCGGAGTTCGTCGGCGTTGCGGTCGAGTGTCGCCGCCAGCCGCTGTACCTCTTCGTCGCTGAGGTCCGTCTCGGCCGTGTTTGGGCTACTCATGGTTCTACATCGGGAGCGGGTCGTAGCCACGCATCCAGAGATTCCAGTAGACCGACGGGAGGACGTTGACGTCCATGATCCAGTTCATGCGGCTCTCGACCGGCGCGGAGATGCTGTTCTCGTAGTCGAACTCCGCGACCATCGCCTTGCCCTTCTCGGTCAGCAGCGGGCAGGCGGCGTAGCCGTCATAGCCCGGCTTGGGGTCACGCCCGTTCATCGCCCGCGCGATGTTCTCGGCCACGACGTGGGCCTCCTTGCGGGCCGCCGCGGCCGTCTTGGAGTGGGGGGCGTTCTCGCAGTCACCCAGCGCGAACACGTTGTCGTACTCGTCGTGCTGGAGGGTGTGCTGGTCGATGGTTACGTACTCGCCGCCGTGCTCGTCGTCGCCCTCGGTCAGCGGCGAGTTCTCGGTGATGGCCTCCTGGCCGTACTGGGGCGAGACGGGCGCATAGAAGTCGTAGTCGATGTCGCCGTCGCTCGTGTGGACGACCCCGCCGTCGGGGTCGACCTCCTCGACTGCGGTGTGGGACCGGAACTCGATGTCGCGCTCGTCCCAGATCTCGTACAGCTTGTCACGGTAGGGCTGGACGCCGAAGTGGTGGTCGGCGTTGCGCGTCATGATGAACTCGGCGTCGTCCCGGAACCCCTGCCGCCGGGCGTAGTCCTCCGCGAGCATCGTCATCTTCAGCGGCGCGCCGGGACACTTGATCGGCGTCTCCGGCAGCGTCACGAGGAAGGTTCCGCCGTCGAAGTTCCGGAGGCCGTCCTGCATCGCCACGGCGGCGTCGTAGTGGTAGAACGGATACACCACGTCGGTGTCCTCCCAGGCCTCGACCATGCCGGGTGTGGTCTCGGGGGCCAGCCGGTGGCCGGTCGCCACCACCAGGTAGTCGTAGGTGGGTGCCTCGTCGCTCTCCTCGAGGTGGACGACCTGCTCGTCCACGTCGACGCCCGTCACTGCGTCGTGGACGAACTCGACCTCGCTGTGTACCAGGTCCCGGACGTCGCGGGACTGGTCGGGCTCCAGATAGCCGAAGGGTATCAGGTAGAAGGAGGGCTGGTAGAAGTGGTCGACGCTCTTGTCCACCAGCGTGATGCTCACGTCGGTCTGGTCGAGCTTTCGACGCAACAGGTTCGCGGTCATGGCGCCGCCGGCACCGGCACCGAGAATGACTATGTCTGACATACATGTGTTTGTTCCGGTAAATAGGTGGTCAACCCCGGGGGAACCGGAAATAGTTGTCACGACCTCCGGGGACGGCCCGGCCGCCGCAACAGTTGTGGATATCTCCCCGCGCTCCCGCCCGGGCGTGGCTCCCCTGTCCGGCGGGTCGCTCTCCCGGCCCCCGGTTCGGTCGCCCGTTCGGCGGGTCTCCTGTCCGGTCCGGCGGGTCGTCTGTCCAGCGGACGCGCCAGGGCGCCGCGGTGTCTCCCCTGCCGGGCCGGCGGCGCCCGCTACTCCGACTCGACCGGGACGTCGACGAGGTTGCCCCACTCCGTCCAGGACCCGTCGTAGTTCCGGACGTCCGGATAGTCGAGCAGTTCCGACAGGACGAACCAGACGAGAGCCGACCGGGCACCCACCCCACAGTAGACGATGACCGGGTGCCCCCGCGTGACGCCGGCGGACTCGAACCGTTCCGCCAGATCCTCGCTGGGGCGCAACCGACCGTCATCGGCCAGGAGGTCCACACTCGGAACGTTGATGGCCCCCGGGATGTGTCCCGCCGCGTTGGCGGCCGCCGACAGGTCCGCCCCGCCGCCGGCCTCCCCCCGGATCTCAGAGGGGTCCCGGACGTCGAGGAGGACCGTGTCCCGGGTGAGGGCGTCGACGACGTCGTCCCGGTGGGCCCGCACGTCGGTGAACTCCCCGCGGGCGGTGTACTCGGCGTGGGGGACCGCGGCGGCCTCCGGTGCGGTCGGCAGGCCCGCCTCGACCCAGTAGTCCAGGCCGCCGTCGAGGAGCTGCTGGTCGCCGTGGCCGTAGTACGCCAGAATCCAGTAGACGTAGCCCGCGTACAGGCCCCCCTGGTCGTCGTAGAGGACGACCCGGGAGTCCTGGGTGATGCCCAGGTCCCCGAACAGCCCCTCGACCTCCTCCCGGTCGGGGATGCGCTGGCGGGTGGGGTCCACCGGCCCCTCCCCGAGGTCGAGTTCGACGCTGCCGGGGACGTAGGCCTCCGGGCTCCCCTCGCTTGCGACGAAGACCAGCCGCTCCGCCGGCTCGTCCCG
>Ga0207797_1003680_pt1 | contig 10070 bp, 10 predicted proteins | sample PRCRCaboRojoPR_6_FD_187275 | JGI IMG/M metagenome (GOLD analysis project Ga0207797, IMG submission 187275) | Marine sediment microbial community from Cabo Rojo, Puerto Rico - PR CR 10% Liquid 1 (SPAdes) | ecosystem: Environmental > Aquatic > Marine > Coastal > Sediment | place: Cabo Rojo, Puerto... | reverse complement strand
CCAGCCAGTCGAGCAAGGCGAGGCCGAATCCGTGCGCGACGACGGAGGGGACGATGGACTCGCTCTCGTAGTCCACGGCGCCGAAGAGGACGTCAGTCGGCGCGGAGAGGAGGAGTTCTATCGGCGGTTTGTGGACGTGGTGGAACGCGTAGACGACGGGGCTGATGAAGACGCTCTTGAATCCGATCTCGCGGACGCCGACACAGAGCAACCCCCGGTAGTACGTCTCGGCGGCCGCGGCGACGACGAACTGGGCGGCGGCGTGGGGGACGAACGCCGCGAGCGCGGTGTCGGTCGCCCACATGGGGTAGTACGCTCGGATCGTCGGGAGCGACGACCCGACGACGTAGAAGGGGGTGACGAAGCAGGCGAGCAGGAGGGTGTTGCGGAGGACACGCCGGTCCACGCGCCAGCCGAGGTCACGACCGCGCGCGAGGGCGAGCGCTCCGGGCAGGCCGACGAACACGGTTACGTCCCGGACGAGACGGGCGTCGAGACTGGTCGGTGGGACGTTCCAGAGGGACCAGAGAACGGCGAGACAGAAGCCGGCGAGTAGGGACGTCTGCACCCAGGAGAGTCGAGGGACGCGCATCGCCCGGAAATGGTCCTCCGTCACGATAGTTCCTCGCCGTCGGGGACGGCGACGGACTCGGTCACTCCTCGGCGGTGGGGATCGGGCCGGTTCCGATCTCCGCCTGGACGACCGAGAGGAAGGTCTGTCGGGTGTCGAAGTACGTCTCGTCGACGGCGTCGAGAATCGAGTCGAGGGTTCGCGGCCCGTCGGGCGTTCGGATCGTCGCGTCGCCTTCCTTCGCCCGGACCCTGCTCGCCTCCTGCGGCCAGGTGAGCCGCGAGGCCACGCGTGCGAGCGGCGCGCCCTCGACCGGTTCGCCCTCGCCGAGTTCGACTTCGGGTTCCGTCTCCTCGTCCGTGTCGTCGCTCATGTCCCGCGATACTGCGTCCCCCGAGTTAATGGCTTCGAACCGGCCGAACCTCCGCTTCCGGGGAGGCCGCCCAGTTCGTCGACAGCCCCTCGACCCCGCAGGAACCACTGACAGCCCTCCTTATCGGCCCTCGCCGTCACACGCCCGTCTGACGTAGGGTTTTGTGGGAGGCGACTGTAGCCAGCGTATGACCAGTCTCGGGGAGGTCTACCACGGGGACGACCGGAGCGGGCCGAGTCTCCGGCAGATTTACGCGGGGGCGAGCCTCTTCGTCGTCGGCATCGTCCTCGTCGTCGCGGGTATCGTCGTCGCCACGACCGACGTACTGATGGGCGGTGGCACCACCCTCTTCGACGTGCGGGAGTACGGCGGCATCCTCGCCGGTCTCGGTGTCCCCGCCGTCTTCCTCGGCATCTCGGCGGTCCTGCCTGCCGAGCGGTCCACCCGCGCCGCCGCGGGCATCGGCGCCAGCGTCGCCGTCCTCGGCGTCGCGCTCTTCGCGCACGCCTACCCCTGCCGGTGGTCCGGCGCCAACTGCGCCCCCGGCATGGTCGACCTGACTCTCCCCACCGTCGGCGTCTACTTCCTCGGCGCGCTCACCACCTTCTGGTGTCTGTTCGTCGGCATCGCCAACTTCAAAACGCGGAACGACCCCGGCGGCACCGTCACGATGGAAGTGACGCGCCAGGGCGAGACGAAGGTGATCGAAGTCGACCGCACGCAGTCACACGGCAGCGTCGGCCTCGGGGGGAGCAGTTCCACGCCGACGGCCACCGTCGGCGCGGAAGTGAGCGACGGCGGGAGCGACGACGACGATATCCGCGAGGTGGCGTCGGTCTCCTCCTCGTCGCCGGCCGGCGGCGCCGGTAGGTCGACCGGTGGCGGCACGGCCACGGCGTCCGGCGGTGGCGGCGAGATGTGGCAGTCCTCGGCCGCGACCAGCACCAGCACCGACGCCGCCGACCGCTACTGCGGCAACTGCGAACACTTCGAGTACGTCCGCACCGAACGCGGCATCCAGCCCTACTGTGGCTTCCACGACGGCGTCATGGCCGACATGGACGCCTGCGAGGACTGGAGCGGACGCTAGGGAAGCCGGCGCCTCACGTCGTCCCAGTGACTCCCTTTCCAGAAGTACTGTCCACACTCCTCACACCGCCAGACGGCCGTCTCCGACGGGTTCGGTGCGTCGTCGGGCGTCGACGCGGTGTCGTCGATTCGCGTGAGTGGGCCGTTACACCGCCCACAGCGCGTCGGCGTCTCGGGTAACGCGAGCGTCACACCCGCGTCGGCGAGTTCGCGTAACTGGTTCCCGATCTCCCGTTCCGTGAGGAGGATGGCGTCCCCCGTCCGCGCCGCGAGGTCGGCGTCGCGGGTGAGAAGCGTCCGGTCCTCGCGACGCGCCAGGTCGCTGATCGCGCCGTCCGTCTCGACGCCGCGATCCAGCGTGTACGCCGTGTCGTAGCCACACATCCGGAGGTAGCGCGCCAGTTTGCCGAGCATCGCGTCACAGAGGAAGCGCATCAGTCCAGCCACGACCGCAGGTCCGCGACCGACCACGTGTTGAGTACGTCGTCGGTCTCGGCCCACCCGCGCCGCGCCGTGTGGACGCCGTAGCGACGGAAGTCGAGTTCCCCGACCCCGTGGGCGTCGGTGTTAATCGCGACCGTCGCCCCCGCCTCGACGGCGGTCCGGACCGCCTCGTCGTTCAGGTCGAGACGGTGGGGGTTGGCGTTGATCTCCAGTGCGGTCTCGGCGTCGGCCGCGGCCGACGCGAGGCGCTCCACGTCGAGCGAGAGGCCGGGTCGGTCGTTGATGAGGCGACCGGTCGGGTGACCGAGTATGTCCGTCTCGGGATGTTCGACGGCGGCCACGAGGCGTTCGGTCGCCGCCTCGCGGTCCATCCCGAGGTCGCTGTGGGGCGACGCGATCACGACGTCGAGGTCGGCGAGGACGTCGTCGCCGACGGAGAGGCCGCCGTCCGCGTCGATGTTCGCCTCGACGCCGTGGAACACCTCGATGTCGGCGTCCTCGGCGGCCGCGACGACGGCGTCCATCTGCTCGCGCAGTTCGTCGTCGTCGAGGCCGACGCCGCCGACCATCCCCGGGCCAGTGGCGTGATCGGAGATGCAGAGGTAGTCGTCGCCGCGGTCCTCGGCCGCCGCGACCATCGTCTCGATGGACTCGCCGCCGTCCGACCAGTCGGTGTGGGTGTGGAGGTCGCCGCGCACGTCGCCCGCTTCGAGCAGGTCGGGTAACTCGCCGGCCGCCGCGGCCTCGATTTCACCCCGGTCCTCGCGGAGTTCCGGGGGGACGACCGGCAGGTCGAGGGCGCCGTACATCTCCGCCTCAGTCTCGCCGCCGATCCGCTCCCCGGCACGCTGGTCGTCCTCGTCGGCCGCCACCTCACTGACGTCGAACACCCCGTACTCGTTCATCTTCAGGTCGCGGTCGATGGCGAGATTGCGCAGGTGGACGTTGTGGTCCTTACTGCCGGTGAAGTACTGGAGCGCCGACCCGAACTCCGCGGGGACGACGACCCGGAAATCGATCCGCATGTCGCGGGCGCGGACGCTCGCTTTCGTCGTCCCCGACTCGATCACTTCGGACTCGGCCTCCCAGTCGAGGAAGGCGTCGACTGCCGCCTCGCCGTCCGAACTCGCCACGAGAACGTCCACGTCGCCGATGGTCTCGCGCCACCGCCGGAGCGACCCCGCGATGTCGGCTCGTTCGACGGGGTCGGCGTCGCGGAGGTAGTCGAGAACCTCCTCCGCGACGGGGCGGGCGTCGCCCAGAAGTTCCCGCTCCTGTGCCTGCCGGGCGAAGGGGATGTTCTCCAGGATGTTCGCTTCCGTCTTCTCGCCGAAACCCGACACCTCCCGAATCTCGCCGTCGCGGGCGGCGGCTTCGAGTTCGTCGAGCGTCGTGATCCCGAGCGCTTCGTAGAGTTTGCCGACCGTCTTCGGGCCGACGCCCTCGACGCTCGTGAGCGCCACCATGTCGACGGGCAACTGGTCGCGGAGGGCCTCCAGTTCCTCGATGTCGCCCGTCTCGACGTACTCGATGATCTTGTCGGCGAGGGCGTCGCCGACGCCGTCGATGTCCATGACGGCGTCTTTCCCCTCCGCGACCAGTTCCTCGATTGCAACCGGGCAGTCGCGGACGTTCTCGGCGGCGCGGCGGTAGCTTCGCGGCTTGAACTCCACGTCCTGAGCCTCCAGCAGGTCCGCCATCTCCTCGAACCGCGCGGCGACTTCGGCGTTCCGGCTCACAGCCGCCCCCGCGTGTTGTGGCTGGTGTCCTCGTGCCCGAGCGCCTTCTTCAGGAAGGACATCCAGCGCTTGCGATCCGCCGCTTCCTGCGCTCGTGCCTCCCCTTCGAGGTTCGCGGGGCCGAGTTGTTCGAGGGCGTTGAGCGCGCGGTCGATCCCGATGATGCTCTCGACCAGTCGTTCGCCCTCCTCGTAGCACACCTCGTTCTCCTCGATACGCTGGAGGCGCTGGAGGCGTTCGCGCCGGAGGTTCTTCTTCGCGCGGTCGACGCGCTCGCGCTCGCCCGCGGGAACCGTGTCGCGGCGCTTGATCTCGAAGACGAACTGTTTCAGGTCCACCTCCTCGCCTTGCACCGTGATGCGCTCGGGGATGTCCGCGCCAACCGTCGCCCCCTCGCGGTTGACGCGTTCGAGGAGTTGCTTGCGCTCGAACTCTTTCACGCTCCGGGGTTGGCGGGCCGGTTACTTCGCTCCTTCGCCCCGGTCGCTTTCCCCCGCGTGCTTCGGATCGGTGTCGGTGTACGGCTCCTCGATGTCCGGATCGGCCCCCATCATCGCGCCCGCCCATCGCGTCACGACGTCGAAGACGACCACGACGGGAAGGAGGAGGCGCTCGACGGCCCACACCGGGCGGGCCGCTGTCAGAGACCACTCCTCGGCGTGGCCCAGTCCGTACGCCTTCGGCAGAATCTCGCCGAAGACGAGGACGACGCTCCCGGCGACGACGGTGGTCAGCGCGACGGCCACCTCGCCCGAGAACCGCTCGGCGAGGAGGACGGCGAGGATGCTCGAGATGGCGACGTTGACGACGTTGTTGCCGACGAGGAGCGTCACGAGGAGGCGGTGGGGATCGTCCCGGAGTTCGGCGAGGATCGACGCCCGGCGGTCCGACGCGGCGACGCGTTCGTCCAGCCACTCCCGCGACAGCGAGAAGACGGCGATTTCCGTACTGGAGAAGAAGGCACTCGCCGCGAGCAGGCCGATCAGCGCGACGAGGCTCGGGGCCGCCGAGTCGAACGCGGTCATGGGTCTCGTCGTGTCGAGAGCGGGAAAAAACGGCGGGGCCGGAGACAGAAAGTTCTTGAACGCGGCCCGACCATCCCCGGCAAATGGACTCGTCCGGCGTGGAAGTGAGCGTCGTCCTCCCCGCGTACAACGAGGCGGACACCATCGAGGCGACGGTGCGGACGACGCTCTCCACCCTCGGCGCCTTCCTCCCCGCCGACGCCTTCGAGGTGATCGTCGCGGAGGACGGCTGTGACGACCGAACGCCCGAGATAGCGGACCGGATGGCCGCCGAGGACGACCGGGTGCGGCATTTCCACAGCGACGACCGACTCGGCCGCGGCGGCGCCCTCGAACACGCCTTCGCCGCCGCCGAGGGCGACACCCTCGTCTACTTCGACACCGACCTCGCGACGGACATGCGCCACCTGGAGGAACTGGTCGAGCGGGTGCGCTCCGGCGAGGCCGACGTGGCAACTGGGTCGCGCTGGATGCCCGGACGGGTCGCCGACCGCCCGCCGAAACGGGGCGTCCCCTCGCGGGTGTTCAACGGTCTCGTGCGCCTCTTCCTCCGGTCGTCGCTCCGCGATCACCAGTGCGGATTCAAGGCGCTGAGCCGCGAGGCGTTCGACCGCCTGCACGCCGACGTGGAGGACGAACACTGGTTCTGGGACACCGAACTCCTCGTCCGCGCCCAGCGCGCGGGGCTGACGGTGGCCGAGTTCCCCGTGCAGTGGGAGCCAAAGGGCGACACGAAAGTCGACCTCGTGCGCGACGTGTTCGGCATGGGGAGTCAGATCCTCCGACTCTGGTGGCAGGTGTCGGTCAGCCCCCGGATCACCCGGCGGGTGAGCGTCGGCGCGGGGGCGCTCCTCACGGTCGTCGCCCTCGCCTTGATGACGCTGTATCTCGACCCACAGGCGGTGCTGGAGGAGTTGGAAGGGGCTGATCTGCGACTCGTCGCGCTCGCGGGCGCCGTCTACCTCCTCTCGTGGCCGCTCCGTGGTGCCCGCTACCGCGACATCCTCGGCGAACTCGGCTATCGCGAACGCCTCGGCTTCCTCACGGGTGCGGTCTTTATCAGCCAGACCGGGAACCTCGTCTTCCCCGCCCGTCTCGGTGACGGGGTTCGCGCGTACGTCGTGAAGGCCCGACGCGGCATCCCGTACCCGACCGGCTTCGCGTCGCTCGCCGTCGAGCGCGTCTTCGACCTGCTGACGATCACCGCACTCGGCGGAACCGTCCTCGTGGGCTTCGTCCTCACGGGAGCGACCGATCAGATCGTCACGGCCGTCTCGGCGGGGGTCCCCGGCGTCGACCCCCGGAGCGCACGGATCGCCCTCACGGTCGCGGCCGGCGTCGCGGCGGCGGCCCTCCTCGCCGTCGCCGCCATCGTCGCCAGCGCGCGCCGTGACGGCAATCTGGTTCGACGGGCCGTCACCGGTGTGAGTTCCGACTCCTACGCCGACTACGTGGCGGGGGTTCTGGAACGGTTCGTCGCCGACGTACAGACGGTGGCGGCCGACCGTGGGTCGTTCGTCCGCGTGGGCGTGAACAGCCTCGTCATCTGGGCGCTCGACGTGGTGACGGCGATTCTCGTCCTCGCGGCGTTCCACGTCCCGCTCTCGACCCCGACGCTCGTCGCCATCGGCTTCTTCGCGGTCAGCGTCGGTAACCTCGCCAAGGTGCTCCCCCTCTCGCCGGGCGGAATCGGCCTCTACGAGGCGGCCTTCACCCTCCTCGTGGCGGGGCTGACGCCCGTGACGGGTGCCACCGCGTTCGGCGCCGCCGTCCTCGACCACGCCGTGAAGAACCTCGTCACCGTCGCCGGCGGCGTCGTCTCGATGCTCGCGCTCAACGTCTCACTGACGAGCGCGGTGGACGAGACGACGGGCGGCGGGGCGGGCGCCGACGCGCCCGACCCGGACCCCGACGTGGACTAAAATAACTCGACGAGCCGTTCGGCGCCGTCGAGCAGGTTCGGACTCGGCTGGTTCAAGAGCGCGTCGTCGACGACGTGGACTTCGGCGTCGACGTCCCAGTCCCGGTCGGTGATCGTCGTCGGATCGACCTGCGTCCCGTAGCCACAGAGGTGGAGGACGACGTGGTCGGGGTCGGCCGCCTCGACTTCCTCACGGCTCACGGCCCGGGAGCGGTCACCGGGGTCGACGAAGGGGTAGTGCCCGCCCGCGGCCGCGACGAGTTCGGGCACCCAGTTGCCGGCGGCCATCGGTGGCTCGGCCCACTCCTCGCAGTAGACGGTCGGCCGCGCGTCGGTCGCGCGCTCGCGGACCCGATCCAGCCGCTCGCGACTCCGTGCGGCCAGTCGCTCCCCGTCGGCCTCGCGACCGACCGCGTCGCCGAGGGCGGTGAACCCGTCGATCACTTCGGGGAGCGTCCCTGCGTCCACGTGGTGGACGCGGATGCCACGCTCGTGGATGGCGTCCCGAACCTCGGACTGGAGGGCGTCGCTCGTACAGACGAGGTCGGGGTCGAGCGTCTCCAGTTCGTCCAGGTCGGGGTCGAGCCACCCACCGAGGACGGCGGGGTCGCCGTCATCGAGTTCGGCGCGACAGTGGGTCGTGATCCCGACGAGGCGGTCCGCGACGCCGAGTTCGCGGCAGGTCGCGGTGGCGGCCGGCGCGAGGGAGACGATGCGTTCGGGTGGGGACATAGTCGCTCTGGGGGACGGACGGACAATAGGGATTGCTGTAACCGGTGACGAGTCGTCCGTTCTTGCTCGTTCCGTCGTCGTTCTCACCGTTTCCACCGAGCGACGTGTCGAAGGTGCCGGGAACGCGCGAACGCTTCTGGGCACGGGATAAATGGGTTATACGAATAAGCCAGAAACCAATGCGGTCACGGTGCCTTCGTTCACCTGTATGGCACAGAGAAACCGTGCCGACGATGGAGTCAGAGCGACTGAATCGAAGTTTTACCTCCCTGCCGGGGGCCACCCGTCCTTCGTGGCCAGTCGGTTGGAGTCGGTCTGGGCGACGCTGTTCAATCACGACATCGAAACGTCGAGGTAGCGGCGAACGAATCCGTTGGAACAGTCGGCTCGGGGGTACGTGGGCCGTTCTGCTCCGAGCGCCCGGCCTGCCCGACACACACGAGAAGTGAGCTCTCGAGCAGTATCTTCGCGTTCACGACCGAGTCACTTACTCCCCCACGCGGCCACTGCTACTGTCTTAGCGTTGAGGAGAATCTCGAAAAATTGGTTGCGAAATTCATGAGTTTGAGCGCTACTACCCTACAGAACCATGACTGATATTAAAGCGGTCGTCCGAGTCGAACACCCCGACATCGTCCTCACGGAAACCGTCCGTCACGACCGAAGTTCGAAAGTCAAGTCGGTGTCGGAGGCGGGAACTGATCCAACGTCGGGGCAGTTCTTCTATCATATCGAGTCGTCCGACTTCTCTCGGTTCGAGGACGGATTACGGAATGATAACACCGTCGGCGAATTCGAACGAGTTAGTGAAACCAGAGGCGGTGAGGCGATCTATCGCTTCGAATATACGGACGAGGCGAAAATCCTCTCCCCGGTCATCTCGAGCGCGAACGGCGTCATACTCGACATGGAGAACGAAGGAAACGCGTGGATCATTTCGGTGTGGATGTCCGAGCGAACGGGGCTGGCCCACCTCTGGGACTACGCACAACGGAACGACATCGACATCGAGTTACTGCGCGTGAACGAATACGCCAGCTTAGGTAATACGGACGCCGGGTTGACCGATAGCCAGCGCGAAGCACTCCTCGTCGCGGTCGAAACAGGGTATTTCGAAGAGCCACGGAACGCGACTCTCAGCGAGGTTGCCGCCGAGCTGGATATCTCTCAACCGGCAGCCAGTGGTCTCCTTCGACGTGGGATCAAGCGACTCATCGTGTCGTCCCTGATGGATGGCAGTGACAAGCCGAATAACTGAGTGTTCGTTGCCGGCTCCGAGATAGTACACCATACTCTGGTGTACGGTAGACTCGAACGCCATCGAGCGACTGATCGAGGGGTGGTGTGAGTCGCTCCGGGAAGCGCCGTGGGGATGTTATAACGGCTCGAACTCGGGTGAACAGGAGTAGACGAACCCGAACGGACGCTTCGGCTCCGACTGTCCCAAAAGACGCACCCTGTACTCGGTCCGGCACCCAAAACGTCTCACCGACTGGTAGTTTCGACGAGCCCACCGATTCCCACCACGGAACCGACACCGATACCTGTCGCCGGTGGGGATGGAGAGTCGATGCGGACAGACCACGTCCTCCACGTCGGCGACGCGGCGGCGATGGACGCCGTCGCCGACGAGTCGATCCACCTCGTCGTCACCTCGCCGCCGTATCCGATGATCGAGCTCTGGGACGACCTCTTCGCGGCGCGGGACCCGGACGTGCGCGCGGCCCTCGACGCCGGCGACGGCGACGCCGCGTTCGACCTGATGCACGCCCAACTCGACGCGGTGTGGGACGAGGTAGCCCGCGTCCTCGCGCCCGGCGGCGTCGTCTGTGTCAACGTCGGCGACGCCACCCGCTCGGTCGGCGGCGAGTTCCAGCAGTACCCCAACCACGTACGGATCGTCGACGCCCTCCGCTCGCGGGGGCTGACGCCCCTTCCCGACGCCCTCTGGCGCAAGCCCACCAACAGCCACACCAAGTTCATGGGTTCGGGGACGCTTCCGCCCAACGCCTACGTCACCCTCGAACACGAGTACGTCCTCATCTTCCGCAAGGGTGGCACGCGGTCGTTCCCGCCGGGCGACGACCGGCGATACGAGAGCGCCTTCTTCTGGGAGGAGCGCAACCGCTGGTTCTCGGACCTCTGGGAGCTTCGGGGGGAGGAACAGGCTCTCGCC
>Ga0207797_1003679_pt1 | contig 10070 bp, 11 predicted proteins | sample PRCRCaboRojoPR_6_FD_187275 | JGI IMG/M metagenome (GOLD analysis project Ga0207797, IMG submission 187275) | Marine sediment microbial community from Cabo Rojo, Puerto Rico - PR CR 10% Liquid 1 (SPAdes) | ecosystem: Environmental > Aquatic > Marine > Coastal > Sediment | place: Cabo Rojo, Puerto... | reverse complement strand
GGGGCCGACGGCATTGCCACGGGACACTACGTCCGCAGGGGAGAGGACGCAGAGGGTCGTCCGGCCCTCTTCCGGGGCCGGGACGCCGCCAAGGACCAGGCCTACTTCCTGTGGGGTCTACCCCGGGCCTCCCTCCCCCACCTTCACTTCCCCCTGGGAGAGCTCACGAAGAAGGAGGTACGGGAGCGAGCCCGGGCCCTGGGTCTGGACACGGCCCACAAGCCCGAGTCCCAGGAGATCTGTTTCGTGCCCGGCGGAGACTACCGGGACCTGCTGAAGAAGCGGCTGGATGGGGAGCACCCCGCCTTCCGGCCCGGGAACATCGTGACCCGGAAAGGAGAGATGGTGGGCACCCACCAGGGCTATGCCCGGTTCACCGTGGGACAGCGGAAGGGCCTTCCCGGGGGGTTTCCCGAGGCCATGTTCGTCCTGGAGATCCGGCCGGAGACCCGGGAGGTGGTGGTGGGAACGGCCCGGGAGCTCCGGTGCCGGGAAATCGTCCTGGCCGAGCTGAACTGGTTGTCTCCGGAGCCGGAGGAGGGAGAGGAGGTCCGGATCCAGATCCGCCACAGGGCCCCGGCCCGGCCGGCGGTGGTGCAGGAGAGGAAGGCCCACACCCTTCGGCTGCGTCTCCTCCAGGAACAGCCCGCAGTCACTCCCGGGCAATCCGGGGTCCTCTTCCGCAAGGACAGGATGCTGGGAGGGGGACGGATCCGGGAAGGCCGCTGACCCGCTCAGCGAGGCCGCAGGCTCAGTGGGGCAGGTTGGCGGAGGTTGCCAGCTCCTCCATGAGACGCTGCTCTTCCGGAGAGAGGGATTCCGGGACCTGGATCTTGACCTCCACAAAGAGATCGCCCACCCGGTTGCCCTTCCGCACACCCTGCCCCCGGATCCGAAACCGGGTTCCGGACTGGGTGCCCGGCGGGATCCTCAGCAGGACCTTCTTCCCCTCCACGGTCCGGACCCGGACCTTGGAGCCCAGTGTGGCCTGGGCGATGTTGATGGGGATGGTCACCTCCAGGTTCATGCCCTTCCGTCGGAAGAACCGGTGGGGCTTCACCTTGAAGGTGATGATGAGGTCTCCGGGCTTCCCTCCCAGGCTTCCCCGCTCTCCCTGCCCGCTCAGACGCACCTTGGAGCCGTCTTCGGTACCCTCCGGGACTTTCACCTGGATCTTGCGGCTCTGGCGCACGGTACCCGTGCCGTTGCAGGCCGAGCAGGGCTGCTCCGGGATGGTCCCTCGTCCCATGCAGTTGGGACAGGGCCGCTTGACGGCGAACCCTCCCTGGCCGAAGGACACCGTTCCCGAGCCATGGCATTCGGGGCAGGTCTTGGTGGAGGTCCCGGGGGCGGCGCCGTTTCCACCGCACACGGCGCATTCCTCGGTGATGGGAACGTTGATGGTGATCCTGCCCCCCCGGACCGCCGTCTCGAAGCCCACCTCCACCACGTATTCCACGTTCCGCCCCTGTCTGGGGCCCCGGCTGGGCCCCCGGGTCCGATCTCCCCTCTCCCGGTCGAAGATGGAACTGAAGAGGTCCCCGAGTCCTCCCAGTCCCGAGAGATCCTCGAAGGAGAAGCCTCCACCCGGGAACGGCCCTCCGGCGGGACCGCCACCCGGTCCGCCTCCGGGCCCGCCGCCGGGACGGGCACCCTCGAAGGGACTCCTTCCGCCTCGCTTCCCGAAGCCGAAGCCCCCGTACCGCTTCATCTGATCGTACTGCTTGCGCTTCTCCTTGTCGGAGAGAACCGAATAGGCCTCACCCACCTCCTTGAACTTCTCCGCCGCCCGGGGATCCCCCGGGTTCGCGTCCGGATGATACTGCTTTGCCAGCTTTCGGTAGGCTTTCTTGATCTCCTCCTGGGTGGCGGATTCCTTCACCCCGAGGATCTCGTAGAAGTCTTTCGTCGCTGTGGCCATTCCACCTCCCCCGAACACGGGGTCTCAGGGACCCCCTAGTCCTCGTCCTTGAACACGCTCACCCGGGCAGGACGCACGAGCTGGTCCTTGAAGAGGTACCCCTTCTGGAGGACCTGGTGGACGATCTCGTCCTGGCCCTCCTCTTCGGTGGGAACCCGCATCATGGCTTCCATGGTGTTGGGATCGAAGGGCTCCCCCTCCGGATCCAGGATCTCCAGACCCGCCTCGTTCAGGGCTTTGAGGAACTTCCTCTCCACCAGGTCCACGCCCTCGATGAGAGCCTCCACCGTGGTGTCCTCGCTGGTGAACCCGCTCACCCGCCGGAGATCGTCCAGACCGTCGATGAGCTGAGCCACCAGGTCGGCCTGGGCCCGGGCCCAGCCATGGGTCATCTCCTGGCTCACTCGCTTCCGATAGTTCTCGAAGTCCGCCGCCAGTCGGAGGTGCTGGTCCCGGAGCTCGTCCATCTCCCGCTGAAGCTGGACCATCTCCTCCTCCAGGTTCTCCGCCGACGCTTCCACCCCCCGGTCCAGGTCCGCATTCCCGTCCTCCTCTTCCACTGCCGAAGAAGAGGGAGAAGAGCCTTCGTCCATCTCCTGCCGGGGTTTTCTCTCGTGGGCCCCGGGTGTGCCGCCGGGAGAAGCCTCTCTGGCGGCCCCGGAGTCCTTCGGGTCCGTCTCGGCCGTTCGTCCCATGTCCTCGTTCTCGTTCTCTCGCACCATAGCCCTCGGCAATCCAGAAGTTCGACGGATGATTACGCTATCGTCAACCCGCATGGGCGTGGTCCCGGAGCCAACCGCCCACCAGCCCGTGGACCTCATCCCTTCCCACGTCGTTCAGGGGCTCGTGACGGCGCCCCGGAAGCTCCTCCACCCGGACCTTCCCGCCGGGTATACCCCGGGCGAAGGCAAGGGTCACGTCTTCGTCCACCACCCGGTCCTCAGCGGGGGCCAGAACCAGCAGGGGCAGCGTCAGCTCTCCGGATCGGGCCCGGACCTCCTCCTGCGCCCGGTCCGCCTCACGGTACAGCCGGGCCGTGAGACGGGAATGGACGAGAGGATCTTCCCGGATCTCCCGCTGCACCTCCGGGTCCCGGGTGAGACGCTTCACCCCGATGCGAGCGGGAACGGTCAGGCCCGGCACCACAGCCCCCAGCAACCGGCCCAGGGCCAGGAGCCAGCTCGGTCGAGGTGTGGCCAGCCAGGGGGCCGAAAGGATGGCGCCGGCGTAGGGGGCGTCCTCCTCCAGGAGGCGCCGGACCACAACGAGTCCTCCCAGGGAGTGGCCCAGGACGAAGGGTCCGACGGCCAGCCCGACCTCTCTTTCCACGACCCGGGCCATGACGTCCTCCATGGCCGCCACGTCCTCCACGAACCGGTGGAATGCCTCCACGTCTCCCCTGGGGCCCCGGGACCGGCCGTGCCCCCGGAGATCGAAAGCGAAGACGGAAAAGCCCTCCCCACCCAGAAACCGGGCAAAGGCCTCGTATCGTCCCGAATGCTCTCCCAGACCGTGAACGATCATGAGGCTTCCACCACTATCCCCTCCCCCCCTCCAGAAACGCCAGAAGAGGGTCGTCCCATCGTCGCGTTCCGTATACCCTTCACGGTCACCCCGGGCTCCGGACACCGTCAACGGCCCTCACCCTCCAACATCCGGAAGAGGAGGTTCATGGCGGCCTGGGCGGCTCGTTCCCGGACGTCCCGCCGGTCTCCCGGAAACCGTTCAACCCGGGCCTGGATCTCGTCGTCCAGGGACGCCGCGTACCAGACCGTCCCCACCGGCTTCTCCGCAGTACCTCCGCCGGGGCCCGCCACCCCGGTGACGCCCATGGCCGTTCGGCTGCGGAAACGCCGAGCCACGCCCCGAGCCAGGGCCTCCGCCACCTCCCGGCTCACCGCCCCCTTCTCCTCCAGGATCTCCGGGGGCACCCCCAGGAGGCCCTCCTTGATCTCATTGTGGTAGGCCACCACTCCACCCAGGAAGTACCCGGACGACCCGGCGTGATCGGTGATCCTTTGGGCGATGAGCCCCCCGGTGCAGCTCTCCGCCGTGGCCAGCGTCAGGTTCTCGGCCCTGAGGCGGTCTCCCAGGGCCTGTGCCAGGTCCCCCGTCTCGGACTCGTACCGGTAGGGATCCAGGGCCGGGGCCAAAGCCCTCTCCACCCGGGAAAACCAGGCCTCGGCCTCCTCCCGGTCCGTGAGGCCTCGTGCCGTGAGCCGGATCCTCACACCCCTCACGTCCGGGAGAAAGGCCAGGGAGACGGGCCCCGTGTCCTCGGGGAGGAGCTCTTCCACCTCCCGGGACAGGAGGGACTCGGGGATGCCGGCGGTGAACAGAGTCCGCAGAAAGACGGGCCGCAGACCCTGGGCGAATCGGGTCTCCAGGAGGGGCGCCGCACCCTTGCGAAAGAGCTCTCGCATCTCCCGTGGGACCCCGGGGAAGAGGACGCATATCCCCCTGTCATCCTCCAGAACCAGGGCCGGCGCCGCCCCCTGGACATTCGACAGGACCCGCGCCCCCCTGGGCACGCGGGCCATGCGGGCCCCATTCGCCGGAAGATCCGGGTAGCCCATGGACCGGAAGCGGTCCCGGAGGAGCTGGAGAAGGTCCTCATCCACCTCCAGGGGCCGCTGGAAGAAGGCCGCCACCGCCTCCCGTGTGAGATCGTCCCGAGTGGGGCCCAGACCACCGGTGAGCAGGACCACGTCCGAGACGGCCAGAGATCGTCCCACTGCGCCCTGGATCTCCTCCTCCACGTCCGCCACCACCTCTCGCCGCACCACTCCAAATCCCAGGCGGGAGAGCTCTCGTCCCAGCCAGGCCCCGTTGGTGTCCACCGTCTCCCCCAGGAGGAGCTCGTCACCCACGCCCACCACGGCGGCTCGAGGGACGGAAGGCGCATCCGACGGAGTCCTCAACCCTCCTCCTCCATCAGCGTCTCACCCCCACCAGTCTGCGGTAACTCCAGAAGTAATCGGCCATGGAGTAGACGGTCAGAAGGAGGGCCACGGTGAGCATGACCCCGATCCAGGCTCCGTGGAGGTGAGTCCAGAAGGTCCAGAAGCCTCCGCTCCAATCCCGGGCCAGGGAGAGCATCTCCAGGGGATACCAGAGGAGAGCTCCCCCGGCGAAGAGATTCTGGGTGAAGGCCTTGTACTTCCCCGACTTTCCCGCCGAGATCACCACGCCCTGGCGAACCGCCACGGCTCGGAGGCCGGTCACCGCCAGCTCCCGCCCGAAGATGACCAGAAGGACCCAGAGGGGAAGCTCCCCCCACCAGGGGAGTTGTCCCACGCCCACCTCCCTGTGGGAGAGGATGTAGAAGGGGACGAAGGTGGACACCAGCAGAAGCTTGTCGGCCAGGGGGTCCAGAAGCTTGCCCAGATCGGTGATGAGGCCGTGCTTTCGGGCCAGATAGCCGTCCCACAGGTCGCTCAGGCCGGCGGCCACGAAGAGGACGAAGGCCAGAAGGCGGAGGGGAACGGAGGGAACCAGAACCAGGACGAAGATGGCCGGACAGGCCAGGATACGCCCGATGGTGATGACGTTGGGCAGATTGAGACGGCCGGGGGCCATGGACGCCTCAGCTCAGAGACTTGACGACCAGCTTGCTGACGGCACTGAGGGTGGGAAACACCCCTTCTCCCTCGATGGCCACGGCTTCGAAGTCCGCCACCCCCATGGGATTCAGGACGGACCGGAGATCGTCCGGGGTCATGATGTCCGGGAGGTCCCTCTTGTTGTACTGGATCACGAAGGGGATGGTCTCGATGTCGTATCCGTACGACTCCATGTTCTCGTACAGATTGTGCATCGCCTCGATGTTGGCTTCCAGGCGGGAGCGCTGGGAGTCGGCCACGAAGATCACCCCGTCCACACCCTTGAGGATGAGGCGCCGGCTGGCGTTGTAGTAGACCTGTCCCGGAACGGTGTAGAGGTGGAATCGGGTCTTGAAGCCCCGGATCTCGCCCAGGTCGATAGGGAGGAAGTCGAAGAAGAGCGTCCGCTCCGTCTCCGTGGCCAGGGAGATCATCTTCCCCTTGGTCTCCGGGTTCACCCTGGAATAGACGAATTCCAGGTTGGTGGTTTTGCCTCCCAAGCCGGCCCCGTAGTAGACCACCTTGCAGTTGATCTCCCGGCTTGCGTAGTTGATCATCGACATGATCGAGTCCTACGCTCCTCTCCCCTGAGTTCGGGCAGTCGCCACCGGTCTCCGTCGACGGATGGAACGAGGGTCATCATCCCGACCACGGACACGAGTCGGGCCCAAGACTGAGCCACATAAACTCGTGTTGCCAGAGGCAGATGGCAAGTTCACCTCCCGGCGCCGTCGATCCTCTGGCGGGCCCCTCCCATAGCCTCCGTTTCCCGGGCCTGGCTCTCCATCCGCTGGAGAATCACCTTCGCCCGATTCCGGAGAAGCCGCCGGGGTTCCCAGGCCACGAAATCCCGGAGGAGGTTGATGTTGTCCACGCTGGCCTCCGAGCGGGCCATGTACCCCAGACTCGCCAGTCGCCGGAGGGGGTAGGGGCTGAAAAGCTCCCGCTGATGGCGATCGATCTGGTCCCGCACCACCAGGGCCGCCAACGCCCCGGCGGCGGCTGCGGCCAGGGCGGTAATGCCCACTCCCTTCAGCGTCCGGTTCATGCCTGAGCTACCTCACATCTCCCGCCGACCGGCCAGGGCCTCGGCGATGGTGGTTCCGTCTACGTACTCCAGGTCGCTGCCCACCGGGATCCCTCGGGCCAGCCGGGTGACCCTGGCGCCCAGCGGACGGATGGCATTCTCAAGGTACACGGCGGTGGCCTCTCCCTCCACCGACGCGTTCGTGGCCAGGATGACCTCCTTCACCTCTTCCCGGGGAATCCGTTCCAGAAGACTCCGGAGGTTCAACTCCTCCGGCCCGATCCCGTCCAGGGGAGAGAGGTGGCCTCCCAGCACGTGGTAGACTCCCTGATACTCTCCAGTCCGCTCGATGGCTCCGACTTCGTAGGCCTCCTCCACCACGCACACCAAGGAGCCGTCCCTCCGGGGATTGGCACAGACCTCGCAGAGCTCTCCTTCACTGAAATTCCCGCACCGTCGGCAGGGCCGGATCTCGTCCGCCACCTTGCGGATGGATCGGGCCAACCGATGGGCCTCCTCCTTCGGCCTCTTCATGAGGTGGTAGACCAACCGGAGGGCCGTCTTGGGGCCGATGCCCGGAAAGCGGGTGAGCTCCCGGGAGAGGTCGTCGATGACCGACACGGCGGCGGGAAGATAGGGGGCCTAGAAGAGCCCCGGGAGCTGGGCGGGGAGCCCGCCCGACGCCTTCTTCATCTCCTCCTCGAAGGTGGCTCGGGCCTTGTTCTGGGCCTCGGACACGGCGGCCAGCACCAGGTCCTCCAGCATCTCGATGTCCTCGGGATCCACCACCGTGGGGTCCATGGTCAACCCCTTGATGTTGCCCTTCCCGTCCACCGTGGCCTCCACCATCCCGCCACCGGCCGTGGCCGTGATATCCAGCTTCTCCAGGCGTTCCTGGGTCTCCGCCATCTTGGCCTGGAGCTGCTGCCCCATCTGCATGAGCTGCTGAAGGTTCTTCATATCGTGAGTTCCCGCGTCGTAGTTGCCGGGATGGAAGGCTCCTAGTCCAGGAGCTCCAAATCGAGTTCTTGTACAGCCTCTTCCAGGGTGGGTTCCTTATCCACCAACTCCTTGAGCCGGCCCTCTCGAACCGTCTCTTCCGTCACCCGCTCGCCGGTGGACTCGGGACCCACCCCTTCCTTCACCACCACCCGGACGTCCCGGTCCAACCGCTCCTTCAGAGCCCCCTGGAGGGAGGCGAGAACGGTGCGGCTCTCCAGGCCCTCCAGTCCGGGTCCTGGGGGCATGTGGAGCTCCACCATGTCGGTCCCGGGGAAGTCGGTCCGGGCGGCCCGGAGAAAGGGGAGGACTCCCCCGGGAAGCTCCGGCGGACGCTCCAGGAGGTCTTCCCAGGCCTGGCGCAGAGCCCCCGGAGTGGCGCCGGCAGCGCCGCTCCCCGGCTTCGCCCCCGGTCCCGGATCCGGCCCCTGGCTACCGGGGGAGGTCTTCTCCCTGGGCGCCGGTGGGCTGCTCGTCCCGGACGTCGCCTCGTTCCTCCCGGGGGTCGGCTTGTTCCTCCCGGAAGGCGCTTCGGTCCTCTCGGACGTCGCCTCGTTCCCCCCGGAAAACGCACCTATGTCCCCCTGGGTCTCCGGGGACTTCTCCCCACCCAGCTCTCCCAGGAGGGTCTCCAGGTCCACGGTTCGGTCCAGGTAGCTCAGGCGGAGAAGAAGCATCTCCAGCAGGAGCTGAGGATGAGGGCTCCTGCGCAGATTCCCGCTGGCCTCCAGATCGGTGGCCAGGGCCAGCATCCGCACCAGATCGCCGGGGGCGAAGTCCTGCACCCGCTCCCCGAAGGCCTTCCGCATCTCCTCCGAGAGGCTCTCTCCGGCCTCGGGTCCGTCCAGCCGGAGGCGCAGGAGGACCCGGAGCATGTCCATGAGCCCCCGGTGAAACTCCCCCACGTCGTACCCTTCCTCCAACAACTCCTCCACGAAGGGGAAGATCCGACCGTGTTTCCGGGCTCGGAGAATCTCCAGGAGCTCCAGGTATCGTTCGTCCTCCACCAGCCCCAGGACCCGGCGCACGGCCTCCTGGGAGACCTCCCCGCCGGTGAGGGCCAGAACCTGATCCAGCAGGGAAAGGGCGTCCCGCATCCCTCCATCGGCTCGCCGGGCCATGGTTCTCAAGGCCTCGGCCGGAGCCTCCACGCCCTCTCCCTCCAGGACCTCCCGGAGCCGGCCCGTGATGTCCGCCACCCCGATGCGCCGAAAGTCGAAGCGCTGACACCGGGAAAGGATGGGCGAGGCGGACTGTTGGATCTTCTGAGGCTCGGTGGTGGCGAAGATGAAGATCACCCGGGCCGGCGGCTCCTCCAGGATCTTCAAAAGGGCGTTCCACGCCTCCCGGGTGAGCATGTGGGCCTCGTCCAGGATGTAGACCTTGTAGCGTCCCTCTTCCGACGGGGCGTACATGGCCCGCTCCCGGAGCTCCCGGGCGTCGTCCACGCCCCGGTTCGACGCGGCATCGATCTCAACCACGTCCAGGGCGGTCTGTCCTCCCCAGATGCGCTGGCAACTGGGGCACTCCCCGCACGGTTCCCCGTCTTCCGACCGGTGGGGACAGTTCAGGGCCATGGCCAGAACCCGGGCCAGCGTGGTCTTGCCCACGCCCCGGGGGCCGCAGAAGAGATAGGCATGGGCCACCCGGTTTCCGGCAATGGCCCGGCGGAGCGTCTCGGAGACGTGCTCCTGTGTGGATACCTCGGAGAAGCGTCGTGGCCGGTACTTCCTGGCGAGAGCGGTATGGGACACGGGAGCGGAGGTCAGCAGGGTGGTGGGTGAGAGGTCACCCGAGAGGCCGGGGGGCCTCCGGGGGCCAGGGACCAAAAAAGAAATGCCCCAGGCACCCCGCAGCAACGATCACCACACTTACCGCTGCTACCTGCGGGGTCCTGACGGGTTTCGTGGGCTTTCGCTCTGCGGACCTGGGGCACGCTTCAAGCTACCGAATCCCCCCGTGGGCAGTCAAGCCATGGAGGGCGGAAAGGCAACAGTATCAAGGCCTTTCCAGGCCCCAGCCTTCTCCCTCAATCCCTTCTCCAGGCGTCGGGAACGTGGACCACCCGGGGCGGACCGTCCTCCCGCCAGTGCACGGCCACGGCATCAAAGCGAAAGAGGGTCCCTGCGGGAATCCGGTTCTTCCGCATCCACTCCCCGGCCACTTTGCGGATCTCCCCCTGTTTCCGGACCGTGATGGACTCCAGGGGATGACCGAAAGCCCCTCCCCGGCGGGTCTTCACCTCCACAAAGGCCAGCACCCGCCCCCTGCGGGCCACCAGATCCACCTCCCGGCGCCCCGCCCTGACATTCCGGGCCACGATGGTCCAGCCTTCCCGTTCCAGGTGGGAGGCTGCCATGTCCTCCCCCAGCCGTCCCAGGCGCACCCCCCGGACTCGTGCCATGATTCACCTCCGGGCAGGAGTAAGTCCGCAGCCCGAGACTACGGGCTGTGGCCGTGCACCCTGGAACCATGGGAACAGGAAGGGGCCCGGCCATGGCCCTCCGGGCACGGCTCCGGG
>Ga0207797_1003678_pt1 | contig 10070 bp, 12 predicted proteins | sample PRCRCaboRojoPR_6_FD_187275 | JGI IMG/M metagenome (GOLD analysis project Ga0207797, IMG submission 187275) | Marine sediment microbial community from Cabo Rojo, Puerto Rico - PR CR 10% Liquid 1 (SPAdes) | ecosystem: Environmental > Aquatic > Marine > Coastal > Sediment | place: Cabo Rojo, Puerto... | reverse complement strand
GTTCACCGCTCCGGCCCGACCGACGTCGTCGGGGAGCGCCTCGACCCCCGGCTCGAGGCGGGGGTTCAGCAGGTCGATGCAGTGTTCGATGCCCGGAGGTTCGGAGCCCCCGTCGGCGAGATGGTCGTACGTCGCGGTGACCGCACCACACCCCGTGTGCCCGACCACGACGACGAGCTCGGTCCCCGCGTGTGCGACCGGATAGAGGACGTCGCCCGAGACGACTTCGCCGGCGTCGGTCCGCTGGACGACGCGGTTGCCGATGTTGGCACACGTGAAGAGCCGTCCCGGCTCGTCGTTGCCCCACATGTGGTTCTCGAGGACCCTGGAGTCCGAGCAGGTGACCGTGACAGCCGCCGGATGCTGGCTGTCCTGTACGTTCTCGAACCTGGACTCGAACTCCTCGACGTGTTCCGCGTTGCCCCGCAGCAGTTCCACGAGCGTCGCGTTCATACTCGTCTACGGGCACTTCCTCGGTTATAGTCGCTGTCCTCTAGTGAGGGCTGACCCGTCGACCTATCCATGGGGGACAGGTCCACACCCCGCGTGCCGGTGTCCTGCGACCGTTGGACGAAAAGCGGGTCGACGGTCCCTGCCGGTCAGTTTCCGAAGGCCCGTTCGACCGTCTCGGTGTCGTAGTAGTCGGTGAACCGGACGATCTTGCCGTCCTCGAGGTCGCAGACCTGCGCGAACGGCACCGATATCTCCTCGCCGGTCTCCCGGACCGTCCCGGAGAGTTCCCCGAGGACGACGATCGTGTCGCCGCCGTCGACGTACCGGTGGGGGGTGGCCTGGAACCCCTCGTAGTCCGTCGCGATGTCGGCGAACACGTCCTCGGCGACCGACTCGGGGCCGTGGTACGAGCCGCTGTTCCGCGCGCCGGCCGGCTCGATCCACTCGATGTCGTCGTGGAACGTGGAGAGGACGCTCTCGATATCACCGGTGTTGAACCCCTCGTACGCCGACTCGACGATCTCCAGGTTGGTCCGCTGTGCGGTGGTAGCCATATATTACACCGTCTTTCGTGATGGTCTTCGGGGGTATTAACCGTCGCGTGACGCGTGCTATCCTCGTGCTCGGGAAACCCGCCCGGTCGCCCCGGCGGTCGACACCGGAAGCCTATGACGGTGCGGCCCGAAGTCCCGGTGTGCGCGTCCGCACCGCCACCCCGGCCGACGCCGAGCGGATCGCGGTCGTCGCCCGCGAGTCCTGCGAGGCCGCCTACGAGGGCCTGCTCGATGACCCGGCGCTCCTCGAGACGGTCCGGAGCGACGGGTACACCGACGAGATCCGCGAGTTCCTCCGGGCCGTGCCGGAGGCGGCCGGACTACGATACGACGTGGTCGAGACCGAGGGCCGGGTCGAGGGGTTCGCCCACTACCGGTTCGCGCCGGCGGAGACGGACTCGTTCGTCGGCTCGACAGAGTGCCTCCTCCACTCGCTGTACGTCGCGCCCGACCGGTGGGGGGAGGGACTCGGGTCGGCGCTGGTGGACGCGAGCGACGGGCGGCTCCCCACCCGGCTGTCGGCGCTCGTTCTCGGGGTGTTGAAGCGCAACGAGGTGGGCACCTCCTTCTACGAGTCGTCGGGATTCGAGCGCCGCGGCGAGGCCGTACTCGAGGTGAGTGGCGCCGGCTACGACTGCTGGGTCTACGCCAGGCCGCGGTAGTCCGACCCGGCACCCACCTCTTTCCGTCGGTCCGACCCGTCGGAAACCACATACCGACGGTCCGCCGTCCTCGTTCCCTCAGTCGCCCGCGCTCCGGTAGGCCTCGGCGAGGCCGTCGAGCGCCTCGTGGTGCTGCGTCGTGTGCGGGGCGGTCAGGGGCGAGACGCTCACTCTTCCCTCGACGACGGCCCGTCGGTCCGAGCCCTCGGGGTCGGCGAGTTCGCCGGAGGCCATCCGCTCCCAGATGCGGTCGACGATGCGGATCCCGCCGTCCTCGTCGTCCTCGGCGTCCATGTCGTAGACGTGTGAGGGGCGGGTGGTCTCCATCTCGGCGTGGCCCTCCTCGGGGGGGAGCGGGGCGTTGACGTTGAGGTAGTCGGCGTCCTCGAAGACGCCGGCGCCGAACGCGTGGTCCGCGAGGTACCGCGCCGCGCGGGCCGCCTCGGCGTAGTCCTCGACGCCGGGTTCGAACGACTCGTAGGCGACGTCGGTCCCGGGGAAGTAGAGCGAGACGGCCATCGCCGGCAGGCCGAGGAACGCGGCCTCGACGGCCGCCGAGACGGTCCCCGAGCGCCCGAGCACGTAGTGGCCGAGGTTCGCCCCCCGGTTACAGCCCGCCACCACGAGGTCGGGGTCGAGCGAGAGCGCCCCGATCCCGGCGATGACACAGTCGGTGGGCGTTCCGTCGACGACGTACCCGAGGTCGTGCTCCTCGACGGTCACCCGCCGGGAGAGCTGCCGGCCGACGGCGCTCTGGTCCACGCGCGGGGCGACGACCGTCACGTCCGCGAGTTCCGAGAGCGACTCGTAGAGCGCGCGGATGCCGGTGGCGGCGATCCCGTCGTCGTTCGTGAGGAGGACGTCCATGCCCGGGGATGGGAGGGCCACCGCAAAAGCCCACCGGGGGCGCCGTTCGATGACTCACCGACTGCGCCCGGGTCAACCGTTTTTATCCGGTCCGTGGTAGGACCGCACGGATGGAGGGTAGGGACGAGCTGCCGGGGGCGGTGTACCGCGAGGTGTTCGACGGCGTGGACGACGGGCTCTTGCTCCTCGACCCGGAGACCTGCCGCATCGCCGACGTCAACGGCGCGTTCGCGGACCTGACGGGCTACTCGCGGTGTTCGCTCGTCGGTCGGCCGCTCGTCTCGGTCTCCAACAACGACAGCCACGCGGCGGTCGCCTACGCGGTCGCGATGGTCGAACGGGCGGCTGCGGGCGAGCCACAGTCCTTCGAGTGGACGGACCGCGACGCCGACGGGGCGGAACTAGAACTCGAGATCCGGTTCTCCCCGGTGACCGTCGACGGGGCGGATCTCGTGCTCGGGGTGTTTCGGGACGTCACCGACGAGCGCGAGCGCGAACGGGCGCTCCTCCGGCGAAAGGAGCGCCTCGAGGAGTTCGCGAGCGTCGTCTCACACGACCTCCGCGGTCCGCTCAACGTGGTCGAGGGAGAGCTCAACCGCTACCGCGAGACGGGAACGACGGAGCACCTCGACGCCGTCGAGGCGGCGAGGTGCCACCTCGACCGGGTGGTGACCGACCTGCTCGACCTCGCCAGGGACGGCCGGACGATCGGCGAGACCGAGCCGACCTCCCTCGAGGCGGTCGCGCGGCGCGCCTGGGCGCTCGTCGACGAGCGGGGGGCGACGCTCGAGGTCGCGACCGACCTGACGGTGCAGGCCGATCCCGGACGGCTCACGCGAGCGCTCGAGAACCTCTTCAGGAATTCCGTCGAACACGGCTCGACGACTCCTCACTCGCAGGCTCGCGAGGATAGTGTGGAGCACGGCTCCACGGGCGATCGGGTGGGCCCCGACGACACTGCGTGCCCCCCGAGGGTCGACGGTTCCTCGGGGGACCCGCTGGAGATCCGGGTCGGATCGCTCGACGGGGAGCGCGGGTTCTTCGTCGCCGACGACGGACCGGGTATCCCCCCGGCGACCCGTAAGCGGGCGTTCGACCCCGGGTTCACCACCGTGGCGGACGGGACGGGCCTCGGGCTGGCCATCGTCCACCGCATCTTCGAGGCCCACGGCTGGTCAGTCGAGGTCACCGAGAGCGAGGCCGGGGGCGCGCGGTTCGTGGTCCGGGGCGTGACGCCGGTCGTGCGGGCCGACCAGTAGAGCGGCGTCGACTGGACGGTTCACTTCCGAGGAGAGCGATCACCCGACCGCCAGCGAGAGCCGTCAGGCGACCGCGAGCCGGTCGACGACCGTCTCGCCGTCGACGACGAGGTTGTACGCCGACTCGTCGTCGTTCCAGAGGACGAGCACGTTCTCGAAGGCGAGGAGGTCGCCGTAACCGGCGTCGCGGAGCGCGTCGTTGAGCGTCGATCCACGCGTGAGGACGGCGTAGTGGTCGGTCGACTCCGAGCCATCGCTCACCTTGTAGAGGGGGTTCTTCCCGGGGCCGTCGCTCAGGTCGTGACTCAGCTTCAGCGCCACGAGATCCACCCGCTTGGTGACGTGCCGCTCCGAGTCGGCGAACCTCGCGTACCGGTCGGGGTCGGGTGTGAACTCGATCGCTCGCGCGCCGTCGCCCCGGACCGTCGCGTAGGCGTACTGGACGTCGGCGTTGACGAACTCGCCGTCGCCCCCTCCGGCCTCGTCGAGCCGCCGCTGGAACCCCGGCACCTCGAGATCCGGCCGGACCGCGAACGTCCAGCCCCGGTCGGTGGGCCGCTTGCCGGGCCACAGCCGGAGCGTCGGGGCGTACGTGTCGTACGGCCCGTCGTCGACGAGCGCCCGTTCGACCGCCCGTAGCCCGGTCGCCGTCTCGAGGTCCGCGGGTGCGAGCAGGAGACACGTCCCGTCCCCGGCCAGGAACTCGCAGTAGCGCCGCGTCACACCCACCGGATCGGCCAGTTCCGAGAGGACGTTCCCGAACAGCAGGAGGTCGTACTCCCCCTCCGGCTCGAACGCCTCGGCCGTCTCGCGGTGGACGTGGGTCCGGAACGAGGGGCGCGACCCGTCGAGCATCGCCTCGAAGACGTCGGCGGCGGCGCTCGGCTCTACCGCGTGGTACTCCACCAGCGAATCCTCGGGGAGCAGGTCGCAGCCCCCGAGCGCCGGGCCGCCGACCCCGGCGCCGACGTCCAGCACGCGTAGCCGGCGGGACAGGAGCCCGTCCGCCGCGAGGTCCGCCAGCGGGTACTGGACCGCGGCGTAGTAGTCTGGCAGGTGGTAGACGGCGTAGGCGTGGGCCGTCTCGCGGTCGTACTCGACCGACCGGTTACGGTAGTAGTCCTCCTTGATCCGTCGGACGCGTTCGCGGAGCGCATCACCACTCTCGCCCGCGTACCAGTCGGGACCGTACGCCTCCGCGAGGAGGTCCTCGAACCGTTTCGCGTACTCGTCGGGGAACCGCTCGACGCCCCGGAAGTCCACGTCCGCGGGGCCCTCCTCGACGGGGACGAACGTTCCGTCGGCCCGCTCGCGCATCCCGAGGTCGAACGCGGCCTCCCGGAGGACGCTCCGGACGACCGCCGGGTGGGGCTGGCCGGTGACGTACTCGTGGATCTCCTCGGGGTCCACTGGACGGACGTTCCGGAGGTACCGGGCGTTGTCGATGATCTCCTGGCGGTCGCTCAGGGGTCGTCACCTCCTCCGGAACCTCCCGCACCGCCGGTCGCCTCCCGATAGAGGCGCTCGAACTCGGCGGCGTCGGCGTCGGCGATTCGGCGTGCGGCCTCGGCCACGTCGTCCGCGCCCTCGAACGTCTCCTGTATCTCGGCGTACACCGACGGTTCGTTGCCCGTCACCGTCTCCGCGACCTCCGCCAGTGCCGCGGAGACGGGCGTGTGGAACCGCTCGGGGACGTCCTCGGCCGCGAGCGCGTAGGCGAGTATCGCCGCGTGCGCTCGCGTCTGGACGGTCCGCATCGCCTCGTCGTGTTCCTGCGGTGTGGTCTCGAACAGGTCGTTCCCGCGGGCGGCGAGCACCTCCCGGACGGCCTCGATGGTCGGCCCGTCGGCGCCGACGACCACCGGGAGGTTCCCGGGCTCGTTCGCCGGCGCGAAGAGGGGGTGGAGGCTGGCCCGCTCGCGGTCGGGCGCGTGCTCGGCCATCGCCCGGACGGGTCCGACCATCACGCCCGAGACGTCGAGAATGGCCCGTTCCGCCCGGGGTGCGTGCTCGGCGATGGCGGCCTCGGTGGCGGAGATAGGAACCGCGATACAGACGAGGTCGAACCGCTCGTCGCCCGCGAGGTCGGCCGTCCGGGCGACGTCGATGCCGTCGGCTGCCGCCGCTGCCACCGCCGGGTCACGGTCGGCGAAGGCCACCGTCCCCTCCGACGCGTCGGCGAGACACTCGCCGAACCAGCGACCCATAGCCCCCGCGCCGACCACCAGCGTGTCCATCGGGTCGGGGTAGTCGGCGGTGGCGCAAAAAGAGGCGGGTTCCGCGCGTCGGTCCCCTCGTGACTCAATTCATTTATCTCCGGGACCCGGAGTGACCGTATGGATCGTCGGCGGTTCCTGTTGGGGACGGTTCCGGTGACTCTCGCGCTCGCGGGCTGTAACGCCGGCTACGACGGGCCGATCCGAACCCCACCCGAGGAGACACCGTCGCCGACCGAGACAGCGTCACCCACCGCCACACCCCGTCCGACGCCGGAGGGGTTCTGGCGGGTCGTCTCGCTGGAGGAGCAAGGCGCCGTAGCCGACCGCCATCAGGTGTCGTTGCGGGCCACGGTGGGAGAGCCGTGGATCACCGCCGAACACACGGCGTGTATCGCGGTGAGGCTCACGAACCACGCCTCGCACGTCCGGACGTTCTACGAGTTCGCTGAACCCGAAATCGAACGCGGATTTCTCAACGATGAAGGAGCCCTTCTCGGGTCGTCCGCCAACCCCCCGGACTGTATCGGGACCGATGGAAAACGACCCGGGCCGTTCGGAGAAGGCAGAGGGTTGGCAGAGAAGGAATTACAACCGGACGAGTCGGCCACGATAGTGTATGGAGTGTTTGATGACCCTCGTATCTCGGGCTGTATCCCGCCGGGCACGTATCGGTTCAGGTGGCGACTCACGTACAAGGACGCCCCGGCAGACGAGGAGGAAGAAGACGGATGGACGACCTACGCCCCGATCCGATGGGGACTCACGCTGAACGTCACGGCTCCCGAATGACGAACCGCCTGCCACTGTCGTCGCCACAGCGTGGGCAGGGGGTGACGATCCTCCCGATGGCATTTACTACTGGACCGAGAGGGCAACTACGAACGGAGACCACGACATCCATGAACCGCCGTGGGTTCCTCGTCGGAACCGTCCCAGCGGTCGCAGGTCTGTCGAGCGGCTGTCTCGGGAGTCGTCCGTCCTGCACGGCCGAGGAGAACTGGCCCCCGAGTGTCGATGTCGAAGAACTGGAACTCGCTCCGGGCGAGTCCGAGGAGTTCGAGATACGAGCGGACGGTATCACGTCGTTCCGATTCGACCCGCGGTTGTATCGTTGCGGGGCCACGGATGCTCCAGTCCGATTCGGCGACGTCGACACCTCCCCGCCGATCGATTCGCAGGCCGACTCGTGCCCGCCGATCTGGCTGTGGGACGACTGCACCCGCGTGACCGTGACCGTGCCAGTTCACGTCGCTCCCGACGCCGAAACGGGGACGTACGAGTACGGGTTCCGGATCGCGGAGGACATCGGGGAACGCAATTCGCGGGACTACGAATACGCGATCACGGTCGCGGAGAGCTGAACCGGTACTCGCCAGCGTCGGGCCGTTTGGGGGGATCAAACGCTTCGCGACCGGATGTCATTCGATTATCATTCCCCCATTCTGCAGAGTGTTCTGGACGCCTTCGCCGGGACCAGGTCGTGGAGGGCCGAACCTTCTTGTGTAGTACAAGCGTAGTACACGATATGGCCCGGTCCGACACCGCCGCCGACGGGAACGACGAGAAGGTGAACCTCCGGCTCCCGAAGGAATTCCTCGCGGACCTCGACGAGCGGTGGCAGGAACAGGGGTACAACTCGCGTTCCGAGTTCATGCGCGAGGCCCTGCGCGACGCGGTGTACGGGACGAGGCTCTCGAAGCGGGCGCTCGAAGACCTGCTGGAGAGCGAACGGCAGTTCGAGGCGGGTGAGACGGTAAGCGCCGAGGAGGCCCGCGAGCGGTTCGGGACGGATGAGTGACGAGGAGTGGTCGTGGGAACTCTCCGAGCGAGCGGCGGACGGCCTCGGGGCACTCGATAGCGAGACCCAACAGCGAGTTCTCGACAAGTTCGACGCGGTGGTCGGCGACGAGTTCCGTGACCCGCCCGATTTCGCCAAACCGCTAACGGGTGCGAAGCCGTGGCAGTCGTTGCCGATCGGTGACTATCGCGCTATCGTGCGATTCGACCGTGAAGAGGAGGTAATGCAGGTCGGTGCGGTCGGCCATCGGTCGTCCATCTACGACGAGTTCCCGTGACGTGGGCTGTACGGCCCCGATCGGTTCCGGTCCTTCAGATTACCAGCTCCCGGCCGTAGCTCGTCAGGTTCTCGTAGCCACCCTCGCGGACGACGACGATGTCCTCGATGCGCACCCCGCCGTGTTCGGGGTCGTACAGCCCCGGTTCGACGGTGACGACCATGCCCGCCTCGAGTTCGTTGTCCGTGGTACTGAGGCGGGGATACTCGTGGATGTCGAGGCCGACGCCGTGGCCGGTCGAGTGGATGAACCCCGTCTCGGTCGATTCGTCGGCACGGAGCGTCGGCCAGCCGGCGTCCTCGTAGACGTCACAGACCGCGTCGTGGACCACGCTTCCCGAGACCCCCGCCTCGAGGGTCTCGAACGCCGCGTCCATCGCCTCCTCCGTGAGGTCGTACCACTCCCGAATCGTCTCGCTCGGCTCGCCCACGCAGAAGGTGCGGGTCATGTCCGCGAAGTAGCCCGTCTCCTTCGAGTGCGGGAAGATGTCGACGATGATCGGTTCGTCCTCGTAGAGCGGCCCGGAGCCGCGGTCGTGGGGGTCGGCGGCGTCGGCGCCGCAGGCGAGGATGGTCTCTGCGAGCGCACAGCCGTTGCGGATGAGCGACACCTCGATCTCTTGCCGAACGCGCTCGCTCGTCAGCACCTCGCCGTCGTGATGGAGCACGCCGTCGACGTCCGGTTCGGCGTCGCGCAACAGCCGCTCGGCGGTCGCCATCGCCTTCTCGTTGGCCCGCTGTGACTCGCGCATCCACTCGACCTCCTCCTCGGTCTTCGTCGCGCGGATGCGGCCGACGGTGTCGTCCTCGTCGGGCGTCACCTCGATCCCGCGCTCGCGGAGGCCGTCGGCTGCGCCGAGGGGGAACGCCGACGGTGTCGCCACCGACTCCACCCCGTGTGACTCGAGGAACTCCGCGCGGAGGCGGTGTGTGCCCTCTGCCTCGCCGTACTCGCGGAGCTTCGCCCGCGCGTCGAAGTCGGCCGTCCGCTGGACAGTCTCGGCGCGGGCGTCCTTCTTCGCCCGCCCGTACTCCAGCCCGGAGACGAGGAGGTGTACCTCCCCGTCGTACAGCGTGAGGTAGTCGTCGGGCGCGTCGAACCCGGAGAGGTACCGCTGGTCGGCCTCGTCCGAGTCCGCGAGGACGAGGTAGCCGTCGATCCCGAGTTCCTCCACGAGCGCGTCGAGCTTCGAGAGGTCCGGTTCCATGCCTCCCGGTGGTCTGCGGCGGGTAAAGTGGTTCCGGGTGCGGGGGTCGGTGCTCGCCCGTTCCGAAGGCCTTTGGACGCCGGACGACCTTCGACGGCCATGCCCGCCGACCTCGACGAGAAGACCGACCGCTACGAACGACTGCTCGCCGAGGCGCTCGACGCCGCGACCGTCGCCGTCCCCTCGGGGACGCCGCTGGCAGACGCCGCCGGGGAGTGTACCGAGATGGCCCGGTCGTACCTCGAGGACGGCCGGCACTTCCGCGAGCAGGAGGACCTCGTCAACGCGCTGGCGGCGTTCTCCTACGGCCACGCGTGGCTCGACGCCGGCGCGCGTATCGGCCTGTTCGACGTCCCCGAGGAGGGCCACCTGTTCACGCAGTAAGTAACCCACACTAACGTCGTGGGTTTCCGTCTCGAAGATCTGTGATCCGGAACCCGGACCGCCGGAGGTAAGCCCGCCGACGATGTCAGTTCGGACATGAGCGACGACGACGGGAGAGCGGACACACGGGATGTCTCCCGAATCACCTCTGAGGCGGACCTCGTGGCCGCCCTAGCGATCCGCCGGGAGGTGTTCATCGACGAGCAGGGCGTCCCGGAGGAGCTGGAACTCGACGGCCGGGACGACGAGGCGACGCACTTCCTGGCCCGGCGGGACGGCGAACCCGTCGGCACCGCCCGACTCAGGGACTACGGCGACGGAGTGGCGAAGGTCGAGCGGGTCGCGGTCCGCGAACCACACCGCGGGGCGGGATGGGGTCGGCGGATCATG
>Ga0207797_1003677_pt1 | contig 10072 bp, 7 predicted proteins | sample PRCRCaboRojoPR_6_FD_187275 | JGI IMG/M metagenome (GOLD analysis project Ga0207797, IMG submission 187275) | Marine sediment microbial community from Cabo Rojo, Puerto Rico - PR CR 10% Liquid 1 (SPAdes) | ecosystem: Environmental > Aquatic > Marine > Coastal > Sediment | place: Cabo Rojo, Puerto... | reverse complement strand
CGGCTCAAAAGCCAAACTCGGGATCAAATCGCGGGATGGCCGGTTAAACGATGCCCAGGCGCAACAAATCAGCCGGTTTGTAGATGGCTAATTTTACATTGCTGACCCGCATCTTCGGCTAAACACATAAATAGAATCAAACCATTGGGATCGAAGGATCTCAGAACATGGTCGGCTCTTTGGCTTTGGTGCTGTCGTCCCAGACAGGGAAATAATGATAGGGCCCATCCTGAAGGGCACGGCGGTACCATTGTTTTGAATAGCCTTTTGTCTGGTAGCCTTGATCGGGAAAATTTGATTCATAGCCACAATTCAATAAAGATAATTACCTGAAATATCTTTCAAATACTTAACGCAGCTCTTCCAGGACATCAGATCTCTTGCGAATCACACCTTTATTTCGTAATTTAGCTCATGGATCCATTTTTGTAACCATTAGCTGCACCCAACCATGAAAAGAAAAAAAATTACCAAAAGAGATGTCCTGTTCTTTTTCCTGGGCGTAATCACCATTTTGTTGCTAGAGCTGGTCCTGAACTGGAATGAAAATATCCAGGCATTCGAAGAGGGATTTATGGAAGGATACCAGGAAGGGATCAAATAGAAAGGGAGAAAATATCAGCAACGATCAAAGGCCGTGAACATTCCGGCCGGATGTTGTATGCACCAGTCTAAAGGACTGAACCCTGTTCTGACTGACAGTCCGGGCCAGGGAGCTGATCACATACATCAAAACCTATAAGCCATGAAGAGAAAGATTACCAAAAGAGATGTCAAGTACTTTTTTTTCGGCGTATTGGCCGTCCTTCTTCTTGAACTGGTTTTAAACTGGAAAGACAATGTCAAAGCCTTTGAAAAGGGACTTAAAGGGGAGGATTACGCAGAGGAGGTGAATGAAGAGGGTTAAATCTGCAATAAAACATTTCATCCATGTACCACAAACTGATCACCAACATCAGGCCGTTGGGATTCAACTGGGATACCAGCGATCCGTTCATCTTTTGCGTACACCACCTCGATCATTATCCCCGGGGCAATGAGCAGCTGGGTCCTGCCGCATCCCTGGAAGAAAGGATCCTCGGGCAGGATTTTACCCCGAAGGAGGGCTGGCGGATGTATCATGGCAAGCAGGTACCCGGTTTTCCGGCCCACCCGCACAGGGGAATGGAAACCGTAACGGTCGTGCTGAACGGATTCGTCGATCATTCCGACTCGCACGGATCGGCCGGCAGGTACGGCCGGGGAGATGTGCAGTGGATGACTGCCGGCGCCGGTCTGCAGCACGCCGAAATGTTTCCCTTGCTGAACCAGGATCAACCCAATCCCCTGGAACTTTTCCAGATCTGGCTCAGCCTGCCCAAAGAAAAGAAATTCGCCATCCCGCATTATAAAATGCTTTGGGCAGAAAATATCCCGGTTCATAAAGAAAAAGATGGACAGGAGAAAACCACCGAAGTAACCGTTGTGGCAGGCGAGTTGGATGATGCAAAGGCTCCGGCCCCTGCTCCCGATTCGTGGGCCGCTGATCCGAACAATGAGGTGGGCATCTGGCTCATAAAAATGCAGGCTCACGGCTCCTGGACGATCCCTCCTGCCAGCCTTGGGGTAGACCGCCGCCTGTATTTCTACAGGGGATCGGAGATGAAAATTGCCGGAATGAATATCCAACCCTACCACTCCGTTGAACTGCTGGCCGAACAGCCTGTTATCCTTGAAAACGGCAATGAGGATGCTTTTCTTCTGTTGCTTCAGGGCCAGCCCATCAACGAACCCATCGTCCAACACGGACCTTTTGCCATGAACAGCGTAGCAGAAATCAAACAAGCCTTTGCCGATTACCGTAAGACCCAGTTCGGCGGCTGGCCCTGGGACCGGCACGACAACGTCCATGGCCCTGAAAAAAGACGTTTTGCCAGACACTCGGACGGACGGGAGGAAGTCAGGCAATAACTCATAGGAGGATCAAATCTCATTATAGATTGGAAAATAGTTACACCAGTCAGGCGGGGCAAAAAAACAACCAGATAGACCAGGAGAAATATAAATTGTAAAACCCCTCAATTTCATTATTTTTGAGATGAGAGGAGATAAAAATCCTCCATCCAATGCAACAAGATGATGCTGCCTGTCAATCCCAATAAACAAAAATCATGAAAGAGAAGAGAGACCTGCAAATAGCCGTGCTCATCGATGCCGATAATGTCCCCTACTCCAACATCAAGGGGATGCTTGACGAGATTGCCAAATTCGGCAGCCCCACCATTAAGCGCATATATGGCGACTGGACCAAACCCAACCTCTCCGGCTGGAAGGACAAACTGCTGGAGCACGCCATCATTCCTGTCCAGCAATACAGTTATACCACCGGCAAGAATGCCACCGACTCGGCCATGATCATTGATGCCATGGACATCCTGCACGGCCACAAGGTAGATGGCTTCTGTCTTGTGAGTAGTGATAGCGACTTTACCCGGCTGGCTACCCGCCTCAGAGAGTCGGGGATGCTGGTGCTCGGGCTGGGTGAAAAGAAAACACCCCGTCCCTTTATTGCGGCCTGCGACAAATTTATTTACGTGGAAGTAATCGCCGGTGCTAAACCCAAAGAGGCTAAGACAACCCGCAAATCATCCGGCAAAAAGACGACTTCCAAACAAACCTCGGGAAGCGAAGGAGTGGACAAAATTGATGCCGAGCTGATCCAGCTGATGAAAAACTCCATCGAGGATCTGGCCGACGAAGACGGCTGGGCTTCCCTGGCTGAAGTAGGCTCCCTGCTGATCAAAAAAAGACCCGACTTTGACCCCAGGAACTATGGATTCCCCAAGCTTACCCCCCTGATGAAATCCCTGAACAAGCACTTCACCATCTACGAGAAGCCCGTGGAAGACACCCAGATCAAACACATTTTTGTGAAAAATAAAAGCTGATCTTTAAGGCCTTACCCTGGTGAAATCTTCATAGATCAAATACTGCTTGCGCATCTGCATGAACTTTTCCAGGTCGCCCTCCCAGCTTTTCCGGATCTCCGGGGTGGGCACCTCCTGCTTAAGTTGCTGCATGAGTCTCTTGTTTCCGGCCAGGTTATTGAAGAAGGGAAGGAAAAACTCCTGTTCAGCAACATGATTTCTGGCATGGCGCACCCAGTGCAGCCGGATTTTGGGATCCTCCAGGAGAGAATCCAGGGGATAATCGCGCAAATCGACCCCGTGACAGATCTCTCCCCTATATTTGGGCCTGGTACTGACCCCTTCAATCGGGCGTGGCTGGTAGGTGAATTCGGCATCCTCCATATCGGGATGGCCATATACCTGAAAGGGCCAGTCGGTGCCCCTCCCTATATTCATCACCGTTCCCTCCATCAGACCAAGTGAAGGATACAGATAAATGCTGCGCATGTTGGGCAGGTTGGGCGAAGGCGCCACAGGCAGGCGATAAAGAGAATCATGGGTGTAATTCTTGCAGGCTATCCAATCATAATCACACCGGATCCCCTCCTTAAGCCATCCCCGGTCATTGATCATCCGGCCCAGCTCAGCAATGGTCATGCCATGGACCAGGGGTATGGGGTGCAGGCCGACAAATGAACGGTACTGGGAATCCAAAACCGGGCCATCCACATAAAAACCATTGGGATTGGGCCGGTCCAGCACAAGAAAAGAAGTGCCGGTCTCGGCACAGGCCTCCATCACATAATGCATGGTGGATATGTAGGTGTAAAACCGTACCCCTACATCCTGAATATCAAATACCACTACATCCACATCCTCAAGCTGATGCAAATCCGGTTTCTTGCTGCTCCCGTATAACGAGATCACAGGCAGGCCGGTGGATGGATCCGTATAATCACCGATATGCTCTCCTGCCTCGCCTTCCCCGCGGAAACCATGTTCCGGACTAAAGATCTTCCGAACAGCAATGCCTTCCGAGATCAAGGTATCCACCAGATGAACCCCATCAACACGTGCTGTATGATTGGCCACCACCGCCACTTGCTGTCCCCGGAGACGGGGCATATACTCATGGGTTAGCCCGGCCGCAGAAATGATACTGCTGTCAGAGGATGGCTGGCTCACACAGGATACCAGACCCATCAGAAGAAGCAGCGGTGTAGCAAGCATATTCCACATAACAAGTGTTTTAAAACGGCCTAAATTAATAAATTATTCATCATTTTCATTTCCAGTAAAACATAAAAAGATAATTTTGATACATTTGTCTCAAACGCACGAAACCTTTGAATACGGAACTATACATAGCAAGGCGCCTATATTCAGAAGGATCGGATGGGAAAAAGATCTCCAGGCCCATCATATCGATTGCCATTATTGGCATAGCCCTGGGCCTCGCGGTGATGATACTTTCTGTAGCCATTGTGACGGGTTTTAAATCCCAGATCCGTGACAAGATCATCGGCTTTGGCTCGCACATCCAGATCGTCAATTATGACGCCAACACCTCCTTTGAAACAGCACCCATCAACAAGAACCAAAATTTCTACCCCGGGCTTGACAGCATACAGGGCATCAGACACATACAAATGTTTGCCACCAAGCCTGGCATTCTGAAAACCCGCGATAACATCCAGGGAGCTGTTCTAAAAGGAGTCGGTGCTGATTTCGACTGGAGCTTTTTCCGCCAGAACCTGGTCCGGGGAGAAACCCTCCAGATAAGTGATACAGCCACCACCAACCGGATCGTGATCTCCAGGTACATAGCAGATCTATTGGAGCTGGATACCATGGATTATGTGGGTATGTACTTTGTTGAAGACCCTCCCAGGATGCGCAGATTCCAAATCTCGGGAATCTATGACACCGGACTTCAGGAACTGGACGAGCAGATCATCCTCGGGGACATCAAGCACGTACAAAAACTCAACAACTGGAACCCAAACCAGATAAGCGGCTTTGAAGTCCTGATCAATGACTTCGACAGGATCACCGAAATGGCCTCCTTAATCCGCAACAATTACACCTACCAGCTCTTCTCCGATGGTTCCAAGCTGAGGGTGCTCAGCATCACGGAAAAACACCCCCAGATCTTCGACTGGCTCAATGTTACCGACATCAACGTGTGGGTGATCCTTATCCTGATGATCTCGGTAGCCGGTTTCAATATGATCTCCGGCCTGCTGATCCTGATCCTCGAACGCACCAATATGATCGGGCTTTTCAAAGCCATGGGCTCCAAAAACTGGAACATCCGAAAGATATTCCTGTACCTCTCCTCTTTCCTCATTGCAAAAGGAATGCTCTGGGGCAACATCACAGGCATTGCCTTGTGCCTTATTCAGCTGCACTTCGGCATTATCCACCTGGATCCGGCCAATTACATGCTGGAGGAGGTGCCCATCAACCTGAAACTGCTTCACATTGTTCTGATCAACCTCGGCTCCCTGCTGATCACCACCCTGATGTTGGTCATCCCATCCTACGTGGTTGCTAAAATAAGTCCGATTAAAACCATCCGCTTCAACTAGAATCGGAATCCACCTCTTCATGAAAGCTACACCATATGGTAGTTAAGATTACCCCTTATCATTTGGCAATTAACGTTTTTTTTTCTAATTTAACCGATCTCAACTAACGCACTTAACAGTAAAAGATGGCATACCAAACCCCCTTCGATCCGAAAGAAAATTACCACAATACAAGGCAAAAAATTGGATATGTTCCCCGAAAAAAGGCCACAGAAGAAGATTACAAAAGGATAGGTTTCAAGTCCGGGCTGGAGGTTCATCAACAACTCAAAACGCAGGAAAAATTATTCTGCCATTGTCCTGCCGGAATCTATCACGATGACGACAACTATGATGCCGAAATCATCCGTCATATGCGGCCAACACTCAGTGAATTGGGCGAATATGACGGTACGGCCTTGATGGAGTATAAGACGCGCAAAAAGATCATCTACCGCATCAACAATCAAACCGCCTGCACCTATGAAATTGATGATACCCCGCCCTTCAAGATGGACAAGGAAGCCCTGCAGATTGCCCTGGATATATCCCTGCAGTGCAAACTCAACGTAGTGGGGGAGGTCCATATCACGCGCAAGCAATATCTGGACGGGAGTATTCCTACCGGTTTCCAGCGTACGGCAATCATTGGAGTAGAAGGAGAGCTGCCTTTGAAAAACAAAAAGGTTCGCCTTATTCAGCTGAGCCTGGAAGAAGATTCATGCCGGGAGATATCCGACATCCGGCATACCCGGGTTTTCAAGACGGATCGCCTGGGGATGCCCCTGATCGAGACAGTCACCTATCCCGATATGTTTACCCCGGATGAGTTGAGGGAAGCAGCCGAGTACATCCGTTTTTTGAATCGCAGTACCGGCCATGTCAGAACAGGCATAGGCAGCGGAAGAGAAGATGTCAATGTCAGCTGCCGGGGAGGAACCCGGGTTGAACTAAAAGGGGTTGCCCACAACAAGTGGATCCCGGAACTATCACACAATGAGGCTTTTCGGCAATGGTCCCTGCTTTTCATCAAACAGCAACTGAATCGGCAGGTAGAGGTCCCGGACAAATGGATGCTGCACCATCAGGAGATCGATCCGGAAGCAAATGGACTGACGGACCAGTTACTCGCCGATGCTGCTGCAAGAGGGGAAAAGGTCATCGCCATCAACCTGCCCGGCTTCCAAAGTATCCTCTCCCATTTCACCCAACCGGGCAAGATGTTTGCCGACGAAATAGAAGACCGGCTGAAGGTGATCGCCTGTCTCGAAAGGCCCAACATGAGCCATTCCGAAGAGATCGCCCGGCGTATCAACCCGGAAGCCTTCAGCACCCTTTGTTCCCTGTTGCAGGCAGAGCCCGGTGATGCCCAAATCATCCTCTGGGGACCGGAAGAAGATATCCCCACCGCCCTTGAAACCGTCGATGAACGTTGCCAGATGGCCTTCAGGGAAGTACCCCGGGAAACCCGGAAAACCTTCCCGGACGGGACCACCGTCTTTGAAAGGGTGCTCCCCGGTCCCGACCGGATGTACCCGGATACCGATTCCGCTCCCATACCCCTTGACAAAAAGTACATCGAAGAAAGACGCCAAAACCTACCCGAAGAGATCATAGAAAGATATCATAAACTCAAAGAATGGGACGTTCCCGAGGATACCCATCATTATATCTTCAGCAAAGATCTGTATCCCCTGCTCAGGGATATCACCATGCAACTGGGATTCAGCGGAAAATTCACAGGCGCCTTCATCGGACATACCCTGAAGTTCGTGGAAGGCCATTATGAAAAAGACAAAAATTTTGATCCTTCAAAAATTTATGATTTGTTCAGTTTTATTCGGGAAAAAGGCTTGGGCAAAGAAATAGCCAGTAAGATGCTGCCATGGGTCTATACCAATTCAGGAATGGATTTTGAACAAATCCTGGATAAAATCCATTATAACCCCAGGAAAAAAGATGATATCATCAAGGAGGCACAAGAATTGAACAAAACATTCGAGCGGGTGAGGCATTCAAAGCATTCCAACGGAAAGGTTGACTGGATTATGGGTCAGCTGCACCCCATCGCCCTCGGCAATGTGTCGCTCAACGAATTGAGGGCCGAGATAGAAAAGATGGAGACAAACCTTTAAAATCCAATGATATGAGAGGTGACAAACTGGTTATCAAAGACCATCATGTGAAATCGGCAAAGATGGTGGCCGAAGTGGTCGTCCCCGAGATCAGGAATACCCAAGGTCGATATGCCATTACCATCGCTGGTGAATCAGGGAGCGGCAAGTCGGAAACGGCAGAGACCCTTAGACAGGAGCTTGAAAAAAATGACATCCCTGCTTTCATCTTTCAACAGGACGATTATTTTCACTATCCGCCCAAGACCAATGCCAGGATGCGGGAGAAAAACATTGAACAGGTGGGGACCTCTGAGGTTAAACTGGATCTTCTGGATCAAAATATCAAGGAGGCCATAGAGGGCAAGGATAAAATTGAAAAACCCCTGGTTTACTTTGATGATGATAAGATTGAGGCGGAGACTGTAGATCTCACAGGCTTCCAGGCAGTCATTGCAGAAGGCACCTACACCACTGCCCTGGATAATCCGCATACCCGGGTGTTCATCGACCGCAATTATTTTGACACCAAGGAGACCAGGGCTGAAAGAAGCCGGGAAAAACAGGATGAATTTCTTGAAAAGATATTGCGAATTGAACATGATATCATCAGAAAACAAAGAGAAAAGGCCGATCTGATCATCACCAAGGATTATGAACTCAAAAATCTGAAAAAGATATGAATCACCAAAAACAGATAAACCGCATTGCCATGCTAAGCACCCATGGCTATTTCGACCCGGTGCCGCAGCTTGGCCAAACAGATACGGGAGGTCAGGTGGTTTATGTGCTGGAATTATCCAAAGCCCTGGCCAGAAAGGGTTATAGGGTGGATATCTATACCCGCTGGTTCGATCAAAACAGAAAACAGGTAGATCCGGTGCCTGATCACCCCGATGTACGAGTCATCCGTATACAGGCCGGACCCTGGGAATTCATTCCGAAGGAATACATCTATGATGTGTTGCCGGAGCTTTCCCAAAACATGATCCGTTTTATACAGGACAAGGGGCTGGAATACGATCTTTTCCACGGTCATTATGTGGATGCAGGCATTGTCACCCTGGAGGTAGCCAGGGCCTTCAACAAGCCGGCTTTCTTCACCACCCACAGTCTGGGAGCCTGGAAAAAAGACCAGATGGGAGGCGATCCTCAGGAGATGGAGGAAAAATTCAATTTTGAAAAACGCATCAACGAGGAACTGAGAATCTTCAACTCGGTCAATGCCCAAACCCTTACCAGTCAGGTACAGAAAGAGAAGCTCAATGAGCTCTACGATTATGATGCCGGCAACATCGAGATCATACCCCCGGGAGTCAACATCCACACCTACCACATGCCCACGGAAGAAGAAAAGAACAAACCGAGCGATCTGCCGGATAAGTATATCTTCTGTCTGAGCCGTATTGATACGAACAAAGGGCACGACCTGCTGCTGCACGCTTTTGATATTGTACGTAAAGAGATCGATGACATCCACCTGGTCATTGGCGGTGGTTCACCCCATCCTAAGCCAAGAGAAAAATCCGTTTTTGAAAAGATGAAGCAGATCATCCGGGAAAAAAATATCGACCGCGTGCACATCATCGGCTATGTGCCCGATGAAAAGCTGGTTCAGTATTATCAGCAGGCTGAAATGTTTGTGCTGCCCTCACTTTTTGAGCCTTTTGGCATGACCTCGCAGGAAGCCATGGCCTGCGGCAAACCGGTGGTCGCCTCAAAATTTGGCGGCATCCGCAATACCATTACACACGAAAAGAACGGTATGCTGATCAATCCCGAAGACCCCAAAGAATTTGCCGAAGGCATGCTAAAAATCCTGCGCGACGAGACTTTCCGGGATAAGCTGGGAAATGAAGCCAACCGGCTCATTGTGGAACACTACAGCTGGGAAGCCATGGCCGAAAAACACATCGAACTGTATCAACAATACTATAACTATACCAACCAATCATAATGAAGACAGAACAAGAGACGCATCAGGGATACAAAGGACAGGCCCTGGAAATACTGAAGAAATTCAACATCCGGGTTTGGAGTGAGGTGAACATCAAGACCACGCGGGGAAATTTCGAGGGTAAGATCCTGCCCCGCTCCGAGAACGACGACGACAAGCACCTGGTGCTTAAAATCCCCACCGGCTATAACATAGGAATTGATACCGACACCATAGAAGATATGGAGGAGCGGGGCTACGAAAAAGCCAACTATAAAATCCCGGAGCAGGAATTCCCTTACTCTGAACATCTTCCCAATGTCAAGCTCTTTGGAACAGGGGGTACCATCGCCTCCCGGCTGGATTACCGGACAGGGGCAGTCATACCTGCTTTCTCACCGGGGGAATTGTATGGGGCTGTCCCGGAGCTGGCCGACATATGCAACCTGACTACCGAAAAGGTGTTTGCCGTTTTTAGTGAAAACATGGGCCCCCAGCAGTATATTCAACTGGCAAAGGCCATTGGTGAAGAGATTGAAAATGGGATCCAGGGGATCATCATTG
>Ga0207797_1003676_pt1 | contig 10075 bp, 7 predicted proteins | sample PRCRCaboRojoPR_6_FD_187275 | JGI IMG/M metagenome (GOLD analysis project Ga0207797, IMG submission 187275) | Marine sediment microbial community from Cabo Rojo, Puerto Rico - PR CR 10% Liquid 1 (SPAdes) | ecosystem: Environmental > Aquatic > Marine > Coastal > Sediment | place: Cabo Rojo, Puerto... | reverse complement strand
ATCCGTTGAAGCAGTCAAAGGAATCAGCTTTTCAATTGACCATGGAGAAATCTTTGGGTTAATTGGTCCGAATGGAGCAGGAAAAACAACGACACTTCGTGTTCTTGCAACGTTGCTTCAAATCACAGATGGTACTGTTTCCTTATTTAATACCAATTTAGAAAAACATCCTGAGAAAATTAGAAAACAAATCAGTTATCTTCCAGAAGATGCTGGAGCATATAAAAATTTGACTGGAAAACAGTATCTTGAATTTATCGCTCATTTTTTCAATCCAAAATCTTCACAAGAGATGATAAACAAAGGAATTGAAATCGCTGATTTAGGATCACGGATTGACGATAAAGTTGATACATATAGTAAAGGCATGAAACGACGTCTTCTAGTAGGACGGGCATTGATGAATAATCCAAAATTAGCAATTCTTGATGAACCTACTAGTGGACTTGATGTACGAAATGCTCAAGAAATAAGATCCATTATCAAATCAAGTACAACAGATGGAACCATTGTTCTTTTATCATCTCATAACATGCTTGAGGTAGAATATTTATGTGATCGAATAGCACTCATTGCTGATGGAAAAATCATCGAAGAGGGCAAACCGAATAAGTTAAAAGAAAAATATAATGCAAAAAATATTGAAGAAGTTTTTATGAAGGTGGTACAATGAGTGCGCTGACAAACATTATTCGTAAAGAAATCAAAGAATTACTTACACCGTCAACGATTCTTCCTATCGTTATTCTTACACTAGTGTTTGGATCTATTGGCGGGACCATAGGAGGAATCGAAGAAGAAATCCAAGAAAAACCAGTTATTGGAGTGATCAATGAACAAAACACAACGTATTCATCTCTTGCAACATCAATTCTTCATCAACAAGCCAAAGTTGTATTTAACGGTACAAGCCTATCTGAAAGACAGCAAGGAATTCAAACAGTAAAAGAAAAAAATGGTGCTGCATTGCTCATCATTTTAGATAATTTCACAAATAATATACAGCAAAACAAACCTGCAATCATTGAAGTTGAGTGGATCGTGGAAGGAACCGGTATTATGGACACAATCCCTTCATCATCTGTAGAAGGACTTATTGGAGCAATTAGAAATCAAATCTCCCAGCAATTAATTATGCATGCTAATACAAGTGCAAATGCAAGTCTTGTGCTTAACCCACTTAACAAACAGGAAACAACGAATTTGAAAGGAAAAACCTATGAAAACATTTCACCAGGCGAGATCACAGGTTTATTGTCAACACAGTCTTCAACGACTCCAATTATCATCATGATGATAATTATTATCGCTGGAGGTATGGTCATTTCTTCAATGGCTCTAGAAAAAGAGAACAAAACACTAGAAACACTACTTACTCTACCTGTAAGACGTGTGAGTATCGTTACTGGAAAAATCATAGCAAGTGCTATTGTAGGTCTTCTTCTTGCCGTCATTTATATGTTCGGGATTGGCTATTATATGCAATCATTTCAATTTGATATGCCAAGTGCGGGCTCATCATTTTCATTAGCATTGTCTGCTTCTGATTTAGTCCTTGTTGGTATTTCCTTGTTTATCACTCTTATTGCAGGATTATCTTTGTGTATGCTTCTTGGCACCATGGCAAAAAATTACAAAAGTGCTCAAAGTCTCACCGCACCTGTCACCATGATGGCAATCTTTCCTATGCTTCTCACTATGTTTACAGATTTTGAAACATTACCCCTTGCATTAAAAACACTCGTGTTTGCAATACCATTCTCTCATCCGATGATGGCATCAAAAGCATTACTATTTGACAACTATACATTAGTATTTGCTGGCATTGCCTATGTTACTGTTTTTTCCATTATTATCATTGCAGTAGTAATATGGGTATTTACCACAGATCGACTGATTACTGGCAGCAATCTTTCCTCAATGCTTTCTAAACTTAAAAGACGTTAAATATATTTGATAAGCACGTCGAACAGAAAGACTGATCCAAGGATGATGATGATTACTCCAATTGTTCTTCCTAATTTATCTTCGTCAATACGATTTGCAAAAAGCGAACCCACTGTGGCCCCTATTGCAGCTCCAAGACTTATCATCAACGCGGTTTGAAAAATGATATTTCCTTGAAAACTGTGAGCCGAGCTTCCGGCTCCAGCTATAAAAAACATAAGTAATAATGAGGTTCCAATCGCTTGATGTAAACTATAACCCATAATAAAAATGAGTATTATCGTCATTGATCCACTACTCCCCATTCCAGTAAAACCACTTGCAAAACCAATTAATCCACCAAATAAAACAAAGCTTAACTGTTTATGTCGTTGAAATCGAGAAAAATTCACTTTTTCATTAATAGTTTCAACGTTTTTCTTTATTCCACCACGTAAAAGCATATAACCAAAAAGAATAAGAACAAAAGCAATCAACAATTTTAGATTTGATTCAGGTGTTTCAGTGGAAAAATAACTACCAATGAGAGAACAAATAACACCAGAAACTCCAAGGAGAATAACTGGTTTAATGTTTACATGTCCCTTTCGAAAAAAGACAAGACCAGCGATTAAACCGATAATGCAGTCAACAAATAAACTCGTCCCAATAGCATTATAAATAGATGAACCCAACACCACTGTGATTAATGGTATAATGAATGGTTCAGCAGTACCCGATGCAATACCAACGTATAACCCGCTTCCAAAACCTGTAATAAAGGTTAGCGTGGTTGAAAGGACATCATCAAACACATTTCTCCTGTAACGAACATGTGCCATATATGTTTTATTCAAGAATCAATACTCAAAGGAAAAAAAGGGAAAATTGTTAATTCAGAATTCATCCAGTATTATCCTTATTTAACTGTCTGTCTAAGAGAATTTTTTTTATAATTGAAATAAATCCATACTTAAATATCGTTCTCCACGATCTGGAAGAACAGTTACTACTTTATTAAATGCTTTTGACACTTTCGATGCTGCTAGCATATTTGCACCAGCACTAATTCCAACGAGTAATCCATGATCTTCTGCAAGTTTCCTTGACATTTCAACAGCTTCCTGACTGCCCACGACAATCACCCGATCCACTTTTTCCATATCGATTAATTTTGGAATAAATCCATCACCAATACCTTGAATGCGATGTTCACTAATCCGTGCGTTACTTCCCCCAAACATCACTGCTGCCTCCTCAGGTTCAACAGCAATCACTTTCACATCAGGATTAATCTCTTTCATCACAGAAGAAACACCAATAAGCGTTCCACCAGTTCCCACTCCTGCGACAACAGCATCAACTGCTCCAATTTCTTCAACGATTTCATTACCAGTTCTAATATGAGCCATGATATTGTTTGGATTACTAAATTGCCGCGTGTAAAATGTTTTATCATCTTTTGCAAGTTCTTCTGCGGTATCAATTGCTTCTTGAAGACTTCCACTTTTTGACGTAAGAACAAGTTCTGCACCAAATGCTTTCATCATCAATTGTCGTTCCCTACTCATATTCTCAGGCATGACAATTGTCATATGGTATCCTTTTGCAGCCGCAATCATCGCTAAAGATATACCTGTGTTTCCACTACTTGCTTCAACAATGCGATAACCCGGTTTAAGTAACCCTTGTTTTTCTGCAGCAGTAATAATTTCCAAGGCTACCCTATCTTTTATACTTCCACTTGGATTTACACTTTCCAACTTTGCATATACACCATCAACATTAATAAGAGGCGTGTTTCCAATTGCTTCAATCACTGACGAACAAGAACTCATAATCAATGAACCATCCAGCTAAATGAACGTTTATTTCAAAGTTTTATAACGGAAATAAAGAAAAGGGGTATTAATCTGTTTTCATTAATAAACCGCCTCTTTGATAAATTTCCAATTGTGATGGTGAAAACGGTTTTGCCTTCAACGTTATTTCTTTTGTTTCATCAATAATCTCACCGGTTTTAAAATTCACAGAAAGAATATCCTTGTCATCAATTTTTTTTGTAATACCTTCACAAATAATAATCGGCATTGCATTATTAATTGCATTTCGTTCATAAATTGCTCCAAATGATTCAGCAATAATTACACTGATTCCTAGGGATTTAAAACAATCCACAGCTTGCTGACGGCTACTACCGCAACCAAAGTTTTTTCCAGCAACAACGATATCTTTAGGTTTTGCTTTTTGTGCAAAATCCTTGTATCCTTCAAGATTATCAAACGTGTACTGTCCCATTTCTTCAATATCTGTAATATGCAAATAACGATTATGAAAAATCATATCGGTATCAATATTATCTTTATCTATAACCCATGCTCTACCTTTAACTTCAATTGGTTTTTGGTCTTGTGAAGGTTTTCTTTGTTGTGCTTCATATGTTTGTTTTCGAGGGATTGCAACAGGAACTGGTTTTTTATCTATGTTATCTGAAGAAGTAATTTTTCCAGAAACAAGTGAGGCAGCAACTGTTGCGGGACTAGCAAGATAAACATTACCAGGCCCTTGTTTTCCCGTAAAATTTCTATTTCCTGTTGAAATCTCTACTTCATCCTCTCCAGTTTGCCCAATTTGACCTGCAGCACAACCTGCACAACCCGCTGCTCCAATCAAAGCTCCAGCTTTCTTAAAAATATCAATTAATCCTTCTTGTAAACATTCCTCCCATATTCTGTTTGTCGCAGGAACAATTTTTAATACTCTCCCCGGAGCAATCTTTCGATCTTTTAAAATTTCTGCAGCAACTTGCATATCCTCAAATCGTCCATTCGTACAAGAAGCAATTATACCCGAATCAACACGGACGTCACCAGCATCATCAACATTAATAACATCTTCAGGATGTCCTGGTCGAGCAATTTTCGGGCGGAGATTACTAATATCAATCTCAATCGTTTTTTCATAATCTGCATCATCATCAGCATAAACTGGTTGTACATCAACACCAACGCAATCACGATAAAAATCAAGAACATCATCATTTGGAGGGAATAATAACACAATTCCTGCCATTTCAGTTGCCATCGATGCAATAGTTATCCGTCCATCCAAGGATAAAGAATCAACATATTCCCCATACATCTCAGCTGCATATCCTAAGAGTCCATTAGCACCAAGTTTTTCAAGCATGGAAAGCACAACATCTTTTGGACTTGCTGAATCACTCGGTTTTCCTTTTAATTCAATTTTTATCGTTGGTGGTACTTTAAACCAAATTTTTCCATGTGCCCATGCATGAGCAATATCTTTATCACCCATTCCTTGACCAAAGGCACCTACCGCACCAAGAATATTTGCATGTGAATCCGTTGAAATAAGTGTTCCACCAGGAGTAACCAATCCATCTTCAATTGCAATGTGTGTACCTATCCCTTGGTCGACATCATAAATTTTAATATCATGTTTCCGAGCAAATAATCGACAAATATGCTGATTTGCTGCATATTTTTGACTGCATCCTCCTGGATTTGTATCAAACGTAAAAAACGTTTTAGACACATCATCGACACCTAACCTATTCTCCTCAAGGTTTTTGACAACGTTAGCACCACCGAAATCTCGAGCAACACGAGCATCAATTTCAATATCGATAATATTTCCAACAACAGCTTTTTGACTTGAATGATTCTCAAAAATCTTTTGAATAATTGTTTTCCCCATTATATTTCACTCCTTTACATCTAATTCACGTTCTTTAGGACCATCATATTCACAAGAAACAGAAAACATCTTACGCATTGGTTTAAACCTGGTTTGCTCTTCATAAACTTGAGCCGTGAGCCCAGCAACTCTTCCAAGCAGAAAGAACGCTTTTCCTAACCTCCAATCTAAATCCATATCAGAAATAACAGCCGCAATAGCTCCATCAACATTGATTGGAAGTTTCTTTCCAATTGCTTTAGCTAATTCAGTTTCTATAGCCTTTGCTAAACGAATATGATCCCCTGTAATAGCAAGTTCATCAGCTAATGAAAACAATCGAACAGTACGGGGATCTTTGCTGTGTACCCGATGTCCAAAACCTAGAATACGCTGATGATTCTGTCGAGATTCAGAAACCAATGTTTTTGCCATCTCATCAACTGAACATCCTTCCGCCTTCATTCGTTTTACCCCTTCTTGCATAAAAAAAGCACCTTTTTCAATAGCTCCACCATGAGCATCACCAATACTTAGAACTCCTGCGGCAACTGCAGTTGGAAGTGGTACACCTCCTGAAGCCACCACCCGAGAAGCCATTGGGGAAGGAGAGGTAACACCATGGTCAATACATGCAGTAAGAATAGCATCCATCATGGCTCCATGAGCTTTACTTGGTAATTCTCCCCCAAGTAATAGGTAAACAACATGGGGAAATGGAATATTTCCTATCAGATCCTGCTGCCGGTATCCTTTTGTTACTAAATGATTCGGTTCAACTTTTGTTATTGAACTTTTCCATTTCATACAGTATCAATCCTTTACTTGATAAATTACATCAAGTAATTCACCATTCCGCCATTTGGTAATACCCACGATATCATCACCTAAATCTAAATTGGGCGGGCCACCAGTTTCATCATATGCCATCTCTTTTAAGGATTCAATAGAAACAATGTTTACATTTTCCTTACCCTCGAGTTTGTCTAGTAAATCTTTTCGTTTTGGATTTATCGCTATTCCTTGATCAGTTACAATCGCATCAATGATATCTCCTGGTGTGGTTATCGTTGTAACCGCATCTCGAATCACAGGAATTGTCTTCCGGTAAACTGGAACGGTAATCATAGTTAGATGTGCTCCTGCTGCTGAATCTTGATGACCTCCAATTCCATGGAGAAGTCTTCCGTCACTATGTGTATTCACGTTTACATTGAAATTGGTATCAACTTCAGTCGCTCCAAGAATCGTTGCATGAAGTCCATCTAAAAATCTACCTTTTGAAGAGGGATCTGCATAATGACCGATATCAGTGATTAACCGTCTGGTTTCTGCAATGTACTTTATGCTTTCCACATCAAAACATTGGAGACCATATGCATTTTTTACAAGTCCCTTCCGATGCATCTCTGCGATAAATTTCGTAAATCCGCCTGTTTCACATGCAGCAACTACATTATTTTTCTCAAGGGTTTTATCAAGGTATTGTAATGCGGCAAGTGATATTCCACCAGCACCTGCTTGAAAGATTAACCCATCTTTTATCAATCCTAAAGCATTCATTAAATCAATGCATTGACGAGCGATATGAAGTTTTTGAGGATTATTAGTAACTTTTAACGAACCGGAAACGATATCGTTTGGATTTCCTATTCGATCCATTTCTACAACATAATCAACATAACCTTCATTGATTTCTTGAAAACCGCAAGGTCTGTCAACCAAGTTGTCAGTTACGACAATAACGGTATCAGCATGCATAGCATCAACCTGAGAATAACAAATTGGGCCAAATGCGCTTTTTCCAATTAATCCCGTGCAATTCCCTCTATTGTCTGCAGCTGAAGCAGCAATAATTGCAACATCTACATGAAGTTCATCATTTTTAACTGCGGCCCATCTTCCCCCATGTGATCGTAATACAACTGGAGAGGATAGTGGGTTCTTAGAAACATAGTCCCCAACTGAGCCATTAATACTTCCCTCAATCCGATTAATCGTTCCGTCTTTTATATGATCAATGACTGGTTCATGAATAGGAAACAATGCAGTTTGTGCTAAACGCAAATTTTTTATTCCTGCATCTCGGATAACATCTAGTGTATGATTAACGACATAGTCTCCATTTCTGAGTTGATGATGAAAGGAAATGGTCTGTCCCTCTTTCAATCCACTTTTTTGTAATGCTTTTTTAAGACTGACTACTTTTGAATCGCAATTGTTTTTATGTGCTTTTGTAAATGGTTTATATTCCGTTCCAGCTATTGTATCAGGAAGTTTTCTTCCAGCAGAATTTGTTACACTCATTCTTTCACCAATGATTTTTTAATTTCAAAATCAATGAAATCACAATGGTTTACAATGACTGCTTCAGCAGATCTTTTTGTTTTATCTCCTTCGTGAGAATGTGCATAAATAATATGAACAATTTCATCAGGTATATCATGTTGCCAAGCTAATTTTGCTCCAGCTAGCGGATGTCTGAATTTTTCTCCATATTCTCCTTTTACAATTTGTTGGTCGATGACATCATATTCCACAAGTTTTCCTACATCATGAAGTAATGCTCCGGCTATCAGGTAATCTTGATTTAATTTTTCTTTGCGTTGGGTCATGACCGCATAAACCAGATGGGTCATTCGTTTTGTATGATCTGTTAATCGACCAGAATCTTTCATAAGTAAGGTAAATGGAACATCATGAATGCTTTTCCATCCTCTTATCTCTGCAGCTGTTTTCCATACTGAAACAACTTTGTTTTTTAGTGTTTCATCTCTTATCCACGCTAATTCTTCGGTAAAACAATCTATTATTTCCTTTTTACTTACCACAATGGTTCCCCCAGGGGATTTTATTATAAATTATAGCCGTAATGAAGTCAAATGATTATTAATATTTTGTCTTTTAAACGTAGAGAAAAAAATTTGGAATGAGGGAAGGAAAGAGGTGATTTAGAGGGGTATTGGATGGGTACCCGCAAAAATTTTGGGTGTGCTTCCTTCCCAACCAGCTTCCATAGCAAGGATATAGTCTGCTTTTAAGTGCCTTTTTCGCAGGTAAATATGCTTGTGTATGTGCACAGCAGTATGAATGTGGATAACAGTTGTAAAGAAATGTTTAATAAATAATAAAAATAAAAATATGTTCTGCAGCGTGTTCTTTATGTCGGCAGGGCTACTAAAACGACTTCGAATATCTAAGATCGATGCGATCATAGTAATAGTTTTAGTAGTTATTGCTGGTTATGTTCTTTCTCAATCTGAATATGTTTCTCCTGCTATTGAAAAAGTTGTTAGCCCTACGACTGAAAAGCAAGAGACCCCTGAACCAGAACCGGAACCTGAACTGCCCACTCCTCCTGAATCATTAACTGCAGGTTATATGCGAGCTGTTTCTCCAGAGGATGAAGGACTGCATTACGATAAACTCTCTGTTTGTCGAGAATGGTGGTATTACTCGGTTGTTTTTGATAAAGATAGTGAACTTGCCGGCTGGACGGCTACGATTAGTTTTAATCACATGGCCCGATCAGATTTATTAGGTACAGCTAAGCCAGATATGTTTGTGTTCACCTTACATGGACCTGATGGAGAAGAGTACGGTGGAATTATTAATAAAGAACGAGGACTTGGTATTTTAAAACAGCCAACACTTCAAGCGAAAACACCAGGCGTTGGTGTCAGTTTTGAAGATTCATGGGCAGAGGGAAGTGCTCCAGAATGGTTTGTTCACGCTGAAGATGGTGATATCGACAAAAATCATGATATCGTTCTTGATCTAGCTTTTTTTGCTCCCCATGAACCAATTTGGACTATTGGCGATAAAGCATTAAACAAAAACAGGCAAAATCTTGCATCGTATGTTTTTCTTGGTTGTAACGTGTCTGGAACTGTTCAAATCGATGGGAAAGAATACGAAGTCAAAGGAGTCGGTCATCATGAGCATACGTGGTCACCTAATTTGGTTACGAAAGTACTAGTTAATGGATGGGATTTTGCTCAGATAAAATTGGACAATGGATGGACATTGTATTATAGTACATATTATCCAACGCCTCAATACTTAACGACGAAAACATCAAAAATAAATCCAATTTCTTCTTTGATATTAACTACGGATCAGGGAAAAACACTTACATCTTTTCAGGATGTTAATCCTGAAATCACTGAATCTGATGATGAGATATTTACGTTTGTAAAAATGCCTCTTGAAATTCAATTAAATGGAAAACCTAGTGCACTCCAACCTTTACTTGGATCATATCAAATTTCCATAGATTTCGATTTACGAGTGAAAAATGCTTTTGAGAATGTTTGGAAGTTCCCTACATATGTTGGTATGAATGTAGGAAGATCCACAGTAACCGGCAGTATTAGTTGGGCCGGTGAAGAGGGAGAAGAAGAAGTTTCTTTTACCGGGATTGCAAGCACATGGAATATGAGAGCATTTT
>Ga0207797_1003675_pt1 | contig 10076 bp, 9 predicted proteins | sample PRCRCaboRojoPR_6_FD_187275 | JGI IMG/M metagenome (GOLD analysis project Ga0207797, IMG submission 187275) | Marine sediment microbial community from Cabo Rojo, Puerto Rico - PR CR 10% Liquid 1 (SPAdes) | ecosystem: Environmental > Aquatic > Marine > Coastal > Sediment | place: Cabo Rojo, Puerto... | reverse complement strand
GGGGGAGCCGTGGGGGAATCGTGGCTCGGCGTGAGGGGGGTCGCAGCTCGGCGTCGGTCCTGCTCCCGTGTCGTGCCGGACGACTGAGAGGTCTGGCGACCTGCGACACCGACTTCCCGCGAAGAGCGCCGACAGTCGTGTAAAAGAGCCGGTATGTGCCGGCTGTCAAAGCTCTCATAACTGAAACAACATTTATACCTGTCGGGAGTGTGCTGCATCTATGGACGCTGACCGTAACGTCGTCAGAGTGGTCCACATCGACGACGACGAGGCCGTTCTCGACGTGACCAAGCGCTCGCTCGAGCGTGAACACCCGGAGATGGAGGTGGAGGGGTACCTCGACGCGGAACAGGCGCTCGACCACCTCGACGGTGCCGATTGCATCGTCACCGACTACCAGATGGACGACATGGACGGGCTGGAGTTCCTCGAGGCGGTCCGCGAGGACCACCCGAAGGTCCCGGTCATCTTCTTCACGGGCCGTGGGAGCGAGGAGGTCGCCAGCGAGGCGTTCCGTCTCGGGGTCACGGACTACCTCCAGAAGGGCGTCGGCTCGCAGCAGTACGTCGTCCTCGGGAACCGGGTCTCGAACCTCGTCACGAAACACCGGGCAGAGACGGCGGCCCAGCGCGCACAGGAGCGGGTTCAGAGCATCTACGACCGCATCGGCGAGGGCTACATCGCCGTCGACACCGACTGGCAGGTGACGTACCTCAACCGCGCGGCGGAGACGCTCCTCGTCGACGGGGAGTTCGACTACGGGGCGGACGTGACCATCTGGGAACTGCTCGGGCGGGACGACGCCGTCGAGAGCGCCATCCGGAAGGCGATGAACGAGCGCAAGCCCCAGTCGGTCGACTGCAACATCTCCGAGCTGGATCGCTGGCTCGAACTCCGCGCGTACCCGTCCGAGGACGGCCTCTCCGTGTTCCTCGAGGACCTGACCGACGAGGCCGTCTTCGAGGAGGAACTCTCCGAGGCACAGGACCAGGTCGAGGTGGCCGAGTCGAAGTTCCGGACGCTGAAGGAGAAGCTGTCGCGACCCCCCCGCTTCCGGTAGCGGCCGAAGACGCGACGTTCGGTAAGGCTTTTTCGGCGGCCCGTCGATTGCCGGACAATGAGTCTCACACGGTGGTCGCCGTGACGATGGACGACCGCATCGACGAGTTGCGCGAGCGCAAGGCCGAAGCCGAGAAGGGCGGCGGCGAGGCCCGCATCGAGGCCCAGCACGAGAAGGGCAAGATGACCGCTCGCGAGCGCATCGACTACTTCCTCGACGACGGCACGTTCGAGGAGTTCGACACGCTCCGGGAACACCGCTCGACCAACTTCGACATGGACGAGCAGAAGGTGCCCGGCGACGGCGTCGTCACCGGCTACGGCGAGGTGAACGGTCGGACCGTCTTCGTCTTCGCGCACGACTTCACCGTCTTCGGCGGGTCGCTCGGCGAGGTGTTCGCGGAGAAGGTCACCAAGATGATGGACCGCGCCATCGAGACGGGTGCACCCATCATCGGCCTGAACGACTCGGCGGGCGCCCGCATCCAGGAGGGCATCGACTCGCTCGCGGGGTACGCGGAGATCTTCCACCGCAACCAGAAGGCCAGCGGCGTCGTCCCGCAGATATCGGCCATCATGGGGCCGTGTGCCGGCGGGGCTGTCTACTCCCCCGCCATCACGGACTTCATCTTCATGGTCCAGGAGACCAGCCACATGTTCATCACCGGCCCGGACGTCATCGAGACGGTCACCGGCGAGACGGTGGGGTTCGAGGAACTCGGCGGTGCCGGTACCCACACCGGCGAGTCCGGCGTCGCGCACTTCTCTACCGCGGCCGAGGAGGACGCCCTCGACGACATCCGGCACCTGCTCTCCTATCTCCCGCAGAACAACGTGGAGGACCCCCCGAGCCTCGACCCGTGGGACGACCCGCAACGCGAGTGTACGGTGGCCGAGGACGTGGTCCCCGACCAGCCACAGAAACCCTACGACATCACCGACGTCATCGCCGACGTAGTCGACGAGGAGTCGTTCTTCGAGGTGGCCGAGGCGTACGCCCGCAACATCGTCACCGGGTTCGCCCGCCTCGACGGGCACAGCGTCGGGGTGGTGGCGAACCAGCCCCGGGTGAACGCGGGTACGCTCGACATCGACGCCTCGCTGAAGGGGTCGCGGTTCGTCCGCTTCTGCGACGCGTTCAATATCCCCATCCTGACGTTCGTGGACGTGCCGGGGTTCATGCCCGGGACGGACCAGGAGCACGGCGGCATCATCAAGCACGGCGCGAAACTGCTGTACGCGTACAGCGAGGCGACCGTCCCCCTGATGACCGTCATCACGCGGAAGGCCTACGGTGGGGCGTACGACGTCATGGCCTCGAAACACCTCGAGGCGGACGTGAACTACGCGTGGCCGACCGCGGAGATCGCGGTGATGGGACCGAAGGGTGCGGTGAACGTCCTCTACCGCGACGAACTCGCCGAGGCCGAGGACGAGGAGTCGCTCCGCGAGGAACTCATCGACGAGTACCGCGAGACGTTCGCGAACCCGTACACGGCCGCGGAGCGCGGGTTCGTGGACGACGTCATCGAGCCCAAGGACACCCGCCGGCGCCTCATCCGGGACCTGGAGGTACTCCGGTCGAAGCGCAAGGAGAACCCGTCGCGCAAGCACGGGAACATCCCGCTGTGACGCCGCCAGAGATGGACCACGAGTTCGACATCCCCGAGGACGCGAGCGAGGACGAGGCCGTCGCCATCGCGGCGGTGCTCGACGCCCACCTCGCGGCGCTGGAGACCGCAGATGGCGAGTCGTCCCCCGGCTGGAACCCCCGACGGTGGTCGTTCGCGGGCCGCATCTCGGCGCTCCAGCGCCGCGAGACGAGAGTTCCCGAGTCCGCGCCCGAGGACGCGTGGACGGCGGCCGGCCGGACGACGCGGATGCGGTGAGGCCCATCGCGTAAACGTTCGCCCCGCCACCGGTTTACAACTTACAACTCGTTGTGAGACGGAGAACCGAAATAGTGACGTGGGCGACGGGAGACGGACGGGGCAAGGATGTTCGACAAGGTACTCGTCGCCAACCGAGGTGAAATCGCGGTCCGCGTGATGCGGGCCTGCGAGGACCTCGGGGTCGGGACCGTCGCGGTGTACAGCGAGGCGGACAAGCACTCCGGACACGTCCGCTACGCGGACGAGGCGTACAACATCGGCCCGGCGCGCGCGGCCGACTCCTACCTCGACCACGAGGCGGTCATCGACGCCGCGCAGAAGGCGGGCGCAGACGCCATCCACCCGGGCTACGGCTTCCTCGCGGAGAACAGCGAGTTCGCGGCGAAGGTCGAGGCCACGGATGGCGTCACGTGGGTCGGACCCAGCGCCGACTCGATGGAACAGCTGGGCGAGAAGACCAAGGCGCGCAAGACGATGACCGCGGCCGACGTGCCCATCGTCCCCGGCACCACGGACCCCTGCGAGTCCGTCGAGGAGGTCCACGAGTTCGGCGAGGAGTACGGCTACCCCATCGCCATCAAGGCGGAAGGTGGTGGTGGCGGGCGTGGGATGAAGGTCGTCGAGGGGCCGGACGAGGCCGAGGAACAGCTCAAGACCGCCAAGCGCGAGGGGGAGGCGTACTTCGACAACGACAACGTCTACCTCGAGCGGTATCTGGAGAACCCGCGGCACATCGAGGTCCAGATCGTCGCCGACGGTCACGGCAACGTCCGGCACCTCGGTGAGCGTGACTGCTCGCTCCAGCGTCGCCACCAGAAGGTCATCGAGGAGGGTCCCTCGCCCGCGCTGACCGACGCGCTCCGCGGGAAGATCGGCGAGGCCGCCCGGCGCGGGGCGGACGCCGCGGGCTACGTGAACGCCGGTACCTTCGAGTTCCTCGTCGAGGAGGAAGAGCGCGACGGGGCCGCCGGCGAACTGCTCGACGAGACCGCGAACTTCTACTTCCTCGAAGTGAACACTCGCATCCAGGTCGAGCACTGCGTCACCGAGGAGATAACGGGCATCGACATCGTGAAGTGGCAACTCCGTATCGCCGCCGGCGAGGAGATCGACTTCTCGCAGGACGACGTGGAGGTCGACGGCCACGCGATGGAGTTCCGTATCAACGCGGAGAACGCCGCCAAGCAGTTCGCCCCCTCGCAGGGCGGCAAGTTGAAGACGTACGACCCGCCGGGCGGGCCGGGCGTGCGGATGGACGACGGGGTTCGACAGGGCGACGACCTCGTCACGGACTACGACTCGATGGTGGCGAAGCTCATCGTCCACGGGAGCGACCGCGGGGAGTGTATCGCCCGCTCGAAGCGTGCGCTCGCGGAGTACGACATCGAGGGCATCGTCACCATCGTCCCGTTCCACCGGCTGATGCTCACCGACGAGCCGTTCCTCGCCGGCGAGCACACGACGAAGTACCTCGACGAGACGATGGAGCAGGAACGGCTGACGGAGGCCCAGGAGAAGTGGGGGCCGGCCGACTCGGCACCCTCCGGCGACGACGAGGAGACGGTCGAACGCGAGTTCACGGTCGAGGTCAACGGCAAGCGGTTCCAGGTCAACCTCGAGGAGCGAGCCTCGGCCGCGGCCGCCCGCGGGGGCGGTGGTGGCGGGAGCGGCCCGCGCCCCTCGCGCGGTGGTGGCGGGTCGTCGAGCGGCGGTAGCTCGGGTGGCGGCACGGTCGCCGCCGACGGCGAGAGCATCGACGCCGAGATGCAGGGCACCATCCTCGAGGTGAACGTCGCCGAGGGCGACACCATCGAGTCGGGCGACGTGGTCTGCGTACTGGAGGCGATGAAGATGGAGAACGACGTCATCGCCGAGCGCGGCGGGACGATCAAACAGGTCGCGGTCGAGGAGGGCCAGTCGGTCAACCAGGGCGACGTGCTGTTCGTCTTCGAGTAGCCGGTAACCCGGACCTCACCGACAGCTTTTCACCGTGCAGTGACTCAGTAGGGGGTATGAGCCACCCCAGCGAGGCCCCCTGGGCCCGCGGTGGTCGTCCCGTTCCCCAGCCGACGGCCCACGTCGGCCCCTGTTGTCGCTGTCGCGTCTGAACGCTCCCCAGACATCCACACGCCGACCGCCGTCACGCGCCGCTCGCGTGACGGTACGAACGCATCGCGTTCGCACCACGCAGACCCGACAGCACACATGTTCGACACCATCCGACAGACCGTCAGCGAGGACATCCGCGCAGCGAAGGAGAACGACCCGGCCGCCACCTCGACGGCCGAGATACTACTGTACGCCGGCCTCCACGCCGTCTGGCTCTACCGCGTCGCCCACCGCCTCGACGAGCGTGGCCACCCGTGGCTCGCCCGCCTGCTCTCGCAGGTGGCCCGGCTACTCACCGGCGTCGAGATACACCCCGCCGCCGAGGTGGGGTCGCGCCTGTTCATCGACCACGGGATGGGCGTCGTCGTCGGCGAGACGGCCGAGGTGGGCGACGACGTGGTGCTCTACCACGGTGTCACCCTCGGTGGCACGTCGATGGAGCGAAGGAAACGCCACCCGACTCTCGGCGACGACGTGGTCGTCGGGGCGAACGCCACGCTCCTCGGTCCCATCACCGTCGGCGACGGCGCGAGGGTGGGTGCCGGCGCGGTGGTGACGAAGGACGTTCCGGCCGGCGCGACGGTAGCGGGCAACCCCGCGAAGCGCGTGGACACTGACGACACCGAGGAAGAGGAGACGAGTCAGACTGCCGACGAGCGGGGGAACGGCCCCCCCGACGCGGCCGTCCGGGCAGCGATGCAGGAGACCATCGCCGCGGACGTCCGGGAGCGTGACGGTGACTCGCCGGCGGGCGCCACGGCCGGCCGCTGAGCGACGTGGAGTGGGTGGACGGCACTCGCTCCCCACGCCGTGTGCTTCGTGCACACGACCCGAACCTTTAGGTTCCAGACGCGGCCTCTCACACCGGATGAGCGACGACGGAGGTATCGCACGGTGGCGCTGAGTTCACCGGACCAGGTCGACGAGCGCCTCCGGGCGGCCGTCCACCGGTCCGTGACCGCGGAGTTCGTCACCGCGAGCGACGGCCGACCGGTGGTCTACCCCCTGACCCCGTTCTACGACGACGACCGTCAGTGTGTGGTGGTCACGTCCCCGCCGGCCTACGCGGGGAAGGTCGACCACGTCCGGGAGAACCCGTCGGTCGCGCTCCACCTCTACGGCGGCGAGGAACCCCTCCTCGTCCGCGGGACGGCGACGGTGGACGACGAGGACGTCCACGCCAACGGCGAGTACGTGGCTCGACTCATCGCCGACGAGCCGGAGGGGGAGAAACGGCGCGCGTTCACGGACAGTGACCTCCTCAGTTCCCGCCTCGGCCGTGCGCTGATGGACTGGTACACCCTCCGCGTCGTGGTCCGTATCGACCCCACGTCGGTCGAGTCGGTCCCCGACGCCGACGGGCCGGCGTCGCTCACCCCCTGGCCCGCCGCGGGACTCGACGCCCGGGAGGCGGCGAAACACCAGCGGCTGAGTCTGGGACTCGCCGACCCCGAGGGTGTCGGACCGACGCCGACTCCCGTCGACGGGTTCGAGGTGGATGACGACGGCCAGGTGGCGACGCTCGACCCCGTCTCACCGGTCGGTGCGAGCGAGGGCGACCCCGCGTGTCTCCTCATGCACTGGCACACCGACGACGTGCGCAGACTCGGCCAGCGGGTCGTCCGTGGCCGCGTGGTCGGTGTCGACGCCGACCGGGTGCGACTGCGGGCAGGGAGCCACTTCTCGATGCGGCGGGAGACGCGACTCGACATGCTCCGTGCGGTCGTCGAGGGGAAGCGCCGGACCCGGGCGTACTTCGGGATCACCGGCCCGACCGGCTGGTTCTTCTAGTCGACCGAGCGCCAGAGGTAGAGCGAGGCGTACGTCCGGTGTGGTGCCCACCGCTCGGCCGTCTCGACCATCGCGTCGCGGTCGGACTCCTCCAGCTCGAACAGCGCCGCCATCGCCTTGCGGATGCCGAGGTCACCGACCGGGAACACGTCCTCGCGTCCGAGGACGAACATCAGGTAGATACGGGCCGTCCAGTCGCCAACGCCCCTGATGTCCGTGAGGTCGGCGACGACCTCCTCGTCGGTGAACGAGGCGTAGCGTTCCGGGGAGACCTTTCCGTCGCGGTACGCCTCGGCGACGTTCCGGACGTACGCCACCTTCTGCCGGGAGAGTCCGACCTCGCGGAGTGCCGCTTCGTCGGCCGCGAGCATCGCCTCGGGGGTCACCTCGAACTGGTCGAACAGGCGCTCGCGGATGGCCGCCGCCGACTGCGTCGAGAGCTGCTGGTTCACGATGGCGACGACGAACCGCGAGAACGGGTCCGCGGCGGGTTCGACCGTGACCGGACCGTGGGCCTCGACGACGGGACCGAGGTGTGGGTCCGCCCGGAGTCGTTCGACCGGGTCGGTCTCGGTCGGATCCGCCCCAGTCACGCGACGCCCTCCGTGAACCGTTCGGGGAGGTGGGCCACCAGCCGTGGCGGGAGGAGCGGAACGACGCGCTCCGTCGCGGTGGCGACCGACTTCCGCGCGAGGGCCCACCCCATCGAGACGACGACGAGGGCGAGCGCGACACGGTCGAGTGGTCCTGGGCCGACCACCACCGCCGGTAGCGCGAAGACCCCCGCGAGGAGCACGTCCTCGGGGGCCCCGTCGTAGCGGATCCAGCGGCGGGGTGCCAGCCAGCGCTCGTTGAAGTGGTCGTAGACCGCGCGGTCGGACCGGCCCTCCCACGGCCGGAGTTCGAGGCCGCCGCCGAAGGCGTCCATCACCGAGTGGAGAGCGGCCCCGAGCAGGAACCACGCCAGCGCGAGTGTGGCGACGGACGTGACGAGCGCGAGGCCCGCGAACGCGACCGCCGCGGCCAGCGGGTAGTAGACCGGATAGTGGAGGGTCCGGCGGTGACCGGCGTAGAGGTCGAAGTCGGGGAACAGTCCCCCCACCCCTGCGGCCACCATCGCCACCGACGCCTGCTCCGGCGCGACGAGGAGGGTCACGCTGGCGACGGCGATACCCGCCAGCGCGTGCGTCGTTGCCATCATCGGTCCGGTGTACGTGACTCGGCTACTTCCCCGTTGCGTGTGAATCGGGGACAGACACCGTGCCCCGGTGGTGTGTTTATGTCGCCCCGTCGCCTCCTTTCGACCATGTCGTGGCTCCCGACGCTCCCCGACCGCTACGGCAGGGCGGTGACCCGGACGCTCCAGGGAGCCATCGCCGTGATCCTCCTGTTCGGCGTCTGGTCACGGAACCCCTCCGTCGTGGTCAACGGCGCGCTCGCGCTGGCGGTCACCTTCCTCCCGGCCGTCCTCGAGCGTGACTACCGCATCTCGGCGAGTCCGTGGCTCGTCGCGTTCATCACGGGTGCCGTGTTCCTCCACACGCTCGGGATGGTCGGCCTCTACGACGGCCTCTGGTGGTTCGACCACCTCACTCACACCCTCTCGGCGAGCATCGTCGCGGGCGTCGGCTACGCCGCCGTCCGGGCCATCGACGAGTACAGCGAGACCGTCCGGCTCACGGCGCGGTTCACGTTCGTGCTGGTGCTCACCGTGACGCTCGCGCTGGGGGTCCTCTGGGAGGTGCTCGAGTTCTCGCTGCGCGTCGTCGCCGAGTCGCTCGGGATGGCGCCCGTCCTCATCCAGTACGGGCTGAGCGACACGCTCGCCGACCTCGTGTTCGACCTCGTCGGGGCGCTCGTGGCTGCCCTGTTCGGTACCGGCGTCTACGGTGAGGTGGCCGAGACGTTCACGGAGCGGCTGGAGGCCTACCGCGAGCAGCGGTTCGAGGCGCTGCGCGAGGGGTCGCGCGAGGCGGCGGCCGGCCTGGGCAGTATCGCCGGGGTCGTCAGGGACACGAGCCGGAACGCCCGCGTCGCCTGGGCGCTCGTCGCCCTCCTCGTTCTCCTCACGGGACTGGCGCTGGTCGCCGGCGCCGCACTTCGCGCCACCTTCACCGCCGTCGTCGTCGTCCTCGCCGTCCTGCCGGCGGTCGCCTACCGCTCGACGCGCGTGATGCTCCCGTGGGGGTTGCTCGTCCTCGTGGCCGTCCCGGGTGTCGTCTACGAGTTCGCGGGACCGGGTGTCCTCTCCGAGTTCGCCACCTACGTGGCGGTGGCGGCAGTGGCGCTCGTCGTCGCCGTGGAACTCGACCTGTTCACCCGGGTGGAGATGAGCCCGAACTTCGCGGTCGGCTTCGTCGTCGTGACGACGATGGCCGCGGCCGGCCTCTGGGCGCTCCTCAGGTGGGCCTCGGACCTGTGGCTCGGCACGTCGTTCCTGCTGGGGGCCGGTCCCGAGGCGGTCGTCGAGGAGTCGCTGATGTGGGGGTTCGTCTACTCGACCGCGGCCGGGGTGCTCGCGGGGCTGGTGTTCGAGTGGGTGTTCCGCCGACGCATCGCGTGGGTCCCGGTCGCCAGGGAGCGGCTCGGCCGGTCGGGCGAGTCGTGATTCGGTGGGCGGGGTGGACTACTCCTCCTCCTCGGCCGCCTCCTCGGTCGGTCGGACGATCTCGTCCTCGGCCCGCCGGCGGACGTCGACGTGGTAGTGCTGGAGAATGTCGCGCCCGAGGAGGATGGGATAGTCCATGTGCGAGCGGTCCTCGACGCTCGCGGTGACGGTGTGTTGCGTGCCACCGATACCGACCACGAGGTCGACGACGGGCCGCGAGCGCCCGGACTTCACGCTGCCGGACTTGATGCGGACGATGTCCTTGATGGGGCCGGTCCCGATCTCCGCCGCGAGTCGCGCGTCGATGGAGGTCCGGGTCGCGCCCGTGTCGGACTTCGCCATGACCGTCTTCTGGCCCTTCGTCCCGGCCACGACCACCTCCTCGATGTACCCCACGACGACCGTCTCGGCGGACGTGTCGGCGGCCTTCCGGGGCGTACACGACGGGGTGGAGTCGTCGAGCGACGACGAGAGTTCGTAGACCTTCTCCTCCTCGACCTCACCACCGGCTTGCTCGATGGCGAGCCGCGCGATGTGGGGGGCGGGCGACCGACCGGTCGCCTCGAACAGGCCCTTGAACCCCGCCGTGGGGTTCACCTCGAGGACGTAGTAGCCGT
>Ga0207797_1003674_pt1 | contig 10078 bp, 9 predicted proteins | sample PRCRCaboRojoPR_6_FD_187275 | JGI IMG/M metagenome (GOLD analysis project Ga0207797, IMG submission 187275) | Marine sediment microbial community from Cabo Rojo, Puerto Rico - PR CR 10% Liquid 1 (SPAdes) | ecosystem: Environmental > Aquatic > Marine > Coastal > Sediment | place: Cabo Rojo, Puerto... | reverse complement strand
GGGAAGGGGTGCTCGAAGGTCTTCAGGTAGCCGCGCAGGCGCTCCTTCATCTCCGCCAGCACCTCGGCGCGGGCGGGGTCGCCGGCCAGGTTGTTCTGCTCCTCGGGGTCGTTGTAGAGGTCGTAGAGCTGGTCGGCGTCCCAGTAGCCGGGATAGCGCCGGGCGGCCAGTATGCCGCCGAACCGGCCCGCCTGATCGTAGGCCTGCTCGACCTCGCCGGACGCCATCTCGTCGACCACATCCTCGACGTCGTGCCGAACGACGCCCACGTCGACCTCGTCGAGCGCCTCAGCGCACGCGCCGACGAGGCTTTCGAAAGGCAGAAGGACGCCGCTCTGCCCGCGGTCGAACGCCACGAGCTCGACAACGGCGTCCTGTTCTGCAGGTTCGACGTCGAGAACCACACCCAGAAGTTCACCTTCCCAGGACCCGGCAAGACCACTGGCGCCGTCCACGACGAGATAGTGGCCCGGATTAGCCACCTGCCCCAGCTGGTCGCGCTGAGCATGGTAAATTTCTTGGAAAAGTCGGGCGGGGAGAGCCCGGAAAAGGTACTCTCCTTTGCCGGCGGCGGATTTAGAGACATGACCAGGATCGCCAGCTCCCCTTTCTCCATCTGGGAAGACATATTGGCCACCAATGGGCCGGCGGTGCGGGAAGTGGGCCAAGAATTACTGCGGGAGTTACAGGAGACGCTGGACGCGGTCGGCGAAGAGAGGATGAAAAAATTTTTCGGCCGATCGAACCAATTGCGGCGAAAGGTACCCAAAACGACCAAGGGGCTGACCACGACGACGCACAAGGTGGCCGTCATGGTCCCCGACCGCCCGGGAGCACTGGCCAGTCTGACGGGAGCGCTGGCCGAAGAGGAGATAAATATCAAGGACCTGGAACTCTGCAAGGTGCGGGAAGACTACGGCGGCACCTTCCACGTCCATTTTTCCAGTCGGGGGATAGCTCAAGAGGCGACGGAGTTGCTGGAGAGGGAGGGCTACGAGGCCCGATTGATCGACTGAACTTTGAGGGGGTAAAGAGAGAGATGGCGGAAGAGCCTCAAAAAATTCCGCAAGAGTTGAAATTGGCCGGTCCGGGGACCCTGAAGGGGGCTTTGACCCCGCCGGGTGACAAATCCGTATCACACCGCGTCTTGCTTTTGGGCGCCCTGGCGGAGGGGGAGACCGAAGGCCTGCGGATGGCCCCGGGCCGGGACGTAAAAAGCACGGCCCGCTGTCTGGAGGAGCTGGGCGTCGCCGTGGAGTGGTTTGAAGAAGACGGTCAGGAGTCGGTGAGAGTAGGGGGGCGGGGGATAGGTCGACTGAGGGAACCAAGTTCCCCCTTGGACGCGGGCAATTCCGGCACTTTGACCCGGATTTTGGCCGGAATTTTGGCCGGTCATCCCTTTCGCTCGCGACTGGACGGGGACGAGTCGCTGCGGGAGAGGCCGATGGAGCGGATAGCGAAGCCGCTGAGAGAGATGGGGGCGGCCGTGGGTACTCGCGAGGGCAGACCGCCTTTGGAGATAGAGGGGGGAGACTTGGAGGGAATTAGCTATCGGCCGCAGGTGGCCAGCGCCCAGGTGAAGTCCTGCCTGCTTTTGGCCGGCCTGCACGCGAGGGGGGAAACGACCGTGATCGAACCGGGCCCCTCGAGAGATCATACGGAGAGACTGCTGCAAGCGGCCGGTTACCCGGTAAGCGTGGAAGGGCGGAAGGTCACTGTCCGGGGACCAGAAGAGCTGCGGCCTCTGCGGATGAAGGTGCCGGGGGACTTCTCCTCCGCCGCTTTTTTCCTCGCCGGGGCGGCCCTCAGCGGAGAATCGGAACTCCTCCTGGAAGGGGTGGGGTTAAACGAGACCAGAACTGGTTTTTTGGATCTATTGGAAAAGATGGGCCTGTCCGTCCAGCGGAAGAAGGAAAAAGTGGAGGGCGGCGAGCCCCGGGGAGACCTGCTCGTCCGCGGCGGAAGTCTTGAAGGAATCGAGGTGGACGGGGAGCAGGTGGTGCGGGCGATAGATGAATTACCCCTGCTGGCCGTCGTCGCCACCGCCGCCGAGGGACGGACCGTGGTGCGAGAGGCGGAGGAACTGCGGGTCAAGGAGACGGATCGCATCGCGGCCATCGTCGAGGGCCTTTCCCGGATGGGGGCCAAAATCGAGGCCCACCCGGACGGCTTCAGTGTCGAAGGCCCCTGCCAGTTGCGGGGAGCGAGCGTAAGAAGTTTTTCCGACCACCGCATAGCTATGTCCCTGGCCATCGCTTCCCTGCGGGCCGAGGGAGAGACGCTCATCCGCGGCGCCCAATGGATAGAGACCTCTTATCCCGCCTTTGTCGATCACCTGCAGGAGCTGAGGAAATGATATGGGGGCTTCCAAGACAGAGATAGACGCGGAAACAGAGACGCTGGGCCTGATCGGGAATCCCGTCGACCATTCGCTTTCTCCCCCCTTGCACAATTGGCTGATCGAGCGGCTGGATTGGAACTACGCCTATCTGGCCTTCCGGGTGGAGGGAGGTCGCGTGGAAGAGGCCCTGCGTGGAGCCCGGGCCCTTGGTTTTGCCGGTCTCAACGTGACCATACCGCACAAAGAGGCGGCCGCCCGGGCCGTGGACGAACTGAGCGAGGCCTCCCGGGCCACCGGGGCGGTCAATACGGTCATCTTCTCCGAGGGAAAGCTCCGGGGACATACGACGGACCCTGAAGGTTTCCTCAGCTCCCTCAAGTTAAGGGGTTTCCGGCCCCGGGGGAAGAAGGCCCTGCTCTTTGGCGCGGGCGGCGCGGCGGCCGCGGTGGCCTACGGGCTCCTGCGGGCAGGGGTCTCTCGACTGATCGTCTGCAACCGCACCTTGGAGCGGGCCGAGAAATTGGTGGAGCGACTGGAGAAGCGGAGCTCGGGGATCGAGCTGGAGGCCGTCGGCCTGGAAGAGGGCCAAGTCGGCCGACTTGTACGGGACTCTCGGCTGGTGATAAATGCCACCCCGCTAGGCATGGGGGCCGATCGGGGAAAGGCCGTTTGGGGGGAAGTGGACGATTTTGGTTCGGATCAGTTGGTCTACGACTTGGTCTACAACCCCCGACGGACGGAGTTCCTCAAGCTGGCGGAAAGAGGGGGCGCGGAGATCGTCGGCGGCCTGGATATGCTCATCCTGCAGGGCGTGGAGTCGCTCGGCCTGTGGACGGGTAGGGAGATCGAGGCGGAGCGGTATCTGCCGGAACTGCGTTCTCTGTTGCGCGGATTGTTGGAGGAAGGGGAAAGTTGAGCGGGGAATGCGGAGTTTTCTCGGAAAATGCTATAGACTAGGAGGCCTTATGCGACTTAGAGTGACGACGGGAGGGGAATCCCACGGCAAGGGGATCGTCTGTCTGATAGAAGGTTTTCCGGCCGGGGTCCCTTTCCCCCGAGACAGGATCGACCGGGAATTGCGTCGGCGCCAGGGCGGCTACGGGCGCGGGGGCAGGATGGAGATCGAACAGGACCGCGTGGAAGCCCTTTCCGGCGTCTATCGGGGAGAGACGCTGGGGACTCCCCTGACGCTTTGGGTGGAGAACAAGGACTGGGCCAACTGGAAAGAGCAGTTCCAGGACTCGGGGACGGAAAACGAAAGGAAGGTCACCCTGCCCCGCCCGGGACATGCGGATCTGGCCGGCGCGCTGAAGTTCGGCTTCCGCGATTGCCGTAAAGTGTTGGAACGCTCTTCCGCGCGCAAGACGGCCGGTCGGGTGGCCGCGGCGGCCCTCTGCCGCTTTCTGCTGAACGAGTTTGGGATAGAGGTGACCAGTCGCGTGGTTAGAATTGGAGGGGCGGAGGACGGGACGGAGCCACCGCAGCCCCAGACGTGGCGGGAACGGGCCGACGACTCGCCCGTAAGGGCGCTGGACCCGCAGGCGAGTGAGGAAATGGAAGAGGAGATAGATCGGGCCCGGGAAGAAGGGGATAGTTTGGGCGGAGTCTTCGAACTGGCCGCCTTCGGTCTGCTCCCCGGGTTGGGGAACTACGCCCATAGAAGAGAGAAATTGGACGCCAAATTGAGCGGGGCATTGATGGGAATTCCGGCCATCAAAGGCGTGGAGATAGGGGCCGGCTTCCGGGCCGCCGAAAAGAGGGGCTCCCAGGTCCACGACGAGATATTTCACAGCGCGGAGAAGGGATTTTATCGGGAGACCAACCGAGCCGGGGGACTGGAGGGCGGCGTGACTAACGGCGCTCCGCTTTTGTTGCGGGCCGCGATGAAGCCGATTCCCACGTTGATGAAGCCGCTCCGCTCGGTCGACCTGGAGACGGGCGAGGTGAAGGAAGCGACCAAGGAACGGGCGGACGTCTGTGCCGTGCCCGCCGCTTCGATCGTGGGGGAGGCGGAAGTAGCCGTGGTTTTGACGGAGGCCCTGCTGGATAAGTTCGGCGGCGATTCCCTCCGGGAAATAAGGGGGGCCTACGAGCGTTACCGGAAAGAGCTGGAAAATTGGTTTGAGTGATCGGACGATGACGGAGAGAAGAAAACCGGTCTTCCTGATTGGCTATATGGGAGCGGGCAAAAGCACCGTCGCTCCCTTGCTTGCCCGCAAGACCGGGGGAGAGTGGGTCGATACCGACGATCTGGTCGAGGAAAAGGCAGGGCTGCAAATCAAGGAGATCTTCGCCCGGCAGGGGGAGGAAAAATTCCGGCTGCTGGAGACGGGAGCCCTCAGGGAAGCGATAAGAGAGGGGGCGGACGTGATTGCGGTCGGCGGCGGCGCGCCGATGGGGGATCGGAATTGGCGACTGATGAAGCGAAACGGGCTCACTTGCTACCTGAGGTTGAAACCGCGGGAAGTCCTCTCCCGGGTGAGCGGCGACGGCGAGGAGCGGCCCCTGCTTGCCGGCCTTGGCGAGGAGGAGAGGTTGGAGAAGATCGAAAAAATGCTGGAAAGGCGGGAGCCTCGCTATTTGCAAGCCGACTTCGTCCTGGAAAGCGGGGGGTTGAGTCCGAAGGAGGTGGCGGAGAAAATATATGAAAGATTATAGAGTTCCATTGGCGGATCAAAAAAAGGAGGATTTCGGGCCGAGATGAAGAGCATCGAAGTGGGACTGGCCGAAAGAGGTTACGAAATAGCCGTGGAAGCCGGATCGCTGGAGGAGCTGGGGGAACGGGTAAAAGAAGTCTTCCCCGGAGGGAAGGCCGCCCTGATCACGGACGAAAACGTGGCCGAACTGTACGGGGAAAGGGCCTTAGAGTCGATGCAGGGGGCGGAAGTAGAGACTATCCTCCGTGCGGTGGAGCCGGGCGAGGGATCGAAGGATCTGGAGGTGGCCGGGGAGCTTTACGACTGGCTGATAGAGGAAGGAGTGGGCCGAGACGGGACGGTGTTGGCCTTCGGTGGCGGAGTCGTCGGCGATCTGGCCGGGTTCGTCGCCTCCACCTATCTCCGCGGGGTTAACCTGATTCAGATACCGACGACGCTTTTGGCTCAGGTGGACAGCAGCGTCGGCGGCAAGACGGCCGTGGATAGGGCGGGAGGCAAGAACCTCGTCGGCTCCTTCTATCAGCCCTCCTTTGTCCTGGTCGACCCCCTGGTTTTGGGGACGCTTTCCGCGGAGGACTGGCGCTCCGGGTTGGGGGAGGTGCTCAAATATGGTCTGATCTGGGACGAGGAGCTCTTCTTTCAGGTGACGGAGGGGATGGAAGAAATCAGGGATCTGGAAGAAATGGAATTAGTAGAGGAAATCATCGCCCGCTGCTGTGAGATCAAGGCGGAAGTCGTGGCGCGGGACGAACGGGACCGGGGACTGAGGATGATTCTTAACTTTGGCCATACCTTGGGCCACGGCCTGGAGGCCGCCGCCGGCTACGGCTCAATGCGTCACGGAGAGGCCGTCATCTGGGGTATGATCGGGGAAAGCTGGCTCTCCCGGCGCAGGGGATATCTCTCTTCATCCGAGCAGGAGCGGATAGAAAAATTTTTGCTCGCGGTGGACCCCATACCCTTGCCGGAGATGGAAACCGATCTCTTACTAGAATACGTGGGCAAGGACAAAAAAGTGACCGGAGGTAAACCGCGCTGCGTATTTCTTAAAGGTATCGGAGGAGAGACGCCGGTAGAAGAAGTTGAAGAGGAGGAACTGCGGGCCGGCTTTCGCTACCTGCTCGAACTGTCTCAAAAGGAGGCCGGATGTTGATACTGACCGTAAACGGTCCCAATTTGAACCTGCTGGGGGAACGGAATAGGGAGGTATACGGCGAGCGGGGCTTGGCCGAATTGAGGGAAGAGTTGGAAGGTACGGGCCGGGAGTTGGGAGTGAAACTGCTATTTTTCCAATCCAACGGCGAAGGGAAGATGCTGGATTTCCTGCAGTCCCACCGAAAGGTGGCGGAAGGGGTGCTGATAAATCCCGGCGCCTTCACTCACTACAGCTACGCCCTGCGGGACTGTCTGGAAGGGATCGAACTGCCGCTTGTGGAGGTCCATCTCTCCGACATCGAAGAGCGGGAGGATTTTCGGAGCCGTTCCGTCCTTGACGATCTGGGTCTCCGTCTGGCCCAGATAAAAGGAAGAGGGTTTGAAGGCTACCACGAGGGACTGCACCTACTCGTCGATCACCTGCGGGGCGGTTAGCTTTATCTTCCCTCCTTCATTGCTTTTTTCGATAAGACCTGAGAAATAATCCTTGAAGCTAATTTTCCATTGGCAAGGAAAAGGTCAATAAGTAAATACCTCAGAGAGGAGCTAAACAATGAAACTATCCGAAAAGGCGCAACAAATCCAACTATCCGGCACCCAGGCGATAAACGACCGGGCCGCGGAAATGAAGAGGAAGGGAATAGACGTGGTCGATCTGGGAGCGGGTGACCCCCAGTTTGCAGAGCCGGAGGCCGTCAGGAGAGGTTTCGCCCGAGCTTTAAAAGAGGGATGCACCCATTATACGGCTACGGCGGGAATAGCGGAACTGGAAGAGGCCCTGCGTAGACGTTACCGAGACCTCTACGACTTAAGGGGAGAGGCGAAGGTCTTAGTCACCAGCGGGGCCAAGGCCGCCCTCTATGTCGCCTGCCAGGTCTCCTTTGGGGAGGGAGACTCCGTTTTACTGCCCTCTCCCTGCTGGGTCAGTTATCCCGCCCAACTACGGCTGGTCGGAGCGGAGCCCCTATTCGTAGAAGGGAAGCCCGAAGACGACTTCTTGCCGGCGCCGGCTCAGTTGGAAGAGGCCTTGACGGAAGAAACTAAAGGAATTCTGATCAACTCTCCCTGCAATCCCACGGGAGGGGTTTATCGGGAGGAAGAGGGAAGGGAGATCGCCCGATTGGCGAGGAAGGAGGATCTGCTTTTGATCAGCGACGAATGTTACGAGGGCTATACTTACGAAGGCCGGCACTGGTCCTTCGCCCAGGCGGAGGGGGGAGACGTGCTCATCGTCGGTTCGGCCTCCAAGAGTTTCGCCATGACGGGCTGGAGGATCGGTTACCTGATCGGCCCGGCCCGATATGTGGAAAAGGCCGCGGCTTTCCAGGGACATTTCACTTCCGCTCCTTGCTCGCTGGCCCAATACGCCGCAGCGGAAGCTTTCCGCGCGCAGCCCCGCTTTCCGAGGGACTTGCGGGAAAAGTTTCGTCAAAGGAGGGACTATTTGAGGGGGGCCTTAAACGGGTTGCCCGGCTTCGACTGCCCCAGACCGCCCGGCAGTTTTTATCTCTTTCCCTCCGTGAAAGGATTGATAGAGAGACTCCGTCCCGCCGTGACCGACGACGCGGAACTGGCCCGTTTCCTGCTGGAAGAGGCCCGGGTGGTGGTCGTGCCCGGTAGCTCCTTCGGCGCTCCGGACCACCTCCGTTTTGCCTACGTCAGGTCGCTTGAGAGGCTCAAGGAAGCGGTAGGCAGAATGGAGGAAGCTTTAAGGGCGGATCTTTAGCGCATGTAGATCCCGCCGTTGGCGTTGATCGTCTCACCGGTGATGTAGCTCCCGTCGTGGGAGGCGAGGAAAGCGACCACGCCGGCTATCTCCGGCGGTTCGGCCACTCGGTTCAGCGGGATCTTTTCCCTTATCTGCTCTCCTTTTTCCTCTAAGCTGTCTCGAGTCATCGGAGTGCGGGTATAGCCGGGAGAGATGGCATTGACCGTGATCTCCGGTGCCAGTTCCAGTGCCAAGGACTTGGTCAACCCGATTACCCCCGCCTTGGCCGAGGCGTAATGGGAACCGTGGTCGGAGCCGGTCATCGCCCGCAGGGAACTAATATTTACTATCCGGCCCCAATTCAGCTCCTTCATCTCCGGCACCGCGGCCTTGGCACAGTTGAAGGCCCCGCTCAGATTGACCCCTACCACTCTTTCCCAGTCCTCGTCATCCAGTTGATCGATGGTGCCATGTTCGGAGAGGCCGGCGTTATTGACCAGCACGCCCAAGTCGTCGTAGGCCTGCACCGTTTTTTCCACCAGCTCTTCCACCTGAGCGGGTCGGGTGATGTCGGCGCGGACGACGATGGCCTCGCCGCCGTGGTCCTCCACCATCCGAGCGGTCTCTTCCGCCCCCTCTTTGCTATTCAGATAGTTGACCGTCACCTTAAAGCCCTCCTGGGCCAATCGGACGGCGGTCGCTCGACCGATGCCGCCGGAACTGCCCGTCACTATCGCACCGACTCCTTCCATAATTTTATACCTCCTTTCTGGAATCGTATATATCAAAAAAGAAAAACGGGACGAGGGAGACTCCACCCAAAAGATGGCCCTCGTTCCCGCGGACAAAAGAAAAAAGGGGGAGAACTGAAAGAGACTCCCCCTTCTAAATGAACTTAAACCGTAATGGCGTCAACCGGACACTGCTCCGCCGCTTCTTCGCAACAGCCGGCCTCTTCACAGTCCGCATCGTCTTTCACGTGAGCCAGACCGTCGTCCTGAACTTCAAAGACCTCGGGACAGGTCTGTTCGCAGAGTCCACATCCTATACAACTGTCATCTACTGTAGGCATAAGACCTCCTAAATTATTGTTAAGAACCTAAAACTCCAAAGAGACAAGAAACAATAGGAATATAGCAAAAAACCGCACCTCGATCAACCCCAAAAACCTCCCCCTCAGCTGCCGTTGTCGGCGAGGGTCTTTTTTGGTAGTCTTTAAGTCGATTTGTCCGTTCGTCCGTAATAGTCCATATTTCATACCTTAAAATTAAGATTGTTAATCTTTTAGATGAACAAATCCAAACGAGTTCCCGTAATTAAATTCGAATCGATCGTCAAGGATTTTCCCGGCGTTAGAGCCAACGACGGGATTACGCTGGAAGTGGAAAAGGGTGAAATTCACTCCCTGCTGGGGGAAAACGGGGCCGGTAAAACCACCCTGATGAAGATCCTTTACGGCATCTACCAGCCCGACGGGGGAAGGATCTACCTAAATGGAGAACGAGTCTCCATAGATTCGCCCAAAAATGCCATCGACCGAGGGATCGGCATGATCCATCAACATTTCAAGTTGGTCCCTCGCCATACTGTGGCGGAAAACGTCGTCATGGGCAATCCCTCCGCCAGCCCGATCGATCCCGCAAAGAAGATCGCGGACGAACTCCGCCGGCTCTCCGAACACTACGGCATGGAGTTCGATCCGCAAGCCCGGGTGGGCGATCTGGCGGCGGGAGAAAGACAGCGGGTGGAGATCGTCAAGGCCCTCTACCGGGGAGCCGAAATACTAATTTTGGACGAGCCGACTTCCGTGCTGACGCCGCAGGAGGCGGAGCGGCTCTTCTCCGTTCTCAATAAGATGAGTGCCGAGGGAAAGACGATCTTTTTCATCACCCACAAGCTGGAAGAGGTGATGGCCCTAAGCCATCGGGTCAGCGTGCTGCGCAAGGGGAAACTGGTGGCGACGGTAGAGGCGGAAGAGACCGATAGATCCAGCTTGGCCCGGATGATGGTCGGCCGAGAAGTCCTGTTTCGGACGGAAAAGGAGGAAAAACCCCCGAGAGGGGAAGTGTTAAGGGTGGAAGAGTTGACCGTCGCAGACGAGCGAGGGCTGCCCGCGGTGGACGGGGTCTCCCTGCGGGTCAGAGGAGGAGAGATACTGGGGATAGCGGGGGTTTCGGGCAACGGCCAGCGAGAACTGGCTCAGGCACTGACCGGAAT
>Ga0207797_1003673_pt1 | contig 10078 bp, 10 predicted proteins | sample PRCRCaboRojoPR_6_FD_187275 | JGI IMG/M metagenome (GOLD analysis project Ga0207797, IMG submission 187275) | Marine sediment microbial community from Cabo Rojo, Puerto Rico - PR CR 10% Liquid 1 (SPAdes) | ecosystem: Environmental > Aquatic > Marine > Coastal > Sediment | place: Cabo Rojo, Puerto... | reverse complement strand
GACCGTCGACGTCGGCGATCACTCGTGACCCCTGCTCGATCTCTTCGACACTGGCTATCCGATGGCGCGAGGTCGCCTCCGACATTACAGGCAGAACACCTCCCGGGCGTTCTCGCCCATGACCGCTCGGACGTCGGCGTCGTCGATCCCCTCCCACCCCTCTCCTCGACGGCCTCATTGACGACGCTCGGGTCGGGAGAGCGGTCATCCGGGACCGCCCTCCGTTCGGTCCTGGAGCAGTGAGCAGTCCTCCCCGACCCGAACTCGCCCGACCCGTCTGGAAGGGCGGACCGTGCATCGGTGAGCGATCCGACGGACGAAGGCGTACCCGCAGAGACTTACCACTCACCGACGGAGAACGGGGTATGTACGCCTGTGAGACCTGCGGCGAGGAGTTCGAGACCCTCTCGCGGCTTCGACTGCGTCACGACCCGTGCCCGGTGGCGGAACGGCGGCGAAGACGGGAGGAGGCCGTCGAACGGCTGAGAACGGAGTGGGGACTCGAGATCGGGGACTGGTGTCGGCGGATCGGCACCGGCGAAGAGGTGGAGGTCGTCGACGTCGAGCCCGCCGAGGAGGACGGTGAGGACCCAAGGGTCGTGTGGGTTCCGGCCGGCGAGGCCGACACGCCGGAGCAGCGACGGACGTCGCCGGCCGGCGAGTTCGTCTGAGGTCGGACGTTCACCCGGATTTAGCGGTTGCCTCGTCGGAATCGACGGCGGGGCTCACGAGCGGGAGATCGATGTCGATGGCGTCGTACCAGACCACGGGTCGCCTGACGTGTCCATCCTCGATCAGGTCGACCAGATGGAGCTCCTCGAGTTCCGTGAGGTTCCGATGGACCTGACTGACGTCGCGGCCGACGAGCCGTGCGGTCTCGCGGATGCTCTCCGGTTCGTGCTGGACGATCGCCCGAAGCAGTTCCAGTGACTTCGGCCGCGTCACCCGATGGACGTCGGCCGGGTCGTGGTAGACGACTTCGAAATGCGGTTCGGGTGTCTCTCCACGGTCGAGTGCAGCGAGCGCCTCGTCGAGGCCGTCGTCACTCTCCTCGCGGAAGCGAACGTGAAGCGTGCGGTCGGACGTATCGTCGGTTTCACCAGTCGTGGCCATGCTCGGTCACCTCCGTTTTGAACCGCTCGAAGAGGGTTTGCAACCCGTCGAATGCGACGTCTTCGACGCTGCCGTCGCTCCGGTGCTTGTGGTGGTGAGAAGCGTCCGGATGGTCGGGGAAATTATCGTAGCGAACGATCGTTTCTCCCGCCACGTTGCCGTACTGCATCGAGTACTTGATCCCCTCCGGATAGCGGTCGGATTCGGGAACGCGAAAGGCACTGACCTCGGCGTAGTGGTCGCCGAAGTCCTTCGTGACCCTGATGATCTGACGTGCCTTCTCGTCCCCCGCCATCACCGTCGTTTCGACCTCCGTCGACTTGAACGTTGTTACGAGCCACAACACCGTCCGTCGTCCTGGACGAGAAGCCTCACCCTCGACACCTGACGATAGCCGTTCGACGGCAACGACACACGAGCCTCGGAGGGTTTCGGTCCCGAGATGTCGGCTCCGTGGTCGATCCGCGAAGCGCACGGTGATGCCCCGCCCGAACGGTGCCCCGTGGCGACCGGAAACCGCACGCTTTTCGCCGCGCTCGGCGTACCCGGACCCGGAGATGGATCTCGATTTCGTACGACTGGGAGAGACGGGGATACGGACCAGCGAGATACAGTTCGGCACCTGGCGGTTCGGCAAGGAGACCGAGGAGGGCAACGTCGAGATCGGCGAGGAGCGGGCCCACGAACTGCTCGACGCGTACGCCGAGCACGGCGGGCGGTTCATCGACACGGCCGACGTGTACGGGGGTGGCGTCTGCGAGGAGTGGATCGGCGACTGGCTCGCCGACCGGGACCGCGAGCGGTACACGATCGCCTCGAAGATCTACTGGCAGATCCGCGAGGGCGACCCCAACAGCCGGGGGACCAACCGCAAGAACGTCCGGCACCGCATCGACGCCCTGCTGGACCGGCTCGGCACCGACTACGTCGACGTGCTCTACATCCACCGGTGGGACGACGAGACGCCGGCCCGCGAGCTGATGAGGACCCTGAACGGGCTCGTCGAGGACGGCAAGGTCCACTATCTCGGCACCTCGACGCTCGTCCCGAACGAGTGGAAGGTGGCCAAGGCCAACGAGATCGCCCGCAGCGAGGGGTGGGAGCCGTTCACCGTCGCCCAGCCGCGGTACAACCTCGTCGACCGCGAGGTCGAGGGCGGCTACCTGGAGATGGCCGATGACTACGGGATGGCCGTCTGCCCGTGGAGCCCGCTCGGCCAGGGCTTCCTCACCGGGAAGTACAGCCGCGAGGCGGGGCTGACCGGCGAGTCCCGGGCGGCGGAGTCCTCGCGGTTCGAGGCGAACTACCTGACCGACGAGAACTTCGACGTGCTCGACGAGCTCCGGGCCGTCGCCGAGGAGGTCGACGCGACGGTCGCCCAGACGGCCATCGCCTACCACATGGCCCACGACGGCATCACCGCACCGATCGTCGGCGCCCGGACCGTCGACCAGCTCGAGGAGAACCTCGGCGCCGCCGACGTCGAGCTCTCCGGGGCGCAGTTCGAGCGACTGCGCGAGGCGAAGGGCGGACCCTACAGCGACATCTGAGGAGGCCGGGCCGTCGGTTCCGCCGCGGCGGACGCGGCCCGGAACGCCGAAGATCACGCCCGAGGAGTCGTCGTCCGCGGTGGAGATCCGTCGGCTCACTCCGGTCGCTGTACCGTCAACCCGTCCACTGGTCGTTGCGGCAAAACGGGACCGCTCCCGACTCGTCCCCGGGCCCCGTATCGAGTCGGCGGCGGCTACTCCGCCGCCGCCCCCTCGACGTCGATGTCCTCGCCGACCCGGCTGAGCCACTCCAGTTCGTAGCCGGCGTCCCGGACCCGCTCTGCGGCCCCTTCGTTCCGGTCGACGACGACGAGCAATCGGTCGACGATCGCCCCGGTGTCCTCGACGAGCTCCGCCGTCTCGGTGATCGTCGACCCGGTCATCGTCACGTCCTCGATGACGGCCACGTGCTGGCCCTTCGAGATATCGCCCTCGATCCGGGCCTGGGTCACCGGGCGCTTCTCGCCCAGCCTGACGTACGCCGCCGGCACGCCGAGCTGCAGGGAGACGGCGGTCACCAGCGGGACCGCGCCCAGCGCCGGCCCCGCGACCACGTCGACCTCCCCCTCGGCGCTCCGGAGTCGATCGGCGATGGCGTCGGCGATCGTCGACAGCACCTCGGGGTCGGTCTCGAAGGCGTACTTGTCGATGTAGTAGTCGATCAGCGAGCCGTTCGAGAGTTCGAACCGTCCGCGCTTGATCGCGCCACAGTCCTCGATCAGCCCGGCGGTGTCGGAATCGGAGTCCATCGCTACTCCATCCGTTCGGCGGCGAATAAAACGTCGGTCCCGCCGTTCGATCGTGGTAGCCCGGCGTCGGTCCATACGTTCGGTCGTGGTAGCTCGAGGTCGGGGCGTCGGATTCCACGTACGCGTGCCAGAAGCCGAACGCCGCGCCGGCTGTACCGACCGGATCCACTCGGGTGTCGTGCAGGAGAACGGACGGCCAGCGAGGCGATCGAGACCGGTATCCGGTTCCATCCGGCCCGCCTACGGGTCCTCGGGAGTGTCCCCGCCAGTCGTGTCGCCGTCGCCGACCGTGTCCGACGAGGGATCGTCCGCCGGGTCGTCAGCACCGTCACCCGGCCCGAAGAGCGCAAGATAGGCCCAGGCTTTGAACTGTGCCCGTCGGCGTCGAGGCGTGTTCGCTCGGTCCATCGTATCAGGCCCTCCGGGTCAGGTGGTCTCGCACCGCCCGCTGGCACTCCGCGCAGGCGTCGTCGAGGCGGACGACCGTCGCCAGGAGCGGGTGATCCACGGGGAGCTCCCGGTAGAGATAGGGAACGAGGCGTCGGTGGCGGATCCCGACCTCGACGCCCTCGTTCGTCGTTCCCCGCAGGAAGGCCTGGCGCCGCTCGGCCAGCGTGTCACACCGGTCTCGATGGCGTGCGAGTGCCTCGTGACGCTGCCACAGCGGGTCGAAGCCGAGGTCGGTCAGCGGCGTCTCGTCCGCGTCGGCGATCCATCCGGTGACGTCGTCGACGGTCGCCGCGGCCGCGTCGAGATGGGCGTCCTCCCGAACGATGGCTCGCCGCAGGACCGCCGTTTCGGCTCGCAGGCGAGTGGCCGCCGAGAGGACCGCTTGCTCGAGTTCCGCGGTGAACACCGTGTCGGTCGTCGGCGCGAGAGCGACGGCGATCTCGTCCGAGAGTTCGGTCCGGACGGTCTCGAGCAGGGGTTCCGGGTCGTCCACGTCGGCGACACTGTGGGGCCGGATCGTCTCGGCGAAGACCGTTCGAACCGTCCGACAGCGGTCCTCGGGGGCTGCTTCGGCCCGAACGAGTCCGGCCCCGGTGCCGATCGGTCCCGCCGTCGACGACGGGACCGGGTCCGTCGAAAGATCGCCGACGCGGTCGACGAACTCCTCGATCGCGTCGAGCTTCGCGTCGACCGCTCGCTGTTCTACCTCGATCCGCGTCCGTGCCTGGTCGATAGATGTTTCCACTGACATTCTACACCTCGGGGGCGATCGGCGCATTGACGAGTCCGCTCGGTTCGGGGTCGCTCGTCGTGACGAGCGTGATCCGCCACCCCTCGTCCACGTCGGCGACCCGGAGCGACGAGGGGGGCCAGTCGGGTCGGTGACGGTGGAGTTCGAGGGTGATCGGTAACACGGGGAGGGAGCCGTCTCGGGGGGACAGCGCGTACCCCGACAGTCGGACGACGACCGACCGCGTGCCGTCCGCGAGCCGGACCGACCCCGGGGAGCGCGTGTACCGGCCGAGGAGCCCGCAGTCCTCGAGCCCCGATAGCGTCCCCTCGATCGGCCGTCGCGTCGGGTCGGGAGCGGGCAGACGGGTCGCTGCGCTGGCGAGGGCGTCGGCCTGTTCGGCCGGAGTCAGGCGCCGACCGAGTTCCCCCGCCATGCTCTCGAGCAGGCACAGACAGAGTTCGTCGGGATCGGCGACGGTCTCGGCGAGGTCGAAGTACGCGTCCATCACGGCGGTCTCGGCGTCGTCGTACCCCTCCTCGGCGAGCGTCTCGAAGAGGGCCGCCGAGACACGGTGGCAGAACTCGACCCGTCGTCGCCCCTCCAGGGGTCGCGATGCGGCGTCGGGGGTCGCTCGGGTGGCTTCCCGTTCCCGACCCGCCGTCGCAGGGGCGCGCCGCTGTGCCCGCGCCGTCGGGACCGCTTCGTCCGTGTCCTGACAGACGATCGGGTCGTAGCACGGCAGCTGCGGGTCGTATCGCCGGAGCGCCGTCCGGTACTGCTCGGTCGCGCGAGCGGCGCTCCGCGCAGTCGCCCGCCCGTCGAAGCGTTCCCCGGCCACCGGCACCGGTCGGTCACCCGTCCGCCCGCAGACGACGTAGTACTCGCCGTCGTCGCTGGCGAGCGCCTGGATGTGCGCTCTGATCTCGACGAGCGTCGTGCCGACCACGGCTATCCACCACCTGCTCCGGCCTCGACCGCGAGACGGGTGACGCGACCGGCACGCCGCCCGTTCCCGACCCGCTCGTGACCGCTCGGAAGCGACGGGCCGGTCGACCGACGTCGATCCGCGGTCCCCGTCCGGTGGCCGTCACTCCTCACAGCCCCCGGTCCCCGTCGATGACGCGTCAGGCGTACCGGAACGACCCCCGAGCGAACCCGGTCGGGCGGCGGCTCTCGCCCGATCGAGCGGGGACACGGCCACCCGCGACGCCGGGACGTGGACTGGGACATCCCCGTTACTCCACGGTCACCGTCCCGACCATCCCGGCGGCCTCGTGGGGGATGCAGAAGTACTCGTGGGTCCCGGTCGTCTCGAAGGTGCGGACGTACGACTGCCCCGACTGGACGGCGCCCTGCCCGGACTCCCAGCCGCTCCTGGCTGCCTCCTCCGAGTCGAAGCCGCCGGAGGCCCAGTACGTCGCACCGTCGGGGATCCCGTCCTGGTAGGCGCTCACCGAGTGGGGCTCCCCGGCGGTGTGTGTCCACGCGACCGTGTCGCCCGCCGAGACCGTGAGGTCAGCCGGATCGTAGGCGACCGCGTTCATGTCGACGACGTGATCGGCGTCGTCGGGGACGCCATCGACGACGTTCGGACCGCCCCGGAGGTCGGACCCGCCGCTCGCGTCCCCGTCCGATCCCGAGCCACCGCCGGCCGTCCCGGCGAGGTCCAGGTCGAGCGGGAGTTCCTCGACGCTGTCGACCAGCGCGAACCCCGCGTACTGGGCGGCACGGGCGAACGACTCGGCCGCCGCGGTCACGTCCCCGCCCTCCTGGAGGGTCGCGATGTAGGCCTCGAGCCCGGCCTCGAAGGTGCCGTAGGCGTTGTGGTCGGCCTCCTCGATCAGTTCGTGGACGCGAGCCTCCTCGAAGTGGGCGAAGGTGTCCTGCACGATCGTCCCGGCGGCTCGGGTGTGTGATCCACCCGCGCTGCCGACGATGGCGTAGATCGAGGCGACCGCCTCGGCGTCGAACTGCTTCGCGACGGGATAGACGTCCTCGCCGTCACCGGCCGCCGTGGAGACGGCGCCGAGCCGTTCCTCGAACGCCTCGTAGGTCGACTCGTCCGCTGCTTCGAGCGCCTCGTGGTACCCGCCCGCACCGGCCTCGAAGTGCTCGAAGGCGCCCCGGACGATCGCCTGCGCCCGACCGTCCTCACCCAGCGCATCGAGCACGGCGGCGTCGAACCCCCGGGCGGCCACGTACGCCCCCTCGGCGCCGCTGACCGTCGCCGTCGACCCCGCCATCGTCCCGAACTCGAACAGCGTCGACTGGACGCCCTCGTAGTGGGTGTCGACCGCGGCGTCGTCCCCGTTCGCGAACGCGTCGATCAGGCCGCTCAGGTGCTCCTCCTCGAAGCGCGTGTAGAGCTCCTCGCTGGTCGACTCGACGGACTCGTGTACGTCGAGTTCGTTCTCCTCGAACCGCCCGAACAGCCCCTCCGCAGTCGAGGCGGCGACGTCGGTCTGCCCCAGGCGGTAGCGCTCGCGGGCGTCGGCGAGGCGAGCCCGGAAGAACGCCGCTTCGAGGAGCGCCGCGTTCGGACCGGCGAGCGCGTCGATCCCGGACACGAGGTTCGAATCGATCGCTGCGACCGCCTCGTCGATGGCCGAGGAGTCACCGTCCTCGATCGCGGACCGGAGGTCGGCGAGCCCGGCCTCGAACCCCTCGTACGCGTCGCCGTCGGCCTCCTCCAGGGCCTCGTGGGCGCGGGCGCCCTCGAAGTGGGCGAAGACGTCGCTCGCCATCGTCGCCGCCCGGTCGGTCCGACCGCGGGCCGCGAGCCAGCGGGCGTCGGATACGCGGGCCCGGTAGATCGTGAGGGCGGCGGCGTGTGCGAACGCCGTCGGCGGCCCGCCCATCGAGGCGAGCGCGGCGGCGTCCCAGCCCCGCGCCTGTAGCGCGGCCACGTGCCCCGCACCCGCGGCAGCCTCGGCGTCGGCGAGCGCGTAACTGCCGTCGATCGCCGCCTCGAACGCCTCGGTCGCGCTCGTCCCGACGGCCTCGGCGTCCTCGTCCCCGGCGGCCGAGACGACCGCTTCGACGGCCCCCTCGAACGTCTCGTACGCGTCGGCGTCGGCCGACTCGATCGCGTCGTGGACGGCCGACGCCTCGAACCGACCCAGCACGTCCTCGGCCGTGGTCCGGGCCGCCTCGAAGTTCCCCGCGGCCGCGAGGAACGCCGCGTCCTGGACGCTGGCGCCGAGCGACTGGAGCTCCAGGGCCCCTGCCGTCGCCTCCCCGGCGAGGGCCCGCTGTGCCTCGGCGAGCTGGGTGCCCGCGATCGTCGCCTCCTCGCGGGCTCGCCCCAGGTCCCCGGCCTGCAGTCCGGCCGTCCGGAGTTCGCCCAGCGCCTCCTCGAACTCCGCGTAGTTCGTTTCGCTGGTCTCCTCGAGCATCTCGTGGGCGCCGTACTCGCCGGAGGCCGCTTCGAAGCGCGCGAAGGTGTGCTGGGCGAGCGCCGCCCCGGTTCCGGTGTCGCCGGCCAGCCCCAGCGCCAGCGCGTCCCGGACCCGGGCACGCATCGCGTTCCACTCCGCGGCGACGGCAGCGTCCACCGACGCGGCCCTCGTTCCGGTCGCGCCGTCCGACGACGCGTCCGCCGATGGCGAGGACGTCTCGGCCGTCGTCTCCGTCGGTTCGCCGGTTTCCGCGCCACCCGTCGTGTTACAGCCGGCGAGGCCGGTCGCCAGGGCCGCCGCGCCGGTCGCCAGGACGCCTCGTCTGCTGGAGTTCATCGATTTTTAGGCTGCCCTAAAGATCTATAAGTCCACCGATTTTTTGGCCGGCCTAAAAGAGTCTGCTGGCGTCGGACCCCACGGTTCGGGCGAGGGGCACTGTCGGTCGGCACTCCCGGTCGGCTCGATACGTGTAGGTTTTGGGCTTCGAAACCCGTGCCACGGCGGCTGCTTCGAGACCGTGCAGCGACGTGACGGTCGAAATCGGTGGTAGCCGTCCGGGCTGTGGCATCGCGCCGATGACGATGCGAGCGTTCGGGCACTGTCCCCTCGACGAGGCCGACGAGATCTCTCACTCCCACGGCAACGCTTTTGTTCGATCGGCCCTACCGGTCGGTCTTCGCATGCCCGCCGACTCGCTCGAAGTCGACCTCGATCGGATCCTGCGACGCCTGGACGATCTCTGGGCGATCGGCAGCACCGACCGGGGGGGCGTGACCCGCCTGGCCTACTCCGAGGCCGAGAACGAGGCGTTCGAGTATCTCAGGTCCGAGCTCTCCGACGCGTACTCGGTCCGGGAGGACGCGATCGGGAACCTCTTCGCGAGCAGACGACCCGACGCCGACCGGTCGGTCCACCTCGGGAGCCACCTCGACTCGGTGTACAACGGCGGGCGGCTCGACGGGACGCTCGGCGTCGTCGCGGCGCTGGAGGCGATCGAGGCCGTCAACGCGAGCGACCGGTCGCCGGCGTACCCGCCGACCCTGGCGGTGTTCCGCGGCGAGGAGTCCGCCCGCTTCGGGCAGCACACGATCGGGAGCCGCGGCGCCCTCGGCATGCTGACCGTCGAGGCCTTCTCGGCCACCGACGAGAACGACGTGCCGCTGTGGCTGGCGATGCAACGGGCTGGCTTTCGCCCGAGGAACCTCTCCGAGCCGACGATCGATCTCGACCGCGTGACCGCGTTCCTCGAGCTCCACATCGAACAGGGCCGAGTGCTCGACGAGGCGAGCGACCGGGTGGGCGTCGTCACGAGCATCCGTGCCCCCGTTCGGTACCGGGCGACGGTCCGGGGGGCGGACGACCACTCGGGGGCGACGCCGATGGCCCTCCGGCAGGACGCGCTGGCCGCCGCCGGGGAGATGATCGCCCGGATCGAGACGATCGCCACGGAGGCCGCCGCCGACGGCGACCTCGTCGCGACGGTCGGCGACGTCACCGCCGTCGAGGGGGCGATCAACAAGGTCTGTGGCGAGGTGACGTTCCCGATCGACGTCCGGAGCAACGAGCTGGCGTACCGGGAGCGGATCGAGGACGAGATCGTGTCGGCCCTCGAATCGATCGCGGCGCGCCGGGGACTCGATCTCGACCTGGAGCGGATCGACCGGTCCGAGCCGGTCGACCTCGACGAGACGGTGATCGAGACGCTCGACGCTGCCGCCGGTTCGGTCGGGACGGCGTCCCGACGGCTCCCCAGCGGCGGCGGTCACGACGCGATGAACTTCCGCCTGGCCGGCGTTCCGACCGGGATGCTCTTCGTGCCGAGCGTCGACGGGATCAGCCACAACCCGCGGGAGGAGACCCCCGAGACGGCGATCCGTGACGCGACGGCGACGCTCGCCGAGGCGCTGACGGCGATCGACTAGGGTCGGATCGCACCGCGTTCACGGTCGCCTCGTTCGACGAGATCACTCCCCGGCCACTGGTCGGTCGGAACTCCGGACCGGGTCGGGGAGCGTCGACTCCCCGGCCCGCTCACCCCCCTGATCGGTGAACCGGGCCCAGAGCACCAGTACCGACGGGAGGACG
>Ga0207797_1003672_pt1 | contig 10079 bp, 8 predicted proteins | sample PRCRCaboRojoPR_6_FD_187275 | JGI IMG/M metagenome (GOLD analysis project Ga0207797, IMG submission 187275) | Marine sediment microbial community from Cabo Rojo, Puerto Rico - PR CR 10% Liquid 1 (SPAdes) | ecosystem: Environmental > Aquatic > Marine > Coastal > Sediment | place: Cabo Rojo, Puerto... | reverse complement strand
CCCAGCCGTATCCGCCCACCACAAAGGTTTTCCCTGCGATCAGCACATTGGTGGCCCGGATAATGCCGTCCATCGTGGACTGCCCGGTGCCGTACCGGTTATCGAAAAAGTGTTTCGTCATGGCATCATTGACCGCGATGACCGGAAAACGCAGCGCGCCGTCAGCCGCCATCGCCCGCATGCGGATCACACCCGTGGTGGTCTCTTCCATCCCGCCAATGACGTGATCCAGCATCTCCACCCGATCCTTATGAAGGGTGCTGACCAGATCTGCTCCATCGTCCATCGTGATGTGAGGCTGATGGTCTATCGCCGCGTTGATATGTTTGTAATAAGTGGCGTGATCCTCACCCTTGATAGCGTGCACGGGTATCTCATCATGCATGACCAGGGATGAAGCTACATCATCCTGGGTGGAAAGCGGATTGGAGGCAACCAGGACCACGTCTGCCCCTCCGGCCTGGAGAGTTTTCATCAAGTTAGCGGTCTCGGTGGTCACGTGCAGGCAGGCGGACATTCTGATGCCCTCCAGGGGGCGCTCCTTTTGAAAGCGTTCCCTGATTGTCCGCAGCACGGGCATTTCTCGTTCCGCCCATTGGATCCGCCTCCGACCGCCTTCCGCCATATTCTTGTCTTTGATGTCGTAATTCTGCATTAAACTCTCCTCCTGGGTTGTTCATTGGTTGGGTTGATGCTTTCCAGCTGATCAAGCACAGCGGAATCAGGAAAGTGGGCCTCAAACCTTTCCCGAAATTCTGCCAGGGTAAAGTGATGTCCCTGGGGCCCGTCCTCCTCAAGACAATAAGTAGCAGCCAGTGAGCCGATCATCCCAGCATGTTTGGGATCTATGCCGTGGCTCAAGCCGATCAGGAAACCACCCCGGAAGGCATCGCCCACACCAGTCGGATCCAGAATTCTGTCTGGTTTGACCGAGGACACCTGAAAGGTCTCTCCCCCGCTGGAAATTTCCGCACCCTGCTCTCCCAGGGTGACCACCATCAGATCCACAAAGTCACGGATCTCGTCCGGTGAGAAGCCGGTCTGCTTTTGAATTAAACCAAACTCGTACTCATTGACAAACAAAGCCTGGGCGCCCTGGACACCCTCCCGCAGATCCTCTGCATCCAACCGGACGATTTGCTGACTGGGATCATAAAGATAGGGAATACCCAGCTTCTGAGCCTCCTGGACGTAACCTGACATGGCGGTAGGTTCATTGGGAGAGATCACCACCAGATCATAAGGCTGGTCCATGAGCTCTGCCAGGCTCACCTCTCCGGCGTATGCCATCGCCCCGGGGTAAAAACTGGCGATTTGGGCGTTTTTTCGATCCGTGGTAGCAAAAAAAGATGCCGTGAACTCCCCCTTGATAACCCTGATCCCCCGGGTGTCAATCCCCTGTTCCTGCAGCCAGGCCCGGTATCCGGCAAAATCCTCCCCCACAGTGCCCAGAATTGAGGGAGAACCGCCCAGCAGGGCCATGGTATATCCGATATTGGGCGCTACCCCTCCGCGCCGCTTGATCATCCCATCCACCAGGAAGGATAGGCTGATCGAGTCCAATTTATCCGGGAGAATGTGATCTTGAAAATGCCCCGGAAAAGTCATCAGATAATCATAGGCGATCGAACCAGTTAAAGCGATATGCATGGCTCTCCTTCTGCGGTTCAAGCCTAATCTTCTGGAACTACTGGCGGCAGATTGACATCAAAAGGCGGATAAACCACCCCATTCTCCGTCACAATACCAGAAATCAAGCGGTTGGGTGTGATATCAAAAGCGATATTGCGGGCCGAGGCCTGTTCCGGAGCCACCTTTTGTCCCATCAGGGTCAATCCGAGCACTTCATCCACCGCTCGTTCTTCGATGGGGATTTGATCGCCGGAAGCCAGGGAAAGGTCAATGGTCGACGTGGGCACGACTGAATAAGCGGGCACATCGTTATCTTTGGCCGCCAGGGCAAGCATGTAGGTTCCAATTTTATTGGCCACATCTCCATTGGCTGCCACCCGATCGGCGCCGAAAACCACCTTCTGCACCTGACCGGTGGATAAAAAGTGTCCGGCCATGTTATCGCTGATAATGTCATAGGAGATATTGTAGCGGTCCAGCTCCCAGGCGGTCAGCCTGGCTCCCTGGAGCCTGGGACGGGTCTCATCGACCAGCACATGGATGTCCTTCCCTTGTTCATGGGCGGTCCTGATCACACCCAGGGCCGTTCCCCAGTCCACTGTTGCCAGGGCACCTGTGTTGCAGTGGTGGATAATCGTATCCCCATCATCAATCAATTCTGCGCCGTGGCGGGCCATGTTTTTATTGATCTGCACATCCTCATCCGCGATCTTCTGGGCCTCTTCCAGAACAGCCTCCCGGAGGGCATCCGGGCTGTCAGCCACATCAGCGGTCCGGCGCATGATTCGTTTCAGAGCCCAAGAAAGATTGACCGCGGTCGGGCGGGCTTTTTCCAGCACCCGGACAGCCTGGTTGAGATCCTCCCGGAGCTCATCCACCGTTTGCGCGTCGGATTGATAAGCCGCCACCGCCAGCCCAAAAGCTGCCGCTCCGCCGATAGCCGGAGCACCCCGGACCACCATATCCGAAATCGCTTGAGCTACATCCCGGTAATCTGAATATTCGTTTACTTTAAATTCAACCGGCAGCAGCCGCTGGTCAATCATTTCCAGAGTGTAATTGTTCTGATTCCACTTAACTGTGCGCATACTTACCTCACTAAAAGTATTTTTCTCGGTTTGAATTCCAGGTATATCTTACCACTTCTACTGTCTTTTCGCAGAGACCAGAATGAATCTTTCCGGCCTACCCGGCAGCTGAAAGCTTGTTCTCATTGAAAGGAGACCAAACCTGGCCTGTCCCGGGTTCAGAGCGTGTTATACTCCCCACATGAAACACATCGCCCGCTCCACTCTGATCATCGCGGTCTTTTTCGGCCTCGAAAAAATCCTGGGCTTTGTCCGGCAAATCTTGATCGCCCGCACCTTCCAGCTTTCCCCTGAACTGGACGCTTTTAACGCGGCAAACAACATCCCGGACCTGCTGTTTGCCCTCATATCAGGCGGAGCGCTGGCTATGGCCTTTATTCCAGTGCTCACAGAATACCGGGAGGATCAGGGAGAAGAGGAAACCTGGAATCTGTTTTCCCAGGTAACCAACCTGGTTTTTCTGATCACCGCTGGTCTCTCTATCCTGGTAGCTCTGGCAGCCAAACCGCTGGTTTCGCTGGGTGTTGGGATTGCCCCGGGCTTCAACCCGGAAATGCAAGCGCTGGTAACCGTCTTAATGCGGTGGAACTTGATCGCCACCCTGCTGTTTTCCCTGGGGGGTTTGGCAATCGCCGGACTGCAGTCTCACCAGCACTTCCTGGTTCCAGCCCTGGCGCCCAGCCTGTACGATGTAGGGGCGATGATCGGAATCCTGATCCTGGCGCCCTCAGAGCCTTACACGTTCGGACCGATCACCCTCCCTGCTTTAGGCCTGGGCATTTACGGCCTGGTGTACGGTGTGATCTTGGGCTCAGCCCTGTTCTTGCTTATTCAGCTGCCAGCCCTGAGGCATTTCAAATTCCGCTGGAGACCCCGCCTGAATCTGCAGCATCAGGGGGTCAGCAGGGTGATTCGGTTGATGCTGCCCCGGGTCCTGACAGTATTTTTCATTCAGCTGGTTTTCATCACCCAGGACAACCTGGCATCCAGGCTGGCCACTGGTTCTGTGACCGCCCTGGTGTACGGCTGGCTGTTTATGCAGGTTCCGGAATCCTTGATCGGCACGTCCTTGGGAACGGCGCTGCTTCCCACCCTCTCCGAACAAATTTCCCGGGGCGAAAGCGAGAAATTTGAACTCACCCTTGGGAAAACTATCCGGGTGATCCTCAGCCTGACCATCCCTGCCGCGGTGATTCTGGCAGTAAACATTAACCCAGTGCTGTCTGTCCTCAATTTTGACCAGGCCGGGCAAGAGCTGGTCTTATGGACCGTGCGCGCTTATCTGATCGGCCTGGTCGGACACTCACTTCTGGAAGTGGCCGCCCGCACGTTTTACGCGCAAAAGGATGCCCGGACTCCGTTGATCACAGCCGGCTTGACTTTTGGGCTCTTCCTGATCCTGGGGCTCTTTTTAGCCCCCTGGCTGGGTGCTCCCGGGATCGGCCTGGCCAATTCCCTCGCCTTTACAGCGGAGGCCGGGCTGCTTTTTGCCCTTTATTACCGTAAATTCCCCCGCATTCCGCGCTTAGGATCCACCACCTTGAGGGTGTGCGCCGGGACCGGCCTGGCCTTGTTGACCAGCCTGCTCTCCCAGCGCTGGTTTCCACCTGCCCAGGTTGGCGGTCTCCAGGGGATCATGATCTCGTTCCTCACCATGGCCGCTGCGGCCGGTACGGTCCTTCCCTTGATCCTCCCGGAAATCCGGACTTTACTGCAGCTGGAACGGTAATCTCACCACCCCAAAAAGGAACAACTATGGATCACGAGCTGATCCGCCAATACATCAAAGAATATACAATAGAAGCCCTGGACGCCTCGAACCGCCAAGTAGGCCAGGCAGCGGATTACCTGCTGACCAAGAAGAAACCCGGGCTGTTTACCGCCCACCGGAAGGAAAAAAGGGCAGCCCTGAGCCGGGTCAGAAAGGTATTTGACGCTTCCCGCAGTAGGTCCGTCTGGATCGTTCTGAAAAGCTTGGGCCTGGATGAACTGGCCAAAGACGAACTTTAATTTGATTCCCGTCCCGGACAGATTAACACAAAAAACAGGCAGCTTTGAAAGTCAAGCTGCCTGTTCTGGCTGTTCCTGGGGGACCGGGCGTTATGTTTTCTGGAGAGACGATCCAGCCATCAATAGACCTAGTTCTGATTTATTGACCTCTCCTGCCTGGTGGATGGAAACGATTTTACCTTGATACATCACGGCAATGCGATCTGCCAGAGAGAGAATCTCATCCAGTTCTGCGGAGATCAAGAGCACCCCCGCCCCCTGGTCACGCTCCGCGATGATCCGGGAATGGATATATTCAATCGATCCGACGTCCAAACCGCGGGTGGGTTGATTGGCAAGCAGCAGCTTGACCGGGCGGCTCAATTCTCTGGCGACGATGACCTTTTGCTGGTTGCCTCCGGAAAGCTTGCCGGCATTGACCAGCGGACCGGGGGTTCTGACATCAAAATCCTCAATCAGCTGTTCGGCATTTTCAAGTACGGCCCGTTTATTCCGCTGCAGCCCCCTGGCGAAGGGCCTTTTATAATAGGTACACAGCACCAGATTATCGGCCACGGGATAAGTCATCACCAGTCCGTGCCGCTGGCGGTCTTCTGGAATATGGGAAAGGCCGGATTCTATCAATCGGCGCGGTTTCCCGAAGGGCATCTCCCGCCCCCCCAATTTGAACACGCCGGAGGACGCCCGGCTTAGGCCGGTCAGCGCTTCAGCAAGTTCCGTTTGACCGTTCCCCTGCACCCCGGCAACCCCCAGGATCTCGCCGGCCCGGACTTCAAACGAAACATCATGAACGACTTCGATCCCCCGTTCATCGCTGACAGCCAGATTCTGGACTTCCAGGACCGGCTCTTCTGGTGAGGGGGGTTCTTTTTCCACCTCAAGGATAACTTCCCTTCCGACCATCATTTCTGCCAGACCCTGCTTATCCGTTTCCTCCGGAGTGGTGGTCCCGACCACCTCACCTCGTCTCATCACGGTGATCCGATCCGCAATATCCATAACTTCCCGGAGCTTATGGGTGATAAACACGATCGAGACCCCCTGCTCTGTCAGCTGGTGCATGATCCGGAAGAGATCGTCCGCTTCCTGCGGCGTCAGCACGGCGGTTGGTTCATCGAGGACCAGGATCCTGGCATCCCGATAGAGGGCCTTGAGAATTTCCACCCGCTGCTGCACACCGACCGCGATATCCTCGACGATCGACCGCGGATCAACCTGCAGGCCGTAACTTTCGGATAGTTCTTGAATTTCCTGCCGGGCCTGCCCTAAATCCAGGGAAGGTCCTTGGGTAACTTCCGATCCCAAGACAATGTTCTCAGCCACAGAAAAGACGGGCACGAGCATGAAGTGCTGATGGACCATCCCGATGCCGTGGTCGATCGCATCATGGGGGTTATTAATCTCAACCTGTTCACCTTCAATGAAAATTTCCCCTTCATCCGGGGTGTACAACCCATAGATCACGTTCATCAAGGTTGACTTACCGGCCCCATTTTCTCCCAGCAGGCCGTGAATTTCACCTTTCCGGAGCGTAAAATCAACCTGGTCATTCGCGACCACCCCGGGGAAGGTTTTGGTAATCGACCGAGCTTCTAAAGCCAACATTTGATTTTCATTCATGGTCAGATTCTCTCTCTCAGCAGGTTTATTCTTTTTCATACGGCACGCCCACAGCAGCAGGGGGTCTTGACCGGCCAACCACACCGGCGAGAACAATGATGGTCAGCAAATACGGAAGCATCCCGATAAATTGATGGGGTATATCCACCACACCTGCAAACTGGATCTGAGTCTGGATAGCCGAAGTCATCCCGAACAACAAAGCCGCCCCCCAGGAACCGAGCGGAGTCCATTTCCCAAAGATCATCACTGCCAGGGCGACGAAACCTCGTCCGTTGGTCATCAAGCGCTCGAAGGAACCGACCGCTTCCAGGGTGAGGAATACCCCTCCCAAACCGGCAATACCTCCGCCGATAATGACATTGACATACCGCATCAAATACACGTTCACCCCGACGGTATCAGCAGCCCGAGGATGTTCACCAACTGCCCGGGTCCGCAGGCCCCACCGGGTGTAAAACAGCACATAATGAACCACCAGCACCAGGATAATCGCTGCATAAGTTATCGGGGGGTTATTAAACAGCGCCCTTCCCACAATGGGTAAATCCGCCAGGCCGCCGAGCGCGATGGGGGCAAGCTTCCCTTCAGTGGTCAGGCCGACCTGGTAAAAGTAACCCGTGATCCCTACCGCTACAATATTGATTACCGTACCCCCGATAATTTGGTCTACTTTCAAAGTGACTGACATAAAAGCCAGCAGCAATCCCAACAAAGCGCCTGTCGCCACTCCCACAGCTACCGCCAGGAACAAGTTCCCGGTGTACACATTGACCAAATACCCGGTAAACGCGGACATCAGCATCTGTCCTTCAATGCCGATATTAATGATCCCCGAACGCTCACCGATCAAGCCGCACAGGGCGCCCAGGACCAGCGGGGTCGCCTGGCGGACAGCAGAAGCCAGGATTGCTTCGGTAATTTTTGGCTCTCTGAGGTAATAATATCCCACCCCAATAATCACCAGGATGCCCAGGACAATCAGAGCGCCCCATTGTTTGAAAAATCGTTTCCAAGTCTTTGCTTTGTCCATAATTGCCTCGTTACTGTCCCCATCCAGTGGTCAGTTTCACACCGGCTTCTTCCTCGCGGATCCGCAGCAGCCACCGGATAATGACATCCGCGGCCACAAAAAACAAGATCAGGGCCTGAATCACATCCACAATTTCATTGGCCACATTGGCCGAGAACTGCATCTGGCTGGAACCTGCCTCCATCGCTCCCACCAGGATAGCCGCCGGAATCACCCCAAAGGGATGCGTCTTTCCCAGCAGGGCGATGGTAATCCCATCAAAACCCAGGCCGACATTGAAACCCGGCTGGTAGCGTCCTACTACACCCTGGGTTTCTACCGCTCCGCCCAATCCAGCGATAAAGCCGCTGATCACCATGGCCAGGATCACGGTCAAGGCCACTTTGACACCGGAATATTCCGCTGCATCCGGATTCTGACCGACCGTCCGGATTTCAAATCCCACGGTAGTATGCTGGAGCAGCCACCAGATTATGGCGGCGAACAACACAGAAATCAAAAAACCCACGGGAAATCCGGCCAGATCAGGGATCACAGCGGAATCCAGTATTTTAGGCGTTCGGGCCACAATATTGGTGGGGCTGGGGTCTTTCCAGGGACCGTCCGCCAGGTAATCCGTGATATTGATCGCGATGTAATTCAGCATGATGGTCGTGATCACCTCATGGGCTCCCGTATAGGTTTTCAGGGCTCCCGGAATAGCGGCAAAGAGTGCCCCGGCGACTGCTCCACCAAGCAGGGCCAGCGGGGCATGGATGTAGGCCGGAAGTCCCTCAATGGCAAACCCCAGATAAGCCGAAATGATCGCTCCAAACAAAAGCTGTCCTTGAGCACCGATGTTGAACAACCCGCCCTTAAAAGCAAAGGCCACAGCCAGACCGCTGAATACCAGCGGGGTCGCCTTTTCCAGCGTACGGGTAAAGGCGTCCATATTTCCGAACGCTCCCTTCAGCAGGGCCGAATAGGCTGCCAAAGGAGAAGCCCCTGAGATGGACAAAATGAATGCGCCGATCAGGGCTGCCAGCAGTACTGCGATCACGGGTACGCTGACCGTTCGCAGTACGGCTATTAATCCAGATACAATGTTCGATTGAGTTGAGGATTGGGTTTGTTCATCACTCATGAAATTATTCCTTCCATAACTTAGGTCAACCCCTGCCGCCTCCTTCCCCAATTCCGCTTCTGAAATGAATTGGTTCCCATCCGGACAGGCAGCCTTTCAAACAGCAAGAAAAAATGACACGCCCTTCATTTTACCAGATCAAACAGCACCCGGAGGCCGGTGCAACACCTGCTTTTATTCCTGATTTCCTGCTGGTTCTGGTCCGAAGTTTACTCCTGTGAGGTGCTGATCCAGCCTGCGCTGACCTGCTCAAGAATCTGTTCCGCAGCCCGCAGTTTACCCGGGCTGAGCAGTTCCGGGTTGACATCGGTGATCATCAGAGGAACTTGAACTTCTGTGCCGGTATCTCCTTCCAGGAACTGCGGGAGATACTCCTGGAGAGCGCCGTTGAAATCAAAGGACAAGGAGGCCGCCCACTGACCGCTGTATTCAGCCTGGAAATCACTCCCATCGCCAATCAAAACCGCCCCGGAAGAAAGCAAATAATCAAGCAGGGGAGGATCAGCCGCGCCGGGAATCACATAGAATGTTTCCACCGCTCGATTGACCAGCACCTCAACCGTCCCCTGCTTCTCCGCAGCACTTGCATCAGGAGCGAGTTCGACATACTTCGGATAAAGATAATTGGGGCCGGTCGGAGCATATTTCGGCAGGCAGAGTCCGCAAAGGAATTTTGCCCCGGCCACAAATCCCTGCCGGGCTGCTTCCGCTGCTGGATCTTCGCTCAAGCCCACGGCCGCTACCCGCCAATCGGGCGTGATCATGGCCGCGATGTACCCTGCTACAAACCCCTGTACGTCCAGCTTGTCCTCCCCGGACCGAATCACACTGAGGTTCTCGGCTGGTTCGAGCTCATCAAATCCAACCGCTAAAAAGCTGGTTTCCGGTTGAGAAGCTGCCAGCTCAGCAAACCCGGGATAGGGCGGAAGAACCACGACATACAGAATCTGATCCTGTTCAAAATCTGCCTGGGTGAGCGTTTCTCTGGTTTGATAACGAAGCCCTTCTCCCCGCAGCTGCTCTTTGATCAGAGACTCCCATCCCGATCCTAAAACCTGTGACACCCCGCCCGGTTTGAGCAAGATCCCTACCGGAATAGCGTCTGTGGGAGTAGGCTGAGGGGTAGGGCTGGGGGTAATCTGGACTGCCTCAGTCACTACCGGCGTGGTTGTCGGGGGTTGTTCTGCCCTCCCGCAGGAAGACAGCCCAACGACTAACAGCGTGATCACCACCAACCAAGTTTGAAGCCGCCGCACAAGCACCTCCTGAGACCAACAAATTTACCTAATTGTACTATCTTTTTTGGCCCTGTTTGAGATAGAGTATAATAAGCACGGATATGATCAGAATTGACTTTCCCGGAACTGAAGCTCTTGACCTCGAACATCTGGTCTTTGATGTCAATGGAACCCTGGCCGTGGATGGGAAATTGATTGACGGGGTTGCGGATCGCCTGGAGCGGTTAAAACCTCTCTTATCTCTGCATTTGCTGACTGCGGACACGCATGGAAAACAAACCGAAATCGATCGGGCTCTAGGACTGACCGCCATCCGGGTTACCTCCGGCCGGGAA
>Ga0207797_1003671_pt1 | contig 10080 bp, 5 predicted proteins | sample PRCRCaboRojoPR_6_FD_187275 | JGI IMG/M metagenome (GOLD analysis project Ga0207797, IMG submission 187275) | Marine sediment microbial community from Cabo Rojo, Puerto Rico - PR CR 10% Liquid 1 (SPAdes) | ecosystem: Environmental > Aquatic > Marine > Coastal > Sediment | place: Cabo Rojo, Puerto... | reverse complement strand
GCCCAGGCCTCGGCGACGAACTGCCGGAAGTCGGCCGGGTCCATGTCGCGAAGGTCCGCCAGTAGCGCCTCGGGGTCCCCACTCGCAAATGCGCCCCGGGCCTCGCCGACCCCGGCCGGCGGGGCCTCGGCCTCGGCAGGTCCGGGGTCCTCGGCCGCCCCCTCGACGCCGGCCGACTCGGCTGCGGCCGCCGCCCCGCTGGCGCTCTCGGTGTCCGTCCCGACGACGGGAGCCGCCGAGGCGACGGTCTGAACGGCGTTCCTGCCGGCCGGCGGGAGGTCGACGTCGCCCTCGAGGACGTCCAGGGCCTCGCCGACGGAGTCGACGGGGAGGGGCGCGTCCGGGGGCGTCGACCCGGGATCGATCTCGCCCGCGCGCCGCCGGTCGACGTCGGTCAGGAACGCCTCGATCTCGTCCTCGCGCTCGGGGAAGACCGACCGCGCCAGCGCCAGGGCGTCCTGGCCGTGTGCTTCGGCGCGGTCGTAGACGGGCGCCGCGGCGTCCAGGTCCCGGGTGGCGGCGAGTTTGTCGCCGGCGGCGAGCCACTGCCGGGCCGCCTCGCGACGCGCCTCGATGGCCGCGTCCGCGGCGTCGGCGGCGGCCTCGCGGGCCGTCCCGCGGTCGACGCGGAACGTGCCCTCGCCCGCCCACTCCAGGCCCAGGGCGCCCCGGTAGCGCTCGAGGGCCGACTCCCAGGCTGCCGCCCGCACGTCGGGGTCCGCGGTGCCCTCGGCCAGGTGTCTGGCCTCGTCGGCGTCGGCGAGTGGCGCCGTCGCCAGGACCGCCCGCTCGCCGGCGGCGCCCCCGAGCCGCGCCGTGAGCTGCCGATCGGTGGGTTCGTCGCCCGACAGGTCGCGACTCTCGCGGTAGGCGGCGACCGCTCGATCGTAGGCCTCGGCCGCCCGCTCGTACGCGCCGTCGTCCCAGGCGGCCTGGGCGGCGGCGTGGGCGCTGGCCCCGGCTTCCGCCCGGATCCGACGCCGGACGGCGGCCGCCATCTCCCGCCGGACGTCGACCCGCTCGGCCAGGCCGGCGACGGCCGCCTCGTGGACCGACTCAAGGGACTCGAGTGCCTCCTGCCAGCGCGTCTCGGCGGCGTCGAGCGCCTCGATCGCCACGTCGTACTCCCCCATGCCGAGCCGCTCGCGGGCGCGGCCGACGTCGTGATCCGCGTCCTCGAGGAGCCGCTCGGCGTGGGACCACGCGGCGGCGTCGTCGCGGACGGTCCCGGCGAGGGCCTCGAGATCGCCCCGGCAGGGAAAGCGGTACGTCCGCTCGTCGGCCCCCTCGATCACGAGTTGCTCGGCCAGCATCCCCGCGCTCCCGACCTCGACGTCGATGACGTCCGCCAGGGGGAGCGCGACCGTCTCGTCGCCCTCGTCCCCGCCGGCGACGAACAGCAGCCGGCGGTCGGTGAGCAGCGCGACGGTCCGGTAGTTGCCGGCCGGCTCGACCGTCCGATCGCCCTCCTGTCCGGCGATCTCCAGCCCGGCGGATTTGTTCACCGCGAGGTACCGCCCGACCTCGCCCTCCGCCAGGTAGGCCGACAGCGGCTCCGCGGTCCGGCGGCCGCCACGCAGGAGCCCCTGGGCGTCGGTCCGCTCCAAGATCGCGTCCCGATCATCGGCCGCCGTGAGGTCGACTACCCTGGCCATGAGCCTCTGAATACCACACGCGTTGGGTCCCGCGGCTCGTAAAGATACCGACGATCGAGGGACGCCGCGGGTGTCGGCCGCCTCGCGAGCGTCGGGGCGCGAGCGGGACCGAGTTGGCGAGCCGACGCGCCGCTGTGGCTCGCGGCTGCGACGGCTGTGCCGACCGACCAGCTCAGGTTTCGCAGGCGACGAGCGTGTCGGACTGTACCCAGGCCTCGGGTGCCTCCCGATCGTAGACGATCGTCTCCCCGTCGGCGGTCTCGATCGTCCCGTAGCGCTCGTCCTCGGCCGTCTCCATCTCGGGTGCGTCGGTCGGTGCCGTCATGGTATGTGTGTGCGGGTCACACGGACCCGTTACCGGAGGGAGGCGCCGGCGGTGGCATAAGCCTTCCGGCGATCCGGGCCCCGTCATCACACCTTTGTACTGTCCGCTGGAACCCGCGCCCATGACCCGCACTCCGGCGCCGGTGACGCCGCCGGTCGTCTGCACGATCGCCGGCAGCGACTCGGGTGGCGGGGCCGGCATCCAGGCGGACCTGAAGACGATCGAGGCCGGCGGCGCCTTCGGCACGAGCGCGATCACGAGCGTGACCGCCCAGAACACGACGGGCGTCGAGAGCACACACCTGCTTCCGACCGAGGAGATCGCGGCCCAGCTCGAGGCGGTCTTCGGGGACTTCGACGTCGCGGCCGCCAAGACCGGCATGCTCGGAACCACCGCGGTCGTGGAGCTGGTGACCGACCACGTCGCCGGGGCCGACGTGCCGGTCGTCGTCGACCCGGTGATGGTGGCCGCGTCCGGCGACCGCCTGCTCGAAACCGCGGCCGAGAGCGCCTACGAGGCCCTGTGTGCCGAGGCGGCGCTCGTCACGCCGAACGCCGACGAGGCCGAGGTCCTGACGGGGGTCGAGGTGACCGACACGGCCAGCGCCCAGACGGCCGCCGACGCGCTGCTCGACCTGGGTGCCGAGGCCGCCCTCGTCAAGGGTGGCCACGTCCCCGGCGACGAGGTCGTCGACGTCCTGGCGACCCCGGAGACGATCGAGACGCTCACGCACCCGCGGGTCGAGACCGACGCGACCCACGGCTCGGGGTGCATGCTCTCGGCGGCGATCGCCACCCGCCTGGCTTACGGCGACGACCTGCCGGCGGCCGTCCGGACGGGCGTCGACCTGCTGGCGCGGGCCGTCCGCTACAACGTCGACGTCGGCGAGGGGCCCGGCGCGGTCCACCACCTGGTCGCCACCCGGGACCGCGCCGAGCGCGGGCCCACGGCCGAAGCCGTGGCGGACCTGGTCGCCCGCTTCGAGCGCCGGGACGTCTCGCCGCTCGTTCCCGAGGTCGGCATGAACGTCGTCGGCGCGACGCCCTACGCCGAAGTGCCGGGGGAGTGTGTGGCCGTCGACGGCCGGATCACGCGGACGCTCGACGGGGCCCGCGCCAACCGGGGAGTCCGCGTCGGCGCCTCCAGCCACGTCGCCCGCTTCCTCCTCGAGATCCGCGAGTTCGACCCGAACTGCCGCTTCGCCGTGGACTGCCGGTTCGACGACGCGGTCGAGGCCGCCCTGCCCGCGCTCGATGGCCCGGTCGTCGAGTACGACCGCGACGCCGAGCCGGAGGCGGTCAAGGCGGCCGAGGGCTCCACGATGGGCTGGGGGGCCCGGCAGGCCTGGCAGGCTGCCGAGGGGTCGCCGGTGGCGGTGATCGACCGCGGCGACGTCGGCAAGGAGGCGATCGTGAAGCTCCTCGCTCCCGACGCCGAGACGCTGGCCGCGCGGGTGTTCGCGCTGCTCGAGGCCCTGCCGGACGAGGATCACCCGCCCTCGTAGACGCCGGTCTCCGGGTGGAAGTCACGCCAGCCCTTCCAGAACATGGCCGGCACGTCGGTCGCCGGGGCCAGTTGCGTGCCGGCGTGTGGCCCGTCGACCGCCCGGCCCGTCGCCCGCTCCCACCGCGAGCCGCCCGCGCGGAGGTGGGCGTCGCCGGCCGGCTCGAAGGCGAGTGCCGTCCCGTCGACCTGCCGCTCGTAGGCCACCAGCGCGTCCCCGGGCGTGACCGTCACGACGACGGGGAGGCCGCCCACGGCGTCGTTCACGACGCCGGCCTCGACGACCACGTCGAAGGGGTAGGCGCGGGCATCCCCGCCGGCGGTCACGCCGACGACCAGTCGGCGCGGCGCCGGCCGGTCGCCGCCGTCCCCCGCGTAGCCGATGAGCTGATCGTCGTCGTAGCCGTACTTCGAGGCGAAGTAGTCGAAGGTGGCGTCCCGGCCCCGGAGCGTGTCCGAGTGGGGTGGCGGGAGCAGGACGCGCGTCGCCGGGTGGGTCGCCCGCCACTCGCCCCAGCTCGTCAGCGACGACGGCAGCAGTGACAGTTCCTCGCCCGTCAGCGGTCCGCGGATGGCGGTGGCGAGCAGCTGGCTCCACCAGCTCTCGGTGGCACGGTCGTACAGCACCAGGTCGTCCCGCCAGAGGCGACCGGAGACGCCGAAGACGGTCTCTCGCCCGGCGGCCCGGCGCTCGGCCGTCACGCTGCTTCCACAGAGCGGACAGTAGGTCACCAGGAGGGGGCCGCCGAGCGCGTCGTTGACGACCTCGTGCCAGTCGAGGATGCGGAGCGGGTAGGCCCGGGCCTCACCGGCGCGGTCGACGCCGACAACCGGCGACTCGTCGGGGAGGAGCGGCCCGCCGTCGTAGGTCGAGTCCGAGGGCACCTCGAGGTCGCGCCAGTCCTCGCCGAAGGCGGGGTCGACGATGGCCGGAATGTGGTCGGCCGGGAGCCGGTGTTCGATCTCCCCGCGGGGCACGGGCAGCGCCACCGAGCCGCCGTCGGCGGCCGGATCGGCCCCGCCCCCAGTCGCCCCCGGATCGACCGACTGACCCGACGCCCGCGGGGCAGCGCCGGAGCAGCCAGCGAGCCCACCGAGGATGCCGCCGGCCAGGCCACCGAGGAGCCGTCGTCGCTCCATGCGATCGACAGGACCCGTCGGCTGAAAAGACTGCTCGGCGCTGGTGGCGGGCACGCACAGCCGACCGCGGACCCGTCAGCCCTGCCGGCGTGCCAGCAGGCCGGCGAGCACCAGGGCCAGGACCGCGCCGACCGGGCCGACCCCCGGCCCGGCGACGCCGGCGGTCGGCGTGGCGACGGTGACCGTCGCCGACCGCTCACCGGCGGCGAGTTTGACCTCGCCGGCCGCGTCGAGCCTGACCGGGACCGTCACCGTCTCGGTGGCGCGACCGGCGAGGCGGACCGTCCGGGTCGCGACCGTCTCGCCGTTCGCGGTGATCGAAAGCTCGCGTCTCGCCGGGATGGTCCGCGCGTTCTCCAGGTCCACGGTCACCGCGACGGCCTCGCCGGGCTGGAGCGTCGAGCGGTTCGTCCGCAGGTCGGTGACCTCGGGCGTGGCCGGTTCGACGACCGCGACGTCGAGGGCGTACCCGCCGACGCGGACGGTCGGCTCGCCCACGGCCTCGACGCCGACCCACACGGTCTCCCGCACCGTCTCGTTCACGCCGATGGGCCCACTCGCGTAGGCCAGCGGCTCGCCGTCGAGCCCGTAGCTGGCGTTGTAGACGCCGTCGGTGCCGCCGACGTTGGTCACCGTCAGGTCGACGCCGAGGCGCTCGCCGGGCACGAGGACGAACGGCGGCTCATCGAGCGTCTCGTTGCGATACGGCCCGGCGACCCGGTAGCTGGCTCCGGCGTGTCCGTCCGGTAGCTCGTACCGGATCCGGGGCGGGAGCTGGCCGAAGGCCGACAGGTGGGCCTCGAGGTCCCACGCCGCCGGCGTGGCCGACGTGGTGGTGAACCGCCGCGCGGCGTCGCCGGTCGCGGCCGAGCCCGCCCGCTCCACCAGCGCCACGAACCCGTCCGCGTCGAGCGCGCGGCGCCGCTCGTTGAGCCCCCTGACGACGGCCTGGAGGTCCACCTGGCTGTCGGTCGCCAGCCGGAGCCGTCTGTCGAGGTCGCCGGCGACGAGGGCGCCCTTCCGGTAGTTGGCGCCGGCCGCCCAGGTCGCCGGGTCGGCGAGGACGGCCGCGGCGACCCGCTCGGAGGTCCCGTCCTCGAGCGCGTTCCGGAACGCGGGGAACCCGATGCGCTCCTGCTCGAGGGTCAACAGGGCGGCGTAGTAGGTGGCGGTCCCCTCGGTCAGCCACGCCGTCCCCTCGCTCAGGTCGTAGTCCTGGCGCGTGTGGACGTACTCGTGGAGCCAGGTGTTCCCCGGCTCGTCCAGGGGCTCGTCGGCGACCACGTACAGGTCGCTCTCGCCGACCTCGAGGCCGCGGACGGCCCAGTCGACGCCGGTCGGCGCCGCCACCATCAGGACCCGCTCGTCACGGTCCCCGACGCGGAGGGCGTCCGAGGCCGCGGTGACCGAGGAGAGGATCGCGTCCGGTGACTCGACGGGGTCGGCCGCGGCCGGGACGACCAGCCGGAAGGCCTGGCCGTGGGCGGAGCGGCGGTGGATCTCCCGCTCGCCGAGGAACACGAGCCAGTCGCCCGCCGCGCCCGGCCCCTCGGTTTCCGTCCGGCGCGCGAAGTCGATGCCGGAGCCGATGTAGGTCACGTCGATCGGCGCGACTGGCCGCCGGAACAGGCTCCACTCGCCGACGTCGACGAACCGGTACCGGCCCGCGGTCCCCTCGGGGCCGGCCACGGACCCGGTCTCGTTGACCGGGAGGGTGTAGGTGACGCTCGGCGTCTGGGAGCCGCCGTCCCACTCGAACCGGCCCGCCCCGAGCGCGCTGAACCCGCCGGCCACGTCGGTCACGCTGGCGGCCTCGGGCACGCGCGTCTCCAGCGTCTCGACGGCGTCCGGAATCTCGAACCGGTGGGTGACGCTCACGACGCCCGGTCGCCGCGGGATGGCCCCGAAGGACTGCGTGAGGACGACCGTCGGGACGTCGGCCGTCCCCCGGGCCACGGTCGTCGGTCCGGCCTCGCTCGCCGCGGCACCGACGCCGCCGGTGGCCGGGCCGACGGCCGCGAGCAGGACGAGAAGGGCGACGAGTCGGCGGGCACGACGCATCAGCCCCGACGAGGGACCGGGCGGTGAAATACGTCCCGGCCGCTCACTTCCGCCCCGCATCCCCAGCGCTTTAGCCGGGGCCGCGCGTGCGGGTGGGTAATGACCGAGGCGGGCGGCATCGTCGGCGAGTTCCTCGACCTCAAGGCCGGGACCGAGGCCGACCTGCTGGCGATGCAGTGCGGGGACTTCTACGAGTTCTTCGCCGAGGACGCCGAGACCGTCGCCGCCGAACTCGACCTCAAGGTCTCCGAGAAGTCCTCCCACGGGTCGTCCTATCCGATGGCGGGCGTGCCCGTCGACGAGCTGACGCCCTACCTCGTCGCCCTGATCGAGCGGGGCTACCGCGTGGCCGTCGCCGACCAGTACGAGACCGACGGCGGCCACGCGCGGGCAATCGAGCGAGTCGTCACGCCGGGGACGCTGCTGGCCTCGGCCGACGCCGAGAGCCGCTACCTCGCGGCCGTCGTCGAGGCGGCCGACGGCTACGGGCTCGCGCTGGCGGACGTCACCTCCGGCCAGTTCCACGTCACGACGGTCACGGGCGAGGACGCCGACGCGGCCCTCCGCTCGGAGCTCTACCGCTTCGCCCCCGTCGAGATCCTCCCCGGCCCGGACCTCCGCACCGACGAGGCGACGGTCGAGCACCTCCGTGAGCGGACCGACGCACTCGTGACCACCCACGCGGCCGAGGCCTTCGCGCCCGGTCGGGCCCGCCACCGCGTCCGCGAGCAGTTCGGGGCCGAGACCGCCGAGAGCGTCGGCCTCGAGGCCGAGGCGGCCGTCCGCGCCGCCGGGGCCGTCCTTTCCTACGTCGCCGACTCCGGGGCGGGCGTGCTCGCGTCGATCACCCGCCTCCAGTCCCACGCGGCCGGCCGTCACGTCGAGCTCGACGCCACGACCCAGCGCAACCTCGAACTGACCGAGACCATGCAGGGCGACGCGGCGGGCTCGCTGTTCGACACGATCGACCACACGGCGACCGCGGCGGGCGCCCGGCTGCTGCGCGAGTGGCTCCAGCGGCCCCGCCGGGACCGGGGCGAACTCGAGCGACGCCAGGCGGCCCTCGCGGCGCTGGCCGAGGCGGCGATGGCCCGCGAGGAGCTGCGCGAGCGACTCGACGGCAGCACCGACCTCGCCCGACTTGCCGCACGGGCCGCTTCCGGCAGCGCGGACGCCCGGGCGCTCCGGGCCGGCGCCGACACGCTCGCGCGTCTGCCGGCCCTCCGCGAGCTCGTCGACGGGACCGACCGCCTGGCCGAGTCGCCCCTCGCGGCCGTCCTCGAGCGGCCGGACCTCGAGGCGGTGGCCGACCTGGCGGCCGACCTCGACGCCGCCCTCGTCGACGACCCGCCGGGGACGATCACGCAGGGCGGCATCATCGCCCGCGGCCACGACGAGGCACTGGACGACCTCGTCGGGCGCCACGAGGACGCCCTCGACTGGATCGACGGCCTGCCCGACCGGGAGTCCGGCCGCCACGGCATCACCCACCTCTCGGTGGACCGCAACACCACCGACGGCTACTACATCCAGGTGGGCAACAGCGAGACCGGCAAGGTCCCCGAGGAGTACGAGCAGATCAAGCAGCTGAAGAACTCCACCCGGTATTCGATCCCCGAACTCGACGAGCGCGAGCGGGAGATCCTCCGCCTGGAGGAGCGCCGCCACGACCTCGAGCGGGAGCTCTTCGAGGGGCTCCGGGATCGGGTCGCCGCCCGCGCCGAACTCCTCCAGGACGCGGGACGCGCCCTGGCCGAACTCGACGTCCTCGCCAGCCTGGCCCGCCACGCCGTCCGCAACGACTGGACCCGGCCGGCGCTGCACGACGGCCGCGACCTCGCCATCGAGGCGGGCCGCCACCCCGTCGTCGAGCAGACGACCGACTTCGTTCCCAACGACCTCCACACGGACGAGGATCGCCAGTTCCTGATCGTCACGGGGCCGAACATGAGCGGGAAGTCGACCTACATGCGCCAGGCGGCGCTGATCGTCCTGCTGGCCCAGGTCGGCAGCTTCGTCCCCGCCGCCGACGCCCGGGTCGGCCTCGTCGACGGCATCTACACCCGCGTCGGCGCCCTCGACGAGCTCGCCCAGGGCCGCTCGACGTTCATGGTCGAGATGCAGGAGCTCTCGAACATCCTCCACTCCGCGACCGCGGACTCGCTGGTCATCCTCGACGAGGTGGGCCGTGGCACCGCCACCTACGACGGCATCTCGATCGCCTGGGCCGCCACCGAGTACCTCCACAACCGGATCCGCGCGACGACCCTCTTTGCCACCCACTACCACGAGCTCACCTCCCTGGGCGACCACCTCGAGCGCGTCGCCAACGTCCACGTCGCCGTCGACGGCGAGCCACGCTCGCGGGATGGACCGTCGTCCCGCCCCGCCGACGGAACCGAGGACGACGTCACCTTCCTCCGGACGGTCCGCGAGGGCCCGACGGACCGGTCCTACGGGGTCCACGTGGCCGACCTCGCGGGCGTGCCCGACCCGGTCGTCGACCGCTCCCGCGAGGTGCTGGACCGCCTGCGCGAGGAGCAGGCCATCGAGGCCCGGGGCGCCGGCGGCGAGCCGGTCCAGGCCGTCTTCGACGTCGACAGCGGCGAGTTCCGCGGCCACGCCACCGCCGACGGCGGCGCGACGAACGCGGCGGACGCGGCGGACGCCGCCGACCCGCTCCGCGAGGAGTTCGGCGAGCGCGCCGACGAGGTCCTCGACCGGATCGCCGACCTGGACCTGGCCGAGACGCCGCCGGTCGAGGTCGTCTCGGAGCTCCAGCGCCTCCAGGACGCCCTGGAGGACGACGCGTGAGCCCGACGCGGCTGACCGCCCTCGAGACGGTCCGGGAGGCCGGCTCCTGGCTGTTCGCCGCCGTCGGTCCCCGGGGCGATCCCGTGGAGGTGACCCTCCTGCCCTGCGAGGACGGCGTTCGCGCCTGGGTCAACACCTGCACCCACGAGGCCCAGCGCCTCGACCGCGGCGGCGACGTGGGGGCGATCTTCCGGGACGGGCAGCTCGTCTGCCCGAAGCACGGCTCGACCTTCGGCGTCTGCGACGGCGGCTGTGACAACGGCCCGGCGGCGGGCAGCGCGCTCGTCGGCGTCGACGTCGCCGTCAATCGCGGCGAGGTCTACCTGACTGACGAGGCCTACGAGTTCGCACACGCGGGCGGCCTCGAGGACGGGGACGACCTGCCCGACTCGACCTCCCACCTGCGATTTTGAACGTTTCGTTGGCTAGGTGCTGATCAGAGGGCGACGCCTCCAGATTGCCCTCTCCTCGCTCGCTAGATGTTGATGCTGCGATTGAGAACGACGTCTCCGGAAAGCCCTCACCCCGCTCGCGGCCGTTGAGCGGGATATCCTCACTCACTTCGTTCGCTCGGATAGTGGC
>Ga0207797_1003670_pt1 | contig 10082 bp, 6 predicted proteins | sample PRCRCaboRojoPR_6_FD_187275 | JGI IMG/M metagenome (GOLD analysis project Ga0207797, IMG submission 187275) | Marine sediment microbial community from Cabo Rojo, Puerto Rico - PR CR 10% Liquid 1 (SPAdes) | ecosystem: Environmental > Aquatic > Marine > Coastal > Sediment | place: Cabo Rojo, Puerto... | reverse complement strand
ATCGACTGAACAGTACGTACAGGCGTCGGTACACGAGGGGGTGTACAGGGACATGGCAAGGAACGAGGCGGCACTGATCGAGGCCCGCAATCACACACGGATACTGGTCTACGTTCCAAGATCATCAGTGGAGGATAGCGCCACCCTGTTTGCCCCGAAGCACAGCGATTTCAGAATCCCTGATGAGCCGGCTCTCGATTCGTTGTTCGTAACGACAGAGACGGAACAGGAGGCGGGGATAGCTCTCTGCCCGAGCGCTGCGTCGATGTTCTCGGAGTTCGAATCGCGGAGTGTACCGGCATTGAGTGCCGACCCTGCAGAACTTTCGATACAGCTCATCGGCGGCCTCGTCGAGGCGTTCGAACTCGCGAAAGAAGCGGACGCAGAGGTGAAACGGGAGAGTGACAGTATCAAGTTCGATATCGAGCTCTCCGGGTACGCAGAGGGGATCGGGTTCGATCATCCGATCATATCGTTTCTCGGCGTCGGCCTCGCAAACGGACTGGATCGCCCTGTCTCCGTCGGGTTCCAGATGTCTGGACGAGGACAGTACGATCTCAGCGTAACGTACGATATCATTAATGAGTAGGAACTTGCGATCGGAGTCCGGGGCGATCGCGGGTGGATGACTTTGTGTGGAATCACCGGTCAAAGATCGACCCCTGCCCCGGCAGATCTGTCCGTCGATTTCATCTCCTGCCTGTTCGGGGGTTGCCGTGCGCTGTGATGTTCTCAGATGAGGACGATACTGATCTGGGAAGAGCCGATGAGGTCGGGGCTGCCGCGCGCGCGAAGTCACCGACCGATACCGATACGGACTACATGACGTGGGCACCGTATTCGGGAACCCAACAGTCCCCCTGGCACCTCGTGTCACGTTACGATCCACTCAGAATACTGAACACCGACTTGAGGTTCTTCGAGATCCCCCACTCGAAACTGACCTCCATCACCCCGACGGCGAGGACGTACACGACAACGCCCGTAACAAGGAGGAGCAGGAACTCAAGGACACCAGGAAGCACTACCTGTTGACGGACAAACACCACTACAGCGAACATTGTAATACTTGCGACCAGTGGATACGCGAGGTCGCGGGCGAACCGCCGGTAACGCGCTTCGATCGTTCTGGCGAGGAAGTGGATGTCGAGAGGGGTCATCGGGAAGAGACCGACCGCGACGACGACCATGGCGGCGCCTTCGATTCCGAGGCGTTCCGTCGCCGGGATGATGAGGATTACGACCAGTATCAGGCGCAGCGCGGACAGTTTCGTGACGTAGTCGGGCTTGCCGAGCGCCTTGTAGACGGGCCCCGTCGTCTTCCCGATAGACCGCAACAGGCCGTAGACAGTAAGGAGCTGCAACGTTCGGACCATCGGAATCCACTCCTCGCCCATGAACGACCGTACGAAAACGGGCGCGACGGCAGCGATGCCCAGTGCCGCAGGGAACGTGATGAGAGTCGTGATCTGGAGCGTCCTGAAATACCCATCACGGACCGCGGAGAGGTCTTCCTGCAACGTCGAGTACGTCGGGAACATCACGCCCGCGATGACCTGGGTGATCTCGGTCGCGGGAGCGTTCGAGAGCCTGTACGCGTTCTGGTAGAAGGCCAGCGGCGTCGCACCGAGAAGCCAGCCGACGATGATGTCGTCACCCTCCGTGTAGAGGAACACCAGAATCGAGGTCGCGGTGATCCACTTCCCGTACCCGACCAGGTCCTTCGCGTCTTCCAGGTCGAACGCCAGCCGGGGGCGGAACGGGTGGGCGAGATACGAGACGAGGAGACGGACGATGTCCGCGGTTACGAAGCCGAACACCAGTGCCCAGACGGTAGGAAACAGCAACGCGTACCCCAGTGCGACACAGAACTGGGCGACTGATCCGCTCGTCTTGTAGAGGAACTCCTTGTGGAAATCGAGGTCCTTCTGGAAGTAGACCACTGCTGGGTTGCGGACCGCGAGGAGGAGCGGCGAGACGGCGATTACTCTGAGGACGTCCACCACCCTGGGTTCGTCGAACACTGATGCGATCAACGGAGCTGCCACCAGGAGGATTCCGACGATAACGAGCCCTCGGGCGATCTGTAGAACCCAAGCCGAGTTCAGGTACCGGTCGATGTTCTCGTCTTTGTCTTGAATGAGCGCGGTGCTCAGACCCAGGTTCGAGAACTTCTTCAGTGCGCTCAACGACAGTAGCGCGATTCCCATCAGTCCGAAGTCCGCGGGATCAAGCAGATTGGCGAGAACGACGATCATTACGATCTGAAGCCCTCGATTCAGGAAATTCATCAGGCCGAGCCAGAAGCCGCTTTTGACCGTCTGCTCGGCAGTGTTCCCGCTTGGCGCGAGTCGCTCAAACAGCCGCGCCAGTATCAATCTGATCTTGTCTTTCATTTAGAAACTGCGTATACGATCGATTGAATCGTTGCTGGCGGAGTCGTCGGTGCCCATCGTCTCTTGATCGCCATACGACTGGTACTTGACACCGGGTTTATCATATCTGTCGAAAAGGATTGTTATATCCCTACTTCCGATCGGAGTCTGGTCTGTCTGACAGGGCGAGAGCACTAACACCGATACGGCGTGACCACCTTCCTAAGGTGGGAAACGGTCGGCCGGTTTTATATCGCAGTGACTCGTTCTCACCGGTCGTGCGATACGAACGGTTGGTCACGCACGTCGAGCGTCTCGTCATCTGGGCCGTAACGGTTGCCGTCTGTATAGCGTTCGTCTTCGCTCTCGCCATCCAGTCACCGGCGTTCTCTGTCCTCGGTATCGGAAGCGATGCCTCTCCGACGTGTGCACCGTCCGAAGCCGAGATGTCACACCGGTGGAACACGTGGACTCCCCGGGAGGAGTTGCCGTTCGGCCTGTACGACCCGGTGCTGTTCGTCGAACCGGAGCGTGACTACCCGTATCGACTCCTCGTCGCCCCTCCCGACGGACGGATGGACCTGTATAAGAGTCGAGACATGGAGGAGTTCGTCAGGGTCGCCGAGGACGTCGAGGGGCCGGAGTTCGCTTCCAACTTCAACTGGGGCCGGAAGGTCGATGGACGTTATTACCTGTTCAGGACACTCCGGGAGGAACGGACGGAACTCTGGACCGGTGAGACGCTGACGAACCTCACGAATAGGGGCGTCGTCCTGAACGAAGCCGACACGGGTGGGTTCTACGACCGCGAGACGGGAACATGGCACATCTATTACCAGCAGGAGACCGACAAAGCGGCCGAACAGAGCCGATTCGGACCGAACAGTGACGTGTTCGGACATGCCGTATCGAAGGACGCGCTCCACTGGACGGATCAGTCCATCGCACTCGACGTCTCGGAGGAGCCCTGGAAAGCCGGTGACCCCGACGTTCTGAAAATCGACGACCGGTACTACATGTTCTTCGACCAGACGAGGCGCCATCCGAACTACCACATCCACCTCGCCGTGTCGAAAAACCTCTCGAGCTTCAGACCGGTCGGCCGAGTGACGACGACGTGCGGCGGCGACGCGAAGGTCCGCTACCTTCCCGAGAGAAGGGAGTTCCTGATGCTCACCGAGTTCGCCGGTCATGACCTCTCCGGTATCGGAGTCAGCACGTCCCAGGGACCGGCGAATCAATCCTACCGACTCGATGGTCGGCAGGACGTCCTCCGGACGGTACGGAACGGGAGCAACAGTTCCGACCGGCTCGGAGCACCAGGTCGCGACTCCAAATAGACGCCTCCTACGCTAGTACGGGGCGAAGAGGGGCCGGATCCCGGCGATCAGACCAATCTGTCGATGACCCCTACTCCGGTCTGGAGAAGGGGAAACGGAGTTCGTACCCCGACCAGCGGTACTCGAAGATACCCCAGATCAGGAGGTCGGCAACCGCAAGGACGAACAGGACGACGTGCCACCACAGTGCCCACGGTGGCAGTACGAACAGTATCCCATTGAGCAGCTTCGGCGGTACCACCGTCCGTACCGTCTCCTTTACAGCAGTCGCGACGGTGTTTCCTCCTCCCCCCTCCGTGGGGTCCGTGTTGCCGACGTTGCGGGATTCAAGCCCGGCCACCGAGGCACGGTGCCCGCCGGTGCTCTCGTCGCCCGTCGAGAGCCGCTCGGCCTCGTACGGAAGCCCGATGGTGACTGTCCATAGGACGGTCCCGGACTCATCGATCTCGATGACACGGCTACCCTGTGTGTCGGTGATGAGCGTGTGGTTGTTGGGAAGCCTGTCAGCGTCACGGGGCCACTGGAGGGTTCCATCCCGCCAGACCCAGGAGGGCTCCCAGCGGGTTCCCGATCGTTCGAATTCGACGACACGGTTCTTCTCCGAGTCAGCGACCAGGATTGCCGGCGATTCCCCAGGTAGATAATCCGGATTGTGCTGCTCGAAGAGTATCTCATGACGATCGTCCTCGCCCAGCGTCCAGTTCGAGAGCAACGTTCCGTTCGGAGCTAGGAAGACGACGCTGTCTTGATTGCGGAGGCTCGCCATCAACCGCCCATCGGGCAACACCTCCACGTCGTTTACGTGCGTCCAGTCCTGCGGGAACGGCCCACCACCCCGTATCGGGAAATCCCGCTGAGCATCCCACTCCCAGACCTTGATCTTCCTCGCGGTATCGTAAACGAACACTGAATCCTCGTAGATGTCGGCGACGGCGATGTGCGTTCCGTTTATCCGGTCGATGTCGTGAACGCGGGTGTTGTCCTTCCGGGGCGTGATCCTCGACCAGATTACCTCCGTCTCACCAGTTCTGATGTTCTCCCGGACGAACACCTCGCGAGTACAGATGTTCCCGTTGTCGCAGTGCTCGTCGTCCAGGTCCTCGGATGCGACGTACTCGACTGTCCAGGGCTCGCCGGGCACGGGATCGATATCGAAGTACGAGTCCCACTGGGTGTTGACGTACACCGTCGAGCCGTTCGGCGCCAGGACGATCATCTCGGCGTCTGGGTACGTGGCAGAGAACTGTTGCGTAGTTATCGCCGTGTACCCGTCACGATCGGGACCCGAGACGGCTTCGACTCGTTTGGCCTCGTCCGGTTCGGCCGATTCGATGAGGTGAGTGAGGAACGCGGCGGTGGGGAGCGCCAGGAGAGAAACCGCGATAACTACTGCAGCCAGCCGAACGGTAGGTCGGGATACGCGTAATTGATCCACGGATATCATGTCTTGATGCTAGTATACTTGGTCGGTGGTCCGCATCTTAATTATAGCGTGACTACTCGGTGGCCAGTCTCGCCTCAGGGACCGCACGAACGCCCCCGGCTGTATACGAGTAACGGTACTGTAGGACGCAAGATTGATGCAGTAGCTACCCGAACGAACTAATGTTGAGCCGGAGTGGCGGTATTCACGTCGCTCGAACCGAGAGAACAGACGGATACGAATCCTGGCACACGATGCGGGACTCTCGGCCGTGACCGCCAGGACCTCGAACCGAAGTCGTCGGGACGTCGGTCCTCACTAAGCCCGGATACGAGTACTGGTAGGAGATGGGTCTCACCGACATCAAACCGGCTACGCGGACGAAGGCAGCGGTCTATCTATGCCGGGTCTATCTAGTTCGGATACTCACTCCTGTCGTTGCCTACGTCTCCCTCTCGCTGTTCCCAGCACGTATCGTCCTGATTCCAGGACGGTTGAGCGTCGAGATCGCCGAAGGAATCGCACTCCCGGCCGGACTCCTGTTCGGCCCTGTGGGTGCAGGGGGTGCCGCGTTGGGATCGGTCCTGTCAGATGTGATCGCAGGAGTAGCCGGTCCACTAAGCCTGTTCGGTGCCTTCGGACAACTGTTCTTCGGGCTCGTGGGATACGAGTTGTGGAAGCGGTTCGGATCGCTGCCCCCGGGGCTCGCCACGGTCCGTGACGTCGGCGTACTCGGTCTCGTGGCACTCGTCGGGGGGATGGCGGCAACGGCCATCGTCGGATGGGGATACGCTGCACTCGGTGAGTACCCCTTCTTCGTCGCGACCGTGCTGGAGTTTCCCGGACTCCTCATCGCGGCCGTCGGTGTGAGCGTACCCGTCCTGCTCGTCCTGTCGAAGGTGCGCGAAAGGAGGGGCGTCATCGGGGTCGTGACTGATCCCACCCCCGAACGGGACCGAACTGCAAAATCGTCCACCACCTCGCTTCTCATTCCGGTCGTTTGGTACCTCGCTGGCACCGGACTGAGTGTCGGCTACCAGGTGTATGAACTCGTCCCGGAGGAGACGTTCCGTTCGTTCGAACTCGGCCTCCTACTTGTGTTCAACAACGACGCGGTCTTCGGAGATAGCGGCACGCACTTCCAGATCGTGCTCGGTTCCTTCCTGTTCGTCGTACTGGTGGTAGTTCAACTCGGAGAACGCTGATCCACTTGTTAGGGTAAGGGAACTAATCCGCCGAGGAACATCTCAGCGAATTTATCAACGTATCCCGCAGACGGTAGAGGCACTGGACGTGTGGCCGGGATAGTACAGACGCTGGACCGGAAGACATCGTCCTGTCGGGAGGACGTCGAGCGAAGCGCGCTCGTCCGGGGCTCGACAGGCGAGCGGGCGTTTAATAGCTGACTACTTTTAAGCAGTCGGACACTGATTCGATACGATGGAACTGACCCGACGCAGAGCGGTCACGACGATCCTGGCGGGCGGCCTCGGGACGAGCGCGGGAGTGTGGTCGCTTTCAACCCTCTCCGAGGCGACGGAAGAGTCTGAAGCCCCCTCGGAGCTGACGGACTCTGAGTTAGAGCTTATTGAGAGCCTTGCGGAGATCGTCTATCCCTCTGAGTTGTCCACCGGTGCGGTCCTCGTCGAGAGTTACCTCAGGTATCAGCCCCCGGACCGCCTGCGCGAAATTCGAAACGCGAGCCGGTCCCTCGACATCTCCGCCAGAAGACGGTACGGCGCTCCGTTCGCGACCCTCACTGCGTCCGAAAGCGAGACGCTGTTACGCGAGATGGGCGTCGACCGTGCCGCACCGGACCGAGATGGAACAGTGCCGGAACGGGTTCGACACTACCTGGTCAACGGACTACTGTACGCACTATTTACCGACCCGGCGGGGAGTCGTCTGGTCGGGATTGACAATCCACGAGGCTATCCTGGCGGGTACGAGTCGTACGCGGAGCCGCCAAGAGAATGAACATCGATCGACCGGCCACGACTGATAGACGGACCCCGACGATGACCGACGTCTGTATCGTCGGGGCGGGCGTCGCCGGCGGACTCGTAGCCAACGAGCTTGCAGGGCGTGGTTACGATGTCGTGATACTCGAGGCAGGTGAACGCTTCTCCCGGGCGAACCGACTGCCCCGGATGGAGGACGCACTCCGACCCAGCGACCCGGGTAACAACGTCTGGGGGATGGGTGGTGGCCGTGACGCGTACACCTCGTCAGGGGAATTCGACTACCCGCTCAACGAAACCAGAGTGAAGGGCGTCGGTGGGACGACGCTGCACTGGCTCGGTATCACTCCGCGGCTACACGAGAAGGACTTCGAGATGAACACCCGCTACGGGCTCGCCGATGATTGGCCGATCGGATACGAGACCCTCCGTCCGTACTACGTCGAAGCGGAGCGGCAGTTGGGCGTCGCCGGAGCGAGGGACAACCCGTTCGCCCCTCCCCGGGAGACCGACTTCCCGATGGATGCCTTCCCACAGAGCCACTCTGACTCCCTGTTCGAACGGGCCTGTGAGGAGCTCGACATCCAGACACACACTGTCCCGCAAGCCCGTAACTCCGAGGTCTACGATGGGCGGAGCCCGTGTGTCGGGTACAGCACCTGTATTCCCGTCTGTCCGTCCGGGGCGAAGTACAGTGGCGATGTCCATATCAGGAAGGCGGAAGCGAACGGAGCACGCGTCATCGATCAGGCCCCGGTTCAGCGACTAGAACACGACGACGCGGGGGAGTCGATCACCGCAGCGGTCTACACGACAGCGACCGGTGAACGATCCCGGATGACGGCCCGTCACTTCGTTATTGCGGCGGGAGCGGTCGAGACGGCCAGGCTGCTGCTCCTATCGGAATCCGAACGCTACCCGAACGGACTCGCGAACTCCAGCGGGGCAGTGGGCCGCTACTTCATGGAACATCCGGGGATCGAGGCGAGCGGACTCGTCGACGAGCCACCGAACCCGAACCCGATCGGGTTCCACACGACCGAAACCCACCAGTTCTACGACCACGAGACAGCGTTCCCGGGGAGTCTGAAACTGGAGTTCAAGAACGCGAACCCACATTCGCTCCCGGACATGGCGCTCCGAGGTGGAGACGGCAGCTTGCGGGAGGACGTCCTGGACGTCGCAACCGGTGACGCCTGGGGGGATGAACTCGTCGGAATCCTGCAGGAGGCGGGGAAGGAAAAGACTCGACTCGCGGTGCTGGCGTCGGCCGAGCAACTCCCGCTGTGGGAGAACACCGTGAGCCTAGATCACAGCAAGACCGACGACCTCGGGAACCCGGTCCCGGACGTCTCTTTCAGTGTGGGCGAGCGCGCCCGACGGACACTCGAGTACGCGGAGGGAATCCTCCGGGACATCATGAGTGAACTGGGTGCAACCGAAGTCTCCGTCGATTCGGCGCACGACCCTCGACACGCCTCACACCACATGGGGACGACCCGAATGGGAACGGATCCGGACGCGAGCGTAGTCGACAGACGGCTTCGGACCCACGACCTGTCGAACCTTACCATCGCCTCCGGGAGCGTGTTCGTGACGGCCGGAGCGATGAATCCCACACTCACTATCGCAGCACTCTCATTGAAGGCCGCGGAGCACATCGCAGCGGACCTCTGAGGAGGGACTTCCACCTGTTAGGCGAATGAGTCGAAAAACCGAGTGCGAGATCCTGTACGGTCCCACATGCAGACGTGGCTGCCCAATAGTTAAAATTCTGATATATATGGCCCGGAAGAGATACGGACTTTCCAAAGGATTCTCCCATCGAATGGACCGGGCGACTTTGGACAGACCGGCCGCGACTACAAACAGACCATGGTCGCATTGTTTCCCGACTGGCGACCGTGGTGGTGAATGTCAAAACTAAGGTAGACCCCTTGACTCGGGTGAGCCTGGCCTAAGAGCGATTGCTCCTGTTCGACGTAATTGGCGAGTTTTCGTCGGAGATGGAGGGCCTCCCGGATATACCTATTCTGTCTCGGCAGGAACTCCCTGATGCTCGTGGGTCGGGGCCACTATATCACCAGTAATAAAATAATAGAATATCAATATATCGGGTCGGGGCTCACTACCGACTTGGGCAGGCGCTGAAACTGATAGGTATATTCCCAAATTAATATAACATAACGAGAGAGGCAGAGGGTCCAATCGGCCTATCCACGAGGGGCGTAGCCGACTGGTCATGGGCGCGATCGAAGTGAGCTTCGACGTGATAGTTCGGACGAAGCTTTCACTGTCGAGACCATCGTGCGAACCACGTCCCGGAGAGACGCAGACGCGACGACTGGACCGGAGGATAAATTGTGGTATAACCGATATTAATCGCGTCTTACTGGGAGAGTGAGTACGTCAGACGCGAGCACGAGCCGACATATGATTCTGAGTGATGTTCTGGTAGAAATATTATAAGAACAAAGAACTAATAGGGAGTAATTCGACCATTCGACATCCCCAGCGAGTCGTTGAAAGGGAGAGAAAGGGTGCCGATGGACACACGAGACCGATCAATCCGACAGGATGGGGAATCGATTTAAGATGACTTCACAGGGGCAATCCGTACCGGAACAGAGAGAGCTTATCAAAGATAGAGAGACGAGCGTCGGAGAGGGCCTGGATGTCATCACCACGGACGTGGAATCGGAGTCGGACAACGGACCGTCACTCGATCTCGTCTTCGGCATCCTGAAGAACAGTCGCCGGCGCAAGGTCATCGAGTGCCTCCGCCAGCGAGAGGAGGCAATCAGCATGAGCGACCTGGCCGAACACATCGCCGCGGCCGAGAACGATACGACACCCCGGATGCTGACCTCGAAGGAGCGAAAACGCGTCTACGTCGCGCTCTACCAGTGCCACCTTCCGAAGATGGACGACGCAGGGGTGGTCGACTTCGACGACGACCGGGGGACGATCGAGCGCGGGGAGG
>Ga0207797_1003669_pt1 | contig 10088 bp, 12 predicted proteins | sample PRCRCaboRojoPR_6_FD_187275 | JGI IMG/M metagenome (GOLD analysis project Ga0207797, IMG submission 187275) | Marine sediment microbial community from Cabo Rojo, Puerto Rico - PR CR 10% Liquid 1 (SPAdes) | ecosystem: Environmental > Aquatic > Marine > Coastal > Sediment | place: Cabo Rojo, Puerto... | reverse complement strand
CCCGTCACCGGTCCAGGAAAACTCGGAAACGGGATGTGGCAGGGAAAACGCCTGCGTCGCTTCGCCGCCGGTTACGTTTATTCTGTAAAAGTCAGTTTTTTCTTCTTCCTCCTCTTTTGTCTCGTCAGCGCGAGACGAGGCAAAGAGTAACTCTTCCTCCCCCAGCCAGGCAAAAGCTTCATCGCGGCCGGAAGTTGTGAGCTGATAGCTGTTCCCGGTTTCGAATTCATGAATCCAGATATTGGAATCGTAACCTTCTCCGTTCTCGGCGGTTTCCTTCACCAGAAACGCAACCTTTTTTCCGCCCTCGGAAATTTTCGGCCGGGAGATAAATTTAAAATTGGCTAAAGAATTTGGCTCAAGCTGGCTCATATTGCCTCCTATAGAAATTTTCCAGGATTCTGGAATTCAACGTTAACTTCTATACCTCGAATCCCTGTCAACTGAGACGATACCTATAATAAGTGCTAATTGAGGAAAGTCAATAGCTGCCAGACGGCCTGCGGTGCTTTCTCGGCAAGTTTTTGTAAAAGAAATTAGCTAAAGAAGAGTTTTTCAGGGAAAAAGTTCCTTGAAACCAGGGACTAGACCCGTTCGAACTCCAGCTCAAGTTCCTCCGAAATAGGGTCCCTGACGTCCATTATTATTCCTCTATCCCCCCTGAGGACGAGCTCGTCGTTTTCGTAATAGAAGAGATGGAAGTCTCCCCCCCGGGTCTCGACGTCCAGGGTAAGATCCATATAAGTCTCTTTTGAGTCGGGATCGTTTAATTTGATATGTGGTTCCTCGAAGTTATCGTGTACCCATGAGCGTAGCCCCTTGAGTTCATCTTCGTAGCCCTGCACGTCCCGTGCAACGAAAAACACGTCGTGCTCGTCCGCCGAAGCGGAATCCCGGCTGACCAGCTCGTCCGTGTCCGTGTTAAACCAAAATATTCCTTTTAAGGATTGAAAAAAGCTCTTTAAACTCATTATCAGGGATAAATCCTGTTTATCTGTCGCGGAAACGGAATTGTCTCTCTAACGTGTTCCAGATTACAGATCCAGGAAATCGTTCTCTCCACGCCCAGGCCGAAGCCGGAGTGAGGCACGGAGCCGTATCTCCGCAGATCCAGATACCACTCGTATGGTTCTCTGGGCAATCCTTCTTCTTCAAACCGTTGCTTCAGCAGCTCCAGGTCGTCTATCCTCTGGCTGCCGCCGATAAGCTCGCCGTAACCGTCCGGAGCAATAAGGTCGGCCGTAAACACCCTCTCCCCGTCAGGCATTGGCTCCATATAAAACGGCTTCAGCTCTCTGGGAAACGCCTCTATGAAAACCGGCTTGCCGAAGTGATCTCCCAGAGCGGTTTCCGCGGGGGCACCAAAATCTTCTCCCGATTCCATCTCAATACCCGCCTCATTCACTATCTCCACTGCCTCCTCGTAGGTGATCCTCGGAAAGGGCTTCGCCACCTTCTCGAGCAGTTCTTCAGTATCCACGTCCAGACTCTCCAGTTCATCTCGCCTGGCCGCCACTACCCTGTTTACAACTGAATGCAACATGTCTTCCTGGAAATTCAGGTTTTCCTCGTGCTCGACCCAGCTAAGTTCGGCTTCCGCCATCCAAAACTCGGTCAGGTGTTTCCTCGTCTTTGACTTTTCCGCTCGGAACACCGGGCCTATCCAGTACACGTCTCCAAGGGCCGCCGCGGTGGCCTCCAGATATAGTTGAGAGCTCTGTGTCAGATAGGCATCTTCGCCAAAATACTCGGTCTCAAACAGGGTCGTGGTCCCTTCTACCGAGACTCCGGTCAATATCGGGCCTTCCGTCGCTATTAGACCCTCCTGGTCAAAATAATTCCGCAGCGCCTGCAGGAATTCGTGTCTTATCCTGAGTACCGGAGCAGCTCCTTTTGCCCTGATCCACAGGTGTCTGTTGTCCATGAGGAAACCCGGGCCATGTTCCTTGGGCGTAATCGGAAATTCTTTCTCGACTGAATGCTGAACTTCGACTCCTGATACATCCAGCTCGTAGCCAATGGGCGCCCTTTTGTCCTCCTCCACGGTTCCCTTAACTATTATCGAGGATTCCCTCTTCAGGTCCAGTGTCAGCTCAAATAGCTCTTCCCCGACGGAATCCTCTTTTAATACGCCCTGAATCAAACCGGTGCCGTCCCTGATTTGAAGAAACTGAATTCCGCCACTGGACCTGCGATTGTAAAGCCAGCCTTTTATGGCTACCTCCTCACCGGCGTGCTCATCCACTTCATTTATAGAAATTGATTTCATTTCTATCTACCCTTTTGGATAAATTTATCATAACTCTGCTTCGAAAAAACCGACCCGATCGTCATCTAATTCTAGGCCCAGTAATTAGGTTTTTCATTTTCTGGGATGCTCCGAATCAAGTCAATTTCTGTAAGAGCTCCCGATGATTCTTCCCGTTAGTAGCCACGATACCCCTTGAATCATAAATATCGAAGGGGTCACCCGCAAAATCCGTCACCTTGCCGCCCGCTTCAACTACTATCAGTGAGCCCGCGGCAACGTCCCAGGGCGATAATCCCAGCTCCCAGAAACCATCAAACCGTCCTGCAGCAACGAAAGAAAGGTCCGGGGCCGCCGCGCCGTCCCGTCTTATCCCCCTGGACTTTCTTACAAGCCTCGAGAAAGCTTCCAGAGCCTCCGGTACCAGTTCTGGATCATAAGGAAATCCGGTGGAAAGCAGGGATCGAGATACACCAGTCGTATCGGAAACCGAAATACCTGCTCCGTTCAGTTTCGCCCCCTCACTCTTTACTGCGGAAAAGGTTTCGTCCAGAAGAGGAATATGAACGACGCCGACAACTACTTCTCCTTCGAATTCTACGGCAATTGATACCCCGAACAGCGGATAATTGTAGACGTAATTCGTCGTACCGTCGAGTGGATCGACCACCCACTTCGTCTTGCTCTTTTCAACGCCGAATTCTTCCTCTGCCAGAATGGAGTGATCCGGGTAAGTCTTCTGGATCTTTTCGACGATTAATTCCTGTGATGCCCGATCGTACTGAGTTACAAGGTCTGTAGGGCCTGTCTTATGACTTACCTTCCTTTCTTCCCCCAGACCCTCGACAAGTAAATCTCCCGCCTCTCTGGCAGTCGATTTGGCAAATTGTAAAAGATCTTTATTCATTGATAACCCGATTACATTTTTTCGTTCATTATCTCAAGGACTTGCTGAGCCTCTTCTCCTGCCGATTGGCTTAGCTCCTCTCGCCTTACTTGATTCTTTTCTACGAAATCCTGGTCCTTTATCGATGAGAGATTTATGTCAACGTTCAACAGGGAAGTTCTTACCGTGGCTTCTGCTAGTAACGCGGACGCCCCCGCGTCCGTTACGGCATGAGCGTTCCCGGTTTCTGCACACTCTTTGCTCAGCTCGAGAACTTCACCAGCCAGTTCAGCCATCTTGAAGGGGGGCTCCGTTGCCCGCTTGAGCGCCGACTGGATTTTCTTTCTTCTATCTTCCTTTTGCTCTTCCGTTTCCTTCGGCAAACCATACGCGTCCATTACGTTGTTATAAGCAGCGATGTCCTCTCCGATGGCAGTCAAAAAACTATCCTGCAGCTCTCCTGCTCGCTCCCGGATTTCCCTATGGCGCTCCTCAACGACGCTGTATTCATCCTTGCCGATCGTAAGATTCGCCACCATGGAAGACAGCGCTGCGGCCAGACCTCCTGCAACGGCTGCAGCGGAACCTCCGCCTGGCGCCGGTTTGCTCGACCCAAGATCGTTCAAAAAGCTCTCTATCTTCTGTTGCCTTGGATTTATTGCGGAATCTTCCGTCATCTTTTCTTAATCCTCCCTGACCCAATATACTCTAACTCTGCGTTCGCTATCTCCAGATTTTATATCCAGATTTCCATCGTGCGCCCTGGCTATTGCTTTTCCAATCCTCCGGGCAAGATGTTCGTTAGTGGTCGCGAGCTCCATGGTCTCGGACTCTTCTTCCGCCCACATTATCTGCTGCAGTGGTCTATTTTCCTTCGCCCTCTCCGCGCTATTCTTAGCTATATGGAGTATTTCCTCTTTGTGCTCGTCGAAATAGTCGCCGGATAAATAAACGAGCCCCTCTGGATTCTTATCCCTTCTTCTTCTACAGGCCGGACAGAGTGCTTCTTTTGCGTTTTTGTCTTCTGGCTTGGACTTATCCACCCATCGTCCTTCATGGTAAACGAGCCCACAACCAGGACAGAAAGTCGGCTCTTTATACTTCTTGCCCTCGTAATAAGGATTCTTCGATTCGTGTCCTACATCTCCCCGACGCTCCTCTTCCATCAAAATCACCTCGAATTAAGCTCCGAGGACAGATACTATTCCTCTTCGAGCAGATTTTCCAGATAATCTATCGACTCACCGACTGTAGTTAAGTCCTCCGCGTCTTCATCAGGAATCTCAATCCCAAACTCGTCCTCAAATTCCATGATCATTTCTACCGTATCCAGCGAATCAGCTCCCAGGTCCTCGACGTAAGAAGCATCCAGCGTCAGTTCGTCTTCGTCTACCATCAGTTGCCTGCTAATGATCTCCTTAACTTGAGATTCGAGATCTTCCATTAAAATACCTCCTAGTAGAATATAAACGTGAGTTCGGCGGTGAAAAGTCTAGCCAAATGACAAACCACCGTCAACCCTGAGTACAGTTCCGGTTATATAGCTGGCTTCGTCGCTCAACAGGAAAAGCGCTGGCCGGGCCACTTCTTCCGGATCGGCGAACCTGTTCAGAATAACGTTATTCAGATAAGCCGAGCGCTTCTCCTCAGGAATATCTTCCGTCAGCTGCGTGTCGACAAACCCGGGAGCCACGACGTTGGCCCGCAATTTCCTTTTTCCGTACTCCTGGGCAAGCGATTTAGTGAATCCAACTATTCCTGCTTTAGCCGCTGCATAATTTGCCTGGCCCCTGTTACCGAGCAAGCCGGAGACAGAGGAAATATTAACTATACTGCCCCCCTGTTTTATCATGTACCTGACCGTCGCCCTCGTACAGTTAAAAGCGCCGTTGAGATTGACGTCGATTACTTTCCGCCACTCTTCCGGAGACATCCGAAGCATCAGGTTGTCGCTCGTCAGACCCGCGTTGTTCACCAGGTAATCTATTCGACCGTATCTATCGAGTGTTTCTTCCACGGACCCCTCAACTGACTCCATGTCCGCCACGTCGGTTTCCAGAAAGGCACAATCAGCTCCCAGCTCCTCGGCAGTCTCGGCCCCGCGGGAACGCGAAAATATCAGTGTTTTTACCCCTTTCTCAACCAGACGACGGGTAATCTGTTCTCCTATGCCACTTCCACCTCCCGTAACTATCGCGACTTCACCGGAAAACTGCAATTTATATCACCTCGGCAAAACTCTTTCCTTCCAGCCCCGGAACTGTTCTCTCAGTCAGCTTGGTAAGCGTCTTATCGGGACCTACTTCTACCGTTCTGTCTACACCAAAATCTTTCAAGCTTTGAACGTAATTCACCCACATCACTGGATGGGTCATCTGTCGGGCCAGAAGCTTCGCCAGCCGTTCTCCATCCCTTTCAAACGAACCGGACACCCCGGAAAGTACGGGCAGGTCGGGGTCGCTAAAATTGCACCCTTCGATAAAACCCTCGAGTTCCTTCTCCGCCTCATCCATAAACGCCGAGTGAAACGGACCGGTAACGTCCAGCTCAATACACCTGGCGTTTTCCGACCTGAGTCGCTTGCAGCTTCTGTCCAGATGATCTTCCCTTCCCGATATTACCACCTGCTGCGGCGAGTTATAGTTTGCAATGGTCACGGGTTCGTCCATCTGGTCGACAAGTTCTTCCACTTTGGCGTAATCGGCGCCCAGTACAGCGACCATCGAGCCCTTCACATCAATATTACCAGTCAACTCCCCCCTTTTCTTGACCAATTCTATCCCTTCCCTGAACGACAAAGCACCAGAGGCAACGATGGCGGAGAACTCGCCCAGGCTATGGCCGAGCATGCAGCTTGGCTCTATCCCTTTATCCCGCAAGATTTCATACCTGGCAAGACTATCCGTAAAAATAGCGGGCTGGGCGTACTCCGTTCGCGACAATTGCTCTTCCGGACCCTCGAGCATAAGTTCCTTCAGGTCGAAGCCCATGACTTCTCCAGCCGTCTCGTAAAGAGTAGCGACCCGCGGATCTTCTGAGAAGGATTCTCCCATCCCGACTTGCTGCGAGCCCTGCCCCGGGAAAAGAAACGCTGTCTTTGCCACTGCGATCACCACTCCAGGAGGGTTGCGCCGTAAGCCGCCCCGGCTCCGAAAGCTGTCAGCAAAACGAGATCTCCCTCTCTGATATCCCTTTCTTCAACCGCTTCCTTCAGAGCCAGAGGAATAGTTGCCGTGGAAGTATTGGCGTACTCGTCGAGGTTAACAACTATTTTATTCATTCCGACGCCGAGACTCTTCGCGAGCTGTTTGATAATTCTGATATTGGCCTGATGTGGAACAATCCAATCGACGTCCGAAAGCTCTTTTCCGGCGTCATGGATCACTTCGAGAGACGAGCGCTTCATCATATTGACAGCCGACTTGAAAACGCCTTTTCCTTCCATCTCCACGTAATATTTCCCGTTATCTTCGTCACCTTTTGCAGGGGGCAATCGCGTCCCTCCGCCTTCCAGCCTGATCAACTCGGCCTTCGTCGGATCACCACTTATAGAAGAGGAGAGAATCTTTCCCTTTGAACCGCCAGAGCTAATTACCGCGGCTCCCGCTGCGTCACCAAACAGCACACAGGTGCTCCTATCATCCCAGTTTACCACACGGGACAGCGCTTCTAGCCCGATGATCAATACCTCGTCATAACCGTTCCCCTTGATCATGTTAATCGCCACGTCTATCGCGTAGAGGAAACCGCTACAGCCCGCTTTCAAGTCGAAAAAAGGTATATCGCCCGGCAGGCCCAGCTCCCTCGTGATAAAAGGTGAAGAACCAGGGATCGGCATATCCGAGATATTGGTTGCGGTTATCAAAAGGTCGATTTCTCCCCTGTCCACGGACGAACCCCGCAGCGCTTCTTCCGAGGCAGTAACTCCCAGAGAAGACGGGTCCTCTTCTTCGCCCAGCACGTGTCTATGTTTTATTCCCGTACGAGAGGTGATCCACTCGTCGGAAGTATCAACCATCTTTTCCAGGTCCTCGTTCGTGAGGACTTTCTCCGGAACACCAGTTCCAACACTTAATATATTTGGTTTTCTTATTTTATCTTTCCCTTTATTCACTAAAATCAATCCTCTCCATTTCTGATTCAATTTTTCCCGGTAAATCCCATCGTGACGCCTGTCTGGCGTTTAGGATAGCGTTCTTAATTGCGCGGGCGCCCGATCTGCCATGAGCAACAAATACAATTCCCTTTACCCCCAGCAGCGGTACGGCGCCAAACTGAGAATAATTCAGCTGATTCTGCAGCTTTTTCAGGGTCGGGCGCAAGATCAAACCACCCAGCTTTGCCCTAAGACTTGATCTAAGCGCCTGTTTAAAGAACCCGAGCGTCCCTTCCGCCCCGCCCTCAAAAGCCTTTATCAGTATGTTGCCCGCGAAGCCTTCACAAATGACGACGTCCGCCGGTGGTTCAGTCAGGAGAAGGTGGGGTTCTACGTTTCCTATGTACTGCAAATCGGTCTTATGAATTAGAGACACCGTCTTTTTAGTCAGCTTGTTCCCTTTTGACTGTTCTTCACCTATATTCAGCAGACCTACCTTTGGCTCCTCTTTTCCCAGGACGTTCTTGGCAAACGCATTCCCCATCACGCCGAACTGGGCCAGGTTCTCCGGGCTCGCATCGGTCGTAGCTCCGATATCAATAAGAACGACACTGCCACTCTTTACCGTAGGGGTTATGCCCGCGAGACCCGGCCGGGCAACCCCCGGAATCCTTCCGAGATTGAAAAGAGCAGCGGCCACAACTGCGCCGGTATTGCCGGAAGAAATAAATATTTCCGACTCGTCGGATAAATGTTTTATTCCTTTTACCAGGGAAGAATCTGGATTATTACGTACCGCTTTTGTCGGCGTGTCCTCCATGGAAATAGTGTGGGGTGCGTGAAGGAAGGAAATCCGCGAGCTGGCAGTTCCGGATTTAAGGTGGGTTACATGGCTCTTATTTGTTTCCTCGTCCCCGACCAGGGTTATACTCAGATCCATGCCCTCCGTTTCCTGCAGGGCCTGGATCGCACCTTTTATTATTTCCTTGGGCGGTGCGTCCCCACTCATCGTATCCAGCAAAACTTTCATATTGGTATGATAAAGTCACCATAAGATATTGGTGCCGAGGGCGGGACTTGAACCCGCACGGACGAAAAATGTCCACATGGCCCTCAACCATGCGCGTCTGCCAATTCCGCCACCTCGGCTGGGTTTACCACCCGTTGATCTCCAGAATGTAGGAGAATGATAATGTAAAAATAAATTCAATGCAACAAAACAGACAAAACTCCAGACAAAACCGTCATAAATTTGGAATTTTTCAGGAACTCGGATCAACCTTAAAAAAAGGAGCAAAATATCAGGAAAAGCCGAATCCGAAATACCATAACTCGGTCAACCCGAGGGAGTGAGATTCGTCCCGGGGTAAAGCTGTAAACTGCCTGGATTCGACAAGTAGGTAAATAATCGCATTTAACCTTGAAGACAGTAACCGTTTGCCGGTATTTTATAGAAAGGTTCGGAGTGGTTACAATATGCCGCCATTTGCCAGAGAGTTCGGGAAGACCCTGATAATCGTCGGGGGTCTGCTCGTCGGGCTTGGACTCTTGCTCTTTTTCGGAAACCGGATTCCTTTTCTGGGGGATCTTCCCGGTGACTTCCACTTTAAAAAGGGGGGGTTTAACTTTTATTTTCCGCTGGGGACGGCTCTGGCAGTCAGTCTCGGGCTGACAGTTCTGGTAAATTTAATTCTCTGGATAATTAACAGATAAAATAGGGGCCAAGCAGAAATAAGGCTCCCGCAGTTCTTTTTGTAATCTACTCTTGCAGCTAGTTATATTTCTAAGCGCGACAAAATACCTTTAATAAGAAGGAAACTGCCCGAGCTCACGTCTCCAGGCTCGCAATATACTCCAGGCCGCTACGACTCGGGTGCCGGCGCTTGTCCACCTCCACATTACCAAAGAGATGTTCTCCGGCGACTTTCAGGTGACAGAGTCCGATCCCCGCATCCACGCGATTCATGTCGGTCAATCCCCCAAGCAAGTTCTTCGTGATAAAGGTCCGTGATTTAATATATAGGTGAAGTGTTCCCGCCTCGACGAGGACTCGCCAGGGTTGACTGTTGAGCGAAGAAGGGGCTCGCCTCAAAGCATCCAGTAACTCCAGAGCCTCCTGATCGACCTCTTTTATACTATCTTCAAGCAAAAAAGTCTCCGGATCCTTTCTCTTCGGCTCTTCGATCAAATCCGGTGCCTCCCCCTCCAGTGGTCCAAAAGCAATCAGGGCACTGCAGGTCTGGCCCGGCGGTATATTTACGTACTGCTCCAGGCTCTCGTCGCTGAAACCCTTCCCGATCCAGCAGGTACCGATATTCATCGCCGTCAACTCAAGCACCACGAATTCGTAGCGGTAACCAATTTCTATAAAACCGCCTTTATTCCGCCCCGCGGTGAGAACTAAATAGTGGGGTGCTTCGACCTTGCCGTAATCTGCTATTACACCTGATATGCTGCCCTGGAAATCAGAACCGTTTTCCACCAGCAGTGCATCCGTTTTTTCTCCATCTTCGAGAGCTCTGGTTTCGCCCAAACATTCTTTTAACTTACCAAATTTCTCCTCCGAAACCGTCCCGCGGGGATACTGACGCACGGAACGACGTCTCTTTATTGCTTCAAATAATTCCATATTACCTCCGGGTCGCTTTCAGCTGAATATTTTGGCGGAAGTCAATATCCCCGCCCACAGGGCGGGGCATAAATAAATACAATTGTAAAGTTAACCCCGAATTTGAAAAACGGAAAAATGACCCAGCACTCAAATGAGATTTGAAACTTGTCTCAAGTACTTCAGGCTAGTCCTAAGATTATCCAGCGAATAGGTACAATTAACGATTTCCTAATCCAAGCAGCTTTCC
>Ga0207797_1003668_pt1 | contig 10090 bp, 7 predicted proteins | sample PRCRCaboRojoPR_6_FD_187275 | JGI IMG/M metagenome (GOLD analysis project Ga0207797, IMG submission 187275) | Marine sediment microbial community from Cabo Rojo, Puerto Rico - PR CR 10% Liquid 1 (SPAdes) | ecosystem: Environmental > Aquatic > Marine > Coastal > Sediment | place: Cabo Rojo, Puerto... | reverse complement strand
CGCGAGTCAAACCGACTATGGTCCCACGGGCGTTGGAGTCCCAGTGCGGTGCGCCCAGTCCGGCAAAAGCCGGTACCAGGTAAACACCGTCGTTACCATCGAGACTCCTGGCCAGCCCTTCGCTTTCCGCTGCTTCATCGATTATATTGAGCCCATCCCTTAACCACTGGATAGTCGCTCCGGTAGAATAAACCGAACCCTCCAGGGCGTACCTCGTCTCTCCGTTCGAAGAAAAACCGATGGTGGTCAAGAGGTTTTCCCCATAAGATGGCTCGTCTCCCACGTTGACAAGCAGAAAGGATCCGGTACCGTAGGTGTTCTTACCGGCACCTGCGCTGTAACAACCCTGACCAAATAGAGCTGCTTGCTGGTCGCCCAGAGCGGCACCGATCGGCACGCCGTTTAACGGTTCAAGTTCGCTCACCTTGCCGTATTCTTCCACGTTTTCCACGGGATCGGGCAAGCTCTTTCTCGGTACACCGAAGAAGTCCAGAAGCTCCGCGTCCCACCTCTTTTCCTCGATATCAAAAAGCATGGTTCGGGATGCATTGGTGTGGTCGGTAACGTAAACGTCCCCTCCGGTTAACTTCCAGATGAGCCAACTCTCGATCGTCCCAAAGAGGGCTTCTCCCGCTTCGGTCATTTCCTTAAGACCGTCGACGTTCTCCAGGAGCCACTCTATCTTCGTCCCGGAAAAGTAAGGGTCAAGCCTCAGCCCAGTCTTCTCCAGCACCTTCCCCTCGACCTTAGTCCCCTCGAGTTCGTCGCACCTGTCGGCGGTACGCCTGTCCTGCCAGACGATACCATTATGGATGGGTTCACCGTCCTGGTTCCAGGTAAAGACCGTCTCCCTCTGGTTAGTTATCCCGATACTCGCCAGATCATCGGCAGTCAACCCTGCCTCGTCGAGAGCCTCTGCCGCAACTATCTCAAGCTTGTTCCAGATCTCGCTCGGATCGTGTTCAATCCAACCGGGCTGCGGATAGATCTGTTCGTGCTCCCTGTAGGCCGAACTTATTTGTTTTCCTTCATGATCAAATATTATAAACCTGGTTCCAGTAGTCCCTTGATCAATTGCTCCAACGTATTTATCCATATATACACCACCACCTTGAGTTAACGAAAATTATTGATATACGAGATGTTCGAGGAGTTATCGTTTAGCCCTCGCACAATCGATCCACCAGATTCCCTCAGGAAAAACCTCATGCCGTAAGGATCATTTATAGCTGGACTTTCTCCTCCTTCTTTTCGGGAACCCGTTCCAGTGATCTACTGGTCAATACGGGGATACCAGTGCCACATATATCTTCTACTACAACTTCCCCAACCTCCACCGGCGCTTCCAGTTCGACTTCGTTTATCTTATCCAGGCAGCAATCCAGTTCGTCCTTTGGTACGCCGGTCTCTGTTCTTACGGGTATCCTCGGGTACTTTGCGTTCTTGATTTTGACAGTCGTCGTTAGGATCCTCCTTGGGTCATGAAACTCGCTCTTTACGTACTCCTCACCCTTGGCACAGCTATACCCCGATATATCCTTTATTTCGTCCCCTTCAAACTCCACTTCCACGGTACAACCCTTTGGGCAGGCAACGCAAGTATATTCTTCTTTTGGCATCAGAACCTCCTCGTAACCTCTACTTCAAGCTCTTCCAGGTCCTCCAATTCTTCCAGGTCCTCTTCCTCGACGTCCTTGACCTCCATTTCACCCGGAGTAACTATCTGCTCGAAGAAGGAGATATCGGTATCCTTAATTGATATATCCGCGTTTTCCATCGGCTCCTCGACACGAAAGGCAAAGCGGAACTCGTCCTCCCCGCTCACCTTGTGTGGAACCACGTAATTGACGTTTTCGCCGGCCACTACTTCCTTATCCGATTTCGGTAAACTTCCGTTACCGGCGTATGCAACGGCTCCGTCACCGGCCCGGAACCCATCCATCGTGACCCAATCGACCAGGTCCTCCACGTGAACTGAATTACCGCAGCCAAATATTCCCGGGACGTCGGTCTGGAACCATTCATCGACAATCGGCCCCCGGGTTCTCTGGGAGAGAGTAACTCCGGTTTCCTTGAAGAAGTCGTTTTCCGGTACCAGTCCCACCGATAGGAGGAGCAAATCGACGTCGATATCCTTTTCCGTTCCCTCTACCGGCTGGAGATCCTCGTCAACCCGGGTAAGCTCGATACCTTCCAGTCGGTTTGACCCGTATATGTCGGTAACAGTATGGCTCAAATGGAGAGGAATGTCGTAATCGTGGAGACACTGAACGACGTTCCTGTTCAGCCCGGTCGGATAGTCCATTATCTCAGCTACTCCAGCTACCTCGGCCCCTTCCCAGGTCAACCTGCGGGAGATAATCAGGCCGATATCACCGGAACCCAGTACGAATGCTTTCTTGCCAGGCATGAAACCCTTCTTGTTAATTATTTCCTGGGCCGTTCCCGCCGGCATGACTCCCGCTGGCCTGTCACCAGGTATCTGAATTTCTCCCCTTGACCTCTCCCTGGCGCCAGTGGCAAGTACTACTGCTTTAGCCTGGACCTCGAGCAACCCATCCGGGGTCAAGAGCGTCATGGACTTGTCCGGGCGCATTGACAGCACGAAAGTATTCAAGCGTACGTCCACCGAGCTATCGCCTATCTGGCTGGTAAACCTCTCGGCGTATTCCGGACCGGTAAGTTCCTCTCCGTATATCTCCACTCCGAAACCGTTATGGATGCACTGGTTGAGGATACCGCCGAGCTCTATTTCCCTTTCCACAATCATTACGTCCGCGCCTTCCTCGGCTCCTCTCAAACCGGCAGCCATTCCGGCCGGCCCGCCACCAACGACTACTATATCTTTCTTGATACTTTTAGTTTTTACGTTCATTTTCACTCGCCCTTCTTGGTTTCTTCGACAAGTAGATAGGATTCATCGTTTTTCTTGGTTACTTCCTTCGGCGAAACTCCCAGTTTATCCGAGAGTATCTCTATCAACCTCGGGGTACAGAAACCACCCTGACAGCTCCCCATCCTGGACCTGGTTCTGAATTTGATGCCATCCAGAGTCGTCGCCCCGCGATCTATCGCCTCTTCTATCTCAGCCCGTGTCACTTCCTCGCAGCGACAGACGATGTCCCTGGCAGCCTGGTACTTGTCCGTGTACTGCGCCACTTCTTCCATGTCCATGTCGGCAAATTTCGGTATCGGTTCCCTGTTCGGATCGAATTCCGGATCTTCCGAGAGCTCCAGCCCCTTATCTCCAAGCAGTTCAACGACGTGTTCCGAAATCGCAGGAGCAGCAGTCAGGCCCGGCGATTGAATGCCGGCGACGTTAATGAAGTTATCCACCGCGTCCGACTCTCCGATGACGAAATCGTCGGATCCGGCTTTAGCTCTCAAACCGGCAAAATTGGTTCTGATTTTACCCGTATCGATATCCGGGAACAGCTTCATGGCCCCATTCAGTACCTGATCCAGACCGGACTTCGTCGTTGCCACGGAGGGCTCCTCCAGCGGCTGGTGGTTCGGACCGAATATTATGCTCCCTTCGGCAGCCGGCGTAACGAGTATCCCCTTGCTTTCTTTGCTGGGGAGTGGGAAATTTATCCTCCTGACGTAGCCCTCGATTTCGCTATCCAGCAGGTGGTACTCACCCCTGGCGGGAGAAATGGAAAAACTGTCGTCGCCAACCATCCCGGCCACTTCGTCGGAATAAATACCGGCTGCGTTGATAACGTAACTTCCTTCAAAGCTGGTACCGTCGGCCTTAACTGTAAAACCTTCACCTTCGGAACCGCTCTCAACCGCTTCGACCGGTGAGTTGAAGTGAAAATCCACTCCGTTCGATCTCGCGTTCTCGAAAAGAGCAATCGTAAGCTTGTAGGGGGCAACGACACCAGCATCCGGGGCGTACAGCACCGCTTCCACGTCGTCCGTGATGTTTGGTTCCAGTTCCTCGATCCTTTCTCGGTCCGTTATTATCTCCAGTGCCTCGACGCCGTTTTCCTGTCCCTGCTCCAGCAGCTTTTCCAGTTTCCCAATACGGGATTTATCTTTTGTCGATACAAAAGACCCCAAACGCTTAAACGGAACCGAAAGCTGTTCCGCCCACTCGTCGTATTTCTTATTTCCGGAAGCCGAGAAGGAGGCCTTAACGGTTCCAGGTTTGGCATCGTAACCGGCATGAACTATTCCGCTGTTCGCCTTCGTCGTTCCCCAGCCTACGTCCGGTTTCTTTTCCAGAACCCCTACGTCCAGGTTGTAACGTGACAGTTCTCGGGCTATCCCGGATCCGATAACACCTGCTCCAATCACTAGAACATCGTATTTCTGAGTCATTCCGATATCTCCTCGAATTTGTAGAGCTATTTCTTTAGCTAAATAACTACACAAACCTGAAAACTATCATAACAAAAAATACATTTCTTGTCAAATACGATGATCAAATCAAATAATTTCTTTAATGGAGTGTCAAAAGAGAAAATAATTAGTTCAAGGTTACAGTCCGTTATTTGTTATTTCATGAGATTAAAGAACTGGAGAGCGAATAACAGTCAAACTTTTTGTAATTAGGATGTTTAAACCCTGTATGGCGGAGAAAAGCGAATGAATATTACCCCCTTGAAATAAAGATACCCACCTCTATAATAAATTTAGCAGAGTGATGGTAAGAGTGCTAATTTACATAACAAAACCTTACGGAGGTGTGCTGACATGAGGGTACCATCGAGCTGGACCAGAAGAAGACCCGCTTCACGAAAGAACACAAGTAACTTAATAAATAAGATCTTTCAGGACCTGGAAAAGAACCTGCTAAATGAAAGAGGAAATGGCTTCGGGAATACTGATATTTACGAAAAGGATGATTCCTTATTCTACGAAATGGAATTACCCGGGTTAAACAAGGAAGACGTCAAAGTAGAAAAGAAGAAAGATAAATTGGTCGTAAGTGGCCAGGTAGAAAGGGGCACAGAAGACGGAGACCGAAACTATCTCAGCAGAGGAAGAAGGTACGGGAAATTTCAACACAGCTTCCCCTTACCCGAACTCGAAGAGGCTGACAAAATCGACGCCAACTTTGAAAACGGGATCCTCAGGGTAAGAGTTCCACTGGAAGAGAACAAAAAAGAGAAAGGAACTGTCAAAATAGAGATAGAATAGATTTCATTGACCTCTCACTCAGGGCCACCCTCATTATTGGGGGTGGCCTTTTATATATGTTAGCCTTCGTCAAACGACCCTCTCGTTTGAGAACGTATTCGGCGGACTGTCAAAAACACTTCATTTCTACCCCTCAAGTACCTGTTCATCAAACGTCCTGGGCAATAAATACGGTAATCAAATTCTAGTTTACCTTAATTTTTAAAAGATAGGTTGGTTTCTGGTTGACCGATTTTTTTGGGGCTTATTTGCTTTTTCTACTCCTTTTTTTATTTATATTTATTTTTACAGTAGTAGTAATAGATGGAGTTCTATTTGTGGAAAACTGCCTAAATTTTCGAGTGATAGGAATCTTTAAGTTGGGGAAAGTGGTGTGCAAAAGGTGTTGAGAGTTTATTGAAAGTGTGGAGTACATCTGTGGAAAGAAATTCGCTTTTCCTTTCAACAGGGGTTTTCAACATAAAAAGGCTTAATTATCCCGGTTTTTCACAAGTTATCCACACGGTTTTCCACAATAAGGGTAAAAGTTACGGTCAAACGTCCTTTGCAGCAGGGTAATCTGTCCAAGATCGACCATAAACGTTTCATTTTGATGAATAAAGTACGTAAGAAGTGGTGAGAGGCCTGTTTTTTTGCATGACGGGCCTTAATCGGGAAATTTGACGATCGAAGTGCGAATGAGCTAGAACAGTCAACCTTTCGGAAACCACGGAAAGAACTTATTGGTTTTCTCCGCGTACCTCTGGTAGTCCTCGTCGTCGGCGTAATGTTCTTCCAGAAGCGGGACGCCGGATACAAAAAGCAACAGGTACCCGATCGTAATCGGGCTAATAAATCCGGCCCAACCGTAGGAGACGGAAAACGTAATCAAATATACCCCCCACCAGAGCAGGGCTTCGCCGAAGTAATTCGGGTGACGAGTATATTTCCAGAGGCCATCCGTCATGATTCTGTTATCCTCGCTCTTCCGGTTCTTGATGAACTGATTTAGTTGATAGTCCCCAATCGCTTCGAACCCAAAACCGACAAGCCAGACAGCTACCCCGACGTAATCAAGAATCCCCAGGCCTGGCTTAGTGAAGTAGTTAACGAGAATCAGAGGGTAGGATATTACGAGCATAAGCAATCCCTGGACCATAAATATCCTGAAATAGCTAATTATATAGGCCCGGTCACCCCAGCCCTCACGCATTTCCTGATAGCGAAAATCCTCTTCCGCTCCCCAGTTTCGGGAGCCGATGTGGTAGGCAAGCCTAAGCCCCCAGATAGCCGTAAGACCGGTGGCAATTATCCCTCTTACAGTTATTTCGGGAGCAAGCGCAAGTGAGAGCAATCCAACCAGGACAAAGCCAAGCCCCCAGGCGATGTCGACGACCGAATAATCGGATTTCACCTGCGCAATCAGGTAAAACAGTGTCATGAAAAGGAAGACCGAGACAACTATGGCCGCGGGAGCTGGCAAGAACATTTTATTCCGTCAGGTAAGAAACCGAAACGGCGCCGATACCGGCGTGTGACCCGATTAGCGGAGATATATCCATCGAGTAGTCCGGTTCCAGTCCGAGGTCGTTTTCAATCATACGGGCGAGCTTACTCGCTTCTTCCGGTGCACTAACGTGACCGAGAGCGTATTTCTTTATCCCCTTTTCACTGTCGGCCTCCCCCATCATATCCAGTATTTGCCGGTAGTTGGTACTCCTCAGCAAGGGTTTTCCGTGAAGCTCCGATTCACCCTCTTCTACGGATATGATCGGTTTGAAGTTGAGAATGCGGGCAAGGAAACCTTTTAGCTTGCTGACCCTGCCGCCCCTGATCATGTATTTAAGGTTCCTCACGCTGACCAGTATTCTACTCCTGTCGCTTAGTTCCTTTGCCTTTTTCGTGAGGTATTCCAGGTTCGGGTCAGTTTCGAGTTCGCCGGCAAGCTCCTGAACTACCAGTCCGAGGGATGTTGAGAGCTGTTGTGAATCGATTACCGAGATCCTGTCTTCTTCGAACTCCTCCGCGGCCTTTACTGCCGTCTCGTACGTTCCGCTGAGTTTTCCGGATATGTGCAGTGATAGAATTGAATCGTAGTGATCAAGCAGGTAGGAGTAAGTATTTTTGAAGTCGCCGACGGATGGCTGAGAACTTGTCGGGAATTCCTCTTCGTCCTCGAGTTCTTCCAGCATTCGGTAGAACTGGTTCGGTTTGATTGTCACCTTGTCCATATACTGGTCCTGGCCGAAGTTAACCTGTAAGGGAACGGTATAAACGGGAAGACGGTCAAGGACTGCCTCCGGGAGGTCGCAAGTCGAGTCCGTAACGATAGCTACGCTGGATTCCCTCTCATAAGCTGCCTGATGCTGTTTTTTCATGTCATCAACTTTCTGATCGGTTACGGTCCCGGTTTTGCTCAGTTCGTAAACGAGTTCGCCCGGATTGTCCGTATGTATATGTACGTGGTATTGACCGTCGCCGCCGGCTATTACCAGTGAGTTACCGAATTCGACCGCTTTGCTTCTTAACTCCTCGGTGCTTAGCTCCTCTCCGGCCAGTACGACTTCAGTACAGTATCGCGGTCCTTCGACGCCCTGGCTTTCCTCAATAACGTGGGAAGAGCCTGCATCTTCCAGGTTTCTGAACCGGGAGAAAGAGGCAGTGCTTCCCTCTTTAAAGAAAGTCGATATTCCTTCCAGAAATAGGACGAAACCCTTGGCACCGGCGTCGACAACGTCGGCTTCTCTCAGTTCTTTCAACCTGTTTTTCGTATCCTCCAGCGACTGCCTCGCGGTATCAAGGGAGTAATCCAGTGACTCCATCAGATCCTTCTTGCGAGATACGAACTCGCTGAAAGAGCGAGACCACTCCCGCATCACGGTTAATATAGTCCCCTCCACCGGTTGGTTGGTCGCTTCGTAAGCGTGGTTGGCGGCAACCTTCATTGCCCGGGCAAATTCTTCCAGGTGCAGGCGGTCCCTATCTTTAGTTGCTTTGCTAATTCCATTCAAGAACTGAGCCAGTATTATGCCGCTATTTCCCCGCGAGCTCAGCAGAGCGGCCTGTGCCATATCCTGGGTGACTGATCCGACGGATTCTTCGGGCTCCGAGGCCTGAGCAACTGAGCGGAGCGTTTGCGCCATGTTCTTTCCCGTGTCGCTATCAGCGACGGGGAATACGTTGATCTCATCCAAAGACCGGCGCTTTTCAATGACTTTCTCGGCCCCTTTGGCAAATGCGTTATAGAATTGTTGACCGTCTATTTTATTTCTCTCTTCGGTTTTTTGCTTCTCCGTGTTCTCAACTGCTTGGTTCATGTTTGATCACCAAAATTACCGAGTTACTCCCTAGGTTTACCCTGGGAAATAATTAACTCGGAATAAACTGAAATCCTTTCCAACTAAAAAATTATACGACTTGAGTTGAAGCAATTAAATAGCTCGTCAAATCCCAGCGTTAAACCTAAATCGGTATATCTTAAGCAAAAAAGTGTGGGAATTCAGTTTATTTTTCACCTAAATATTCAAATTGTGAACTTCTCCGATCTTTCGCCCCCTCCTGTTTCTATTCTCTCCCTGAGACGGCTCGAGAGGTAATCGATACCCCAGACCATGATGACAATGAGCATGGTCATGACCACTGCTTTGGGAAAGTTCCACTTGTTTATGTAACTGTAAAGCCTCATCCCTATACCTCCTCCCCCAACTATTCCGATAATAGTTGCCATTCTAACGTTTATGTCCAGCCTGTACAGGGTAAAGGATAGGTAAGGGTTGATGATCTGAGGAATGACGGCGTAAACAAGTACCAGGAGCTTTCCGGCACCCGTGGCCTCTATTGCCTCGAGCGGGCCCGGGTCTATACTTTCCACCCTTTCCGAAAACAACTTGGTCATATCCGCTACGGAGTGAACCCAGAGAGCTAGCACGCCGGGGAAAGGACCCGTACGGACCCAGACAATGAAGATGATCGCCCAGATAATCGGCTGGATCGAACGGATGACGCTGGCAAAGCCCCTGACAAATGTATAAATAACTTGAGCAACCGGAGAGTTCATCAAGTTTTTCGCACCGAGAAACGATAATACTATTGCAAAAGGCAGGGCAAGCGCGGTCGCCATAAAGGCCATGTAAAGCGTCTTAACCAGAAGCTGTGCTCCTTCGCCGAGTACTGACCAGTCCGGTGAGGCAAAAGCGCCCCACAGTTTTAAAGTACTGCGGAAGTTCGTAACCAGTAGCCTGGGGTCAAAGTTTAACCTGAATAGAGCGACGACGAAGAGCCCGAGGAAGAAAGCCACTATAGCGAGGTTTCTCCAGAAATACCAGCTGCTTCGTTCTTTTATCTTGTCTTCGTCCGTCATACTATCTTCTCCCTTGCTTTCCCGCTGATGTAATCAAGTATCCAGACCACGATGGCAATGACTATGGTAACTGCTCCGACCTGTTCCCAGTCCAGCTGATCCTTGTAGTAGAAGAAAAACCGACCAATTCCACCTCCACCGACAAGTGCGATCACCGTTGCCATCCTGACGTTGATGTCAAGTCTGTATAGGAGGAAAGCCGTATACTGAGGAATTACCTGGGGCACGGCGCCGTAACGTATGGTCTGCCAGAAGGAAGCACCAGTGGATTGCACTGCCTCAATCGGTCCTTTATCTATTGCTTCTACCTGCTCGGAAAAGAGCTTGGCCAGGGCCGCCATCGAGTGAATCAGAAGGGCAAACGCACCCGCAGCGGGGCCAAAGCCGATCCAGATTGCAAAAACTATCGCCCAGATCAAGCTCTCCACGGATCGAACCACGTTGAAAAATGCTCGGGTTAAGTAGAAGAATACCCTTCTGAACCAGCTGCCACCCATTATGTTTCGCGCTCCCAGGAAACCGAGCGGTGCCGCGAGCACGCCACCGATTAGAGTAGCCAGGTAAGCCATGAAGAGCGTATTTACCAGGCTACCGAGGATTGAG
>Ga0207797_1003667_pt1 | contig 10091 bp, 6 predicted proteins | sample PRCRCaboRojoPR_6_FD_187275 | JGI IMG/M metagenome (GOLD analysis project Ga0207797, IMG submission 187275) | Marine sediment microbial community from Cabo Rojo, Puerto Rico - PR CR 10% Liquid 1 (SPAdes) | ecosystem: Environmental > Aquatic > Marine > Coastal > Sediment | place: Cabo Rojo, Puerto... | reverse complement strand
CCAAGCAAGGACACAATATCAAGTACGATCTGATTGTGTTGGACCGCTGCGGAGCGGGGATGGAGAATATCGCGTTCGACACGATGATCGCGGAGTGGTTGCTCGACCCGTCATCGCAAAGCCTGGGCCTGAAGGACCTGGCGTGGACTCGGCTCCGTGAACGGATGGTACCTATCACGGATCTGATCGGTACGGGCCGACAACAGATCACGATGCGGGAAGTGCCGGTCGAACGGGCGGCCCCCTACGCCTGTGCTGACGTGGACATGACCCACCGACTGGGGTCGGTCCTGGAGTCGGAACTACGGGAGAAGGAGCTCTGGTCCCTCTTCACCGAGGTCGAGATGCCGCTGGTACCGGTGCTGGCGGCTATGGAGCAGGTTGGCGTGGGATTTGACGAGGAGCAGCTCGAGCGGATGTCCCGCAGACTGGCCCAGGAGCTGGTTGGGATCGAGGAGAGCATACACACGGATGTGGGATATCCCTTCAACGTCAACTCCCCGCAGCAGTTGTCGGAGGCACTCTTCGGTGCACTAGGACTGCCCACGGAGGGAGCTCGAAGGACAAAGACGGGCCACTACTCTACGGCAGCCAGCGTCTTGGAACGGCTGCGGCACCGTCACGAGGTGGTCGATAAGGTGCTGGAGTATCGTTCACTCTCTAAGCTGAAGTCGACTTACGTGGATGCACTGCCACAGATGGTCAATCCCAACACAGGTCGAATCCACACATCCTACAATCAAACCGGGACCGTGACGGGACGTCTGAGCTCCAGCGATCCGAACTTGCAGAACATCCCGATTAGGACGGAGTTGGGACGCCACGTGAGGAGCGCCTTTGTCGCTAGGGAAAGTCAGCGACTGATCGCAGCGGACTACTCCCAGGTGGAACTTCGGGTAATGGCACACGTCTCGGGGGACCGAGGGCTTCTCGGTGCCTTCGAGCGCGGTGAGGACATACACGCCAGCACCGCCGCCGCGATTCTCAACGTGCCCCTGGAGGAGGTGACATCGAACCAGCGAAGGCTCGCCAAGGCGGTCAACTTCGGTCTCTCGTACGGGCAGACGGCCTACGGGCTGGCGCAGGCGACGGGGCTCACCCAGGCTGAGGCCGAGAACTTCATCACGACCTACTTCGAGCGGTTCCCCGGCGTGCGCGAGTACATCAGAAACACGAAGGTGCTGGCAGGGCGACAGGGCTATGTGGAGACCTTGTTGGGAAGGAAACGTTACTTCCCCGAGCTCCAGCCGGGAAGCAAGGCCTCCCACTATGCGCGCCAGGCCGCCGAGCGGATGGCCATCAATGCGCCGATCCAGGGAACCGCGGCGGACATCATCAAGATCGCCATGGTACGCCTATACGAAGTGCTGCGCGAACGTCATCTGCGTACGCGCATGATCCTGCAGGTACACGACGAGTTGATCGTCGAGGCCCCCGAGGATGAGATAGACGTGGTCGTCCCGCTCATGTGCGAGGTGATGGAGCATGCCTTCGAGCTCGATGCTCCACTTAAGGTGGACCTCAAGATGGGCCGCAACTGGGAGGACATGGACCCGATTGGACGGGATGGTTGACCGGGCGAAAGGGGAACCCTGACGTCAGAACGAAGCATACGAACCGCCACGGCAGACGAGGAAGATCACAGACTGCGACAAGCTGCGTGGCGGGCGATAGGGACGGGCGAACAGAGGAAGGAGTCAAGAATGCCTGAGTTGGCAGAGGTGAGAAAAGCGCTCAAGAATATGTCGAGTTCGGCAGACATGGAGAAGCTGAAGGGGATGGATGCCACGATCTTGTTCGACATATCGGGTAAGGACGCTGGCGTCTGGACGGTGGAGGTACACGACGGGGACGTGACTGTCGAGGAGGGGGAGGTCGGCTACCCGGAGGTGACGGTCCAGGCCGCGAGCGAGGATCTAATCGCCCTGATCAAAGGGGAACTGAACCCCATGGCGGCTTTCATGCAAGGCCGCCTCAAGGTCAAGGGCGACATGTCGTTGGCTATGAAGATGCAGAAGCTGTTCAGCTGAATGCAGCAAACGATCAAGGATTAGCGTCTCGCTCCGCTTTGCTGGGATGAGCGGGGGTGCGTCTGAGTGGGCTGCCCATCGTCTCGGGTCAACAGCCGGCGGGCGGAGCGAGTTCTGGAGGGATGCGCTGAATCGGAGGCAAGGTTGAGCACGGAAAACACGCTGGACCCGCTGCGCCATAGGGCGGACTTCCCAATCCTCGAGCGAAAGGTCCACGGCAAGCCCCTGGCTTATCTGGACAACGCTGCCACCACGCAGAAGCCCGACGCTGTGATTGATGCTATTGCGACGTTCTATCGAACGGAATATGCCAACATCCATAGGGGTGTCCACACCCTGAGTGAGGCTTCGACGGTCGCCTTTGAGAAGGCACGAGACAAGGTGGCCGCGTTTGTGGGAGTGCCAGACCGCCGCGCGATTGTGTTCACGAGGAATGCGACGGAGGCGATCAATCTGGTAGCGTGGTGTTGGGCGCGACATCAGATCTCGGCCGACGACCGCGTCGTGGTCACGGAGATGGAGCATCACAGCAACCTCGTACCCTGGCAGCGCCTCGCGAAGGAGAAGGGAGCAGAGCTGGCCTTCATCCCTGTCACAGCCGACGGACTCCTGGACGTGTCGGCGCTCGACCGCTTACTCGAGGGCCGTGTGAAGCTGGTCGCTCTGACACAGATCTCAAACGTCCTGGGCACGGTCAATCCAATCAAGGAGATCACGGCCAGAGCCCACGATGCGGGAGCAAAGGTGCTGGTCGACGGTGCACAGAGCGTGCCCCACGTCTCGGTAGACCTGCAGGACCTGGACGTCGACTTCTTCGCCTTCTCCGGACACAAGATGTGCGGCCCGACGGGCATCGGTGTGCTCTACGGGAAGCCCGATCTCCTCGAGGCGATGCCGCCGTTTCTTTCCGGTGGCGGCATGATCTCGCGGGTGGGTCGGGATGGGGCAACCTGGGCTGACCTGCCCACGAAGTTTGAAGCGGGCACACCAGCCATTGCTGAGGCGGTAGGACTTGGGGCGGCTATCGATTACCTGGACGAGGTGGGGATGGACGCAATTTGGGACCACGAGCACGCCCTGGTCTCGTTGGCTATGGAGCGGCTGGGAGAGATCCCCGGGGTGCACATCGTCGGCCCCCCAGCTGATCAGCGGAGCGGCGTGCTGGCCTTCACCGTGAAGTCGGTCCATCCGCACGATCTTGCCCAGATCCTAGATTCAGAGGGCATCGCCATCCGCGCGGGCTATCACTGCGCTCATCCGCTTCACCAACGCTTCGAATGGCCTCCGACGGCCCGGGCGAGCTTCTATCTCTACAACACCCGGGACGAGGTGGTCCGTCTTGCTGCGGGCATCAGGAAAGCCCAGGAGATGCTGGGGTCCGTGCGGCGTGGAGCGTGAAGGGCCGACCTGGACGGAATCGGTGGCTGCGTACGAGCGTCAGTGAGCGCTTGCATGGCGGGTCGCCATCCCCGCGCATCCGAGCCTTTGGGAACCACAATAGGCCCGGCGCCGCGTCACCATTCAGGCGGACCGGCTGCAGAACGGGATCATTTGATCAACGGAACACCAAACTAGGCAAGCAGGCAGAGTGATATGACATCAGACCTATACCGAGAGCAGATTCTCGATCATTACGGGAACCCGCGGAATGAGGGGACCCTGGAAGACGCAGATTTGTCGCACGAGCGGGATAATCCGGTGTGCGGCGACGTCGTCCGGCTGGACATCAAGTTTGAGGACGGCGCCGTCAGCGAGGCCGCCTTCAGCGGACAGGGGTGCGTCGTCAGCATGGCGTCGGCATCTATGTTCACCGAGGAGATCGTGGGGAAGACGATTGAGGAGCTGAAGGCCATGGATGACGACGACGTTTTCGCCATGCTCGGCGTCGACCTGGGTCCTTCGCGGGCGAACTGTGGGGTTCTGCCCCTGAGGGTGCTTCAAGAGGCGCTTGCCCAGTGGGAGGATGACGACTAAGATTGCCTATCGTTCGGCTGGGAGAGCTCGCCAAGCATTCTCATCAGAGTCTCTGGCAAGCGTGACCGGTTTCGTGGGGTGACGGTCAAGAGCTGAGGGTGGAGACGACGCAAGCGTGCGGAAACCGTGGCCACAAGCTCCGGGCGGACGACCACGAGGGCCAGGGCGTACGCCCCTCCCCGCACGATATCGAGGGCACCGGCCCAGCCCCGGCCGCGCACCACCTCCAACGGCCCAATCTCGTCCACGATGAGCAGGTCGCACGGCGTCGCGCGGACCAAGACCTTCTTGGCCCAGTTGAGGGTCTCGGAACTGAACCGGAAGCGTCCCTGAATAACCCCCGCCCCCTCTCCGGAGGAGCAGGTCAGACGGCGACGTTCAAGCGTCCGGGCATCGACGACTTGTCGCTCGCCGTCCCGGGCCAAGGTGACGATGCCCCCGCACCGGTATCCCTTCTTATCGGCCAGCGCGACGAGCTCGGCGCAGACGGTACTCTTCCCCACCTGTCGAGACCCGGTGAGGATGATAAGCCGAGGCACGTCACTCATCCTGGCCGGGGATGGGTCCAAAGGCTGCCTCGATCTCTGCAGGCTCGAAGACCTTGAGCATCGCATCCCACCAGGTCATATTACCGGTCTTCCGATACTCCCACCAGAGGATGTCTGGCCAGAAGTACCGCCAGCGCCACATCGACGGAACCCTCTCCCAACCATAGTCCCGGGCCAGGGTGGTGAAGTCGACGTAGTACCCTGACGGCGGTTCCTGGAGAAGCGTGCCCCCGTCGACCTCGGCACGTCCGCCGTCCTCCCTGGCGTTGAGGTCCCAGGGCAGGATCCGCAGCGGTTCGCCCAAGCTGCCGTCCTGCTCTGCCGCGCGGAGGAAGAGGCGCCAGTAGGTGGCAGTCCCCTGGTCCTCGCGCGAGAGCACAATGAGAGGCTCGTCCGCTTCGTACGGCTCTTGACTCACGGCGAAGGCACGACCGCATAGATGCCAGCTTCGCCGGGATTGCCCCGTGGGCGGATCATAGCTGAGCGGGAGCCAGGCGCTGTCCAATTCCGCCAGGTAGTCCCAACCCGCCTCCTGGCGCACACGCTTTCGGAGGGCATTGAAACTGTCATTGACCTGGTCGGACAGGAGTGGGACGCCCTCCTGCACAACCACCGACGGCAGTTCGATCAACCGGAAGGGAACACCTTGAGCGGGGGTGGGCTGGACCACCTCGGCATAGAAGGAGAGAGGTTCCGCGCCGCCTCCGCCGGCCAGCACCTCCTCGGCACGGGCAATCACCCGGGGGGAGACCGGAGAGTCGGTCCATATGATGCCGTCGAGCAAGCCCTCGACGCTGAAGACCTCGTGGAAGAGGGCCCAGCCCTCCATGCTGGCCGCCACGAGATGGCTCCGCCCGCCCCGCGTGTGGACGTAGACGAGGCTCTCCCCGTCGGGGGCCCACGCGGGGGCGTCACCGGTGCCGAAGAACTCGGTCTGTGTCCGATCGACCGCAAGGGAATCCCAATCGAAGAACGCCACCTCGACAGAGGTTTGGCCCTGAGGTCCGGTGACGTAAGCCAGCCGCGACCCATCGGCGGACCAAGATGGCTTATCCTCGTCCACATCGGGGCTCTGAGTCAGGTTGACCACATCCTGCTGGCCCTCCAGCATCTTGAGGTAGACGTCTTTGCTTCCCTCCCGGAGGGAGGTGAACGCCAGGGCTTGACCTTGATGGGCCCAGGCCGGCGCGAAGTCGGGGGCCGGGTCCGTCGTGACGGCGCGGAGCTCCCGACCGGCGGTCCCCATTACGTAGACGTCGAGGTTCCCCTCCCGGTAGGATTCGAAGGCCAGCCACTGGCCATCGGGGGACCAGCTAGGGTTCCCGTCGAACCCCGGATCGTGGGTCAGACGGATCAAGGCCCCGCTGACCAGATCCAGCAGATAGACGTCCCAATTGTCGGCGCGGTTGGATGCGAAGGCGAGATAGTCACCGTCAGGGGACCAGGCCGGAGAACGATCGTCTCCTTCATGGTGGGTCAGCCGTACGAGTTGAGGTCCGGCCTGGTTGAGAGCGTAGATGTCCGTGTTCCCATTCCGGCGGAGGCTGAAAGCAAGGGCGCCTCCGCTCCCCAAGGCTGTCCGTGTCGGACCCGGACCAGGCGACGGCTGGGAGGGAACGACGACACGTGCCTCGGATCCGACCGTCTCGGCGAGCTCCGGCATGCGTGTTGCCTGGAAGAGGGCGACACCGAGGAGCGCCACGAGGACACAGTAACCCAACAAGAGAACTAGAACCAGCCGCAAGCTCCGGGGGCGAAGGACAATAGGACGTCCTACCTCGTCAGGCGCCCTCAGCCACTGCCAAGCCAGGCCTATGCGGCCCCTCAGGCGCCTCAGCACGCCGTTGCGCTTGTCAGCTGGGTCCCGGTCGTGTGCCTGAGCCTGCTCCCGGTCCGTCTCTGGCTCACTCATCGTGGTAGGAGAGTATAACGGGGAGAAAGTGCTTGTCAAGCTATGCCCTTCCACTATACTTAGGCGTTCAGGCGCAGCTCGCGGCGCCGCTGGGCGGTTCCGCCGGGCGCGTGAGGCGCCTCGCCGGGCTCCGCGACGAGGAGGCGAGGCCCACAGAGGCCAGCCGGGAATGATTACGTAGAGCCCAGTCGGTTCAGGACAGGCCCAGGGCGAAGGCGACGATCCAGCCACGGCACGACGCTTACCCCGGGCAGCATTAGACACCAGGCGCCCCAGGCGACTGCCGTCGGTCGCTCCCGGCGAGCCCCGGACGACCCTCCGGCTATGACGAGTACGGAAAGGCTGCTATGGATGGCGCAGGCGTGAACGAGGGCCAAACCACCGGGGTGTATACGATCTTTGCCGTCTCTGATGGAAGCGGCTCCACGGCCGAGCGCGTTGTGCAGGCCGCCCTGACCCAGTTCAAGGGCGCCTCGGTGGTGATAGAGCGCCGCTCGCAGGTGCGGACGGAGGAAGCGGTACGACGCGTGGTTAAGGAGGCGGCAGCTGCCAACGGTTGCGTCGTCCATACCCTAGTGTTGGACACGCTGCGAGAGCAGATGGTGCGGGCGGGCCGGATCCACAACGTGGAGACGATCGACCTGATGGGGCCACTGTTGGCGCGGCTTTCCCAGCAGTTGGCCGTATCGCCGGCGGAGAAGCCCGGGCTCTTTCGGCAGCTGAACAAGGAGTACTTCCGGCGGATCGAGAGCATGGAATTCGCCTTCCATCACGACGACGGGAGGCGCACGCACGAGCTGGGCAGGGCGGAGCTCATCCTCGTCGGGGTGTCGCGCACGTTCAAGACGCCGCTGAGCATCTACCTGGCGTTTAAGGGTTGGTTCGTTGCCAACGTGCCCATCATCTATGAGAAACCGCTCCCGCCGAGCGTGCTCGAGCTCTCTCCATCAAAGGTCTTCGGGCTGCAGATCGACCCGAACCGCCTGGCCGAGCTCCGTCAGGCCCGGCAGGAGCGCTGGGGTACAGCTCTCGGCCCGTATGCGGATCCGGAGTTCGTGCGGCGCGAGGCAGCCTACGCAGAGGGAGTCTTCAGAGCACACCCAAGATGGCGCACCATCGACGTGACAGACAAACCGATTGAGGAGATCGCGTCCGAGATACTCGTCTTCTCCGAGCAGGAATCGCGCGGGTAGCGACCTATGAAGGACCTGTCCCGCCTGTAAGCATTTTCGAACGCTGACCTATGGCCAAAGTAACCCCATTACGAAAACAGTACCTGGAGATCAAGTCGAAACACCCGGACGCCATCGTCCTCTTCCAGCTGGGCGATTTCTACGAGGCCTTTGACGACGACGCGAAGACGGTGGCCGATGAACTGGACGTGGTGCTGACCTCACGGCCGGTGGCGAAGGAACAGCGGATCCCGATGGCGGGCGTGCCGTGTCACGCCGTCGAGGGGTACGTGGCCCGCCTCATTGAGAAGGGCTACCGGGTCGCCATCGCCGACCAGGTTGACGACACGACGAGCAGCGGTCTGGTGGTGCGACAGGTGAGCCGGGTGGTCACGCCGGGGACGGTGGTCGAGCCGGCACTCCTGGAGGAGAAGCGGTCCAACTATCTGGCCGCAGTGATCACCGATGAGAATCGGGCGGGATTGGCCTACGTGGACATCACCACCGGTGAGTTCTTGACCACTCAGTTGGACCAAGATGAGGTGGAACAGGAGCTAGCCCGCATCCAGCCGCGGGAATGCCTCGTTCCGGAGCGCGGTCGGTGGAACGACGGTGGCGGACGAGGCGACGGAGGCGAGCACTCCCTCCCGTTCCGGCCCGAGCGCGTGGGCGGCGGGATCCACGTCACGCCCCTGCAGTCGTACCGGTTCGAGCTCGGTGGGGCGCGACAGGGCCTCAAGGACCACTTCGACGTGATGACCCTGGATGGCTTTGGCTGCTCCGGGCAGCCATTGGCCATCCGCGCCGCCGGAGCGATCCTCCACTACCTGCGGGATACGCAGCGAAACGCGCTGAAGCAGATTGTGAGCCTCAGCACCTATTCGACGACGCGCTACATGCGGCTCGACGCGAACACACGGCGGAACCTGGAGATCACCGAGACGATCCGAGATCGAACGAAGCGCGGGTCTCTGCTGGGGGTGCTCGACGACACCCTGACCCCGATGGGTGGGCGTCTGCTGCGCGCGCGCCTGGTCCAGCCTCTTCTCGACCGCCGGGACCTGGATGACCGGCTCGACCGGGTGGAGGCTTTCTACCACGAGACGATTCTGCGCGGTCGAACCCGGGAGCTGCTGGAGGATGTGCCGGACTTGGAGCGATTGACGAACCGTATCGTAGGGGGAACCGCCGGCCCCAGGGACCTCGTGGGGGTGCGGAAGGCCCTGGAGACGGTTCCCGAGCTCCGGGAGATCTTGGGCGAGAGGCACGATGACGAGGAGACGGGCGCAGCGCCGCTCTCGGGACTGGCAACGGCGCTCGATCCCTGCGAGGCGGTGGCCGACTTGATCGCCGCTGCCATCGTCGACGATCCTCCGGGCAAAGTGTCCGGCGGAGGCGTGATCCGCCGCGGGTTCTCAGACGAACTCGACGGGCTGCTGGACTCGGTTCGCAGTGCGCGGGAGTGGCTGACCAGCCTTGAGAAGCGGGAGCAGGAGCGGACTGGCATCAAGAGCCTCAAGGTGGGGCACAACAAGGTCTACGGGTACTACATCGAGGTTACGAAGGCGAACATGGACGCGGTGCCCGACGACTACACCCGCAAGCAGACGCTCACGAACTCGGAGCGGTACATCATACCGGAGCTGAAGGAAGTAGAGACGAAGATCCTCAGCGCCGAGGAGCGCCAGTCCGAGGTGGAGGCCCGGCTATTCAGCGAGGTGTGCCAGCAGGTGGCGGCCCGCGCCTCATCCCTGCTCGACACAGCGCGGACGTTGGCCCGGATCGATGTGGACGCCGCGCTGGCGGAGATTGCGCTGAACAATCGGTACGTCCGGCCAACCTTGACCGATGAGAACGTGCTGGAGATTGATGCCGGGCGGCACCCGGTCGTGGAGCAGGTGCAGAAGGAGGAACCTTTCACACCGAACGACGTGCGGCTCAATCGCGATGAGCGCATCCTGATCATCACCGGGCCCAACATGGCAGGCAAGTCCGTCTACCTCCGCCAGGCGGCGCTGATCGCCCTGATGGCCCAGATGGGCAGCTTCGTGCCTGCAGACGAGGCACGGGTCGGTGTGGTGGACAGGATCTTCACCCGGATCGGCGCCCAGGACGAGGTGGCATTCGGACAGTCGACGTTCATGGTGGAGATGGTGGAGACGGCTAACATCTTGAATCACGCAACGCCGCGCAGTCTATTGATCCTCGACGAGGTCGGTCGGGGCACGAGCACCTATGATGGGCTCTCCATCGCCTGGGCCGTAGTCGAGCACCTCCACAACCACCCGGAGCGGCGCGCGCGCACCCTGTTCGCGACGCACTACCACGAGCTCACAGAGATGGAGGAGCGGCTGCCGGCGGTGCGCAACTACAACTTGGCCGTGGTGGAGGAAGGGAAGCGGGTGATCTTCATGCACAAGGTCGAGCCGGGCGGCGCCGACCGCTCGTACGGCAT
>Ga0207797_1003666_pt1 | contig 10091 bp, 13 predicted proteins | sample PRCRCaboRojoPR_6_FD_187275 | JGI IMG/M metagenome (GOLD analysis project Ga0207797, IMG submission 187275) | Marine sediment microbial community from Cabo Rojo, Puerto Rico - PR CR 10% Liquid 1 (SPAdes) | ecosystem: Environmental > Aquatic > Marine > Coastal > Sediment | place: Cabo Rojo, Puerto... | reverse complement strand
GTCCGCCGACCGGGTCGTCGTCGACGCGACCCTCCCCGACGGCGGCTACGTCGAACTCCGCGCCGACACCGTGCGCGGCGTCTCGCCGTATCTCGCTCCGGGGACCCACCGTCGCGTGTCGATCCCGCTCGAACCTCTCCCGGCGGGCACCCGATCTCTCACTGTCGTCGCCGTGGTCGGGACGACCGACCGCCGTCTCGACCCGTACACGTGGAACGGATCGGCGGTGACGGCGCCGGTTCGTCTGCCCGCGCCAGCGACGGCGACGGCGACGGCGACGGCACCCCCGACGGCGACGCCCACGGTCACGCCCCGCGTCACCACTCCGACGCCGACACCCACCCCACGCTCGCCCACCACGGACGCCTCTGGACCGGGGTTCGGCCCCCTCACAGCGCTGGGTGCGCTCTGCTATCTCCTCCACCGCGGCCGATTGCAGTGATCGAACCCCCACAAGAAATATATCTGTCGTCGACGTCTGGTCATATATGAACAAACACTTCGAAGACGCACTGTACTACATCGGCCGCGCGGGCGAACACGCGAAGGACGGCGTCATGGAGGAACTCGACCCGCTAGAGGAGCGCTTCCGCGAGTTGACGGGCAAGGAGGAAGAGCCGGAACCGTCGCGACTGGAGAAACTGCAGAGCGAACTGCAGGAACTGGAGGCGCGTGCCGAAGGCGAGGCGAAGACGGCCATCGCGGACGCCCGGGAGCGGATCCAGCGCTACCGTGGCGACGAGTCGGCGGAGTAAGGGGGCGTTTCGTCGCTGTCGATAGATTCTCGCCGGACCGTCCCGGCGAGAACGTGCGACCACTTCCGATAATCCCTATAAGACAACCCTTAAGTCGGCCTCGCCAGTACCGTCGTACTGGCAGGGTTGGTGGTCTAGCCCGGTTATGACGGCTCCTTCACACGGAGCAGGCCGGCGGTTCGAATCCGCCCCAACCCATTTCTGACGACGCAACGACGACGAGCGAAGCGAGGAGTCCGTTCGTCGTCGAAGTGGTCGGTGGATTCGAGCCCAGCGGACGAGCGACGCGAGTCCGCGCGGTTCGAATCCGCCCCAACCCATACGTTTTCCTGACGTTCCTGAAGGAGATGTGGAGCAGGCCGCCTTCACGCCGGTTCCGTCGCGTCTCGTCCCGAGACGTCGCGGCGAGTTCCTTCCCACGTGGTAGTAACGGTGCCCGGAAGTTTTGTTGATATTTCCACATGTTCGGATATGGCCTCCGACCGACTATCGCGGCGGACGATCCTCGCACTGGTGGCGATTGCTGGCCTCACAGTGCTTCTCGACGTCCTGTTCGGAAGGGACGAGGGCGTCCGAACCGACGGCGGTGAGGAGTGGCGAGCAGTCCGCACCGTCTCCTTACCCACTCCGAACGAGGTGGGAGACCGCTCGGTGGAGGCGGCGGTGGCGGCTCGTCGGTCGCGGCGCGAGTACGGGGAGAGAGCCCTCTCGCGCCGGGAACTCGGCCAGTTGCTCTGGGCCGCACAGGGCGTGACCGACCGAGCGTCCGGCCACCGAGCGGCGCCGAGTGCGGGCGCGCTGTATCCTCTCGAGTTGTACGTCGTGATCGGCACGTCCGGTGTGGTGGATCTGGAGCGTGGTGTCTATCGGTACCGGCCGACGACTCACGAACTCGCGCGCGGCAAGGCTGGTGAGTTCCAGTCGGAACTGCGGGCGGCGGCGCTCGATCAGCGGGCGGTCGAGGAAGCCGCCGTCGATATCGTCGTGTGTGCGGTCGACGAGCGGACGACGGGGACGTACGGCGAACGGGGACGACGGCGGTACGTGCCGATGGAAGCCGGTCACGTCGGGGAGAACCTCTACTTGCAGGCCGAGTCGCTGGCGCTCTCGACCGTCGCTATCGGCGCCTTCGACGACGACCGAGTGCGAGCGGTAGTGGGCGCACCGTCCGGACGGCGGCCGCTGTACGTCTTCCCGGTGGGTGCTCGGTAGCCTCGGCCCGCCGCCCGTCTCGGGTGCACACTTTTGCGAACGGAAGTGGGTAGTAACGCGTATGGGTCACAGTCACGACGAACTCTGGGAGGCCGTGCAGGATCGGTGTGCGGCCCTCGAGCGGGGCACCGAACTGGTGACGCCGCTCTCGGGTCGGCCCTTCCGTGTCGTCGAGATCGGAGGGGATCGGCTCCGGATTCACTTCGACGATAGCTCCGAGGAGCGCACGCTCTGGCCTGGGCAGTTCGAACTCCTCGCCGACCGCGTCGCGGAGCACCGACTCGACGTTACCGGTCTTCAGCCCGGTGTCGAGCCGTACGTGACGGTGCTGACGCTGTTGGCGGATTACGGCGTCGAGGACGACGACGTCGTCTACGTCTCCGACCCGGAAGACGGCGGTGGGAGTCCGTACCTCGTCTCGCCGGTGGACGCTCGCACGCGCCCGGAGCGCCTCCACGACGACGCACTGCTGTTGGCCGACGTACTGGAGCGCCAGGAGCCCGCCGACCCCGAGACGCTCGAGACCGACACGCTGACCGACCTGTACGTCCTCCTCTCGGACGTTCAGCACGAGGCGGATCGGCTGCGACAGACCGCACGGGACGCGCTTCTCGCCCGCCTCGGCCCGGATCAGGAGCTCCACGGCCGATTCGGGACGGTGCGTCGGACGGTGCGTGAGCGCCGACGGCCGAAAGACGCCGAGACGGTCTTCGACGTGCTGGACGACCACGGCATCCCCCGGGAGTGGGTGATCGGTGTCGACCCGGACAAACTCGACATCGTCCTGACCGTAACTGATCTCGACGAGGACGAGGTGTACGACCGCGACGAGCAGACCTACGTCCAGAAAACCGACGTCGAAGAGGGGGAGAAGTACGCTCGATTACAGGGACTCGAGGCACGCATCGAGCAACTGGCGGGGAGCGAGCGCACGGACCTGCGAGAGGATCTGCGGGCTCTCGAGGACCGCCTCGACGAGGCGTTGTCGGCGTGACGCTCGTGGACTGTCTCTCGACGGGAGACGACTATTCGACGGCGTTCCGGTCGTGCCGACACGTCGCGTTACCACGTCTCGTCGAAGCGGGTCGCCACGCGAGAGGCGGTGTCGTGGAGTAGTTCGACGTCGTCGGTGAACACCTCGATGGCCACCGTGCCGTCGAACTCGGAGAGATGCTCGGAGACGAGCCCGTAATCGACCTCACCGGCCCCGACCGGCATGTGGGTATCACCACGGCTCCGAACGTCGTGGACGTGGAGGTGGGAGATCCGGTCGCCGTGGTACTTCACGAACCGTTTGATTCCGTCGTTCCCGTCTTCCATGTACGCGTGGCCGACGTCGAAGCAGACGGACGCCCCCGTTTCGTCGGCGATATCGCCGAGTACGGAGAGCTGGAGACCGTACTGCTGGTGGCCGACGTTCTCGACGACGACTTCGACGTCTCGCTTCTCGCCTTCGGCGACGATTTTCGAGAGCTGTGACGCGAAAATCGGGCGCTGATCGAGGTCGTACGGGTCACGAACCGTCCCGTGGAGGACCGCCTTGCGCGCGCCGACGGCCGCCGCCCAGTCGAGTAACCGCCGCTGGTGGGCGACGATTGCCTCGTTGATCTCGGGCACGGGCGTCGCGACGACCTGTTTGAACGGAAGATGGACGTCGAGTGCGACGTCGGTCTCCGCGAGCGTCCGCTCGAGCCGAGCGTCGTCGATAGCGTCCGGGACGTCGACGGATTCCGCGAGGCCGAACTCCGCGAAGTCGAATCCGGACGCCGTCGACGCGAGGCGGTCGATCGAATCCCCGACCGTCAGTCCAATCTCCATACACGTACTGCGCCGCACGGGCATATCATGCTGTTGTCGATACGTCCGCCGGGACTCACGACGACCGGCGATGCCGATGTCGCGAGGACCACGCTCGGTGACCCCGACGACGACACCCCCAAGAACCGCCCACGACGGTGGGAGTGGGATTCGAACCCACGAGGCCTCTCGGCCACCTGCTTTCCAGGCAGGCACGATAGTCCACTCCGTCATCCCACCACTCACGACGTCCGTTCGATCCGGGACGGTCGAGGCGCGCCGCAGTCGTGCGTCAGTCCGTCACATCCGTCGGGGCGTCCGTCTCGGCCTGGCTCCAGCCGCCGGCGTCGACGAGTTCGAACAGTTTCCCCCACTTCTCGTCGTCCTCGCTTTCGGGGAGGATGTCGCGCAGTTGTTGGAAATCCGACTCCGGAACCAGCGTGTGGACGAGGTCCACGATCACACGAGCGTGGTAGGCCGCGTCGGCCGGATCGGTCCCCTCGATTTCGCTGACACGAGAGACGAACGCCGGCCAGTCGAAGCGCTGGCCGTGTTCGCGGACGGCGCCGGTCAGATACCACTGGATCTCCATGGGTAGTGAGGCGGCGAGGTCCTCGGCGTTGCCCGCGGGAATACGCTGTCCAAGCGTCGTCAGCGTCGCACGGATCGCCCGAAGCGCCTCACCCGTGCCGGGGAGTTCGAGTCGGTGTTGTACCTCGCCGGTGAACGCGTCGAAGTTCATGCGACGAAGACGTTGACTCGACAACAGTATCAATCTGGCTACTATTCCCCCGACGTGCGAAGGCGTAGTAAGCGACCGCCGACCCGGATCGGGGACGCCCCGTCGCCACGTCGCCGACAGCATCCGGATCGACTGCCTCTGTCCGGCGGACGTACCGTCCGAACGCACCTGCACACGCCGGATCACCGTCACCATCCGACCGACGCCCCACGATCCGGCGATACGCCAGCCACTCCGACGGGCGCCGGACGAAGAATGATTAGAAAAGTAACAGATTTTTCCGTACTGCACGGGAGGTACCCCTATGAGGCGCTGGAAGCGGGCCCAGCGAGCGGAGAGGACCCACCCTTCACACGGGTCTATCAACTCGGACCGAGCGGCCGCAAAGGAGCTGTTCGACCACCACTGGGGAGTGGACATCTCCGCTTTGGACGATCAAACGGTGCTAGCAGTTGGCGGCGGAACGGGGGTAATTCACGCACTGGAACGACCACGGCTACTGGTTTCGCTCGACCCTCTCTACGAAGAGAAACGGATTCCGCGAAGCCGCACTCACGCGGACGTCGTCTGTGGCAGTGGCGAATACATCCCCTTCTCCGACGACTCCTTCGATACCGTGTTTTCGGACAACGTAATGGACCACACCCTACGTCCGGTCAGCGTTTTAGAGGAGATACACAGGGTCCTGCGCTCCGACGGCCTCTTTCTGCTTTCGGTCAACACGTTCGACATTTCGAAAGTGGTCCGGAAGCTGCTCGGTGTGGTGGATAAACCCCATCCACACCACTTCAGCCCAGAAGAGGTCGAACGGATGCTGCGGTCTGCCGGGTTCGAACTACGGAGAACCGACAGACAGAAACACTGGTTTACCGATTCGGGGACGCTGTCACTGCTGGCGCAAAACGAGTTCAAAAAAGCAGGAGGGAAACTCGCCCGAATCGAGCGATTCTGCGCGGTTTGTCGTCTCGAGTGACTCGTCTTTGCCGCTCGCCGGCCTCGTCGCGTGGCCCCGGCTACGCCGGTTCGAGGTTCCCGGCATCCGACGGTTCGAATCGGCCGGCCGCTCACCCGAACACCTGATCGTCCGTCGGCGTCAGCTGTCGCTTCTGGTGGAGGTAGTAGGTGAAAAAGCCGGAGAACCCCGTCATGTACGGCGTGACGATGGCGAGTTGGCTGAACGCGCCGACCGGCACGTCGAGGAGGGAGCCGCCCACGCCGATGGCGAACGTCGTCACGGCGGCGAGCAGGAGCGCGACGGCGCCGACTTCCCACAGGAGGGTCAGACGCGGACTGTGGCCCGCGGGGCGGTAGCCACAGATCGGACACCGCTCCACGTCGGTCGAGACGGGTTCTTCACAGCACCCGCACGGTTCGGTCCCCGGGGCCGGGGCGTCGTCGGCCTCGGTTCCGGTCCCGTAGCCCGCGCTCTCGTGGCCCGACGACGGCGGGTCGCGTTCGGTGCTGGCGGTGACCGCCGTCAGACCTCCAGTCGCGTCTTCAGGTTCCGGAGCGTCGTCTTCAACTCCCGCTCGTTGTACGTGCGGACGAACGGGGCCGCCAGTCGGTCGAGCACGGGGATCGGGAGGTCGTACTCGGCCACGTAGCCGACTCGGACGCCGTCGCCCTCGGGGGTGAACGTCCACTCGATGTTCCCCTCGATGCCGCCGGTCATCTCGAAGACGATTCGCTCCGGCGGGTCGTAGGTCACGGCTTCCACCTCGCCGTCGAGCGGGACGCCACCCATCCGGTAGGTGTAGGTGGCGCGCTTGCCGCCGCTGGGCAGTTCCGCGACGGTTTCGACGGCCGAGAGGCTGGGCGAGATCTCGGCCTGGTGTTCGGGCACGTCCATGTACTCGAACGCGGTCTCCGGATCGACGTCGATGTAGATGTCGTCCTCGACTCGGACCATAGGAGACGTTCGGACGCGTCGAGCAAATGCGCTCCGGCCCGTGTGGACGGATCATGTGGCCGCGTCCGTGCGCTCGCCGGCACGTTCGGCTCCCGTGACTGCGACCCGCGTCGCCTCGCCGTCGCCCTCGACGGCGGCCCGGATCGGGGTTCCGAGTGACCCTTCGTGTTGGTTTCTATCGGTCATGATTGTTGACTCGCGACTGTCGACGGATGTATGCTTGACGGTTTCGACGCGCTGGCGGCTCGGGGGCCCGTCCGTTCACCCCACCGTCTCGTCGTCGGTCGGCGTCGCCCGCCGCTTCCGATGGAGGTAGTACGCGAAAAAGCCCGAGACGCCGGCGGTGTACGGTGTCACGATGGCGACGCGGGTGAGGCCACCGACCGGGAGGTCGAGCGCCGAGGCGGCGACGCCGCCGAGGAACACCCCCACGGAGGCGACGGCGACGGCGACGAGGGCGTATTCGGCGAGGCGTGTCGCGCGCCGATTCCGAGGCCCGGGGTGGTAGCCACACAGTGGGCACCGATCCACGTCGGTGGGGATCGGCTCCCCACAGCGACCGCAGGCTCCCGTTTCCCGTTCGTCCGTCATGTGCGGCGGGTAGGATTCCGGCGGCTTGAGTCCGTTCCTGCGCCCGAAGTTTATCCTTCGTCCGCCGTGTCCCCTACACGAATCCGATGACCACGACCAGCGCCGCCGTCCAGCTCGTCACCGTCGCCGCCACGGTCGTGGGCCTGTGGATCGGCGCTCGACTGCTCGTCGACGCGGTGGTGCGACTGGCCCGGCGGCTGGGGCTCTCGGAGCTCACCATCGGCCTGACCATCGTCGCCGCCGGCACGTCCACGCCCGAACTCGTCGTCACGACCGACGCGGCGCTCCGGGGCCTCGGCGACATCGCCGTCGGGAACGTGATCGGCTCGAACGTCTACAACCTCGCGTTCGTCCTCGGCGTCGTCTCGCTGATCCGGTTCGTCCCCGTCGAACGGTCGCTGGTCCACCGGGACGGCGTGGTGCTGATCGCGAGCGCCCTCGTCGGTGGCGTGGCGGTGTTCGACGGGGTCGTCTCGCGCCCCGAGGGCGTCGTCCTCGCGGGGCTGTTCGTCGCCTACACCGGCTACCTGCTGTGGACGGGTGCCGGGCCGGACGACGGGGCGACGGCGCCGACGGAGGGCGTGGCCGTCCCGACGGCGACGACGGACGCCGTCGCGTTCCGTGGTCGGGACGTGATTCTGCTGGTCGTCGGCCTCGCCGTGATTCTCGTCAGCGGCGACTTGCTGGTCGAGGCCGCCGCGGCACTCGCCCGGGGGGCCGGCGTCTCCGACTGGGTGATCGGCGGCACCATCGTCGCCGCCGGCACCTCCACGCCCGAGTTCGCCGTCTCGCTCGTCGCGGCGCGGCGTGGTCGCCTCGGCGTCTCCGTGGGGAACGTCGTCGGCAGCAACGTCTTCAACGTCTTCGGCATCCTCGGGCTGGCGGCGACCCTCCGGCCGCTGGCGGTCGACGCGGCCGCCGTCGAGGCCGTCGCGTGGTTGCTCGCCGTCTCGGTCGTGATGGTCGCCGCGCTGTGGACCGGTCGGCGCCTCTCCCGGATGGAAGGGGGGCTGTTCGCCCTCTCGGAAGTCGTCCGGTGGGCGCTCGGACTGCTCGGGTAGGACGCGCCCGTGGCCCTCCCGCCCTCGTCGAGCGACCCCGCGAACTTTTGTCGGTTCAAAAACATTCGGGCGCATGGATCGACGGACCTTGCTCCGCCGTGGCGTGGCGGCGGGCCTCGGCTCCGTCGTCGGCTGTGTGGGGCCGTCCGACGACGTCGCCTTCAGCGAGGGGTTCGAGGACGGCATGGGTGACTGGACGGCGGACGCGGCCATCGGCCCCGAAGTCGACGTGTCGGCGTTCGAGTGGGAAATAGACGTGTCGACGGCGCGGGCCAGCGAGGGCGAGCGAAGCCTTCGGGTCTTCAACGAGGGCGACTACGACGACGGGACGACGTGGGCGCTCCACCCCGTCCCCGTCGAGTCCGGCCGCGCCCACACCGCCAGCGTGCGCGCGGCGTTCTGGAGCGAGTCGGAGTCGTTCAACACGCTCCGGGACGCCGTGATGCGCCTCGGCCCGGAGCGGCCGGTCATAGAGGAGGACTTCCCACGCCCCGGCGTGAACACGAGTGCGCTCGGCGAGACGCCGTACGGCGGCCTGCGCGAACCGCTGTGGCTCGCGGACGGCTGGCGCGAGTACGCCTTCGAGTGGACGACGCCGACGCTCTCGACGGACACCCTCTACGTCGCCGTCGGGACGACCGTCGTCTGGGAGGGCGACGCCACCCACTTCGTGGACGACCTGTCGGTGTCGTTGTCGCCCCGGTGAGTCACCCGGACCGTCGTACGTCGGTTCCGACGGTCGCCGACCACGGGACGGCGACTGCCGGGACACGGTTACACCGATCCGTCGCAGCCGTCGCCCGCCCGATTCCACAGGTCGTAGCCCACGGTCAGCACTGCCAGCGCGAACGGGAGGACGACCGGCAGGCCACCGACTTCGCCGAACGACACGCCGCCGAAGTTCGCGACGACGATCAGGACGGACGCGACGGGGCCGACGGCGAGCGCTACGCCGAGTCGACGGCGCTCGCGGCGCAGGTAGCCGACGCCCCACGCCACCAGTCCGGGGACGACGAGGACGACAGCCAGCAGGGCGAGTGCGGCACCGAGCAGGACGTTCAGGGCGGCGGTCGGGTCAGCGACCCCCTGCGGGCCGACCGAGACGATGAGCATCGTCGCCAGCGCCCCGACGGCGACGCCGACGACGGCGACGACGGCGAACCAGCGCTGCCAGCGCGCCATCCGCTCCCGGTCGCGACGGAACAGCGCGAGCAGGCCGGCCAGTATCAGGAGCGCCGCCGCGACGGCGACGACGGGAGCGACCGTCCGCTCGATCCACAGCGCGCTGAATCGCGGCGGGTCGAAGACGTAGGAGTCCGTCGGCCGCGGCCCGAACCAGCGCGTGGGCAGGGTGGCGAGGAGGGCACAGAGACCGCCGAGAGCGGTCGCCCCGCCGAGGTGGCGATTCGACGGCGTCCACATCGTCAGGCACCTCCGACGGCGACGACGGTGCCGCGACGGGTGACGCTCACGACGCCGCCGTCGAGAATCGCCGGCGGCGACGGTCGGTCCGCGGCCGCGTACCCCCACGTCGCCTCGCCGAACCGTTCGGTGAACGCGATCAGTTGTGGATCGCCCGGCCCGGTCTGGAGCGCGAACGCGTGCTCTCCGGCAGCGGCCGTGACTGCCCCCTCGCCGACGTACGAACACCACCGCGGCTCCGGCGCCCCGTCGCCGACGCGGTCGAGGGCGAACGTCGCGTCCGGCGCCTCGCTCGGCCGCTCGACCGTGTACACCGTCTCGGGCGTCACGACCGGCGCGGCGAAGGTCCGCCCGCCGCCGCGGTCGACCGCCCACCGCTCCGCGCCGTCGTCGAGTGCGAGGCCGACGAGTCGGCTGTACGTCCCGAGAAAGACCGTGCCGTCGGCGACGACGGGGTAGAACTCGGCGCGCGTCGACGCCGACCACTCCCGCTCGCCGGTCGCGACGTCCAGTGCGACCGTCTCCTCGCCGCCCGCGACGACCGTGCCGTCGGCGACGGCGGGCAGGGTCGCGTCGACGCTGGCGGTCCACCGCCGACTCCC
>Ga0207797_1003665_pt1 | contig 10092 bp, 7 predicted proteins | sample PRCRCaboRojoPR_6_FD_187275 | JGI IMG/M metagenome (GOLD analysis project Ga0207797, IMG submission 187275) | Marine sediment microbial community from Cabo Rojo, Puerto Rico - PR CR 10% Liquid 1 (SPAdes) | ecosystem: Environmental > Aquatic > Marine > Coastal > Sediment | place: Cabo Rojo, Puerto... | reverse complement strand
CTGACGGAGCGCAAGCAACTCGAGGCCCAGCTCCGCCAGGCGCAGAAGATGGAGACGGTGGGCACGCTCGCCGGCGGCATCGCGCACGACTTCAACAACATCCTGCACGCGGCCATCGTCTACCTGCAGATGAGCCTGGAGGACGTGCCGGACGGCAGCCCGACGAGCGAGTTCCTCACGCATGCCGAGCAGGGCCTGCAGCGCGCCAGCGAGCTCGTGGACAAGCTCCTGACGTTCAGCCGGCAGGAGGGCATGGCCACCGAGGAGTCGCTCGATCTTGCCGCTGTCGTGCGCGAAACGATCGGCCTTGTCGAGCCCTCGCTGCCCGACGACGTGTCGCTGCGCACGCAGTTCAACGACGCCTGCTCGGTGCTCGGCGACCGGGGCCAGCTCCAACAGGTGGTGATGAACCTGATGACGAACGCCGTTCAGGCCATGGAGGACGCAGCCCCCGAGGGCGATCTGCCGGCTCGCGACACCGGCGTTCTCGACGTCGACGTGCGCACAGCCAACATCGATGCCGACCTCGCCGACCGCCATCTGCACCTCGATCCCGGCCACTATGTCCGTCTCTCCATCAGCGACACGGGGCCGGGCATGGCTCCCTCCACCAAAGAACGCATCTTCGAGCCGTTCTTCACCACCAAGGAGGTCGGGAAGGGAACGGGCCTCGGCCTCTCGGTCGTCCACGGCATCGTGCGGGCGCACAACGGCGAGATTACCGTCTTTTCGGAACCGGGCGAAGGAACGACCTTCAACGTGTACCTCCCGTGCACCGACGCGCTGTCGGACGCCGAGCAGGCCGCCATGGAGCCCTCGACCGACACCGACAGGAGCCGGGGGCACGTCCTGCTCGTGGAAGACGACGAACAGGTGACCGAGCTGGAGGCCATTCGCCTTCGGCGGCTGGGGTACGAAGTGACGACGCGCGCGAACGGCGCGGCTGCCCTGCAGGCGCTGACCGCCGACGCCGCGACGTTCGACGTGGTGCTTACCGACTACGCGATGCCCGCCATGAATGGGCTGGAACTGGCCCGCGAGCTGCGCCGCCAGGCAGTGCCCACGCCCATCATTCTGATGTCCGGCTTCAGCGCGCAGGTGTCGGAGGCCGACGTCCGCGAAGCGGGTGTGGCAACCTTCCTCCGAAAGCCGGTGAGCAGCCGCGTACTGCGGGATGCCCTCCGCCAGGCGCTGGACGACGCCGGGTAGCAGAACCGCTGCACCTGCTGCCGGTCTTTGAATCGATAGGACCAGGCATCCGTTTTCGAATCGCGCCTCCGTTGCCCCCTCGTCCCACTTCTCGTAGGTTCTGCGCCTCGTATTCAGCGCTTCGGCGTTATGGCTACCCTTCTCTTGATCGACGACGATGAGGATGTGCGGACGGCAACCGCGATGATGCTCCGCAATGCCGGGCACGAGGTCGAAACGCTCCCGGACGGGCGGAAGGCCGTGGAGCGGTGCCAGGCCCGATCCTTCGACGTCATCATTACCGACGTGGTGATGCCCGAGCAGGAGGGCATCGAAACGATCCGCCGCCTGCGCGACGCGGTGCCGGACGTGGCGATCATCGCCATCTCGGGCGGCGGGGGCTACGGCAGCGGCGCCCAGTATCTGCAAACCGCCAAAATGCTGGGCGCCGACGCAACCTTCGAGAAGCCGGTCGCCTCCGACGAGCTGCGGGCCGCCATTGACGAGATTGCGTCTTCGGAGGGCGGCTGACGCCTCCGCCGCAGGAGGGCAAGGAAGGGTCAGGTCCGCTCCAGCGCCGCCTGCGCGAGCTTTCGGCCCTCGTCGGTCAACTGGAGATGGCCGTTGTGCCGTTGCACCGTCCCGTGCCGGGCGGAACGCCGCACCACCTTCTGGGCGAAGTCGGCCTCCCACCCCAGATGTTCCTGCAGATGGGCCGTGCGCGACTCCCGCGCCGCCTCGGGCGTGCCCTCGTGCTGAAGCAGATGGATGGCCAGCATCTGCTCGGCAAACCGCCACGTCTGCGCGCGCTGCTGCCGCCACTGCGCAACGAGGCCCCGCTCCGGCGCGAAAAGCACCGCGCTTCCGAAGAGCAGGCCGGTGGTGGTTGCCATCGATCCGGCGATGGACGCATCGAGCCCGTGCGCCAGCCAGTAGCCGCTGAGGGCCGCGACGGCCCCGAGCGCCGCGCTTCCGCCGATCATCCACGACAGCCGGTCGGTGAGGAGATAGGCCGTAGCAGGCGGCCCCACCATGAGCGCGACGACGAGAATCGAGCCCACCGCGTCGAAGGCGCTCACGGCGGTGATGGACACCATCCCCATGAGGGCGTAGTGGAGCACGCCCGGTAGAAAGCCAAGGGTGGCGGCGAGGCCGGCGTCGAACGTTGCCAGCTTCAGCTCCTTGTAGAACGCGGCCAGGAACAGGCCATTCAGCACGAGCACGGTGCCCATCACCCACAGGGCCCGCGGCCCGAGGTCGTACGCCCCGAGCGTGAAGCGGTCGAACGGAGCAAACGCGAGTTCGCCCAGGAGAACGGCGTCGGTATCGAGGTGCACGTCGCCGGCGTAGCGCGCGATGAGAATGACGCCGATGCTGAACAGGATCGGAAAGACGATCCCGATGGCCGCGTCCTCTTTGACCCGCTTGGTGCGCTCGAGGCCCTCAACGAGCGCGACCGTCACGAGTCCGGTGAGGGCCGCCGCCACGATGAGGAAGGGCGAGCCGAGGCTCTCGGTGATGAAGAACCCGACGACGATCCCCGGAAGAATGGCGTGACTGATGGCGTCGCTCATCATGGCCATCCGGCGCAGAATCAGAAACACGCCAGGCAGGGCGCACGCCACCGACACGACGACGGCCACGATCTGGATTTCGATCTGCGGAACGCTCACGGAGACCCGGGTTTGGGAGTGGAAGTCAGGAAAACAGCGGTCAGGAAGCGGGTTGGAGGTTGCGCTCTTCGGCGAGCGCCTTCGCGTGGGCGGCTCCGGCCTCGGTGAGGCGCCAGTGCGTGTTGGAGGTCTGCGTGACGAGACCGTCCTCGGCCAGCTGGCGCAGCGCGTTGTGCGTGCGGTCGGAGCCTGCGTTCATGGCGTCGAGGACGGATTCGGCATGCGCGTGATCGATCTCGCCGTGTTTTGCCGCCAGGGCGTAGAGGTCGAGCAGGACCGTTTCGTGGCGGAGGCGGCGCGCGTTGCGACGGTCGCGCCACCACTGCCAGAGGAGGCCGCGGTTCGGGGCGCCCAGAAGCGAGAGCCCGACAATCGCGCCCATGCACAGCACGATGGTCGGCCCGGTCGGCAGGTTCGCCACCGATGCGCTGAGCACGGCGCCACTTACGCCGCTCGCCGCGCCGAACGCCGCTGCGAGCCCCACCATCGCGCCGAGCCGATCCGTCCACTGCCGGGCCGCGGCGGCGGGGGCGATGATCACCGCACTCATCAGCACGACGCCCACGGTCTGCAGGCCGATCACGATGGCCACCACGAGGAGCGTCGTCAGCACGACGTCGAGCGTGCGCATCGGGAGGCCGAGGCTCGCCCCGAAATCGGGGTCGAAGGCCAGCAGCTTGAACTCCTTCCAAAAGGCCAGCATGACCAGAAGCGCCGCGCCCCCGAGTCCGGCCATCGTAAGGACGTCGGTCTCGACGAGAGCCGCGGCCTGGCCGAACAGGAAGGCGTCCAGGCCGGCCTGGCTGGCGCCCGCATGGTGCTGGATGTAGGTGAGCAGCACGAGCCCGATGCCGAAGAACACGGAGAGCATCAGAGCCAGCGCGCTGTCGTACTTGACGCGTGTCGCGTCCGTCACGCCCAAAATGATGAGGGCCGCCAGGGTGCCCGCCCCGGCCGCGCCGAGCATGAGGACGAGGGGCGCCTTGCTGCCCGTCAGCAGAAAGGCGAGCGCGATGCCGGGCAGGGCGGCGTGCGAGATGGCGTCGCCCAGCAGGCTCTGGCCGCGCAGGACCGCGTAGGTCCCGAGTCCGCCTCCCACGACGCCCAGCGTCGCCGCGCCGAGGGCGACGGTGCGCAGCGTGTAGTTGGTGATGAGTTCGTAGATCAGATCCATGCGAATCGGGATCCCGAGGACCGAGAAGAGGCAGCGGGACGAGCGACGGCAGCGCTAGGGCACCGCACGGTCCGCGGAGGGGGCGGACTGCGGTCGGTCGTCGGCGGTCTTCTGGCGCAGGAAGCCGACGCGCCCTCCGTAGGTGCGGCGCAGGTGTTCGTCGGTAAACACATCGTCGACCGGGCCGCTCGCGATGCGGCGCACATTCAGCAGCATGACGTGGTCGAAGTATTCGGGCACTGTCTGCAGGTCGTGGTGGACGACGACCAGGGTGCATCCGCGGGAGCGGAGCTCGTGGAGGATGTCGATAATGGCGCGCTCGGTCGTCGCGTCGACGCCCTGGAGCGGCTCGTCCATGAAGTAGAGGTCGGCCTCCTGCACGAGCGCGCGGGCCAGGAACACGCGCTGCTGCTGCCCGCCGGAGAGCTGGCGGATCTGGCGGTCGGCGTAGTCGAGCATGCCCACCTCGTCGAGCGCGGCCTTGGCCGTGGTGCGCTCCTCCGCGCCGGGACGGCGGAACCAGCCGAGTTGTCCGTAGAGGCCCATCATGACGACGTCGAGCGCGCTCGTCGGGAAGTCCCAGTCAACGCTACCGCGCTGCGGCACGTAGCCGACCCGTTCCCGCTGCTGCTCGTACGGCGCCCCGAAGATCCGCACTTGCCCGGCCGCCGGCTCGACGAGGCCCAGCACCGCCTGGATGAAGGTTGTCTTTCCGGCGCCGTTCGGGCCGACGATGCCCATGAGCGTGCCGGTCGGCACCGTCAGGTCGATGTCCCACAGCACCGGATCGTCGCGGTACGCCACCGTCAGGTCGCGGACGGCCAGCGCCGGTTGGTCGGAGTCGATGGGGAGGCTTGAAGTGGAGAGGGTCATGCGGGAGGGCGGTGAATGCTACGGAGGCTGTGGACGCGCTGGGTGCGATGTAATGAATGCGCCGGAGGCCGTGTCTCCCAAATCGGCGAACAACGAGACCCGTCGCTTCTCCTCGTCCATTCATCCAGAGCGTAGCGGGTCTCCGTCATGTCGGTTCCTTCAGCAGGCCCCGGACAATCGTGTTGATGTTATGGCGGACGGCCCCTTCGTACGTCCCCTCTGGCGTGCCCCGGTCGCCCAGAGCGTCGCCGTAAAGCGTTCCGCCGACGCGCACCGAAAAGCCTTTCGCTTTGACAGCTTGCTGCACCGCCTCGATGCCGCGCGGCGACACGGAGGTCTCGACGAACAGCGCCGGAATCCGCCGCTCGGCGACGAAGGATGCGAGCGCCTGTACGTCCTGGGCCCCGGCTTCGCTGGAGGTCGAGATGCCCTGCAGCCCGCGCACCTCGATGGCGTAGGCACGGCCCAGGTAGCTGAACGCGTCGTGCGACGTGACGAGCACTCGCTGTGGCTCCGGCACGCGCTGCGCCTGGGCCGTCACGTAGCGGTCCAGGCTGTCGAGGCGCTGCACGTAGTCGCGGGCATTCGCCCGGTAGAGGTCCGCCCGCGCGGTGTCGGTGCGAGCCAGGACATCGGCAACGTGGCGCGTCACCTTCGTCCACAGGTCCACATCGAACCACACGTGGGGGTCGTAGTTGCTCGCGTACTCGGCCGAAGGGATCAGCAGGCTGTCGGGCACCGCTGCGTCGGCGACGGCCGAGGTGCGGACGTCGCGCCGCTGCATTTCGGCGAACACCTCCGTCATCTTGCCCTCCAGGTGCAGGCCGTTGTAGAGAATCAGATCCGCCTGCGCCATGCGCTGGACGTCACCCTCGCTGGCTTTGTAGAGGTGTGGATCGATGCCCGGCCCCATCAGCGTCGCGAGGTCAACGTGTTTGCCCGCGATCTGCCGGACCAGGTCGCCGATGAGGTTGGTCGTCGCGACAACGCGCATCTTCCGCTCGGTAAAGTCCGCTCCTGCTCCGGACGACTGAGGCTGGGACGCGCATCCGGCGGCCAGGCCGCCGATCAGCAAAAGGACAGCGAGGGCCGCCGCGAAAAGGGGCCAATGACGCGAAGCCGTATCCATTCGAACGTTCGACCGGGTGTTGGCGGAGGGCGAGAGCGGAGTGATTGTAGGTAGCAACAAAAATATTTAGTCCAACCTAAAAAGTTTCAAGGCCGCTCCTCAGGGGGGAAGGGAGGGGCACTGGGAGGCGGTTTGCCCTGGGCGCGGGGCGGCGGCAACCGACGCGACATCGGAGCGGGGCCCGGAGGGCGGCGGGAAACGAACAAGCGGCCATCCTCGCGGCAGGAGGCCGGTGCGCTTCAGGTGTCCACGTACACCTTCTCGGCCACAGGATGCCCGATGAGCTGTTCGGTGCCGTCCACGGCCACGACGAGAAGTCCTTCCAGCGGACGGGCGTCGACCACCTCGACAGCGACCCCGGGCATCAAGCCCCGTTGCTCCAGAAGGTGAAGCAGGTCGGCGTCTTCGTCCGAGATTTGGTCGATCCGAGCCGAGGTTCCCGGGTCCAGATCCGCCAGCGTGTGGGTGGGCAGCTCGTCGATGATGCCATCGCGCGAAGGAATGGGATGGCCGTGCGGATCGCGGGTCGGGTGGCCGAGCATCTCCTCGATCCGGTCCTCGAAGCGCTCCGAGATGTGGTGCTCGAGGCGTTCGGCTTCGTCGTGAATCTCGCCCCACTCGAAGCCCATCACCTCCTTCAGGTACAGTTCCAGCAGGCGGTGGTGGCGGATCACCTCCAGCGCCACCTTCCGCCCGTGGTCGGTGAGCGTGGCGCCCTCGTAGGCCTCGTAGGTGAGGAAGTCGAGGTCGCCCAGCCGCTTGATCATGTTGGAGGCCGAGGCCGGAGACACGTCCATCGACCGCGCCACCTCCCCCGTCGATACGGGCGCGGTCTCGTTCTGAGCCTCCAGCTTATAGATCGCCTTCAGGTAATCCTCAACCGACGGGCTAATCATGGACACACAGGCTGAATCGGAAGGATGCGCCCATGGATACGCGTCCTCCCCCCGGATGTTACGCCGCGAGGCGATAATCGGCCGTGAGCTGCGGATCGAGAAGCGACTTGAGGCGCTTGCGAGCGCGGTGCAGGCGAACGCGGACGTTGACGCGCGTGAGATCGAGCTCGTCGGCCACCTCCTCGGTCGAGCGTTCTTCCAGGTCGCGCAGGCGGATGATCTGCCGGTACGAGTCGGGGAGCTCGTCCATGGCCGCATGGATCATCTGCTTGCGCTGGCTGCGCTCGGTGTGCGAACGGGGATTGCCGTCGAATGTGGAGTGCGTGGTGCTCTGCTCCTCACCCACGTGGTTGATGTATTCGAGCGTTTCCGACTCGGCCGTCGTGTAGCGGTCCTGGTCGCGGAAGTGCTTGTACGCCAGGTTGCGCGCGATGCTGCACAGCCAGGTCGAGACCTTCGAGTCGCCGCGGAAAGACGGGATGGAGCGAAGAGCCTGGAAAAAGGTTTCCTGCAGCAACTCCTGGGCCGTGTCCTCGTCCTTCACCCGCTTGAGCAGGAAATGAAAGATGAGGTCGCGATGCCCGTAGATCCAGCGCTCCACGGCGTCGGGCTCGCGGTCGCGGAGGGCCTGCAGTTCATCCTCGCGGATCCGCTCATTCGGGGCGTCCGTCGCCGATCCGTTCGCTGCGGTAGACGAGACGCGCGACGTGGGCCCGGTGCGCGTTTCCGAATCCGCCGAGTCCGACGGGGTGGATGAAGAGGCGTTCGACGTCGTGTCTACGGCTTTCAACATGGCAGTGTGGAGGGCCTGCGTGAAGGATGAGAGTGCGTGGCCACGGGGCGAGGGCTGCTCCCGAGGCACCCTCTATGAATGGCAAGATCGTGCCAGGCTGCGCGTATCGAAAAATTTTGTTCGACAGGCTTTTGTTTTTGTTGATGTTACACGAAAGAAGAAATTGTGAAGTGAGGATAGAGAAAGCCGCTTCGCTGACGACATCTCGACGTCGCGTCGATATATCGACACAAGCAACTTGTGTCTGCGGGCGGGCGTGGATGCGATCTGGACAGGGACAGGATCTCCCGGGTCAGAGTACGAACACCGGCACGAGCAGCGCGGCCGCCCGGTACGGGGCGCTGGGATCAGACCGTGGTGGCCTGCGGTGTAACGCGACCCATCCGCCATGAACACACGATCTCCTTCGCCGGGCCGTGTTGCCTCCCTTTGTTGAAACTCCCCGCGGGTTCTTGTACCGTGCCTCCCATCTTCCATCGATGGCGTCCTCTGCGTGCAAAGCGGCTGTGTTCATCTCCGCGTGCGACGTCTCATCCTTCTCGCTCTCGCCAGACCGAAGGCTGCCGTCGCCCGTCCTCCGCAGGAGGGCAGCGGATCCGTCTGCGAGAGGCCGGGAGGACGCTGATGGAAGAGCGAGTGCTGCAGCCCGAACGGGCTCCCCGCCGATCCGAACAGGCTCGACGACCGCGCCATGAGTACCACGAAGGCATCCGTCGTGCAGCCCTCCTCCGTCTTGGGATTCGGAGCCGCGCTGACCCTGTTGGACGACGACACCGAGATTGCCCGCTTGCTGGCCGAGTCGCTTGCCGCCGTCGTCCCCGCGAAGCTGACGGCCGTGGCGCTGTACGCTCTCGATGCCCCTCCAGACGAGGCGTCGTCGAGCCCCGACACGGTTCTCGTCGGGCAGTGTGACGCCGAGCCGCTGGATGATGCCTCGGCCGAGGACCTGCGCTGCATGATCGCGCAGCACCGCACGGCGGCCCGCTCGGCCCCGCAGGCCGAGCGCGGGCTGTCGATCGACGGCGACCCCTACCCGGCGCTCGACGCACGAGGAATCGACCGGTGCACGCTCATTCGACTGGGGACGGTCGAGCAGGAGTTCGGCGTCATTCTGCTGGGCACCTCCGCCCGCGCGTCGCTTGTCGCCTCGCACGTCACGGCCGCGCAACTGCTGGCAGCACAGGCGTCGCTGGCGCTGCACCGGGCCCGGTTGAAGCGCCAGCGAGAGACGAAGGCCGAGGCCTTACAGGAAAGCCAGGAGGCGCTGCGAGCGGCCCGTGATGGATTGGAGACGCAGGTCGAACAGCGGACGGCCGCCCTGCGGCAAGCCAACGCCGAGCTGCGGGCCGAGGTGGCCGAGCGACAAGAGGCCGAGGAGACCAAGGCGCGTCAGCTTTCCGCCATGGAGGCCGCCACAGTGGGCATGTCCATCCACGACGCCGACGGCACGTTTCGCTACGCCAACCCTGCCCACGCCGCCATCTACGGGTACGACAGCGCCGCCGAACTGGTGGGGGAGTCGTGGGAAATGCTGTACGACGACGAGCAGGTCCGCTACATCAAGCAGCACGTCATCCCCGAGGTCGCGCAGGGCCGCCGGTGGAGCGGCGAACTGGTGGGGCGGAAGAAGAGCGGCGAGCCGTTCGACGTGCACCTCTCGCTTGCCCCTCTGGACGACGGCGGGCTCGCCTGCATTTGCCAGGACATTACCGAGCGCAAGGCCTCCAAGCAAGCGCTGCGCCGCTACGCCAACCGTCTGGAGATCCTGCGCACCATCGACCGGGCCATCCTCGCGGCCGAGTCGCCCTCCGAGATTGCCGCCGAGGCCATGCGGCGCGTACAGCAGTTTCTGCCGGCTCTCCGGTCGAGCGTGGCGCTGTTCGACTGGTCGGCGGACGAGGCCGAAATCCTCGCGCTGCACCAGGAGTCCGCGTCGGCCCTGGAGTCGGGCGTGACCGTACCGATCAGCGAGATGAACCTGGCCGGTTCCATGCACGAGGGCCAGGCCCACGTGGTGCACGACCTGGACGCCCTCGACGACGTTCGGGACGTCCCGGCCAAGCTCCAGAAAGAAGGCGTGCGGTCGTACCTCAGCGTGCCCATGATCGTCGAGGAGGAGCTCATCGGCGTGGTCAACGTCGGTGCCGCCGCGCCCGGTGCCTTCACCGCTCACTACCAGGAGATTGTGCGCGAGGTGGCCGATCAGCTTGCCATTGCCATCCGGCAGGCGCGGCTCATGGAGCAGGTGCAACGCCACTCCGAACGCATGGAGCAGCGCGTCAAGGAGCGGACCGAAGAGCTCGAGTCGTTCACCTACTCGGTGTCGCACGATCTGCGCACGCCGTTGCGGGCGGTGGACGGGTTTG
>Ga0207797_1003664_pt1 | contig 10093 bp, 9 predicted proteins | sample PRCRCaboRojoPR_6_FD_187275 | JGI IMG/M metagenome (GOLD analysis project Ga0207797, IMG submission 187275) | Marine sediment microbial community from Cabo Rojo, Puerto Rico - PR CR 10% Liquid 1 (SPAdes) | ecosystem: Environmental > Aquatic > Marine > Coastal > Sediment | place: Cabo Rojo, Puerto... | reverse complement strand
AGAGGATTTTTTTGGGGGTTGTCATTCGGGTGATTTGCAGACTTTCAGATTATCACAGAATTCCGTGGTTGCGTAAGGGAGGAAGTGCCACGAGCCGGGGATGGAGCCGAGAGGAAGCCCCGGCGATCCTTGAATCGGTTGAATCTATGGGAGCGAACGGATAAAATAGCGTACGAACTCAACAGGGGGATCTTCGGAATGTTACTAGCCATTGACATCGGGAACACAAATTCCGTGTTCGGTATTTTTGATGAGGACCGGCTCCTCACCCACTGGCGGCTGACCAGTGCCATGACCCGGACCATTGATGAGTCCTGGATCACGGTGAAACTGCTCTGCCAGGAAGGCGGCGTGGAACCTGAGGCACTCTCTGGTGTGATCATCAGTTCGGTGGTCCCGAATATCACCGATGTATTCACGACCATGTCGGAAACTTACCTTGATACCAGGGCGACTATTGTGGATGCTGATCTCCCGGTGGATCTGGAGATCAAATACCGTAATCCCGGAGAAGTCGGGGCGGACCGGATCTGCAATGCGATCGCCGGAAAGACCTTCTATGATGTGCCCCAGGTGATTATCGATTTCGGCACCGCCACCACATTCGATGTGCTGAATGGCTCCGGTGCCTATGTTGGAGGGGTGATCATGCCGGGTTTTGAAGTCTCATCCAGAGATCTCTTCCGCCGGGCTGCCCGGTTATTCAAAGTGGAATACCACTTCCCGGAGAAAGTGATTGGCGACACCACGGAAACCAGTCTGCAATCCGGGATTCTCTATGGCGCAGTGGACGCAATCAACGGGATACTGGAGCGAATTCGGGGAGAACTGGATGTTCAGGATTTGGATGTCATCGTGACGGGTGGAAATGGTGCGATGATGCGTCCCCATATTACCGGGGTAACAGCGTTCAATCCCAATCTGACTCTGGAAGGACTCCGACTAATCCATGAGCAAATCCGAAACAGGTAGCGGACAATCCGTACCCGATTTCGTTCCTGCATCCTTACTCTCCCTTCCCTGACTGAAACAACGAGAGCCAGTGCCGGACTTCCTGCTGATCCAGTGAATCCTCCCGGTATTTGGAAGGTGTTCGTCCGGGTTTTCCGCTGTTTTGTTTTCGGATGAATGCGAAAAATTCCTGAGGTTCCATGAGAGAACAGCCGGCACGTGCAGCCGATTCCCGGACGGTATTGTCGAGGGAAACGATTGTGGTTGACCGGCTGCCGGCATCTTCGGCCCTGCCGATAATGTATTCATCGGCACTGTGACGGGCGCCGGTATATACCACCAGTGGCTGGGCCCCGTCTTCGTATTCATCAAACTGGTCCGGCATGGATTTCGAGTCGTACACAATGGTAACGGTGGATTCGCTGGCCCGGCAGTACAGCTCCACCTGTATTTTCAGTTCGTCCCGGGCTGACTTCGAGTCCCGGTCCAGAAATTTGGCAAGAGCCGGCACATTGTACAAGACATTATACCCGTCTAAAATGTAGTGTTGTGCCATCAGGATACCTCCTTCAGCGTCTCGAGAAACCGATCCATATCTTCCATGGAATTATAGAAGTGCGGCGAAACCCGTAAAGCACCCTCTCTGTACGATACGGTGACATTCCGTTCCTTCAGTGCCTTGAAAATGGTTTTATTCTCCTCAGCATCTCCGGCGGAGAATAATAGAATTCCCGCGCGTTCCTGGTCATCGAAGTTCGTTAAGATTTCATATCCGCTTTCTGAGAGTTTGTTCCGCAGGTAGCCGGTGATTTCAAGGATATGCTTGCTGATTGGGCCGATACCTGCATTAAGCAGGAGTTCCAGGGCGGCATTCATTCCATAGATGCCGAAATGGTTTGGAGTAGCCGCCTCGTACCTGGCTGCAGTGCGTTTTTCTTCCTGGTCGAAATTGTGGAATTCCAACGGAGATTCCATGCTTAACCAGCCCAGATGAGTGGTGCGCAACCGGGATTGTAATTCCCGGGTCAGATAGAGAAAGCCGGTGCCTTTCGGGGACATGAGCCATTTGTGTCCGCCGGTGGCCAGGGCATCTATGGGAAGATCTTTTACGGAGAGCGGGAATGCACCGAGTCCCTGGATGCCATCAACGATAAAAAGGATATCGTTGTCCCGGCAAAATTCCCCGATACTCCGCAGGTCAGCACGATATCCGTTCAGATACTGGACGAATGAAAGGGAAATCAACCGTGTCCGGCCTGTGGCGTAGTCCTCGAAGTCCTCCCCGGTAACCCGGCCATTCCGGGATGGTATCTGTTTCACGGTAACTCCCAGACCCCGGAGATTCAGAAAGGGATAGACGTTTGCCGGAAACTCCATCTCACTCAGGAGGATTTCATCCCCGCTTTCCCAGGGAAGCCCTGCGGCAACAATATTCAGCCCGTGGGTGGTGTTGCCGGTGAGCGCAATCCGGTCGGCTGGTGCCGAAATTAATTCTCCGATTGTCTCCCGGAGAGACTGCATCTCCCCCACATCACGTTTGAAGTCGGCGATCCGGCCCTGGGTTCTGTCGGCGAGGTACCGTTCCAGGGCGCGCCGGACCCACAGAGAGAGCGGCGAACATGCGGCATGATTGAGGTAAAGTCCGTCTTCAAGTACCGGAAACAATGCCCGGGCGTCTTCGAATTTCATGAGCGTTCCCTCGTGTTTAAATGATACGAAACTTACACGTTGAGAAGATCATCCTCAAGACGGGGGCTTATCATCGTAACCTTGATTCATACCTGATCTCTGCGTACAATTCCCTATTCATGATACGGAAAATTCTCATTGCGAATCGGGGAGAGATTGCTCTCCGGATAGTCCGGACTTGCCGGGAACTCGATATCGAATCCGTGGCGGTCTACTCGACTCCGGACAGGCTCGCCCCGCATGTGCTCTATGCCGATGAAGCCTATCACATTGGTGAAGCGCCCTCCTCAGAAAGTTATCTGCAAATCGATCGGCTTATTGATACTGCCAAGCGGGCGGAGTGTGATGCCGTCCACCCGGGGTACGGGTTCCTGTCGGAGAACCCGGCATTTGCAGGCAGTGTGCGGGATGCCGGATTGATTTTTATCGGCCCGCATGCCGAATCGATCGCCGCCATGGGAGATAAAGTGGCCGCCCGGAAAAAGGTTCGCGAGGCCGGTGTGCCGGTGATTCCGGGTGTGGAAGAACCGGCCGGGGATCCTGACCGGGTCGCCGCCGCTGCGGAAGACATCGGGTATCCGGTACTGATCAAAGCGGTGGGTGGAGGTGGAGGGAAAGGGATGCGCATTGTGCACACCGCTGAAGAGATGGAGAAGAGCCTGTCCGCCGCCAGCAGTGAAGCCGAATCATCTTTCGGCGATCCCCGGATCTATCTGGAGAAATACCTCGAGGAGCCCCACCATATTGAAATCCAGATTCTGGCAGACCGGCACGGCAACACTGTCCATCTGTTCGAACGTGAGTGTTCGGTGCAGCGGCGCTATCAGAAGATCATCGAGGAATCGCCTTCCCCGTTTATGACCTCCGAATTACGGGAGAAAATGGGAGATGCGGCCGTCCGGGTCGCTGAAGCCTGCGATTATGTGAATGCCGGCACAGTGGAGTTTCTGGTGGACAAACACCGGAACTTTTACTTTCTGGAGATGAATACCCGGCTGCAGGTGGAACATCCGGTGACGGAACAGATAACCGGCATCGATCTGGTGCAAATGCAGATCCGGGTGGCAGACGATGCGCCGCTTCCCTGGGCGCAGGAGGAGATTCCGCGCTCCGGGCATGCCATTGAATGCCGGGTCTATGCGGAGCAGCCGGAACACAACTTTGCTCCCTCTACAGGAAAGATCACTGATATGCACGTTCCCGACGGTTTAGGGATCCGATTTGACGGCGGTGTGTATCCCGGTCTGGAGATCACGCCGCATTACGATCCCATGATCGGCAAGCTGATCTGCTCCGGAAATTCCAGAGAAGAAGCGCTGAGCAGATCGGTCCGGGCTCTGGAAGAATTTAGCATCACGGGCGTCTCCACTTCGCTGGGATTCTGCAGAAATGTGATGCAATTCGGGAGATTCAGTCGGGGGGAGTATGACACCCATTTGCTTCCGGACCATCTGGACGATATTCTGGAGCTGGGCGAGGGGAGACCGGATTCCTATGTTTCCGCTGGGATTGCCGCTGCAGTGCGGATGCACGAGGAGAACGGGGAATCCCGGCACGCGCAAACCCGCCGGGATACCACCTCTTCCAGCTGGAAACGAACCGGCAGGCGTCGGGAGATGAACCGATGAGATATACTGCGGTGATTAACGACCGGGAAATTGCAATGGAGATCAATTCCAGGGGGGAGGTGGTGAGTGTTACCTCTGACGAAGGAGATACCGAAATCGATGTGCGTCCGGTTTCCGCGTCAAGATATTCTATATTGTTGAACGGCCGGTCGTATATACTTGACGTGGAAAAGAATGTTACGGGATATTACGTTCGTCACCGAAACCGCGCACTCGAAGTGCAGGTGAAAGATGAAATGGATGAGATTCGGGAACGATACGGGATGGGAGATGCCCTGGCGGAAATGCACGGAATGGTGCAGGCACCGATTCCTGGCAGAGTTGTGATGATCGAGGTTCAGGAAGGTGACGAAGTGCAGCCGGATGATGGTTTATTGATACTGGAAGCCATGAAAATGGAAAATGAGATCCGGGCGCCGGTGGGTGGGGTAGTTACCCGAATCCATGTGACAGAGGGTCAGAGTATCGAAAAAGATACGCTTTTAGTGGAAATCGAGACGGAGTGAATTGATATGGGTTGGAAAAGCACTTTAGTTGGCGCGGGGCTGGGATGGGTCCTGTTGGGTCCCATGGGTGCAATTCTCGGCGGTGTGCTCGGGAGTCAGTTCGGTGGAGAGGGGATGGGGATGTTGGGGGATGCAGGGCCGGGACAGAATAGAGCCGGGGACATGATGGCCAGTTTACTGGTGTTGTTCGCGTATGTCACCAAGGCGGACGGCAGGGTACTCTCCAGCGAGGTGAGATATGTAAAGCAGTTTCTGAAGGAGAATTTTGGCACGGATACCGCCCGGGATCTGATGCAGATGTACAAGGATATTGTGAACCAGGATTATCCCATTGAACCGGTATGTAAGCAGATCAGGCAGCATGTCCCATATCATGAACGGCTGGAGTTGCTGCATTTACTGTACGGTATTGCGCGTGCTGACGATGATTTACACGAGGAAGAGCTGGATGCGATCGGTGAGATTGCAAACGGGATGGGGATTTCTCCTGAAGATCAGCGGAGCATCCGGGGGATGTTCATGGGATCCGGGGCGCACAATACCCGCAGTCGCCAGACGGAACGGCCCACCAGGGAATCGGCGTATGAAATTCTCGGTGTGGACCGGGAGGCCTCCGACGACGAGGTGAAATCCGCCTATCGGAAGCTGGTCAGCAAATACCATCCTGACAAGGTTTCGCATCTCGGTGATGAATTCGCTGCCCTTGCCGAGGAAAAATTTAAGGCGATCAATGATGCATACGAGCAGGTGAAGCAGGAACGGGGAATGTAATTCCCGCCGATTTTCAGGTGGTTCTCACACCGGTATTTTTTATATTCATTTATCGAAGGAATTGTCGCGGTATCGGGCGCGATATCCGGTGGCAATTGATATATATCCGTTGTTAGCATTATTATCGATAATAATGGCCGGCTGAGCGAAATCCGACCGGAATGTGGTTGGTTCTCCGCTGGGCAGGTCTCATTGGCAGGCATAAGCCGGCAAAAGTATCCATGAGAATTCCTCTCCAGAGATGGGTAACGCGCTCCCGGTTGCCCGGGTTGCTTGGTCTGTGGCTGTTTCTGTTATTGCTGTTCACTGGCTGCTCCGTCAGAAAAATGGCACTGCGCAGTGTGGCCGGCTCCTTCGATGATGCCCTGACCGCATACACCCGGGATGATGACCCCGAATTTGTCCGGAATGCCATGCCGGCATCCCTGAAGATGATCGAAATTCTTATCACGGAATCGCCGGAAAACGTCACCCTCCTCCAAACCGCCGCCAGCGGATTTACCATGTACAGTCATGCGTTTCTGGTGCAGCGTGCGGACAGAGTGGAGCTGGAAGACGTCGCCGGAGCTCGGGAATTGCGGACCCGCGGGAAACAGATGTTTCTGCGGGCCCGGGATTATGGCCTCCGCGCACTGGAAGCAGAATACCCCGGTTTCCGGGACCAGCTGGAAGCGAATACCGGCGCGGCATTACAACGGGTTTCGGAGGCGGATATTCCGCTGGTGTACTGGACTGCAGCACCCTGGGGCAGTGCGATTGGCCTCGATACGGATGATTATGAACTGGTGATGGATATACCCGTTGTGGGGAAGATGATCGAACGGTGCCTGGAACTGGATGAGACCTGGGGAGGCGGGCGGCTGCATGAATTCATGATGGCATACGAAGCCAACCGGCGGGGGATGGGAGGATCTCTGGAGGAGGCGGAGAGGCACTACCTCCGGGCACTGGAACTGAATCAGGGACAGTCCGCGGCCCTGTTCGTCAGCGCGGCGGAAGCGCTGGCCGTCCCCCGGCAGAACCGGAGCCGGTTCAAATCATTATTGCAAAAAGCATTGGAAGTGAATGTTGAGGACAATCCGGATATGCGGTTGCTGAATGTGATGGCGCAGAATCGCGCACGCTGGTTACTGGACCATACAGATCATTATTTTTATTAATAATGGAAAGTATATGACTGCGATAAATGTGAGCCGGGAAAACTCGTTGGAGAGACAATGAGATTACGAAAAAAAACTTCCATCAAACAAGCATATCTACTGTTTATTATCCTGTGCTGTATTCCGGGATTTGTGTCTCAGAATCTGAAGGCCGGGAATGTGGTGATCAAGACGGCAACCCTGGCTCCGGAAGGGTCCGATTATTACCAGGTTCTTCAGGATATTGCTGTGGAGTGGAAGGAAATCACCGACGGTGTCGTTACTATGCGACTCTATCCCGGGGGGGTGGTCGGTGATGAGCGGGACGCCGTGCGGAAAATGCGGATCGGGCAGTTTCAGGCCGCGGCTCTTACCACCAAAGGTTTGCATGAAGTAGATGAAAATGTATACGCGCTGAATTACCCCATGATGGTACAGTCATGGGAAGAACTGGATTGGTTGCGCTCCAGACTCTCCGGTGATTTGGAGGAGAACTTAAAGGAGAAGGGGTTTGAGTTGCTTTTCTGGGCGGATGTCGGGTGGGTGTATTTTTTCTCAACGAAACCCATTCTTAAACCCGGTGATGTGAAGAATCTGAAACTCTTCACCCGGGCCACGGATTTCGATGATCTGCAACTCTGGAAATCCGCCGGATTCAATCCGGTTCCCCTCACCACCAATGATGTCTTACCCGGTTTGCAGACCGGCCTGATCGATGTTGTCCAGTCCCCCGCCTTCCTCGCGCTCTCCTCGCAATGGTTCGGGGTGGCCAATCACATGCTGGATGTGAAATGGTCTGCCATGTCCGGTGGTTTGGTGGTGACCAATCAGGCCTGGAACAGCATCCCCGCTCAGTATCGGGATACACTCAGGCAAGTTGCAGAGGAACACAGCAGACGGTTTAAGAACGAGATTCGGTATAATTCCGAAGAGGCCATAGATGTAATGCAGAAGCATGGACTGGTGGTCCATACACCGGATGAGGAGATTCAGGAGCTCTGGGTAGAGGAGACGGTCAAGTACTATCCCAAATTTGAGGGAGTACTTGTGCCATCTGAAATGCACCGGAAGGTGATGGATCTCTGGGAGCAGTTAAAGCAGCGTCGGAAAGCCACCTCTTCGGAACCATCCCCGGATTCCGGCTAACTGTGCCGGTTGTTCCGGAGGCAGAGGCGAATGTAACTGGTTCGGAGAATCGGCGGAAGCGGGCCGGCGTGTAGTGTGTTCCGACTGACAGAGGGAAGCTGGACGTATGAATTCCTGGACGAAGACAATTGACCGGATCGCTGAACGGCTGGAATCCGGTTTTTCGTATCTTATCCTGTTTTTTCTCGTAGTCCTTCCTGTACTCGATGTGTTTGTCAGGAATGTACTCCGGACGAGTTTGCCGGGTGCGGTACTCATTGTCCAACATCTGACACTCTGGATCGGGATTGCCGGTGCGGCTCTGGCTGCGAGATACGACCGGCTGCTCTCATTTACCCTCGGGACCCAATTCCTCCGGAAGGGGACACCATTGGAGACGGGGACGCGGTTTTTGTCCTCTGTGCTCGGTTCGGCGGTTTCCCTGGCCCTGGCAAAGGCCAGCATGGATCTGGTTCGCAGTGAAATGCAGTATCCCACGCAGATCATGAGCGGTATCCCCACCTGGGTGGCGGAGATCATCATGCCGGTGGGATTTCTGGTTATTGCCGTCCGGCTGTTTTTACACGGTACAACATCGTGGCGGGAACGGGTGCTTGGGCTGTTCATCATTGGAGTATTGGGTGGAATCGCCTTCTGGCCGGCCCTGGCCGGGTCCGGTATTGTCTATCTGGGGTTTGTGCTGCTCCTGATAGCGATTATCTCTGGGACGCCGGTGTTTGTGGCGCTGGGAGGGGCCGCTCTGCTGCTGTTCTGGCGGGCACAGGTGCCAACCGCCTCTATCCCCAGTGAAATGTACCGGATTGTTACATCTCCGATTTTGCCGACGATTCCTTTATTTACCCTGACCGGGTACTTTCTGTCGGAAGGCGGCGCGTCACGGCGATTGGTGGCGGTCTTCCGCAGCTGGTTCGGATGGATGCCCGGAGGCGTGGCGATTGCTACCGTTCTGGTCTGCGCTTTCTTCACTGCGTTCACCGGAGGATCGGGTGTGACTATCCTGGCATTTGGGGCATTGCTCATGCCGTTGCTGATCAGAGTGGGGTATGAGAAAAAGTTCTCGCTGGGACTGGTGACCGCTTCCGGATCACTGGGATTACTGTTCCCGCCGAGCCTGCCGATTATCCTGTACGCCGTGATTGCGCATGTGCCCGTCACCGATATGTTTCTCGGAGGCATCATTCCGGGGATACTGCTCTTGATCCTCCTGGCATTGTGGGGACTGCTCAACGCCGCAAAATCGGAGGAAGTGGAAAATCCGCCGTTCCACTTTCGCAACGCGGTCTCGGCACTCTGGGATGCCAAGTGGGAGGTGCTTTTACCCTTCCTGATACTGTTTGGTATCTTTGGTGGCTTTGCCTCGTTGGTGGAAACGGCAGCGGTCGCAGCATTGTATGCGTTTCTGATTGAGGCATTTGTGTATCGGGATCTCGGCTTCCGCAAGGATATCCCCAGGGTGCTCAAGGAATGTGCGATACTGGTGGGTGGGGTATTGATCATCCTCGGCGTGGCCATGGGATTTACCAGCTACCTGGTGGATGCCAGAATTCCCATGAAGACCCTGGCCTGGGTCCAGACCCATATCGATTCGAAGATCGTATTTCTGTTGTTGCTGAATATCTTTCTGATCATCACGGGAGCGATCATGGAGATCTTCTCCGCATTAGTAGTTGTTGTTCCGTTGATCACGCCGCTGGGGATGGCGTTTGGTATCGATCCCGTGCATCTGGGCATTATCTTTCTGGCCAACCTGGAACTGGGGTTTCTGACCCCGCCCATCGGCATGAACCTGTTTCTGTCGTCCTACCGGTTTGACAAGCCGTTGACGCAGGTGTACCGGTCGACGGTGATGCCGCTGTTGATTTTGCTCATCGGCGTGCTGGGTATTACATATATACCGTGGCTCACCGAATTCCTGCCGGGGTTGATTAATCTGTGACACCGAGAAGAAAGGTGAATATCGAATATCCACCACCCAATTTCGAACCGCAGAAGGTACCCGGACGCGGTAAACCACGTCCCTACATGATCCATCTAGAACATACGCGGGAAAATGGGAACCCGTCGTAGGGACGCCATTTATGGCGTCCGCGTATCCGTGGATGGGACCGACCAATTTCCCCGGACGCGATAAACCGCGTCCCTACGCCGATCATCAGGTGGGATGTGTACATTCGATAGGGGAAAATTGTCGTTGTAGGGACGCCATTTATGGCGTCCGTTCCCCGGCGATGGGTATGGAAAATATTTGAATCCATCCGATTCA
>Ga0207797_1003663_pt1 | contig 10094 bp, 8 predicted proteins | sample PRCRCaboRojoPR_6_FD_187275 | JGI IMG/M metagenome (GOLD analysis project Ga0207797, IMG submission 187275) | Marine sediment microbial community from Cabo Rojo, Puerto Rico - PR CR 10% Liquid 1 (SPAdes) | ecosystem: Environmental > Aquatic > Marine > Coastal > Sediment | place: Cabo Rojo, Puerto... | reverse complement strand
GTTTTCTCTCGTAGTGACGGCTTCAGCCGTTGAGGAGTGCCAGGAGCGACTGAAGTCGCCACGACAAGCCCCATGTCTGCATCAATCTAGTACCACCCCGGACGGTCAAGGACAGTGAGCGAGAACGAGAAACATCAGCCCGAAGAACCTGCCCAACCTCCGAACACCCCGCCCTACTCCGACGTGGACCTGGATCGCTGGCGGGAGTACGAGCACGTCTGGACCGACAGCCTCTGGCTGATCGACTCCCGCGACAGCAGCGCCGGGCACGAGCTCGACTACCACGGCAACTTCGTCCCGCAGATCGCCACGCAGATGTTCCTGCGCTACACGAAAGAGAATGACATCGTCCTCGACCCCTTCCTCGGGTCGGGAACCAGCGCCATCGAGGCGCAGCGCCAGGAGCGGCGCTTGATCGGCATCGAGTTGAAGCCGGCGTTGGTCGAGGAGGTGCGAGCGAAGATCTCGCCAGAGCTGCTGGACGACCGCATCCATCTGCTGCAGGGAGACGCCACCAGCGCGGAGACTGCCGAACGGGTGCGAGAGACAATGGCATCGATGGGAGCCGAGCACGTCCAGCTGCTCATGCTCCACCCTCCCTACCACGACATCATCCGCTTCTCGGAGGACCCGGACGACCTCTCCAACGCCGAGGACGTGGACCGCTTCCTGGCCATGTTCGAGGCTGCAGCCCGCCACGGCTTCGCACTGCTGGAGCCGGGCCGCTTCGCCGCCCTCGTCATCGGTGACAAGTACGGACAGGGTGAGCTGACCCCCCTGGGCTTCTACTGTATGGACCGCATGCAGCGGGTCGGCTTCCGGACGAAGGCGATCATCGTGAAGAACATCGAGGGAAACGAGCGGGGCAAGGGCCGCAGCAGCAACCTGTGGCGCTACCGGGCGCTCCGCGGCGGGTTCTACATCTTCAAGCACGAGTACGTGATGGTGTTTCGAAAGCCGGGCTGATGAGGGCGGGGGCCTAGGCACGGGGACGCAACTCCGCTTCGCCGCCGGGTCAACTACCAACGCGCGACGCCACTCCGCTTCGCTGCGCGGCTGACTGCCAGCCGACCACGCCACCCCGCTTCGCTGCGTGGCTTACTACCAACGAGCGCTCTGACGAAGGGAGCTGTTCCTCCTTCAGACCGCCTGGGCGATCAGATCTCCCAGGTACTCGACGGCTATCTCTGCTTCGTCCGACCAATTCGCCGCGTTGAGACGGATGAAGTTACGGTACTGGTCAGTGGGAGAGAAGAGATGCCCCGGCGTGATGGCGATGCCGCCGTCGAGGGCCCGCTTGTACAACGCCAGCGAGTCGACTGATTCCGGAAGCTGAATCCAGAGCACGAAGCCGCCGGCAGGCCGTGTCAGCTTCGTCTGCTCGGGGAAGAAGCGCCGGACGGCCTGGGACATCGCCGCCACGTGCCGCTCATAGGTCCTCCGGATGCGGCGGAGATAGGGATTGTAGCCGCCGCCAGCCATAAACTCGGCGATGGCATACTCTGACAGCGTGGGGGCGGCCAGGCTGGAGGTGTATTTGAGCCACTCCACCGTCGAATAGAAGCGTCCAGGGACCACCCACCCCACTCGGTAGGCGGGACAGAGGCTCTTCGAGAAGGAGGAGCACAACATCACCAGCTCTTCCTGGTCGTACGCTTTCGCCACAGAGGGCCGCGACTCGCCGAAGTAGACCTCACCGAAGATGTCGTTCTCAATCAGCGGAATCCCCCGCTCGGTGAGCATCTCGACCAGCTCCCGCTTGTTCTCATCGGGGATGCAGCTGCCCAACGGGTTGTTGAAGTTCGATATCACCATGCAGGCGCTCACCTCGTTATACTCCAAGGCGAAACGAAGGGCGTCCAGGCTGATGCCGTCGCGGGGATGCGTCGGTATCTCCAGGACCTGGAGCCCCAGGGCCTCGAGCGTCTGCAGAGCGTCGAAACAGATGGGGGACTCGATGGCCACCACGTCGCCGGGCTCGCAGACCGCGCGCAAGCAGAGGCTAACCGACTCTGAGCAGCCGGAGGTGATGAGGATGTCGTCGGGAGAGAGGCTGCACCCGCTGAGCAGGGACCGCCGTGCGATCTGCCGGCGCAGCCCCTCGCAACCGGGAGGATAGTCGTAGAGACCACCAGCGTCGCCCATGCGGCGGGCGACAGACGTTAGCGTGCGGTTCAGTTCCTCCGTCGCCGCCAGAGATGGGTTCGGATGCGCTGCGCCGAGCTGAACCAGATCCGGCTCAAGGATCTCCGTGTGGACCACCAGGGAGATCAACTGGCGCATGCTGACCTCAGCCGGGTCAGCGGCTGGGGAGGATATCTCCGGCTCGGGCAGATCACTGGGCAGATCGCTGCGCACATAGAAGCCAGAGCGGGGCCTCGCCCGGATCAACCCGCGCGCCTCCAGCAGGTAGTAGGCCTGGAGGACGGTGGAGATACTGACGTCCCGCTGCCGACTCATCTCCCGCACCGACGGGATGCGGTCGCCGGGCTTGAAGGCGCCGCACTCAATGAGATGGTCGACGTCGTCCGCTATCCACTCGTACTTGTACCGCTCGACCTCACCCATACAGTCCATTATAGCAGCGGCATGCAACCATAACAAGACACAGTTCGGTGCATATGGAGGCAGTACAGTTCGCGAAGTGGTCCCATTGGTGCCAAGGGATGCACGGGTGACTCACTGTTATGATGACAAGTGCCCTACACTGTATCTGTTATTCTCCGGCACGCTGTCCGATAATGAACGTTCAGGCTTGGTGATCGCAGGCAAGCAGCCGACTAGGACGATGGGAGGCACGATGACGACGTCAGACGCTATGACCGTGCGCGAGGATGAAGCTGTAGAAGGACCCGGGTTAGTGGGTTCGCTGGGCGTGCTGATGCTCTCCCGACGGCGTAAGGAAGAAGGCCGTCCATAACCGGGGGCATCCGAGATCAGCGAATCCTGGATCCGTACAGTTCGGCGTCGATGGAACCATAACAGATCAAGAAGACAACCGTCTGTTACGACTACAATTCCCCCGTTCTGCCCCTGTTATTTCGCTCGGACATCCTCTATTATGGTGATATGACGGAGCCGGTTGGCCGGGTCGCGCCTCGCAACTACGTCCACGCGAGCGACTGCGTCGACCCAGGCTCAATAGGAGTAGGCTAGACAAACGGTAGAGGAGGTGTTCGATGGGCGACAGAATTCTGAACCTGGGGATCATTGTCCTAGGCGTTCTGCCCCTGATCGTGGTCAGTGCTGGTTGCGGGCCGGTAGCCGCGTCCGACGAGACGTTGGAGCCGGCGCCGAGAGCAGAGGGTGTCTTCAAACTGGGCATTCTAGGCCCCTTCACTGGACCCAGTGAGAGCACGGGCAACGAGTTCCGGGGCGCTGTCACTATGGCTTTCGATGCCATCGACTGGCGAATCGGGGACTACAAGATCGAGCCGGTCTGGATCGATTCTCAGTCCGATCCCGACGCCGCCGTCGAGGCGTATGAACAGGCGATTGTCGCGGATGGGATCCAGGCTGCCATCCTCAACTGGCACAGCTCGGTGGCCGTGGCGTGTATGGAGGTAGCGGCCGACTACCAGATTCCCCACATCTTCCCCTACGGCGCCACCGAGGCGGTCAACGAGATCTTCCGTTCCGACCCGGAGCGGTACGGGTACTGGATGAACAAGGGTTGGCCGACGCCGGCCAAGCTGACGACGGCCTACGTGGAAGCTGTAGAGGAGGCCATTGTAGAGGGCCGCTGGCAGCCCGAGCGCAGGACGGTGGCGATCTGCGCGGAAAACACCGATTGGGGGCGCAGCTTCGGTGGTGCGATCAAGGAGCAGCTGGAGGCCGAGGGGTGGAGCACGGCCGCCGAGGAGTACTTCTCCCTTGAGGAGGCCAACTTCTACCCGACGCTCAACAAGCTCCGGGCGATGGACGTGGACCTCGTCGCTGTTACCTCAACGTCCATGCCTCAGTTCGCCGCGTTCATTAACCAGGCGGACGAGGTTGGATTGGAGAGTCTGATCATCGCGGACGGACTGGGCTGGGCGGGCGAGTGGCACCGGATGACAGGCGAGTCATCGGACTACGTCCTTGACCAGATCCCCGGCTGGGCTACGGCTGAGGGCCAGGCCTTCGCCGAAGCGTTCGAGGAGCGGTGGGCCGCGGCACCCAGCCCCTCCGCGGCCGGTCTCGCCTACGACGGCACCAACATGTTCATCCAGGTCGCGGAGCATGCGCTGGAGAAGCACGGAGAACTGTCCAGCGAGACGGTCTATGAATGGGCCAGAGAGAATCTCCAGACCGGTGAATGGGCCTACACGGACGGCATCGTGATGGAGAGATACCAGTACACACCGGAGACGCTGCCCGATCCCGTCGTCGGCCCGGGGTATTACGTGTTCCCCGTGCTCCAGTACGCTGGGGGCGAGGGGAAGATCGTCTATCCGTCGGAGTGGGCTGAGGAAGGACTACGAGTCAAGAAGTAGCGCCAGGCTGGCAGCACCGGCCGCCAGTCGCGGCCGGTGCGAGCCACCCGCGCCGATGCTCTGCAGCCAGGCTAACCGCTTTCGTTCCTCCGCTTCCGCAGGCGCCGCCGGGCCAGAGCCGCGACCCCGAAGAGGACCAGGATGATGCCGCCTTCGATAGTGGCCGTGGGTAGAGGGCCGATGGCGTCGGCAACGGCGCCGGCGGGCAGGCCTCCCAGGGGCCGCAAGCCCCACACCAGGCGTCGAAAGCCGACCATTCGACCGCGCATGCGCGTGCTCTCCACGCTCTGCAGCAGGGTGCTCCGCGTGATCATATAGACGTACTCACCAACGGCGACGATGGAGAGGGCCAGGAGCGCCAGGGCGAACGAGTTGGTCTGACCGAAGAAGATCAGCCCCAGACCTCCCAGAGCCCCCGATGCCAGAAGCAGGCCGTAGCGGTTCTCTCTGCCGCCGCGCCACGCGGTCATCAGAGAGCCCGCCAGGCTCCCCACCCCGCGCGCTCCCCGGAGCAGGCCGAGTCCGAATCCGCCCATGTCATAGACGTCACCGGCCACCAGAGGGAGAAGCACGGTGTACTGGAAGAAGAAGACGCGGACCAACTCCAGCGCGAAGAGAGACATAAGCCGGGGGCGCTCCAGGATGTACCGTCCTCCCTCGGTCACCACCTGGCGGATCGACATATCGCCATCCGGCCCGACGCGCACCGGAGGCAGCCGGCTGTAGAGCCAGGCGGTGACGATGAAGAGCAGGGCCGTCGCCGCGAAGGCGACCGCGGGGGAGAGTCTATCGATCAGAAGGCCGCCCAGGCTGGCGCTCAGTATGCCCATCAGACCGATGCCCGCCGTGCTCAGCGCCATGGCGTTCATGAGAAGCCCATCCGGGGTCAGGTCGCTGACCACGGCGCGCCGGGCGGGGATGACGAAGGAGAAGAGCGCGGCGAGGGCGAACGTGCTGAGGAGCAGGTGCCAGACGCGGACGGCGTCCGCGAAAGCCAGCCCCATGATCGCCAGGATGACCAGGCCACAAGCAGCCTGTCCCACGACCAGGAGCTTCCGCTTGTCCACCCGGTCCGCCGTAGCCCCGCCCACCAGGCTGAAGATGAGCGTGGCCAGGCTCCAGCTCGACACGACGATGCTGACCCAGAGGGACGAGCCCGTGAGGCTGTACACCAGCCAGTCGCGAGCGACGGCCTGGATGCGGAAACCGGCCGTCGCCAGCGACCTGCCGGACCAGAAGAGGCGGAACCAAGGTCTGCGGAAGACCCCGAATACGCCCGTCACAGAGTGTTCTTTCGCTTCGGGTTGGGACAAGTCGATGCCATCCTTATCCTACGATGCGGCGGTCCCGCTGGCGCGTACAGCTGCACCGTCAGAGCGACCGGGCGTCGGGCAGGCCCGGGCATGGACAGGCGCAGCAGTGACTTTTACGGCTGAGAGAATCCGGCTGCTAACGGGGGGAATGGTGCCGGCGTTGCCTAGAACGTCTCGATATGCCAGTCGACGACCTGCACTTCCGGGCGGTGCGTCTGCACCCACTCCACGACCTTCTCCAGGAAGCGGTGCACGTAGCCGGGGTCGTTGTTGGCGACGGTGACCAGGGCCACCTCGGCCGTCTGCCACATATCGTTGAAGCCCACCTCGGCGGTGGATACGTTGAACTCGCGGCGCAACCGCGCCAGGAGCGGCTTGAGAACACGCCGCTTCCCTTTTAACGAACGGTTGCCCGGGATGCGTAGTTCGAGACTGCAGGCTCCGATGACCATAGCGTAAGGCGTAAAACGTAAGGCGTATAACGAAAAGCGTAAAACGTAAGACGGAATGGGTAGACGTTGACAGAGCGGGAGTTAGTATAGCACGTTGGGGCGGAGGGTCAAATGGCGGCGCTCGCGACTTCCGACAAACTGGAGAGGGCTTGATCTCCGTCCCTTTTGGCATGCCTGGGTTCAGGAAACGCGTGCGGCAAGAAGCATGGGCGCGGATGGGATGCCCCAGAGGGAGGCCGCTCCAGATGCCGCGTCAGTCTGCTGCGGCCAGGATCAGGTTGAGAAGGGCGTGGAAGGCGCTGTGGGCGAGGATCGGAGGTCAGCACCAGCAGCGTCCATCAGGACATCCTCGCCACAGGTCGGCCTGCGACGGTGGGGGGCAGGATGGCGCTGAGGATGGAGTAGCTAAACGCTAGGCCCACCACAAGGACGAAGACTGGTAGGCATCGCACGCTCTTTCTCAAAGCTCACTCCCTCTCGCGGAGCCAGCGCTAGAGATCTGTGTCGTCCTAGTCATACGAACGACTCCTCCGACAAGGTGCCCCCTCGGATCCTATACAGCCACCATTCGCACGCGGGGCCGCGCTCCTCGTTGAACTCCCGCCGCAGTCTCTGCGCGTACTTCTTGTCGCCCGGGAGCACCAAGTACTGTAGGAAGGAAAGGGCCATTCGGGCCATGGCGAAGGGCAGCGCCCGTCGCTCACGGTCGGAGAGCGGCGTCGCACAGCCGACGTCATATGCGTCTACCAGGGCGCGCACCTGGGCCGGCCGAGCCCCCGTCTGGAGGAGATGGGCCAGCGGCAGGGCCAGGTCATCGACGCGCGGGCGCATGCCGGCGAAGTCGAGTATCGCCACCAGCTCCCCCTTCCAGAAAAGCACGTTGTTGTCCTTGAAGTCACCGTGAACGAGTTGGCAGGGAAAATCCACGACCGGAAGCTCGCGTGCCAGGGCTTCTGCGATCTCCGCATACCGCTTCTCCTGAGGGGTCGGACCCCACACTCGCACGACGCTCGTTGCGTCGTGCGTGGCGGCAAGGGCGAGCTCCTGTGGGAGATGGTTCGCTATGGGGGGCGGAACATGCAGATTGAGATCGGCCATGACGGTGTGCAGTCGCCCGAGCGTGCGCATGCCGACGTGCAGCCTGTCCCAGGCGTCCATCGGCCCGCCGACGACATACTGCTCCACCTCCAGGACGGAATCATCAAAGGCAGACCAGAGCGATCCATCGAGCGCGGGTCGCAGATCGGGGATCGGGACGGTTCTCCCCTTCAGCGTTCGGCGAATCCGCTGGAGCTCTTGGAGCCGCTCTGCACTCACCCACGGCCCGTACACGCGCACAACGTGGCCGTCAACCAGCACGTTCAGGGTGAAGCTTCCGCCCAGATCTCGGGGGTCGTTCACTCGTAAGCCCCATCGGTCCGCAATGAACGCCAGGAGATCCGAAGACAAGACCGGGGCGGGGGCGGCCAGCTTGGCCGGGTCACCGTGGTAGACGTGCATCTACCTGCTTTCTCCCTCCTTCACGGCAGAAGATGGCCGAACGCGAAACCCTGGGACAGCCCTCAACGCCAGCGATTTGATGATCCCTCGTGCCATAGTTGGGGTACCGCCTGCAAAGCTCGCTCGATGGCGGGCTGGATGAATCGTTCGATGCCGCCAGCCGCTTGAACCAGATCCGCTGCTTCCCCTCCATACCGATCCACCTGCTGACGCACCGTCTCCACGTGTGCGCTGGGTCTACCCTGGGCTTTCAGCAGTCCGAGGTACGATTCGAGCCGGCCGCCAGCCAGCACGTAACCCCGGGCAACGTCCCACATCCTCTCGAATGTGCTCTGCGACACGTGCGCAAAGATGTCGGGAATGCGTGTAACCTCCAAGGCTGAAGCAACGGCCGAGAAGTCGTCAAAGAGATCGTGGCTTGATGCATTGAATGTAACGACCATCACCTCTGCCGGGACTGGTAGATCCTCCCACGTCCCGAGCCCCAGGTCCTCCAACAGACCCCGGCTTACCTCCAACCATGCGTCATCTGCTGCCAGATGGCAGAGGTATCCGGCCACAAACGCCTGCTCGGACTCCGTCAGAGTGGACCAGCGGCGTAGCAACAGAGAATCGCGCCGCTCCAGAAAGGTAGCACAGCTTCCTGTCGTCGCTCCCCCGCCTTCTCCATTTGAGAGCTTCACCAGGTGCGTCTGGTGCCGCTCAAGATCGGCGTAGTGGTTCGCGTCGACCAGTACGCAACCCAGCAGAAAGGCGCCATAGGCCGTTGAGCTCGAGCAGAGACGGCCCAGCGACGCCGAGACACGCTCGCCGACGACCAGGTGGGCGATCAGGGTAGCCATAGCCCTTGATCTTGCCCAGGCATCCCCTCCATTGGCCTCACGACCAGATCGAAGGAGCTCTTCGGCCGTACGTTGTTGAAGTAGTGGCTTTCAACAGGATCCCATCTCTTGTGCCAGGTCACCAGAAAACCTGTATCCTCACGGCGTCGGAGACGCGCATGCCGTTGCTCAACTGGCACATCGACCAGAATGGACAGATCCACCAAGTCGGCCAGCGCCGGTCCGGCGGCGTACGTGCCCTCGATCAAGATCACGTCAGCGGGCTCTCGCTCGGTGGCCTCGGCCTGCATACCGTAGTTACCCTCGGGGCGAGGTCCCGACTCGAAATCGAAGGCGTGCCACCGGGCGACCCTTCCCTTGAGAAGGGGCGCGATGGCTTGATCCCGCATGCGATCCCAATCCAAGACGTGCTCCAGCTTTTCCTCGACGGTGAAGCCATCCCACTGGTCATCGGGAATGTCGGCAGAGAAGAAGTCGTCCAGCGGAATCACCGTCGCATCCAAGGCCTGCTCGATCAGCGCGGCGAGGGTGGACTTGCCAGCGCCGCTGCCTCCATCCAGGGCCACCACGACGGGCGTTTGTCGATGCGATAGCACGCGTCGTATCTCCGCAATCACGCGCTCGTAGGCCGGGAGCGTGTTCTCCGGGGCGTTCTCCACATCGCCGGTTCGGGCGATGACCAGGGCCTTCTCATGCATCGCTTGATCTCCTCTGACGGGCCGACATGTATGCACCCGTTCGAGCTAACAGCCTAGGCCTTGAGCGCCACTCAGAGCCCCCACTCCACGGCCTCAACTAGCCAGGTACTTGTCCAGCCACATAACGTGAATCTCGTCAATCCGATGATAGACCCGTTTGCCCCGAGGGTTCGCGACCCGCTTGGCAACCTCCATCGGCGAGGGAAGAGAGTCGATGGGGAAGTACCCGCCGAATGCGTAGTTCGGATATCTGGCCAAGACCCGCTCCAGCAGCTCTGCGGGAGATGTGTGGTCCACCCGGCCCAGCTTCTCTGTTCTGTGAAAGCCGTTGCCGTACCAGATGTCAAGGTCGGGCCCCACTACCACGAAATACCAGGTGGGGAGGCTGTCGATGAGCCCTTGATACGAGGCGTATTTGCGCCGGTCAGCCAGTAACGCCTGGTAAGCCTTCTCCTCCGTTGACTGGGCGATAGTCTTCCAGAGCTTGCTATCGCCGGCTTCGTCATCGCAGAACGCCCGGAAGTAGTCCGCGTACGGCATAAGATCGGGCAGCTCTGGACGAAATCGCTCGAATCTGCGGAGCCTCTCATTAGGCGCGTAGCCTGGTATCGCAGCGCGTCGGTGATCATACTGATTCCGCTCAACCGCATCCATCGTCTCCCGGAACTGCTGCACCATGGGCTTCGAGACCATAAGGTTCAGCCTGGCTTCGAACCCACTTGCCTTCGCCCTTCGTACCGCCTTGTTGTGGGACTGGAATGCCCCGTCTCTTGACACCACCCTGTCGTGAAGCCCTTCCGGGCCGTGCAGCGTG
>Ga0207797_1003662_pt1 | contig 10094 bp, 9 predicted proteins | sample PRCRCaboRojoPR_6_FD_187275 | JGI IMG/M metagenome (GOLD analysis project Ga0207797, IMG submission 187275) | Marine sediment microbial community from Cabo Rojo, Puerto Rico - PR CR 10% Liquid 1 (SPAdes) | ecosystem: Environmental > Aquatic > Marine > Coastal > Sediment | place: Cabo Rojo, Puerto... | reverse complement strand
GTCGGCGCGCCCGACTCCACCGACCCGGCGGACGTCGAACTGCTCGACGCCGTCCAGACCATGCTCTGGTACGACGAGAACGGCGACAACGTCCTCCAGACCGGTGGCCAGGGCGCCCCGGTCTGCGTCCAGATCGTGCTCGACGCGTCAGGGTCGATGAGCGGCACCCGCAACGCGGAGGCGAAGTCCGCCGCGAAACTGCTCGCGGAAGAAGTCATCAACGCCGGCCCCGACAACAGCGTCGGCGTGACGTTCTTCAGTGCCGGCGGCTACAGCGGTGGCGCTCAGGTCCAGCAGTCCGTCGGGAGCGCCGACGCGCAAGACGTCGCGGCAACCCACGGTGTCATCGACAGCCTGCCCGCCAACGGTGGCTCGACCGCCATCGGCGAGGGTATCCGCACGGCCGACGAGGACCTCGCGAACTGCCCCGCGGGCACGACGAGCGTCCAGATCGTCATCACCGACGGCCAGAACAACACGGGTACCGACCCGGCCACCGCCGCGGACGACGTCACCGGCAGCGACGCCGACGACTACACCGACGAGATCTTCGCGGTCGGGACCGGCGGCGCGACCATCTCCAGCCTGGAGCAGTTCGCCCGCCCCGTCGACGCGACCCACGTCGGCTTCGCGGACGACCCGGCCGAACTCAACCAGATCCTCGGCCAGATCGCACAGGTCCTCATCGGCGAGGAGGTCTTCTTCCGGGGCTCGCTGCGGGACCTCTTCGAGGTGCTGGGCGAGGACATCGGCATCCCGCTGGACGGCAACCGGGCGACCGCGTTCGACGAGGTCGTCGCGGACGGCAACGGCGGCTTCGACCTCGGCGACCCCGCGGCACCCGAGCGCGACCCCTACGTCGACTCCACGACGAACGCCATCGGCTTCGCGTGGTACCTGCCGGTCGACCACGCCAACGAGATCCAGACCGACTCCGTGACCTTCGATCTGGGCTTCTACACCGAGCAGGCTCGCCACAACGACGGCGCGGGACAGGACCCGCAGACGCCCACGCCCCCGGCGTAGCCCGGCTGACCACCGACTGACCGATCTCGGTCGGTCGGCCCCTCCGACCCTCTGACTCACACCGGGGCGCACCGGCTTTGGCTCGCGTGCGCGGCGGTTCGACTCCGCCGGTGGGTATCCCCGAATCGTGCGGGGCGGCATCCACGACACCACCATGACAGCCAACGATCAGATCAACGTATCGCGGCGGGCGGTGCTGGCCGGTCTCGGCAGCGTCGGCGTCGCCTCCGCCGGCGCGGGGCTGGGCACCACCGCCTACTTCTCGGACGCGGAGACGTTCGCGGACAACCGCGTCGTCGCGGGCGCGCTCGACCTGAAGGTCGACTGGACCGAACACTACTACGACGGCTCCGCCGGGACGGAGTATCTCCGGCGCGTGGACGGTCCAGACCAGGTCGGCGACGACGAGTTCTACCTCGAACTGGAGGGAAACGAACCCGTCCGGCACGCCGTCACCGACCTCGCGGCCTTCATGGACGCCACTGCCATCGAGGCGTTCCCCGACGAGAACGACGACGGCGTGCAGGACGAAAAGCCCGAGGACGTCTCCGAGTGCGACTTCTACGGCGACGTGGACGCGGCGCTCTCGTCTCCCCGCCGCACCGAGGCGACGATACACGGGCAGACGACCGCCGCCGGCGACCCGCTGGTCGAGATCGACGACGTCAAGCCCGGCGACTGGGGCGAGGTCACGTTCAGCCTCCACCTCTGTGACAACCCCGGCTACGTCTGGCTGCTCGGCGAACTGCTGGCGAACGCCGAGAACGGCTACACCGAACCCGAAGCGAGCGACCCGGACGAGGACGGCACCGACCGCGGCGAACTCGCCGACGCGATGCGGGTCACCGTCTGGTACGACACCGACGGCGACAACGTCCTCGAGGACGGCGAGCGGGTCATCGCGACCGGGTCGCTCTCGGAGGTGATGGCGCTCCTCGCCACCGACCTCGGCGTCCCGCTCTCGGCGGGCGGCGCGTTCACGCCCGTCCAGCCGGTCGGCGACGGCACCGAGGAGCTCACCGACGCCGACCTCACCGGCGACAGTCCGGTCGCGGGCAACCCGACCTGCGCGGACCGCGACCTCCTGGGCGCGATCAAAATCGAGGGCGACGACCTCGCCCTCGGCGACTACGCGACCCCGGTCGGGACCGTCACGATCACCGACGTCGCGTACGACGGCGACGGCGACCCCCGGTACGTCGACTTCACCGCCGACTTCCCACTCGAGGAGGTGATCGTGAAGGGCGGGAACGCCGCGAACGTCTACGCCGCGACCGAGAGCGCGACGTCCGGCGACGACCTCCACGCGCCGACCAACGCCAGCGGCAACTTCGCCGCCATCAGCCACCTGAGCTTCTGTTACGCCGGCGAACCCGCCGGTCCCGGGACCGCGAGCGAGCGCGAGTGCTTCGAGAACTCGACGGACGCCTACGTCGGTTTCAGGTGGTGGCTCCCGGTCGACCACGCAAACGAGATCCAGACCGACTCGGTGGCGTTCGATCTGGGCTTCTACACCGAGCAGTGCCGCCACAACGGCGGCAGCGGCCCGGGGGTCGCCACGGTCGACCTGCCCGCCAGCCAGACCAGCGACGGGAACGCTGTGTTCGTCGACTCCGCGTCCCTGCCGGACGGCGGCTTCGTGGTCCTCCACGACCCGAACGACGGCGGGGCGGTCCTCGGGGTCTCCGACCTGCTCGCACCCGGGACGCACGTGAACCTCGACGTGCCGCTCGACTCGCTCCCGTCGGGCGAGGCGGTGCTGGCGATGCCCCACCGCGACGACGACGACAGCGGCGACTTCGGCTTCCCGGCCGCCGACGCTCCCTACCTCGACGGCGACGGCGACGTCGTCACCGACACCGGGGCGATCTACGTCGTGTAGGCCGCGCCGCCGTCTCGAAACGACAGCCAAGCGGGCGGTATGGTCTCCATACCACCCGTATTCGGGCGGTACGCGAGCCATACCTATGGCCGCATCCGGCCAATCTGGGACCGACGTCCCGGATCGACAGACCGGTCCCGGCGGTTCGACGCCGCGACGGGACATCCACAGGGGACACACATGACATCACGTTCACGACATCTTTCCCGCCGGCAGATCCTCGCCGGCGTCGGCACGGTCGGACTCGTCACCGCCGGTGCGGGTCTCGGCCGCGGGTTCCGCGGCGACCCGCCGTACACCCACTACACGTACGCACAGGAGCAAGACGGCGGCCCGGACCTGCTGGTCGCGTGGTACGAGACGTACAACGGCGACCCGGTCTCGCCGCCGGACCGCTCGTCTCCGGGGCTCGAACCGACCAACGAGTCCTTCGGGGACGCCGCCGCGAGCGGCGCGTTCGCCGACGAACTGGACCTCGCCTTCGAGACGCGCGGCCCGGTCGTCGACGTGCCGAACGTCGTCCCCGGCGACAGCGGGACGCTCCTCGTGGGACTGACCGTCGCCGCCGAGTCCGGCACCGTCTGGTTCCGCCCGCATCTGCCGGCCGAACTCCCCGACGGAACGCGGAACTTCGCCGAGAACGGACGCACCGAGCCCGAAGTCGAGGCCGGCGACGACAGCGACGACCTGGGCGAACTACAGGACGTACTCGAACTCAGCGTCTGGTACGACACGGGCGTCCTCAACAGCGGCGTCGCCGGCGCCTGCAACGGTTCGCAGGACCCCGGCGAGACCGTCCTCGCGTCCGGGACGCTCGTCGACGTCGCCGAGCAACTCGCCGGCGGCGTCCGACTCCAGACCGAACTGTTCGGCTCCTGTCTCGACCCCGAGGAGCCGCGCTGTCTCGGCGTTCGCTGGGAGGTCCCCGCCGACGCCGGAAACGCCGTTCAGACCGACTCGGTCCGGTTCGACCTCCAGTTCGTCGCGACGGCCTGCGAGGAGACGGCGACGAACCCCTTCGGAGGCGAGCAGTGATGGCCGACCGAACGGGGCTCACGCGACGACGGCTCCTCTACGGACTGACGGCCGCCGGGTCGGCGGGCGCGCTCTTCGGCGCCGGCACGGCCGCGTTCCTCCGGGACGACGCTCCCTTCCCGGAGAACACCGTGGCCGCCGGCGCGCTCGAAATCGAGAGCGAGTGGCTCGCCGAGGGCAACCGCGTCAGCCTCGACTTCACGGGTCTGCGCCCCGGCGAGACGCGCGTCGGGACCGCCCGGGTCACTCTCCGGGGCAACCCGGCGTGGGTGTGGTTCGGAAGCTCCTGCCCGACCGACGAGCGCGGCATCGAAGACGCCGTCAACACGAAGATCACGCTCTACCCGGGCTGTGACGACCCCGCGGTCGACGTCTTCGGCGGCTACGTCCCGCTCCGCGAGGCGCTCGAGGGGCTCGCGACCGGGACGCTCCTAACCGACGGAGTCGTGGACGCCGGCGAGACGGTCTGCGTCGAGTTCCGGACCACGATGGCCGGCGACCGCAACGGCGTGCCGAGCGAACTCGTTCGCGGCGACGAGATCGACGTCTCGTTCACCTTCGTGGCCGAACAGGCGCGTCACAACGGCGCCGTCGCCAACCCCTTCGCGGGCGGCGACTGCGACGACGCGGGGACCGTCACGCCCGGCGAGGCCGCCTGTGAGTGTCTCGAACTCGGCACGGCCGAACCGCCGGCGTCCGAACTGCTGGCGGTCGGCGACCGACTCCCCGTCCTCGGCGACGACGACCGGTCGACTGAGTACGAACTCGTCGTCGCCGCGGTCGACGACGGGGCGCCAGCGGGGACCGCCCTCGAGGGCGGTCCCGAGTCCGATTCGACGAACCCGACCGAGACGACCGCGGTCGAGACGGCCACGCCCGAGTCGACCCCACCGGGGAACTCTGCGGGGACCCGGGGCAACGGCAAGCCCGACGCAGACGGCGAACCCGCGAACGGAGCCGAAACCGACGATCCGGAAACCGTCGGCGTCGCGGTCTCCCTCGACGGCCCCGAACCCCGGGGCATCTGCGGCGTCGCGGTCAAGAGCGGTCCGGAAACGGAGACGTACGCGTTCGACCCGCCGGTGGCGACGACCCCGGTGCTCTACGGTCCCGACGAGCGCAAGGCGATCAGTCACGTCGTCGTCTCGGTGTGCGAGGGAGGACAGCGATGAGCCGCGTTTCGTTCCCCGCGTCGGCGACGCGAGCGGTGAACGTCCTGTTCGTCCTGCTGGTCGTCGCGGCGGTCGTCCCCTTCGCGATCTACGCGTTTCCGCCCGTCGTCGGCGCGGACAACAGTTACGTCGTCCTCTCGGGAAGCATGGAACCGGCCATCGCTCCGGGCGACGCGGTCGTCGTCGCGTCGGTCCCCGCGGCGTCTATCGCGGTCGGCGACGTGATCACCTTCCGAACCGGGGGCAGCGACGTCCCGGTGACCCACCGCGTCGTCGGCGTCACCGAAGGACCGGACGGAAAGCGCGCGTTCGTCACGAAAGGCGACGCGAACGAGGACGCCGACCTGCAACCGGTGACGGCTCCGCAGATCGTCGGCCGTGTCGCCTTCACGGTCCCGTACGTCGGCCACGTGATCCAGTTCGTGAACTCGCCGACCGGCTTCGTGGCGCTGGTACTGGTCCCGGTCGGACTGCTCCTGATCGACGAGGTCTGGGCGTTCGTGGCCGCGAGTCGCGACGAGCGCGACGCGACGGGCGAACCCGGTGGGACGGCGACGGACGACGGCCACGCCGGGAGCGAGGCCGACGGCTTCACGCTGACGCGGACGGACCTGACGCTGTCGAGCGCCGCGCTCGGTGCGCTCGCGGTGTACGCGGTCTACGTCGGTCTCACCTCGCGCGACGCGCTCTCGATCGCGGTCGGCGTCGGGGCGACGACCGCGGTGGTCCTCGCGGTCGCGGTCCGGCAGTTCGGATTCGCGACCGAGCCGGCCACGGAGGCGGCGACGGACGGCGGCGAGTCGCTGGCGAGACTCGTGCCGAGCGCCGCGCTCCCGGCCGAGGTCCGGACGCGACCGCGGGTCGAGGTCGGTTCGCGGGCGGCGCTGTCGGCCCTCGCCGACCGGGTCGGCCGCCCGGTCGTGCGCGACGCCGAGACGGACGCTCACGTCCTCCTCGACGGCGACGTCGTGTACGCGTTCGCCGCCGGAACGGGCGAGGTTGCGAGCGCGGATGCGGTCGACGCGACCCGGGTCCCCGCACGGCGAGACGACGACACCGAGGAGGAATCACGATGACACAGACCACGCGACGCCTGCTGGCGGCACTCGCGGTCGTCACGCTCCTGACGGCGGCGTTCGGCGGCGGCTACGCCACTTACGCGATACTGAGCGACACGTCGACGGTGACGGCGACCGTGGGCGCGGCAGAGGAGTTCGAGCCGACCGCAGTCGGTGCGTCCGGCGCGTCCGACCCGGCCCCCACGGACGAGAGTGCAGACGGGAAGGCGACCGAGGGCACTCCCCCGGCGGACGACGAGACGCCGTCCGGACCCGCGGCGACGAACGCGTCGACGCCGGCCGAGAAATCAACCGATCCGACGACGACCGAAGGATCTGAGACGTCGACGCCTGTACCGACCGATTCGACACCGACAGAGGGATCGACGGATTCGACCGAAGACTCGGAGGCGTCGACGCCAACGTCGGCCGACACGACCGACGGGTCCGGTGACGCCACCGGAACCGCCGGCGACGACCCAGATTCCGCCGGCGACGACGCAGACTCGGACGCTCCCGCAGGGGCGTAGGCGTCCGTGATGAATCGAACGGAGCGCGATGCGGTTGACCGCGCGACTGCGGGGCCGAAGTCGATAGACCGGCTCGTGGCTCTCCTGCCCGGAGCGCGGGCGGGCGCGCCGAAGCGAAACACGCTCGTCCTGCTCGCGTATCTGTTCGCGGTCCTCGTCGTCGCGGGCGTGCTACTCCGTCTCCTCTGAGCCCCCGGTCGCGAACCGCACGTCGAGGTCGTCGCGGCGACCGTCGAGGACGTCGAAGCGCTCTCCCCGCCGGCGTTCGAGCCACGCGAGCAGTCTGGCCGCCCAGTCTAGTTTCTTCGCCTTCTGGCCCGTGACCGAGGTGTCGTCGAAGTCCCAGCCGACGAAGCGCAGGCGTTCGGCACCGAAGGCGTCTGCGAGGAAGGCGGCGCGGTCGCCGTCGGTGAAGCCGCCGAAGTTCTCGACCGGACAGCGGGGCGCGGCCTGGGTGGTCGCGAGCACGTGCTCGGCGTCGAACCGCGGGAGCCACTCGCGGATCGCGGGGACGTTGTCGCCGTGGGCGTGGGCCGCGACGGGCGTCCCCGACTCGGTGAGCGCACTCGCGGTCGCGGGGTTCTTGTCGAGATCGGTGACCATCAGGTCGACGCGGTAGCCGGCGTCACGGACCACGTCCGCCGCCGTCGACGCCGCGAAGACGAGGTCCGCGTCGGCCACCCGGTCGGCCTCGTCGGCGAGTCCCGGGGCCGCACCGACGACGGCGACCGTCGCGCCCGCGACGGTCGAGAGCCGGTCGTGGTCGAACGGCTCCGCGTACGTCGCCATCAGGTCGCGCGCCCGCTCGTCTGCGTCCCGGTCGAATCCGAAATCCGAGAGGATGCGCTCGTAGACCGGTTCCCACTCCGCGAACCGCATCACGACACCCTCCAGAACAGCGCCGCCGCTCCCCGGTTTCTGTACGAGCCGGAATGGCATGAGGTACCCCTACCCGCGTGCCCTTCCGGCTTCCAGTGAGCCGATATATCCGCTTCCGTCATAAGTTTTCTCTTAATCGAAAGACGTGCGTATGACGTCGAGCGCCGTTTCGAGGTCGCCCGGCGGGGATTCGAGGTTCGCGATCGCGCTGGCGAATCCGGCGGGCGACCCGACGAGCAGTCGTCGGTTCGCGCCGGTTCCGGACACGACGGTCACCTCGGTCCCGGCGGCCGACTCGAACTGTCGCCAGCTCTCTGGCGCGACGCCGTCGACCTCGAAGACGTCGACGACCGCCTCGCGAGCGGCGTCGAGGTCGCCGCCGAGGCGCTGGAGGTGGCGTTCCGCCTCGCGGGCCGTCGTCACGTCGAGTTCTTCGACGTGGACGTCGTTCGAGACGTTCGCGCGGTCGCGTGCGAAGGTCTTCCCGACGAGCGCGGCGTCGCGGGTCTCGCGGACGTCGTGGGTTCGGACGACGTGCGCGCCGCGCTCGACCGCCATCGACGTCGCCGCGAGGCTCACCGCGAGCGCCTCCTCGGTCGAGCGACCGGCGATCTCTCGCAGGAAGTTCTTCCGGTTGATGGAGACGAGGATCGGTCGCCCGAGACCGCGGAACTCCCGGAGTCGGCGGAGCGTCTCGCGGTCGTCTTCGAGCGTCTTCGCCTCGCTCCACCCGCCGAACGCGGGGTCGACGATGGTCTTGTCGGTGAGTCCGTTCTGCGTGAGCGCCTCGTAGATGTCGTCGACCTCCTCGACCGCTCCCGGGCGCTCCAGGTCCGGCGGGCTCGCCATCTTCGCCACCGCGGCGTCGTACTCCTCGCAGACGCGGGGCATCTCGGGGTCGGCGAAGCCGCAGATGTCGTTGACCATGTCGAAGCCGCGAGAGAGCGCCGCCTCCGCCACCTCGTGGTATCGAGTCTCGATGGAGAAGACGGCGTCGCCGGAGACGCTCTCGATGGTCTCGACGGCGGTGTCGAGCCGGTCGAGTTCCTCCTCGGCCGAGAGCACCTCGAACCGCTTGTTCGCCGACTCCAGCCCCACGTCGACGATGTCTGCGCCCTCGTCTATCAGTTCCTCGTCGACGTAGGCCGCCGCCTCGGAAGGGTCGTCGAAGACGCTCGGTTCGTACGGCGACTCGGCGCTCACGTTCAACACGCCCATGATCCGGGGCGGGTAGTCGTCGCCGATGCCGAGTCCTGCCGCGTCCACGTTCCGCATAGGGGGGTCGAAGGTCCGGACCGTTATAGACCGTCGGGTCGGCGAAGGGCCGCGAGGCCGTCCGTCCGCGGCCCCACCGACCGAATACACGCTCTTTTTATCCACAGACCGAGTAGCCCGCGCAAATGGCTAAGGTCAGCATCGGGCTCCGGGGCTGGCGCTTCGAGGAGTCCGAGATATTCACCGCGGACGGCGAGTTCAAGGCCCTCGAGGAGATCCCGAAAGACCCCCGGGAGCGTCTCGTCCGGCTCACGTACCTCGTCGAGAGCCCGTGTGACGCCTGCTATCTCGAACACGGGGAGGAGCACGTCGAGCGCGCTCGGCCGGCGACCATCGTCTACGGCGAACCCCACGAGGAGGTCCTGCTCTGTGACCAGCACGAGGCGGACTTCCTCTACTGGTACCGCGAGGAGGGCGGTGCCGAGTTCAAGGGCCAGCCGGAGTTCCGAGACGAGTTCCACGAGTGGTTCGCGGACGGCGGGCGCGCCCCCGAGGGCTACGGCGGGATGGAGCACGTCGACACCGACCCGGCGGAACTCCCGTCGCCGCCCTCCCAACAGGAGATCCACCGGCGGCTCAACGAGAACTTCGAGGGCCGCGAGATCGACATCCTCGACTACGCCGACGACGAGGAGATGGAGGCCTACGAGCACGAGGCACCCGATCCCGACCGAGACGGCCACGACCACGAACACAGTCACGACCACGACGACTGATGCGCCGGAACCTCACGGTCGTCGTCGTCGAACCGCAGACGCCCGGCAACGTCGGCACCATCGCCCGGTCGATGAAGAACTTCGGCCTCTCGGACCTGAAGCTCGTCGACCCGCCGGAGCTCGACCGCGACGGCGACGCCTACGGGTTCGCCGGCCACGCCCGCGAGGACGTGCTGCCGAACGCCGAGGAGGTCACCTTCGACGAAGTCGTCGAGAACTACTACACCGTCGGCTGTACGGCCATCACGGGCGAGGACAGCCGCCGCCACGTCCGGTTCCCGTTCAAGACGCCGGCCGAACTGAAAGAGAGCCTGCGGACCGTCGACGCGCCGGTGGCGCTGGTCTTCGGACGCGAGGGCACCGGCCTGAACAACGACGAACTCGAACGCATCGACGAGGTGTGTTCGATCCCCGCGAGCGCCGAGTATCCGGTGCTCAACCTCGGGCAGGCGGCGACGGTGCTGCTCTACGAACTCAGAGACCTCACCGTCGAGGAGAGCCAGCTCCCGGACGTCGAACTC
>Ga0207797_1003661_pt1 | contig 10095 bp, 8 predicted proteins | sample PRCRCaboRojoPR_6_FD_187275 | JGI IMG/M metagenome (GOLD analysis project Ga0207797, IMG submission 187275) | Marine sediment microbial community from Cabo Rojo, Puerto Rico - PR CR 10% Liquid 1 (SPAdes) | ecosystem: Environmental > Aquatic > Marine > Coastal > Sediment | place: Cabo Rojo, Puerto... | reverse complement strand
GTTCTCAATCAGCACCTTCTCGACCACGTCTTGAATCTCCTCGACGGTGGGAATATGATCCGAGGCTGTTTCATCCTCGAGCGTTTCTACCACCTGATCGGCAAGACCCTCTGCCAATTGCCGATCACGCCCGCCTACTGCCACGGCAGCCTGGTAGATGGCATTGCTGATCCGTTTCTTCTTAAACGGGACCACAGCTCCTGTCCGCTTAACGACGTGAGTAATCTCGGACATAGGTCATCCTTTCCTTGCTCAGCAAAATCGCCTTTTTCTATCTTTCTTGTCGTTTCCCCCAAAAAGCTACAACAACATTGTACAAGCGGCGAGGCAAGGCGTCAAGAAATGGGGGTGCACTGGGCAAGATAATCGGAGGGAAGCCCTCCGCGGCTATTCTCACCAAACACAGAATCTCCGTCGACTCGACGGGGGTCGCAATCAAGAGAAACTGGAAGCCTCTGAACCCGACTTGGAGAAGAACCCCTTGGGCGGGCAGCCGATTCCTCTAGCGGGGGAGCGTAAACCAGACACGCGTCCCTTCGCCGACGGTGCTTTCGATGCCGATGTCGCCACCGTGGGCTTCCACAAACTCTTTGGCGATTGACAGTCCCAGGCCCGCGCTGCCCGCATAGCGGCGGCGATCTCGCTCGCCTCGGTAGAAGCGACCGAAGACCTGGGGCAGCTCATCGGCCTTCACCCCTTCCCCCGTGTCGCTCACCTCGACCCGTACCTCGTCCTCGACTGTCGACGCGCTCACGTGTACAGCGCCCCCCGGAGGAGTATGTCGGATCGCGTTATCCAGGAGATTGGTCAGCACGCGCTCAATCTTCTGCGCATCCACAAACACCGGGTCCACGTTCGGCCCGGTGCTTCCCCTCAGCATCACTTCTTCCCGCGCAGCCCGTGTCGAGAAGCCCTCCAGCACGTCCGAGATTAGATCGCGGATCGAGCTGCGATGACGGTCCAGCTCCATGTCTCCAGTGTCAATCTGCGCGATATCGGACAAATCGTCGAGGAGGTCTGATAATGAACGGACGTGATGCTGGGCTGTCCGCAAGTAGCGTTGGGTGGTAGCAGGATCCTGAACAACTCCGTCGGCGAGGGCCTCGACAACGGCTCGAAGTGAGGTCAAGGGCGTGCGCAGATCGTGCCCCACCCACGTGACCAGGTCACGACGCAGCCTGTCCAACTCCCGCTGCTCTCGCTCGGCCTTCTCAAGCTGAGCCGTCATCACATTGAAAGCCTCAGCGAGCTCTGCCAGCTCATCACGACCAGTGACCGGCGCGCGAGTGTCCAGATGCCCCTCAGCAACCTCCTGCGCTGCCCGATTGAGCACGGTGATTCTCTCTGTGAGAGACGTGGAGAGAAAGTGCTCCAGCGACGTGGCAATGCCAGCAGCAAAGATGAGCAGGACCGTTGCCAGGGCCAGGTCGTGCTGGTTTACGAACATCAGCTGAGCGGTCACCCAGACGCTGAGGAATACGAGAGCGAGAGTCAGCGCGTTGCCCGCGACCAGCGTCCACTGGAGACGCGGGGAGCGGTGTATCCAGCCCATGCGGGATGCACCGTAGCCCAGGGCAATCGATATGAACGCGGCGACCGAGAGAATGAAGGCCAGCACCACCAGGTCCTCCGTAGGCGGCTGGGCCAAACCATAGAAGATCGCCAGAGCTAACGCCAGTACCAGGGTAACGCTGCCGGCGAAGAGCAAAAGCGCAGGCAAGCGCCGTCTCGGGTTTCTGTCGGCATCCATCATCTTATCCTTCTAGGAAGCCATATTCCTCACGCTTCATGTTCTTTCCAAGTGTCGACCTTCAAGGCTCAAACTTATAGCCCACGCCCCACACCGTCTGCAGGTGGCGCGGATTCGAGGGATCGGCCTCGATCTTCTCCCGGAGACGATGGACGTGCACCGTCACCGTGCTTGGGTCGATGTACTCCGTCAACCCCCACACCCGATCGAGAAGCTGGTCCCGGTTGAAGACCCGACGCGGACGCTGCGCCAGCTCCCACAGGAGATCGAACTCCTTTGCCGTAAGCTCTACAGTCTCACCCTCCACTTCCACCACGCGTGTTTCAGGATCGATCCACAGATTCTCAAACTCGAGAGGTCGTCTGTTCTCCCTCGCGGTGGGACCGTAGGCCCGGCGCAACAGGGCCTTCACCCGGCTCACTAACTCCTGGGGGCTGAAAGGCTTCACCACGTAATCATCGGCTCCCAGCTCCAGACCCAGAATTCGATCGGACTCCGCCCCTCGCGCGGTCAACATGATGATCGGAATATCGCCCCTGGCCCGCAGCCAGCGGGTGATCTCCAGCCCTCCCACCTCAGGCAACATCAAGTCCAGCACCACGAGATGAGGCGGTTGGCTCTCGAGAGTCTCAAGTGCCTCCTGCCCATCGCTCGCCGTCACAACCTCATAGCCGGCACGCTCAAGGTAGATACTCACAACTTCGCTGACGGTGGGATCATCGTCGACGACGAGAATGGTCGCCTCTTCCATCTCATCCTCCGCCTACAACTATCTTAACACCCAATTCTTGCGATTTGGTTACGAGGTCCTCTTCGGATCGGACGTCATTCGTCGGGGCCTGGATCTCGTCTCTTCCCCCTGACCGTCCTTTGCATCCCGACCGGCTACGGGCGGTGACTTCACATCCCCATTGTACTCAAACGACGCTGAAATGCAACGGGTGATGACTCCCGGTGATCGATCGCGTGTTCACTCATGGGGCAGCAACCACCTCGACAAGGATGGCAACCTCATGCTCTATTTCCAGTACCGGCTGCTGCTCGATAAGTAATGAGCACGTGGGATAACATGACGTTAGGCGTATCAACATGCCGGGCCGCTCTTCGGAGCGGCCCGGCATGGACGGCGGTTCCAAGTTCAGCATTCCAGGGTCGGAAGGGTTATAGGATCAGATCCATTAATCAAGAACCTCACGTTCTGAAAGGATCGGAGGGAGAATTGGATGAACTGCTTCGGATCAAGTCGTGTCGAGAGCACATTGCGTGTCAGGCACTTTTCCGCTATGTCGTTGACGGATGAAGCTCCCCCCGCCCACAGGATCAATCAGTTAATAGATGCGTAATATTCTCGCAAGACAGGTGCAATCTTGCGGGTGTAGGCTATACCCGTGTCTTCAGAATGGAAGGTGATCACAGTGGCGATCACCAACACTCAATCCAACAGCAGTGTCACACATCGAAAAGGAGAAAGAACAATGACACGCAAATCAATCCTCATCGTACTGGCAGCGGCGCTAGCCTTGCTCATAGCGGTGCCTGGCTACGCACAAGACGGTGGCACGCAGCGCTTCGTCGTCTCCGTAGACGCCGTCTCCAACTTCAGCTTTCACGACAGTGGCGCCTTCAACACACCCGTCGGCGCCAGTGGACCCGGCCCCCTGCTCCCGGGGAACGCATATCAATGGACATTCCGAGCGATGCCCGGCGATCGCCTCTCGTTCGCCACGATGCTGGTTCAGTCGAACGACTGGTTCTTCGCTCCGGACGAGTTCGGCATCCCACTCTATATGGACGGCAACAAGATGACGGGGGACGTCACCGACTACGTCCTGCTTTGGGACGCCGGTACCGAGGGAGACGGGGTTCCCGGGAAGGGCCCATATCAGGCCCCCCGGCAGCCTGGACCAGACAGCGGCCCGGACGACCCGATGAATCACGTACGGCGCGTCCTGACCGACCTGATCCCATCTGAGGATCAGCTGGTGCGGGTGACGTTGAGCGATGCTGGCGGCCATATGTTCCAGCTGCGCATCGAGAACATCTCCGATACCAGCGACTTTGCCTCGCCGCTGGCCCCGGGCGTGGGCGTGGTGCACACAGGCCCGGCCCCCCTCTTCATCAATGGGGAGTCGGACTTCGGCATGGGCCTGGAGGGCCTGGCCGAGGACGGCGCCGCAGGTCCGCTGGCGGAGGCTCTGGCGGCCCACACGGGCGTCAACACACCCTTGGCTCCAGTGGCCTACACGGTGCACGGGGAGGCAAACGCGCTTTTCACACCGGGTGAGCGCGCCTCGACCGGCCTGGAACGGCTGGCGGAGGATGGTGGCCCCGCGGACTTGGTGGCCGAGCTGTCCGGTGATGCCGGCGCAGCGGCCGTCGGGCGCGGCGCCCCCGGGGCTGGCCCGATCTTCCCACCCCACGGGAACTACTCCTTCGAGATCACGGCGAGCCCGGGCGACCACCTGTCTATGGCGACGATGCTCGTCCAGTCGAACGACTGGTTCTACTCGCTGCATAACCAGCCGCTCTTCGACGCAGCCGGCGATCCTATCGAGGGGAACTTCACCCACGCGGTGGATCTCTACGACGCGGGCACCGAGATGGACGAGCCCATCGGATTCGGAGCCAACCAGGCCCCGCGGCAGGCCGGACCGAACACCGGCCCGGCTGAAGGAGGCGTGGTGGCGATGGTGACGCAGATACCGTACGCTGACGCATCCAGCGTGCTCCATCTCACGATCACGCCGCTGCCGTAGCGCCCCACAGTCTCCCGGGAGCTGGACGTGCGACAGCCCAGTCAGTCGCTCGAGCAGTCGTCCGGCTCCCGGGAGATCTACTCTCCTCGATGCGACCGCCAGACGCTCGTCGGCAGGAGATCCCTTTTCCCCCCTGAGCAGGCCTTAGCCCGACGCGCCTCAGTCTGAGGATACACTGAGCCCGTAGCACCTCAGATGAGAGTCGGCTTCTCGCACCGTGTACTTGCATCAGGACAAAAACCGGACATAATATAGATGCTCATCAAGGAAAAGTTGCAGAGATCAGAGAAAGGACACGGAGATGAACGACAAAGAGTTGAACCTTCAAGACGCTCTTCAGATCGCGAAGGCGGCCGAACAGAAAGCAGCCGCTCTCTACGCCGACGCAGCTCAGAAGACCGGCAATCCATTGGCCCGGGAGCTCTTTAACAAGCTTGCTGAGTTTGAGCACCATCACTATGACAAGCTGATCGATCTAGAAGAATCGCTGCGCGAGGAGGGCGCTTTCATCAACTACGAAAGCCGGCAGATGGAGCTCTCGACTTCCGGAGAGGTCAAGAGCATCGAGGAGCCGGATAGGAAGAGCGCCATGGCCATCATCACTATGGCGATCGACATCGAAGAGGACGCGGAGACGCGATACGCGGAGCTGGCCGAACGGACCAGCGACCCGAACGGGCGGTCGATGTTCGAGCAGCTGGCAGAGGAGGAGCACGATCACTATTTGATCCTCAACGATGCGTACTGGAGCTTGAATGACCGCGGTGTATGGGAAGTGCCCGAATAGCGCAGGCACGACGGTCGCGCTGACGGGATAGGCGAGAAATACCAGCAGCGGGAAGGAAAGTTATGGGAAAGATCGATCCATCCGAAATCACGCCGGAGTATCTGTACCTCAACCGACGGGAGTTGATCGCCGGGATGGGCGCCCTGGCCGCGGCCTCTCTTCTCGGCGCCTGTGCCCCTGAGCCCGCCGAGACAGCGCCTACTGCCACCGCCACCGAGTCCACTCCACCACTCGGTCCAACGGCGATGGCGGAGCAGTTGGAGAGTGAGCTGACGCCCTTCGAGGACGTTGCCAACTACAACAACTTCTACGAGTTCACGCTATCGAAGACCGGGGTGGCCGAGCTGGCCGAGGACTTTGAGACCTCTCCCTGGGAGGTCGAGGTGGGGGGACTGGTGAGCACCCCCAGGACCTTCAATTTGGACGACGTTATGGCCTTCCAGCAGGAAGAGCGAATCTACCGTATGCGATGCGTGGAGGCGTGGTCGATGGTCATCCCGTGGAGAGGCTTCCCGCTGTCGAGACTGCTCGAGGCGGTGGAGCCAACCTCCGAGGCGCGGTTCGTGCGTTTCGAGACGCTGTACGATCCCGAGCAGATGCCGGGCCAGAACCGCGCGGTACTCGACTGGCCCTACGTGGAGGGACTACGCCTCGACGAGGCGATGCACGACCTGACAATCCTGGCCACGGGGCTCTACGGGAAAGACCTCCCTCCGCAGAACGGAGCCCCAATCCGGCTGGTCGTGCCCTGGAAGTACGGCTTCAAGAGCATCAAGTCGATCGTCAAAATCGAGCTGGTAGCGGAGATGCCGACGACGTCTTGGATGGCGGCATCGCCGAACGAGTACGGGTTCTACGCCAACGTAAACCCCAACGTTCCCCATCCTCGCTGGTCCCAGGCCACCGAGCGCGTGATCGGCAAAGGCGGTCGGCGGGAGACGGAGTTATTCAACGGGTATGAGGAGGAAGTAGCCCACCTCTACGCCGGCATGGACCTGGAAGAGAACTTCTAGTGAATGAACGCTCCGTCCGCATACTTTCTGCCCGCTGGTTGAAGGTCCTTACCCACGTAGGGGCGCTGACCCCCCTGGCGGCGCTGGCATGGATGTTCTGGCAGGATCAGCTGGGGCCTATTCCAGTGAAGGCGGTCATCCGGCTCCTGGGACGGTATGCACTGGCGTTCCTGCTCCTCTCTCTGGTCCCGACGGTGGTGCGCACCGTGACCGGTTTCGGCAAGATCATGCGCTTGCGGCGCCCACTCGGGTTGTACGCCTTCCTCTATGCCACCCTCCACGTCCTCGCCTTCGCCGGGTTAGATTTTGGGTTCCGCGTTGGGCTGATTGTGAAGACGATCCTTCAAAGCCGTCGGGAGATCGTCGGATTGGTGGCGCTGGGAATTCTGGCGCTCCTGGCACTGACGTCCATCCGCAGCTTGATGAGAGAATTGGGCAAGACCTGGAAGACGGTACACCGCCTGGTCTACGCGGCGGGCGTCCTGGTGGTGTTCCACGCCATCTGGAACTACAAAGAGTGGCGGGTTTGGCCGGCGGTAGCAGGAGGGGTGCTGGGGATGCTGCTCGTTGCCCGAGTGCCGGCAGTTGCGGCGTTCCTCCGCAGCTGGCGCCAGGATTGATGGGGTGGCCTGCTCCGATGGCACCAGGACGGAGCGGGCCACCCCAAGGCTAGGGTCAGCGGACCACCACCTCCACGGAGAACGTGCGCTCCGGCTCTGCCTCCTCCCAGGGGCGATGGTAGACGAGACGAAGGGTGGTGCGGCCTGTGCCAATGGCCTCGAAGCGGAGCCTCTGCTCACCCGGCGCGCCAACGTCGCTGGATTCCGGCGTGAACCTCGGCTCCCCAACCTGACGGAGGATGTGCTGGTCGTATTCGACGGCCTCCCAGGTGTACCCGGTGGTCGGATTCCCCTCGAGTGAGACGACGAAGGTTTGCCCTTCCACCAGCTCGACCTGACCGCCGTCGTCACCGGCTTGGAGCGTGACCCCGCCTGACCTGGCACAGCTGTAGGCCATGAGCACGATCACGCCCAGCATCACGAACAACTTCCTCTGCAGTCTGGCCCGGTTCGTCATCTTCTCCCTCCTTCTGGATAGCTGGCCCTAAACTAGACTTATGACGCAGAAGAAGCCGACAATGTTCCCCACTCTGCAGAAAATGAGCGAGAGGGTTGCGCGGGGTGATTGGTGCGCAACATTGATTCCCCCGTCCCGAACTGATAGGAGAAGATGGTCGAAGAAGGCTTTCAATCTAGGAAGTATTCGGTCTGTACGCAGAGGACAGCCGGGGCGGTTGTCGTTTCGGGTCATTCATGGTATGCTCTTCGGCAGCGCATCCAAATCTGACGCCTCTTTTTCCCTCTCGAAGACTTCGTTTCCCAGGGTGCGCGGGCTTTCTTGTCCCTGCCATCCGCAACGTGCTGATCCTATGCACCGAGAGTCTAGCTCAGGAAAAACAAGATCTGCAGCCGAACCGAGGAATTCCAGGATCTTGTCGAGACGGGCTTCTATGGAAGAGACGACCTTCCTCCACCGGGCTTGGTTCTGAGACGTCCATTCGCGACGGGCAAGGTATGGATTGGGTTGTCTGGAGGCACCTGGCCTGCGGCCAAGCAGTGGACCGATGAATCCCCTGGCGAGCAGAGGGTAGACAAAGGGGGTTTGCGGCTGAATTCAAAGAAATTGGAAACGAGATTGGAAAAGAGAAATCGTGAGACGCACGTGCGAACGGCCTGAGAAGGCTACACTATTGGAGAGACTCAGAGGCTCTCCCCATTAAGAAGGAAGGGATACATGGCCGAAAACTATGACGTAATCGTGATCGGCGCTGGCGTAGTGGGGGCAATGATTGCTCGCACACTGTCCGAGTACAAGCTCGACATCCTGCTCATCGATAAAGAGGCAGACGTAGGGATGGGCACCTCGGCGGCCAACAGCGCCATTGTCCACGCCGGGTACGACGCCGTGGCGGGGACACTGAAGGCGGAGATGAGCGTGAGGGGGAACAGGCTGTGGAGCACGGCGGCTCAGGAGTTAAACATCCCCTTCGAGCGGTGCGGCACCTACGTGGTGGCCATCGGTCCGGATGAGCTGCCCAAGCTCGACCCGCTGCTGGAGAACGGACGAAGGAATGGCGTGCCGGCGCTCGATATCATCTCTGGAGAGGAGATGCAGCTGCGTGAGCCCTCAATCAACCCGGAGGCTAGCGGGGCCCTGTGGGCCCCGACGGGCGGAGTGATCAACGTCTTCGCCGCGACCTTGGCGGCGGCGGAGAATGCGGTGATGAACGGCGTGACGCTGAAGCTGAACACCGAGTTCGAGGACTTCATCATGGAGGACTCGCGCATTGTGGGAATCAAGACGAACCAGGGCGAGTTCGGCTGCCGCTGGGTGGTGAACAGCTCCGGTCTCTACGCAGACCGGGTGATGCACAAGGCGGGCGTCCGTCCGGAGTTTGAGATCACACCGCGGCGAGGGGAGTACTTCGTCTTCGATCCGAACATGGTCCAGGTGGGCGTGGTCCTCTTCCCGGTCCCGAGCAAGATCAGCAAGGGAATTGTAGTGACGACGACGACCCACGGCAACACGATGATCGGACCGAATGCCGAGAACATCGAGGACAAGGAGAACACGGCGGTGACCCAGGACGGGCTGAACGAGATCGCCACCGGGGCGCTCAAGTTGCTCCCTTCGCTGGATCTGCGGCACGTGATCGCCAGCTTCGCCGGGCTGCGAGCTGGGGGAAACGCCGAGTGCGAGAATCCGGAGGTGAGCTACGGTCGAGACTTCGTGATCGAGATTGCGGAGGAGGTAGAGGGCCTGGTCAACCTGGGCGGTATCGAGTCTCCGGGGCTGACGTCGGCCCCGGCGATTGCAGAGCGGGTGGTCGAGCTGTTGGAGGATGCCGGGGAGGAACTGGAGGAGAAACCGAACTGGAACCGGATCCGACCGGCGAGACCCAAGTTCCACGATATGACGCATGAGGAACGGACGCTCCTGGTGCAGAAGGATCCCCGGTACGGACGAATCGTGTGTCGGTGCGAGAGCGTGACCGAGGGGGAGATCGTAGCGGAGATCCACGCGCCGATCCCGGCCCGGACGTACGACGCCATCAAGCGGCGCACGTGGTGCGGAGCGGGGCGGTGTCAGGGCGGGTTCGATATGCCCCGGGTGGTCGAAATTCTATCCGAGGAGTTGGGACTACCGCCCAAAGAGATTACGAAGAAGGGAACGGGCTCCGAGTTTTTGGTGCGCCCCACGAAGGAGGTTGAGGCGTGATGGCAGGCAAGAAGAAGTGGGACGTGATCGTCATCGGCAGCGGGCCAGGCGGATTGGCGGCGGCGATCGAGGCGAAGAAGAGCGGCGCGCAGGACGTGTTGATCGTCGAGCGCGATGTTGAGCTGGGGGGCATCCTCCTCCAGTGCATCCACAATGGATTCGGCCTGGAGCTCTTCGGTGAGGATCTTCCCGGGCCTACGTACGCCCAGAAGTTCATCGACGAGGCGCTGGATCTGGGGGTGGAGACCCGGCTCGACACGATGGTCATGGACGTGACCCCGATGCGGCAAGTCTACGTGACGAAGCGAGACGGCTTCGAGGAGCTACAGGCGCGGGCCGTCGTCCTGGCTATGGGGTGCCGCGAGCGGACGCGGCCCCAGATTCGGATCCCGGGGACCCGACCGGCGGGCGTCTACATGGCGGGCCTGGCGCAGCAGTTCGTGAATATCGAAGGATGGATGCCGGGCAAGCGGTTCGTGATCCTCGGCTCCGGTGACATCGGAATGATTA
>Ga0207797_1003660_pt1 | contig 10096 bp, 4 predicted proteins | sample PRCRCaboRojoPR_6_FD_187275 | JGI IMG/M metagenome (GOLD analysis project Ga0207797, IMG submission 187275) | Marine sediment microbial community from Cabo Rojo, Puerto Rico - PR CR 10% Liquid 1 (SPAdes) | ecosystem: Environmental > Aquatic > Marine > Coastal > Sediment | place: Cabo Rojo, Puerto... | reverse complement strand
CCGATGTTGTTATTGGTCACTCCGGCTGCCAATCCCGCGACCATGGTGCCGTGGCCCTGTCCGTCATCCGGATCATTGTCTTCTTTTTCATCATCTTCGCCAGCGGCAGCGTTTGCAGCGGACTTTAAAAAGTCCCAGCCGTGAATATCATCAACTTTGCCGTTGCCGTCGTTGTCGATGCCGTCAAGTATTTCGTCCTCATTTGTCCATATATTATCTTTTAGATCTTTGTGGTCGTAATCTACACCGGTATCGATAATAGCGACGACCACAGAGCTGTCTCCTTGGGTAATATCCCAGGCTGCAGGTGCCTGAATTTGCGGCAGATGATACAGATCATCCCAAAGCGGATCATTCGGTATTTTATAGGCTGTTTGAATATAATTCGGCTGCGCATATTCGATATTGTCGTGCCTTGCAAACTCCTGCGCCACCTTTAATGGATCATAGCTCTCAGGTATGCGCAAAACATGAATTGCTGACAAATCGGTTGCACTTTTATCAGCTGGTGGCTGTTGTTCGGGAAAAAGTTTTTCCACACTGTTCACCGAATATTGCCGTAACAGCGGTTGTACAACAGACCGACTTTTATTTAAAGATCGTTCGGAACCTTGAGATCTGAATTTGACAATGACAACGCCGGATTCGTATGTAACATCCTCTGCCAGTCCGGCAGCAGTAAACGTCAGCACAAAAGCAAAAAACAGGTGTGAGAAATATTTAAAATTGACCACAAAAAATCTCCTCGGTTAGTAAGAACCCTTTCTGATGATATCCATATAATTTCTGTTGTGTACTTCACCGTTCAAATTGGAATGAATCAACTCATAATGGTTAAATCCTTCCAGCTCGGCAAAAACAAATATAACACCGTTTTGCAGTTTGTGATAACGCCACTTTTCATGTGGAGATAAATTGGGTTCGTTCGGGAACAAATCGCGTTCATCTGGCGGGCCATAAACGACATAAACCCTGCCGCGGTCCGTTTTCCAGCCCGGCCTTCTGAAAGCTTTAAAATTATCATTGGCGTATCTTATTCGCTGGAGATATTCTTGCCGGAATTCATTGATACCGGCTTCCGGTGTTGTATTATTTGCATTCCAAAAATTGAAGAGAAAGGTACGCTTTTCCGTCAATGTTGTTACTTCTTTCCAGGATTCTTTGGCTTCAGCATTTAACAAATAAAAAATGTATTCAAATTCTGCAGCGGCCAGAGATGAGTCCATTTGCGCAAAAGGACTTTTGTTAAAATTCCGGGTAGCTGCGGTAAGTTGGCGGCGTTCATCAGATTGGTAGACATAAAATTCTTTCGACTCGTCCGCCAACACCGTGTTATCGTGTTTTAATTCAATTCGTAAATTATAAACACCAGACTGTAAACGTCCGACATTGACCATCCCGTATTCAACCTGAGGATGAACAGCTTTATTCCGTTCAATCTTTTTGGGTTTAATTGTTGGGACGGCATTGTCTTGTCGGTCTGTCACATAATATTGCAACGAATATGTGTCCTCACTGTCTATTTTTTCGGGCAAATTGTAGAGTTCAGTATAGAAAAACAGCATCGGCACTTTACGGCCGTAAATGAGGGAAGGATTCGGAGTTACCAAAAGGGTATTTTTGTAAAAAGGCGAATCCTGCTTTCCCTGCGCCCGGCGGATAGTTGAGGCGCACTCCAGATCGCTGAACACCACTTTGGATGAGTTTTCCTCGACTGTGAGGTCGAAAAACACCGTATCGGTATTGGTTTTCTCATTTAAATCCTGAAGCGAAAATTCACAGTCATATTCTCCGGCCGGGATTTCGAAAGAGACTTGATCAACAACGATATCACTCTCTTTGATAAGAGATGTATCGTCGATCGACTGCTGATTTTTCCAGGCAACATTTCTTAAAAGAGAATCGTCCTTAAAGACTTTAAACTGTGCCAGCAGCAGAGAATTGAATTTATTTTTTTGTTGAACGTATGTGATTTCGGATTGACTGAAACTATAATAAAGCTCCATCCACGGCTTGTTTTCCGCATTGCGGAAAACAGCCCAATCGACACTGCTCCGAATGTTTTTTGACAGCAGTGAGGAGAGACCAACCATTAACAGCAGAAAAGTGATTAATTTTTTTTTCATTTCAAGACCTCATTTTTGACAAAAGATCTCAATGTTTTGCTCAACGCTCATAATGTAGACGTTCGGAACAAATACGGTTTGAATCAGCAACTTATATATTTTCAACGCCATTTACAAGGCAATAGTTTTCATTTTTTTTGTTCTTTGGCTGTTTGTCAATTCCTTCTGTTTGGCCTTGCCTGGTGAACAGAATCTTTATTGGAATATTCTATCAGCAACAATCCCGAAAATACATAAAAAAAGGGCTGATCCGAACCGGACCAACCCTTTTGATTCATATGTCTATTTCGTTAAAATCCGAATGTAAAACCAAACCATTGCGTGTCATTAAAGTATTCGGTGGTTTGATAAGCATAATCGAATTTTAGATTAACGCCAGCGGTTCCCAGTTTAAATCCGGCACCAAAGGCAGGCCCAAAGAGATAATCTTCACTTTGGCTGACAAAGCCTTCGTTTTCGTCAGGAATACCCTGTTTGTAGGCCAGGGAATAAGATCCGCGCAGGAAGAACATGTCTTTGAATGAATATTCCGCGCCAACGATGTACTGATCAAAGGCAGAGGAATTATTCACAAAGGTTCCTGAAAGATCGACGACGTTATCGGCAAAATCGAGTTCATAGCCGACACCGATCTTTAACTGGGTTGGCAGATCAAAATCCATGGGAATCATGGAAAACGATCCTTCTGTTGAACCAGCTTCGGTTCCTGGAAGCTGCGTGCTGTATTCGAGGTCTGAACCCTGGAATTCCATACTGGTTCCGAAATTTGCCAAAACCACGCCGAGTCTGAGACCGGTTGCATCGTTTATGTATTGCAGACCGAGGTCTGCGCCAAAACCGGTCGCGCTGACAGACTGGATTGCCTCGGAAATCACCTTACCGTTTATGCCAAAATGAATCCGGTCGGTGAATTTCCGGCTAAAGTGAAAACCCAATGTAATGTAACTTGGTGAAAACACCGTGCCTGTGCCTTCCGGGTTATCGACTGTGGTTTCCATAATATCACCAAATGACAGTGATTTAACATTGATACCAAAATTACCGATCGTGCCCAAATTGGCCAAGGCGCCGAAATAAGTCACATTAATATCGGCAAGGTAATTTTGATAAGATAATACAGCTTCGGCCTGAGTGTCCATAACGCTGGCGCCGGCAGGGTTCCAATAGACCGCGTCTATGCCGTTCACCATAGCGATATTAGAGCCGCTCAATGCTGTTGAACGGGCGCCTACGGGAATCAAAAGTTCCGAAGCTCCTGTGGTGGCTATTTGTTTTCCTGAGCCGGCCATTGCAGACGCACTCACCAGGAGCAGAACGCAGGCAATTACGAAAAGACTTAATGTTCTATACTTCATACCTGATTCCTTTCTGTTTATTTGCAACTCTTACCGTCTTTGTGGAATTAAACATGATTAATAATACAGCAGACGTTCAGCACGATTGATGACAGCTACTTTCAGTGTAGTTTCACCAACGTTCTCAACCTCAATGTGCATCAGATACATTCCACTGGCGACGGGCACATCAGATGAGTTACGCAAATCCCATTCGGCATATGTCGCACCATCGGTGCCCTGAGCCTGACGGGTTGCGTCATCAATCACCTTGACTAAATTGCCGCCCAGATCGAATATGCGGATAGTAGCATTCTCTGCTGGCATATTGGTAATGCGCATAATTCGATCGGTCGGTGTGCGTTCTGCAGGGTTATAGCCATAATACGGATTTGGTACAGCCGTGATCTTGTCCAGATTCGCTTTAGCCACTTCTTTTGCTGTTTGCGGAGCTGTGGCTGTGAACTGAAATTTATCCGCTGGCAAGTTTGGATGGCTTGCGTAAATATCGATTGTGAATTCTCCTTCCAGATACGGATGATCACCGCGGGCTGAGGGTCCAATGGCATACAACACATCAGAAGCCGGGCCCCAGTTCTCATTGTCGTAAATGGTCGTGGGATCTTCCACATAGGTGCTGGACATCATAAAGATATATTCCCGGCCGCCTAAATCGGCAAATGTTTCTGTTGCCGGGTCCCAGCCCATGTCCCATTTATTGTTTGCAAGACGAGGAGTGTGGTTTTCATCGAGTCCTGCAATGCTGTCGCTTTCAACAAAACAGACGTTGAGTTGTCGGTCATTCTCCATATCCCAGACAGTAAAGGGAACAGTGCCAAGGCCTTCAAAAGCATAGTCCTTATCGCGACGGTAAACAACGGCATTTTGCTGATGCTGCAGCTCCGGACCGGAGAAGCGTATTTGAACATTGACATAATCCCCAGGGCCTACTGTACTGCCAAAGAAATTAGCACCGGCAAATAAACCGCCAAAAAGGGCATGACCGCCAAAATTTGTTCCGCTTATCCAGCGTGGTCCTTCAAAATCCCAACCGGTTAAATAGGTTGCAGCAAGGTCCGGAGGATAGGCATCGCCGAGCCGGTTGAAATTGATACCCGGGTCCGGGCCGATAACTTTGACCATCACACCATCAACGACCGGATAGTCTTCATTACCGGATTGATTGGTTTGATTTCTCAGCTCATACTCGCCGTTTGTTTCATTTTTCAGGTGCCAGACATAGCCATCATCCTGGGATGCGAATTCAACGCTATAAGTGTCTCCGGTAATCTCCAACGGATTAACAACTTCAGCGACAACGCGGCCATCACTTTTACCGGCAACATGATCCGCTTCGATGGTGGTTGCGGGGTCAACTGAAGCAACCTTGTTTAAAAATTGACCAGGTACGACTTCCAATGTATTCAAACCGCTTTCGACCACCTTTGGTGATACGTCAGGATTGACAGCATAAGCTGTAACCGCGTAATAGTATTTTTTATAGTTGGCCAACGGCACACCTCTGATCTTGTCCTGCTCCAGGATAAGTTTGTGAGTGAGACCGGTATTGGAGCCAAAAGCAACCGGTTTATTCAAAACCATACCTGTGGCAGCATCATAGGTATCATCGAAAATAATACCGAGTTCGTCGTCGATATCATAGGTTGCAACCCGTGTCCACGGACCGGCAGCCGATTCACCCTGATAAATGTTGTAACCTTCAAAGGTATAACCGCTGAATTCATAGTTTTCGATTTCTTTGTACTTGCCCTGATCATCACTCCAGACCAATACAGCCTTCTGGTCCAGACCCGATGCAGCAACCACAGGAGATGGCGGCTTGGGCAGATCGAAATCATTATCAAAAGCATTCTGGGCAAAAGAGTCAAAGAACCGCAGCGAACGAACCGCAGCGATATTGTCGGTTCCGGGAGCGATAATCTTTGCACCGACAATCACCTGTTCATCACCGGCACCAAGAGTGAATGGACCGGAAGAAATCAGGAATCGACGGTCAGCCGGTTCAGTATCCAGATAACCGGTACCTGCTACCGGATCGCCGGCAAAGACGAATTTTGTCGGGTTGCCTTCATTGTCCGTGTAGGCAGAACCATCACTGGCTAAACCCTTCATAAAATTAAAGCATTGGGTTGCATCTTCGGGATCGCCAAATGGGTCCGGAGCGCCATTCCAGTAGTAGACAAAAGACGTCATGGGCAGGAATTCGCCATCCACCAGCGGGCCTTGAAAAAAGTCAAAACCCAGTGCCGGTGGTGTCGTGCCATAGGTGGCGTCCGTCGGACTGCCATTGTAACAGTAACCCATGCTCAATGTCGTGTCACAACCGACAACATCGTCTCCAGCATCACCTAAATCTGGGTCATCCCAGACAGCAATGTAGACAGAGTCATAATCTGTCGAGGATTTGTTGATTACCGTCCATTTGAGAAACATCACATTACCCAGCGGGTTGTTTGTGTTATAGCCAAACACCTCGGTCTGGACTTCGATACCCATGGGTTTTGTTGAGAACAAGTTTGCGTGGGCAGCCGGATCGGCATCGTTAATGGTGAAAAACAGCGTCTGATCACCCGTGAGCTTTGGCTGCTTTTCGCCATTTTCAGTGACTGCAGGAGCACCCTGGTCATAAGGCCAGGAATCCCAGTCTCCGGTGCCGTCACTGTTAATTTTATAAATCCGGTATTCCTCAGCTTCGGGGTTGGCCGGATTGCCGTTTATAATCGGTCCGGGTTGATATTCACTGGCGTACTCGGCACAAGCGGTACGCACTTTGCCATCCGGATCTTTACCAACAATCCACAATCCTGAAGCATAGTCGATTGTTTTGTTCGTTCCTTTTGGCCATTCCATACCGGAATTACCAGTCACATCGTTATCCACGATTTTGCCATTATTTGTAAGCCAGCAGGCTATGGTATTTCCGTCAAACTGCTCGGAATAGCCCTGTGTTACAGGTTTTGCTAAAGTTGCATCACTTTTCGATTCGGCTATAGCCGGAGGACTTGATATAAAGACCAGGGCACATGCCAGAATCGATAAAAGCGCTATGCATCTGACAATTCTATTCATAACATAATCTCCTGTTTAATTCTGTTGTAGCCGTCTATACTGGACGTGCGAACGGTTAAATTTGCACTGTCTTTTTCCGTTTACAAGCTGAAACGAAGTCCCAAACGAACCTGGCGAGGTGCTTGCCAGTTTTCAGGATCGTTTATAAAAGAACGATACATTTCAGCAGCGCGTTGTCCACCGTTTGATTCGATCCAGGCCTGGCCTCGATCTGTTTCCAACCAACCATTTGTATCGGGTCGGCCTGTGGCTTCGTAAATACCACTGGTATAACCCATTGATCCGCTTCGTGTATCTTTACGATTGAATGGTTGTTTGGTGTCCAGCAGATTCATCACCCACAGATAAATGTTAAAGTTTACACCTGCGAGCTCGATATCGCGGTCAAGTCTGAGATCCAGGTTGTATGTCCAGTCTGTATAGACAGAGTTGACACCGCCAACCGGATAAGCGGTCGAGAATGTGGCTTGATAAATCGTATCTTCAACACGCTTTGGTGTGTATGGGAAACCACTTCCGGCATTGAACAACAGGTTCGCACCCCATTTGTTAAATCGATAGTCCAGATTGGCAGAAAGCGTGTGTCTCTGGTCATACGACAACGGGGCAACAAAAATCGGATAGTATTCATTACCAATCCAGGTTACATAAAAGTTACTGGCGGATGTAGAACCTGTACCCTGTGCAAACTGCAATGTGTAATTCACGTTAGCTGTCAAGCCGCCTGTCGGACGAAGTTTATAGGTAAAGGACATGCCTTTGACTTTGCCGTAATCGCCATTTTGATATTGAGCATAGGTGCTCGGGCTGGCGTTCTGGCGGTTCTTGAGAACAACATGATTGGTGATTTCTTTATAGTAAGCTGTAATGCTCAGCGACGAGCTGTTGGTGAGCTGCTGAGCGATACCAACTTCGTAAGATGTTGTACGGATTGGTTCGAGTGCCGGGTTACCAATGTCCACCTGGTTACCCTGGACTAACTGAGCCGCATAATAAGTCCAGCCTGTGTACAAGAAGCGCAATTCAGGCTGCTGGACAAATTTACCAAACTGAGCATGAAAGACCGTGCGGTCTGTCACAGGAAAAGACATACCCAGACGCGGACTTATGCTCAGATGCGGTTCTGTATCTTCCAGTGAAGCCGGATCAATGGTCGCACCTTTTACCTGCACGTTAAAAGGATCTTTTGGCTGTTGGTCATTGGCATTCATGTAATCAGCACGCAGACCAACATTTAACACCAGGTCCGACAATTCGATCTTGTCCTGGATATAGAATGCGCCAATAACCGGATGTTTAGCTGCATCACGACCGTCATCCAATGTGTTTGATGGATCGACCAGGTTGTTGTCAAAATAAGTGGGGTAACCAAAGTTTTCGGTATATGCACCGCGATAGGCAATGGCGGGATCAATGTTCGGGTTATTCGAGAACGTACCGGACAACCGCCATGGCTGTGTCGCGTAACGTCGGAGAGTGTTATAGCGATATTCGACACCGGTCTTGATTTCGTGAGTGGTTCCGATCTGATGAGTAAAATCTCCCTTGAAACCAAGGACATTGGCACGGTTCAATGTGTAATACGGATACGGATAATTTGGCGGCGCATATATGCCCGATCCCAGTCTCAGGTAACTGCTACGCAACTGACCATCCTGAGTCAGGAATGGATTGAATACGCCGTTATTATTCCAGTCCGTTTTATCTGTATAATCACCGAGTTGTCTTTCGTAGACCGGATCATAAACTTCATCGCCGAATGAGCTGAAATAAGCGGTTGCCTGATAATAGGTTTTGTCACTGATTGTGTGAGTCACTTTGCCGTAAACAGAATAGTTGAAATCTTCTTGCGCTGCAACATGTCGATCATCGACCAGGGAACGGAACTGGCTGAAATCACGCCATTCACCGATAGAACCGTTTCCACCGATTTTGATTCGAATCGGATTCAGATCAAATCGCAAATTACCATTAAAGTTCCAATTTTTGCCCCAGTTTGTCGGCAGCGGGCCGTTCTCATTTCTTATGGGGAGCAGCCATTCTTCCTGTGGGACGCCCAATGTATCCAGACCGGTCTGAGACAAGGTCATGTCCTGATAGGTAAAGTCACCATCAAGTTCAGGATGTGTGCCTGCAGATGGCTGCCGGTCAGCTTCATAAGAATATTCACCAGACACAAAAAAGGATACATTATCGGAAAAGAGTGGTCCGCTGGCTGTCAGGTTATACACGTTATAGCCGTAAGAATACGTACTCAGGATTTCGTCCTCTTCGCTGAGAAATTCATCCGTAATAACTTCACCTGCGATACGTAAATCCTCGGCTCCGCTTTTACTGGACGCAACCACGATACCGGAATTCGCGAATCCGTATTCAGCAGAAAAACCACCAGCCTGGTAATTAATTTGTTCAACTGATGTAATAGGCACATCGCCTACGCGTTCACCAGTTCGCAAATTGTTTGAATAAATACCGTCAATGTAATACGCGATTTCGCTTGTACGTCCGCCGCGGACATACATGTCACCCCGGGCCGTAACAACACCGGTATTTGTACTGACAGCGCCGTCCAGGCTTCTCAGCGGCATGTTCTCAATGTCCTGAGCGGTCATGATAGATGTTTCGTTTGTGACATTTTTATTAATCAGCGGACGTTCCGCCGTAATGATAACCTCTTCACCGGTTATCGCTTCGGCAGGAAGTTCAAAGGTGAGTTCGGTTGTCAAGTCAACACTCACCATAACGCTTTTCATCGTCACAGGACGATACCCGATAAACTGGGCTCTGACTGAATATTCCCCTGGAGGAACATTCAAAATGACAAATTCTCCTTCCACGTTTGTAGCGGCACCTAAACTTGTACCTTCTACAACGACATTGGCAGCCGGTAACGGCTCTCCTGTTTCACTATCAACAACCTTACCGGTTACTTTACCGTAAATGGCTGCGAACAATGAAGCAGGTAGAAGAGCAGCAACAAGGATGACTGCCACAACGATTTTACTAACACTTCTTCTCATGAAGATTACCTCCTTAGTTCCCGTTAACTCTGTTGATTAAAGGATAGAAAACATCGCGGTACAACTCCTCTCATCACCTCCTTCCAAATACTTTTTTTACTAAACATTATAACTACAATACTATATCATTAAAATGATTCAATCGGGAGAAAGCGAGAAAAATATGCCCAGTTGCTAAAACAAGCCAAGGCATGTAAAAGCTTGTAAAAAAAAACGCAACAAACTACATATTTTTTTTGACAGGTTTGTTAGTGGCATAATCACAGTGGATCCTTTATACTATCTCGATGAATATAAATCATTTAAAATTTAATGTCAAGTGATAAATGGCTTACAACAGATTGAATCCTATGAATATATTGCAAGGGCTGTCTAAGCTAAATAAATGTGGTTGTTGCAAAGGATTGACAAATAAAGTCGTAAAGGAGTACACCTTGTTGGGTCAAAGCGATGTTTTGATTTTTTGCGGTTATTAATTTTTCGGCAGGAGAATATGCAAAAGCAGGTGTATCGTTGTCACACCCAC
>Ga0207797_1003659_pt1 | contig 10097 bp, 6 predicted proteins | sample PRCRCaboRojoPR_6_FD_187275 | JGI IMG/M metagenome (GOLD analysis project Ga0207797, IMG submission 187275) | Marine sediment microbial community from Cabo Rojo, Puerto Rico - PR CR 10% Liquid 1 (SPAdes) | ecosystem: Environmental > Aquatic > Marine > Coastal > Sediment | place: Cabo Rojo, Puerto... | reverse complement strand
CACCGTACAACGATGATCCGCCGCCTTTGACGATTTCAATTTGATCAACCATTTCTTCGGGGAAATGTTCAAGGCCATAAACTCCAGCCAGACTACCAACGACCGGATCGCCGTCTATGAGAATCTGAGAATATCTGCCGTCCATACCTAAGATACGAACCTGTGAAAAGTTACAATTCTGACAATTATTTTCAACGCGTATCCCCGTATGAAAAGATAGCGCCTCAGACAGGTTACAGGCATGTTTTTTCTCGATCGCTTTTCTTGCAATCACCTCTGTTCGCACCGGCATGTTTTCTACGACGTGCGGTGTTGAAGTGCCAGTAACAACAACAGCCCCCATTTCCAGTATTGTTTGTTCGAGTTCAAATTTTACCGATTTTATCTCGTTTTGCTTGACATCTATGGTCTTTCGAACCTTATTATATCCGATCATGGATGCAACCAGTTTTATTTGACCCGTCGGGGCATTTATGATCTTGTATTCACCATGTTCATCAGTTGCATCACCGATGTTGGTATGTGCGATGATGACATTCACACCTGGCAAAGCCTGATTTGTTTCCTTGTCGATGATTTTGCCCTTTATAACAGCATCGCCAGCCATTGCATTAACAGTGGCAGAGCTGGATAACAAAAGAATAAAAACAGTTATTATTGTTTTAATAATGAATTTCATTTAAAAGCTCCTCATTTTTGATCACTGGTGAGAATGAAATTTTTCAATAAACAGAATTTATAAATACGCGTTGCTCTGTTCATATGGTGGCGCTCTCAAAGGGAGGAGAATAGATGTATATAATGGGTTATGATGCAAGTTGACAAGCTTGAATCGGTTCAGGCTTGCAGCCAGAATGAGCAAAGTGACAATGACAAAGCACAGTTCCAGTAAATGGCTGAGGAAATAATAATAAAATAATTCAATTTTATTATGCTGATGATTCTTTTCAGAACCGTCACTGCTGTTTTTGTTATATGGGTGGGCATGGAAAATTAATGTTCCATCCGCAAGTTTGTGAAAGTGGCCATTACATACCGTATTGATAAGGACAAGTGATAAACTTGTCAATAAAATGATAGAAATAGCACGTATGGATGCTTTTTTTTGCATTTTTTAATACCGTTCTATGTTAGTTTAGAGAGCAATCATCCTGCACATGTTCTGTAAATAAAAGGCATGCGATTAGTATGATTGAATTGTAAAAGTAATGTGTAATAGGAAATATTAAGCGAGTTGATAGGTAGGGGGAGGTCCTCGTTTCAGGAGTGTTTTACTCAGTATTCCTGTAGGGGCCCAAAAGGTGAGAAAACGAAACTGCAAATGTTGATTAATATCTGCTACAAAAATGAATATTATTAATAATAAAGTGAAAAAAGTTAAAGTATTATAGATTAGAGAGAGAATGATAAATTCACTTTTTGAATGAGAATGCCCGGGGAATTGTTGATGATTTTGATTTGCACCGGCGTAAGGATGCGCATGAACGACGAGATTCCCATTTTCATTGACATGAGCATGGGCAAAATAGAAAACGTTGAACTGCGCCCACAGCAGGGTAAGCAGCACAAGAATTATTGCTAGTTGTTGAATTTGCTTTCTAAATTGTATCATCTCTCTTCCTTGTTAAAGACAATAAAATTACGAAAAATAACAGTGATAGTCAATTATATAAACTGAGATGATACGAATCGTAAAAGCACCGGTCACATTTGCCGTTTTTGCATATTTGACTCTGGAAAACTTAGTTTTGATGATCCAGCGCCTGTTTGATGGCCGTGAGCAGATCTTCAATCTTGTACGGTTTGGTAGCCACAGCATGAAAGCCGAAATTTTCATAATTAGCTAAAACCGGATCGTTCGAATAACCACTCGACACCACAGCTTTTGCGTTCGGATCAATTTTTAGCAGTTCGGTAATGGTTTTTTTACCACCCATTCCACCCGGCACAGTTAAATCCATAATAACCACATCAAAAGGTCTGTTTTCATTCAGGCGTCTTTGATATTCTTTGAGTGTTTTTTTCCCGTCATCGACTGTACAAACAGAGAATCCGTAATTTTCCAGAATTGTTCTGGCCATTTCGAGAACAAGTTCATCATCATCCATAACCAGTACGCTGGCGCTGGGACAATCTGGTGCATCTTCTTTTTCCTTTTCCGGAGGAACCGAACTCGGTTGGGCAGGCAGGTAGAAATATAAATTCGTCCCCTCCTCAGGCTGAGATTCGACAAAAATATGTCCGCCATGTTTCTTGATAATTGCATGAACAATCGACAAGCCTAAACCACTGCCTTTTTGTTTTGTGGTATAGTACGGATCAAAAATCTTTGACAGCTCTTTTTCTGCAATGCCTATACCTTTGTCCTGAACCGAAATTTTTATATAATTTCCAGCAGACAAAGAAGGAAAATTGTTATCTTTTTCCAGATGTATATTTTCGGCAGCAATCTGTATGGTGCCGCCATTGGGCATGGCATTATCGGCATTGATAAGGAGATTGCTCAGAACCTGGTGAATTTGGCCGTGATCGACTTTTGCCGGCCAGAGATTCTCGTCGATGTTGAATTGACATTTGCAATTCGACCCGGTCAATGCCAGATTAACGGCTTCGTGGATGATGGTCGTCATGTCGGTAAGTTCTTTGACCGGCTGGCCGCCCTTGGCAAAAGTGAGTAACTGCTGGGTTAACGAATGGGCTTTGGAAACACTCGTTTCGATGTTGCCAAGGCATTTTATCAGTTGAGGCTCCTTGGTTTTCATTTTGGCAAGTTGAGCGTTCCCCAATATTGTTGAGAGATTGTTGTTAAAATCATGTGCAATGCCACCTGCCAGTTGCCCGATTGATTCCAAACGCTGGTTTTTTTGGATCTCCTGCTCGGCTGTTTTCTGTGCACTAATGTCCCGGCTAATGCTAATAAGTCCGTTAATGTTTCCGTTGTTGTCTCGCGTCGGCACTTTATTTGTGGAAAACCATTTGTCTCTTTCATGTTTTAGCACGCCCCTGTGAACCTTGTCCAGTAACGCTTCGCCGGTTTGCAGTATTTTTTGTTCTTCCTGAAACGTTTTCTGTGCAGATTCTTTATCGTAAAAATCGAAATCGTTTTTACCGACAAGTTCGTCCGGTGATTCCAGATTGAACCTCTCAGCCAATGCCCGGTTGCCACGAATGAAACGACATTGCTTGTCTTTGAAAACTATCGTATCCGGCATATTATTCATCAGCAACTGTAAAAGTTCTTTTTCACGAACCGCAGAATCGTATGACCATTTTTTCTCAATAGCCAGGGCAATCTGCTCGGAGACAAATTCAAGAAGATTCTTGTCACGTTCTGTATATGTGTCCGACGGTGTGTAGCTCTGAACAACAACAGCACCAAGAACGTTACCGTCACTTCGCAAAGGAACGCCCAGCCAGGATTCACAAATCGTGCCTGTTTTATCCAGTTTGTCTTCTCTTAAATATTTTTCGATGCCATTACGATCTATAAGAATGGGACGGTTCTCATCGATGACCACTGAGGTTAACGTTCGGGCTCTGGGAACGCGTTTAAAATCATCTTTCTCATCGATAAAATACGGCAAGATGATCGAGTCTTTGTCTTTTTCATCCACCAGGGCGATGAAAAAGTTTTGCGTGTCCATTACCGTACTTAGTGCAGACTGGATGGATTTGAAAAACTCATTCAAATTGGAGCTCAAGTTACTGGCGTTTGAGATTTGGTAAAGAACCTGTTGCAGCCTTTCGGATTCTTTTCTTCGGGTAATATCCTCCAGCATTAAAAGACTGCCGGTCACCTCACCATTTTCAAAAAGGGGACGCCCCAGAACGTGCAGTTCTACTTTTTTGCCGTAAACAGAATAGTATGTGAATTCGATGTCGAAATCTTTTCCATGCTGCAGGTCTTGTAAAAGTGAGAATATTTTATCGCCCTTGGTCCCGGGGATGGAACGAATATCATGACCAATTGCTTCCTGAGCATTATTTTTAACCGGCCGGCCAATGATGTGACCGAGTTCCGGATTTTGATATTGGATGCGTAAATCTTTATCCAGCCGTACAAGACCGATCGGCGAGCTATTTAAAATTTCATTGGTGTATTCATAGAGGGATTTGTATTCCTGCTGACTGTGCTCAAGCTTTTCTTCGAATCTTTTCCGCTCGCTGATATCACGAATGATGCAAAGAAATGCATCCTTGCCGTGCCAGGTTGTCGATGAAACAGTGAGTTCGACGGTCAGATTCGTTCCGGTTTTTTTAACAAGTGCTGTTTCAAGAGTTGCGTGTTTGTTATTCGTTTTAAGAATCTGCTGACGATCAAAACTGTCTAGGTCGGGAAAAATATAGGATATATTTAAAGAGTGCAATTCTTTTACCGATAAACCGGTCATTCGACAGATTCGGTGATTGACATAAAACGGGGTTCCATCTGATGACATGACCAAAATGCCATCGTGAGCATTTTCTGCAATCGCTGAAAAATTTCTTTCCCGCTCACGAATTTTGTTTTCCATGGAATTTTTGTAAAGCGCCATTTCAATGGAGCTGATCAACTCTCTGTCCTCGAACGGTTTTAAAATATACCCGAATGGCTCGGTGATTTTGGCCTGTTCCAGCGTTTTTTCGTCGGCATAGGCGGTGAGATAAATGACCGGGATATTGTGTTCAAAGCGCAAACTCTCGGCTGCCTGAACACCTGTCATTTCTCCCTTGAGAACAATGTCCATCAAAACCAGATCAGGTTTTTGATTCGATGCGATTTCTAACGCCTCTTCTCCTGAAGTTACCATGCCAACAATTTCATAGTCATAGTCCTGCAGTACAGCCCTCAAGTCCTCAGAAACAAGACGTTCATCTTCAACAATAAGAATTTGCGATTTCATGACAAGTTCTCCTTGAAACGAATAATAAATGCTGTCTTTCCTTCAGATGATTGTACTTCAAGTTCACCATCCAGTTGATCTTTTGTCAATATCGAGACAATGTGCAATCCCAAAGAATCCGTTTTTTCAATATCAAAATCTTTTGGCAAACCTGTGCCGTTATCTGCCACAGTCAGCTCTATCGAGCCGTTTTGGTCTGCTTCTAAATTGATGTAAATTTCCCCGTAATCCTCAAATGATGGGGGAAAGGCGTGCTTTAATGCATTGGACATCAGTTCGTTGAGTAAAAGACCTACAGGTACGGCTTTGTCAATACCCAACGGAATGTCGTTGATATCCAATGACAAACCGATTTTTGCGGAATCGACGTGATACGTGCGGTAGAGAGTTGTGGCCAGAGATTTGATGTAATCGACAATATCAACCTTGGCCAGATCCGGGGATTGGTAAAGCTTTTCATGCACCAACGCCATCGACCGGATGCGGCTTTGACTCACCCGAAACAATTCTCTGTTTTGCGCAGATGCCTTTTGGCGTGATTGTAAACTGAGCAAACTGGAAACAATCTGCAAATTGTTCTTTACCCGATGATGAATTTCCTGCAAAAGCAGCTTTTTTTCCTGCAGGTCTTTTTCGATTTGTTCATTGGCAGCGTGACGTTCTTCTTCAAGCGACAAAGCCTGGGCCAATGTTGAAATGACATACAAATCAATATCCTGGAATTTCCGTTTTTGAGTGTCAACTATACAAAGCGAACCAATAGTTTTCTCTCTTAAATTGACGGGATGCCCCAGGTAGCTTTTCAAATGATATTTTTTCACATTCGGATCGCTCTTTTCGTAAATTGTGCCTGTCAGATCATGAATGGCAACAGGCTGGTCTTTCGTGCTCATTGTGGCTTCAAAACAAATGTGGCCCTGAGGCGCATCTTGCCGGGCATAATCTTTTGGCAATTGATAACCGGAAAAACACATAATTGATGTGCCGTTGCAGTCGATTTTGTTATAAATCGAACAAGCCGCTTTGATGATAAGCGCTGTTTGCTCGACAATAAAATCAATGTTCTTTTGTGGATCAACCCCAAGCTGTGTAAAAACCTGGTGAAGTTGAGAAATTTTCTCTTCAGAGCGTTTGCGGTCATCAATATCGTGCGCGGTTATTAAAAAGGACCGTCTGTTCGAAATCGTCACCGGTGAAACTGACGTGTTTATCCATCGACGGCTGCCGGAACGGGTAATAATTTGCGTTTCAAATTCTTCCACCTGACCGCCATCATTAAAAATGCGCCGGAAAATATTCTTTGCTTTCCGATTGGCTAAATAATCTACAAGGTTACACTTTGCATTTTTTTCCTGCGTCATTTGCAGCATGGTCAGGAGGGCATGGTTGGCTTCGCACAGGTTCGCCTTGTCATCGAGAATACCGACACCAACCATCGAGTTGGTGAACAATCGGCGGTATTTTTTCTCGCTCTCGCGCAGTGCCTGTTCAGCGGCATTACGTTCGGTTTGTTGCTGGTTGACAGTGGCCAGCATATCGTTAAAGTTGTCATACAAATAACCGATTTCATCGTCACTTGGCCGGGATACCTGAAGTGTGTAATCCTTTTTTTCCGTAATCTCTCGTGCCCGCTGCGCCAATTTCAAAATCGGTCTTGAGATAATGTGATGACTGGAACGCGCTAACAAAAAAGACAGAAAGAGCAGCACACCACCCAATCCCAAAAGTCCGGTGCGATAATTTGTAATCCTGTTTTTCAACGGTAAAGTCGACGCGACCAAATAAATCGATCCGTATTTTTCATCTTTATAAAAAATCGGCTGAACAACATGCAGTAACTCATCCTGGAATTTGGCTTGTACTGACGGAAGAGGAGGTGGTGTTCGATAGGCTCCGTCTGTCCGATGATAGGCGGCAAAAAAGCGTCCTTTTTTATCATAAACATAACCGTGCTCGATGGCCGGAATGGTGCGTAATTTCTCCAAAATGGATGCCGCGCCTTTATCTTCATCAAAGGATAACGGCGACACACAATATTCACCGATAAGATTGGCATTCAACGTGGTGTTGTAGGTCAGTTCTTTTTTGAACACATGAGTTCCTAAAAGCGAATTGATGACCATTCCCAAAAATATTATAAACATGGACACACTGAAAATGAGAACAATCAATTTGGTTTTTATGGAAATGTTTTTGAATGTCATATCGATCACTTTTCGATAATTTTGCCCAGTTCCAGCAACAAAAAGCTCATATGCAGACCGGCTTTGTCAACCGCTTTTTTATTGATCTCAAAACGAATTTCATCTTTTTCGATGTAAAAATTAATATGCACACCCTGGTTCGCATAACCTGGAGTATCGCCAATCGTCAGCACGGGTTTGTCGCGGAGATATTCAGTGATCCTTCCGATCAACCATCTCTTGGACTGGGAAATAAACAGCATGTGACAGTTCTCCGCCTGTTTCAATGTTGCAATTTTATTTATTTGAACACGCTTGTTTTTAATTTTTTGATCAGCATAAATATCATAAATTGTATCTCCAAAGGGATTGGTCCCATAAATACCAAGGATAAATGGTGACGTCGAGTCGCTTAGTTCTGTGGCTTCCGGCCACTCGACAAAACGGGTAAAACGTTCCAGAAAAACCGCTTTCACTGTATACTCGTCTGTTTGGCAGTATATTTTTTCGCCATTTAATAGAATACATAATAAAACAAGCAGTGTTATTTTGGTGATGCGATTCATTTTACCTGATATTCAAGTTCACAAATGTCAATAATGAAAAATGAGTTTGGCAGATAAATGTCTGCCGTACTGCTCAATGGTGCTGTTCCAGACACTCAGATAAACCGGATCTGTAATATTTAACAAATTTTCTGCATAGACAGAAAACTCGAATTGTTTCCACGGCTGAAAGCCTATATTGAGATTGATAAATGTAAACGCAGATGTTTTGCTGTAATTCGCCCAACTATCCTGGCGGCGATTTCTCGCCGGGTACATGCGGAATGTCGTGGGCGGAACGTAACGCACAGAAGGCGAAACAAACATGGATCCACCGAGGAAACGGGCCATAAATCCGGCATTGATTTTATAATTAGGGTGATTCAGCAAGTTACCATCAAGATCAATGCGTCTGCTGTTGTAATTCAAATCATGCGGAAAATTATGTCCGCTGGATAAGCTGTAATTGGCATTGCCCCACCAGGTGAACTGTTTGCCAAGGGGAGCCAGAAATTCGAGTTCAAGTCCTCTGGACGAATAATCGCCGGTGTTTGTAAAACCAAACGAACTGGGCAGCACCAGGATAATACCTTCGAGTCGCTGCCAATACGCTGTCAACGAAGCAGTTAATCTATCAAAATCGTGCAGCCAGACAAAATCAACCTGGTGCATGATTTCTGAATTGACACATCCGCCCATAGCCTGATGATTGGTTGGCCGCAGGTAACCTCGATTGTAAATCAGTTTGAAGGTGCTGTGCTTGAGTGGATAAAACATCAGTGCTGCACGCGGATTCACCGTAAAGTGATCATCTCCGCGTTGCTTGTTATAATCCAAACGCGTGCCAAGATAAACCGAAAACCACGGCAGCATGTGCACATTCCCATTCACATAACCACCCACCTGATGATCATTGTAATGACGGTCATGCCAGAAACCAGTGACGGGTCTGGCTGGAAAATCTGGATTAAAATGCAGCATTTGATGATTCGGCCCCAAATTTGTAAAGGTGTAGTCAAGGCCGGTGGTTAAGAGAAAATTTTTACCAAACGGTTTAGCGATGTTAAAATCTGTATAAACACCTCTGTCCCGCCACAGAATGTTCACAGGAAGTTTTTTCGCATCGCCTTGCTTTTGGGGAATGAACTCGGAATTGTTCAAAAACGTGGTTATCGACATAGCGACATTCCAGTCGTTGAACTGATTTTGATACGTGCCATTTATAAATGAATTTTGAGAGTGAACCACGTTTACGCGGCCGCGGTCGCTTTCAAAATGCCGGTTGAATAGGCTCATTTCCGAGACGTAGGAATTAAACGTGAAATGTCCGGCATGTGCTTTTAATTGTAATTGATAACTCGGGTAAACCCGGTTGAGACGAGTAGAATATGTGCCATACGGGTGACTGTGAAACCCGGTTTTGGTGTCCAGAATCGGAAAAGGCGTTGAGGCGTGCTGTGTTACTTTACGTCCGTGCGACCGGGCAAAGGTGCCGGAGAGAATGAAATCAAAGTTTTCTGTCACCTGCTGACCAACCTGAAAATGAGCAGCCGTTAAATTGTCCTGTCCCAGGGTAAGGCCAATATTCGTACATTGTCCCTCCATATCTTTGGCTTCTTTGGTAATAATGTTGATCACCCCGGCCAGAGCATCCGCTCCCCACACGGCCGAGCCGGGTCCGCGGATCACTTCGATGCGCTTGACATTGGCAAGCATCCCCGGCATTTCCAGCAAATAACAGGGACGAAAATTTTCAATGGAATTCATGCGATGGCCGTCTATGAGCATGAGGTATTTTTGATTATTGTCGCTCACATTTCCGCGGGCTGCCAGCACAAATTCATCCCGGTCTGCAACGACCTGATAGCCCACTATGCGCTTTAAAATGTCCGCAAGATCATGGGCTCCCCATTCAGTGATGAGTTGTTCAGTAATGATGGTGATATTGGAAGGTGCGTCTTTGATTTTTTCAGAAATTTTGGAAGCAGTTGTTACTTTGACATCCAGCAGTTCTTCAAGAGGCATATCAAACAAATCTCCTGTGTCGACCGGATCCTCAGCCGGCAGGTGTGATGTAATCAAAAAGAAGAAAAGAGTGCCTGCAAGACATTTTAACCTCATAAACGGCTCCCGTTTTGGTCAGTAAAGTCTACACCAGAATAGCGGATTAATCAGTCCTGATAATTTGTAATTTCAAATTTATCAGTAGATTACAAATATGTAAAAGAAAGGGAAAACTGCAATACCTCCAGGAATGCAAATATTAAGCCAGCATAAGATGTATAAAACAAATGACCTATGGGATTTTTTCTATCGGCAGAATATCGAACAATGTATTTTGCAACTGTATTATACATTGCACGATGGGGAAAAAGTTGTAAAATCAACGATCCTAAAATGTTTTGATTGCTTTTTAACGAATTATTGATTAAATCTTTTCTGAATGCCGTTAAAAATATCTCAATAATTTAAATTATGAGAGGTTA
>Ga0207797_1003658_pt1 | contig 10098 bp, 4 predicted proteins | sample PRCRCaboRojoPR_6_FD_187275 | JGI IMG/M metagenome (GOLD analysis project Ga0207797, IMG submission 187275) | Marine sediment microbial community from Cabo Rojo, Puerto Rico - PR CR 10% Liquid 1 (SPAdes) | ecosystem: Environmental > Aquatic > Marine > Coastal > Sediment | place: Cabo Rojo, Puerto... | reverse complement strand
TGCTTTTTTCCGGTGCCGTTCAGCGGGCAGACCGTAGCAGCGATAATCAGGAGGTAAAATGGATACTCCGCGGTGCTGGTTTGCAGCTCAGCAAGGTTGATCTGGATGATACGATAGAGAATAGAGACCGTTATAATTTCAACCTCAATTTTGATTACGAGTGGGGTAACCATTCTGAATTTAAATTCTCCAATATGTACAGCCGAACAGATCGGGAAATTATAAACCGACAGTTTCAGTTGAGTTTGGTTGGCAACGACGGAGAGTATAATTCGTATTGGGGTAAACCAACAATCTATGTGTACAGTTCGAATTTGCACGGTAATCATCATTTACCCTTTGCTGATATTGATTGGGGCGTCAATTATATTACCACGGTTGATGAAAATGATTTCAATTACGGATATGGTTTTAATCAGCCAGGTGTTTTTAAATCACTTGATTTCATTGAAGAAGAAGGCCCTTACGCCGCAACCAATAACGCCACGATTGATCTTGATGCCTGGGGCGGAGCACCCTGGGGAGGCGGTACCTCCAGGCGCGAAGATAATAACTGGTCTGCTCAGTTCAATATACAGCGCGAGTATAATTTGAGTTCCAGTTTAAGCGGTAATATAAAAACGGGTGCAAAGTATCGCCGAAAAGACCGAAGTCTTGACCAGGAAGGACTCAAAGGCCGATGGTCCACATTCCTAAAAAAATACACAGCAGATCACCCGAGTTTAAAAGTTGTTCGTGAAAACGAGTTGGCCATGAGTAACTTTTTGGGCGCTTATGATCCGGGTGATTTCTTTTACGGTGATCATCCGTTTCCGATTACCCTTGACTATAAAAAGCCACGCGAAATGTTCAAAGAGTACCGGAACATTTGGAAAGAACAGATCGCTGACGGTCTGAACGATTATAATGCCGAGGAGTCAGTTACAGCCGGTTACTTGCAGACAGAACTGAATTACAAACAAAGACTAACGTTTCTGGCTGGTGCACGATATGAATATGTGAATAACACATACACGGCGATCAAGAGAACAGATATTGCGGAAGACTATTTCGATGATTCAAAGAACGAGATCACCGGGTCTTTTGAAGATACAACAGCAACACGTCAATACGGTGAATGGTTCCCGCAGTTCCATCTCAAATACAGCATTCTGCAGGACAAATTCTCAAACAAAGGTCTGGATGTCCGGCTCGCTTATACAAAGTCTATTTCACGCCCGGACTTTTTGATGTTATCCCCCAAATATCATCGATCAGACGGTAAAGATTTGATTGAAAAGGGCAGAACAGACGTAAAACCAACCACGGCCTGGAATTATGATGTCTTTTTGACCGGCTATTCCAATCTTGGTATGCTGACTATCGGTGGGTTTTACAAAGACCTGGATAACGTGGTTTTTCTCTATGCACGCAAAGCACGGCCTTCCGATAAGGCGCCAAACAGATACCAAATCGTTAATCCCCAGAATTCAGATAAAGATAACAAAGTCTGGGGATATGAAATTGAATTCCAGCCGAATATGACCTGGCTGCCCAGTCCCTTCGACGGCATTGTTATTTACGGCAATTATTCACAAATCAATTCAAAAGTCTATTACCCATGGACTTTTTATGAATGGAATCCGGAGACATTTACACAGACAAAGATTGATTCTACAAGAAAAAACAAATTGCCGGGTCAGGCGGACAATCTGGTTAACATCAGTCTTGGCTATGAAAAAGGTCCCTTCTCGGCTCGCTTTTCATACTATTTCCAGGATGAAACCCTGGAATGGATCGGCGAGAATGAATTGATCGACGGGTGGGTCGATGAATATGCACGGCTCGACTTTAGTGCGACATATAATGTTACACGAAGTTTTACTGTTGTTCTTAATTTAAATAATATTAATAACCGACATGATCGTACCTATATCGGAATCGATAAGCTGACGGGCAGCGAAAGCGTGTATGGCATGCGAGGTGAACTCGGATTACGATACACATTTTAATATGGCAAAATTATGTTCATTCACATGTTAATCGGTTCTCAAAAAGAACATGAACATTCTAAAACGCCATTGGTATAAAATGTGAGTCAAACAAAAGCTTCTTGGCCAGAACATATCCTATGGAATGCAGATCGGAACGTGCTTGTTAGTCCATAATATAATAGTGTCAATAACATGTTGTTAACTGTTCTTGACTTGTTTTGAATTGCTTTTTATGTTTATTTATAGTACGCAAAATTAAGGATATTTTAAGTTGTGATGAATTATGATCAAGAATTGGAATAAATGTAAAAGCCGTTTCGACTTTAGATATCTATATTCTGAATCACAAGCACCGATTAGATGTTCATTTTTTTATATGCCGTTCTGTTTGTCCTAAACTCCTGCTGGCCACGATGCATCTAAATAATTTTTTACACTTTTAAAGGAGGTCACTATTATGTCAAAGCATTTCCTTCTTGGGTTTGTCATTGTGTCAATTTTCAGTTCTCTGGTCTATGGCGCGCCAACGGGTCAGATTGCTGGAAAGGTCACAGACAAAGCCACAGATACTCCCCTTGCCGGTGCGAATGTCACCTTGCAAGGCACATCTATGGGGGATGCCACGGATCTGGAAGGAGAGTATCGGATCAAAAACGTACCACCTGGCGAGTACACCCTGGTTGTAACTTATATTGGTTATGAAGAAAATACCGTACCTGTGCGAGTTCAAGTCGGCAAAACCATCAATGCTGATGTTCAGCTCGTTTACAAAGTGGTTGAGGGTGAGGAAGTCGAAATTACAGCCCAGGCTGAGGGTCAGGCAGCAGCGATTAACCAGCAGCTTCGGGCAAAGACAATCGTTAACGTGGTTTCCAAGGCAAGAATCCGGGAATTGCCGGATGACAATGTTGCTGAATCTGTCGGACGGCTGCCCGGAGTTGCGGTTCGGCGAAGCGCCGGCGAAGGCTCCCGTGTGAATATCCGCGGCATGTCGCCAAAATTCAATTCAGTCAAAATTGACGGTCAGCGCATTCCAGCTACCGGCCAGGGCCGACGCTTGTTTTATTACAAAGGCGGCGGCGGTGGTTCGGCAAGTACACTGACTGAAGACCGCTCTGTGGATTTGAGTGTGATCTCGTCAGAAGCTGTTGGTGGTATTGAGATTTACAAAGCACTGACTCCTGAACAGGATGCAGACGCGATTGGCGGTTCGGTGAACTTTGTCACCAGCAAAGCGCGCGAAGGATTTCATGGCAGAGTGAATGTTATTCCCGGATACACCGGCTATCATGACTCTTTTGAAAATATCAAAGCCAATGCCACAGTCAGTAACCGGTTTTTTAACAACAATCTTGGCGTATTGTTTTCCGGCGCTGTTCAGCGGGCGGATCGAAGCCGTGATGTTCAACAAGTGAACTGGATTTTACGTGGTGCCGCTTTGCAGCTGAGCAATGTGGATCTGGACGATGCATTGGAAAAGAGAGATCGGTATAATTTCAATTTAAATTTTGATTATGAATGGGGGAACCATTCAGAATTCAAGTTTTCAAACATGTACAGCCGTACAGACCGCGAAGTTATCAATCGGTCATTCAATTTGAGCTTGATCGGAAACGACGGCAGTTATAGCTCAAACTGGAGCAAGCCGACTATTTATGTTTACAGTTCAAATTTAAGTGGTGACCATCATCTATCGTTCGCCGATATCGACTGGGGTATAAATTACATCACCACAGTTGATGAAAATGATTTCAATTACGGATATGGTTTTAACCAGCCGGGTGTCTTTCAATCGCTCGACTTTGTCGAGGAAGAAGGCCCTTATGCAGCATCCAATAATGCTACAGTTGATCTTGATGCCTGGGGTGGATCACCCTGGGGTGGCGGAAAATCCAGACGCGATGATGATAACTGGTCTGCACAATTGAATTTGCAACGTGAATATAGTCTTGGCTCAAATTTGAGCGGTAATGTCAAGACAGGTGCCAAGTATCGCGCTAAGGATCGCAGTTTTGACCAGGAAGGACTCAAAGGCCGCGGCTCAGTTTTCCTCAAAAGATATATCGAGGATCATCCGGATTTAACAGTCGTTCATGGAAATGAATTGGCCATGAGCAATTTTTTGGGCGCTTATGAACCCGGAAATTTCTTTTATGGCGATCATCCGTTCCCGATCACTCTGGATTATGAAAAGCCAAGAGAGATGTTCAAGGAATACCGGAATATCTGGAAAGAACAAGTTGCCGACGGTTTGAATGATTACACGGCAAAGGAATCAATTACAGCGGGTTACTTTCAAACCGAAATCAATTATAAACAACGGTTAACGTTCCTGGGGGGTGCGCGCTATGAACATGTGGATAACAAGTATACAGCCATAAAGAGAACAGATATTGCTGAAGACTATTTTGATGATTCAAAGAACGAGATCACCGGGTCTTTTGAAGATACCACCGCGACGCGTCAATACGGTGAATGGTTCCCGCAGTTCCATCTCAAATACAGCATTTTACAGGACAAGTTTTCCAATAAAGGTCTGGACGTCCGGCTTGCTTATACAAAGTCCATTTCACGCCCAGATTTCCTGATGGTATCTCCACGGTATCATAAATCCGATCAGAAAACGGCAATTGAAAGAGGCAGGACAGACCTAAAACCCACTACAGCCTGGAATTACGATATCTTTTTAACTGGATATTCAAATTTGGGTATGTTGACCATCGGTGGCTTTTACAAAGACCTTGATAATGTGGTTTTTCTTTACGCCAGAAAAGCCCGTCCATCCGACAATGTGCCGGACAGGTACCAGATCGTTGATCCCCAGAACTCAAACAAAGATAATAAAGTATGGGGATACGAGATTGAATTCCAGCCCAATATGACCTGGTTACCCAGCCCGTTCGATGGTATTGTGTTTTATGGAAATTATTCGAGTATCAATTCCGAAGTGTACTATCCATGGACATATTACGAATGGGATCCGGAAACCTTTACCCAGACAAAGATCGATTCCACGCGAAAGAACAAATTACCGGGTCAGGCGGATAATCTTGTCAACGTCAGCCTCGGTTATGAAAAGGGACCCTTTTCCGCCCGATTCTCATATTATTTCCAGGATGAAACTCTGGAATGGATTGGTGAAAATGAGTTGATTGACGGCTGGGTCGATGAATATGCGCGTCTTGATTTTAGCGCGACATACAACATCACCCGTAATTTTACCGTTATTCTTAATTTAAATAATATTAATAACCGTCATGACCGCACCTATATTGGTGTCGATAAAAAGACAGGCAGTGAAAGCGTGTATGGCATGCGAGGCGAGCTTGGATTGCGATATACATTTTAAAAACACTATTGTTGATGTGTAAAAATGTCAAGATAAATTGAACAATGGGTCGTCATTCTACTGACAATGGAACCGATAAGACGCGACTCATCCGAACTGATAGCCACGACTGATATGCTGATACGACCCATTGTTTTATCCCGAAAAATTCTTTTCTAACGATTTTTACTCCGAATACAGTCCGGGCTTTTCATGTTAAAACGGTGTCAAGATGAAAAATACAAAAATGTGGAGTAGTGGAAGGAGGTGAATGCTAAAAGCAGTTCGTTGTTCAAAATCATTTTTATTCATTAATCTAACACATGGAGGTCTAAAATGACTTTTCGTAATGTGACAGTTTTTTCAATTGTTTTGGTATTCATGATAGGCGTTTTCGCTGCTAATGCTCAGATGCGCGAAGTGGTTATCGAAAATACCGGCATGCCGAACGTAATACGAGATGCCATTGTTGCCGACTTGAATGCCGAAGGAGAAGAAGTCGTTAACAACACAAAGTACATCTTGCAACGTGGCGAAACTTATCCCCACACTGAACAGTACGAGCCCAGCCACAAAGTCTGGCTGGAAGCAGAAGAAGGCGACGGTCCGCTACCCAGAATCCTGGGTGTCAGTACTGGTGGTGAAGCACCACGCCTTTTGCGCGCTACAGATGATATGACTTTTATCGGTGTTCGCTATGAGGGTCTGGATAACGATGGTAATCATACAGACAATGCGCCGATGCGTCAAAGAGGTAAAGGAACCACATTGACGGCAAAAAATTGCGTCTTCCCGGACCATCGTCATGAGGTATTCCGTGTCGATGATTCGAATCAGACATGGTACATAGAGAACAACCTAATTGTGAGAAACTACCGGAAGAACGATTGGCGCCGCGGTTATACAATTTCCTATCGTGATCAACAAGTTGATTCTGTAATTATCAAGAACAATACATTTTACAATACTCCTGCTAACATCAGCACAAACAATAATTACACAGGCTGTAATTATCTGGAATTTTCCCAGAATACCGTTCACAGTGTAGGCGGCTTGATGGTTGACTATTTGTATGGCGGTCAATTTGAATCGGCTTTGATCAATTTTGGTGTGGCCCAGAATGTGGTATGCAAAGATAACATCATTATCGACTCGGCGGTCTGGGGCTATGAACCGCAATGGGCTGACAGCATTTTCATCATGAATATCAACATGACGGATTCGACAGAATCAGTCGACATTAGCAATAATAACATATGGCGCGATCCGACATTCCTCGATTTGAATCCGGATAGCGTTGAAATCGTTAAATGGTTCGATCCGGAACTGGAAGAGCTGCTTGGAGAAAAAGGTGCTGATTTCGGTTTTATCAGCGAACCTGTTACATTTAATAACGTACCTGACCAACAGCCACTTCGAGATGCTTTGGTGACTTATTTTGATTCACCAACCGCTCCGTTTGATGTTTACTTGGAATTGCCGACAGAGCCCGATGCAGCCGAAGTTGATTTTGGCTATACCGCTAAAAAGTCACCGACAGCCAGCTCGACCGGCGGTCCGCTTGGTGCTGAACGCTGGTACGACGGTGTGACTGTTGGTGTGGAAGACGAAGCTGATCAGCTTGTTAACTCTTTCACATTGCACGGCAATTATCCGAATCCATTCAACCCGAGCACAACTATTCGCTTTGATCTGCCAGCTCGAGCTGATGTGCAGATTACATTTACAAATGCTCTGGGTCAGGTGGTCTATAAAACACCGATGACATCCTATTCTGCCGGATTGAATAAAGAAGTTTCGATAAATGGTAGTGAGTGGGCATCCGGTGTTTATTTCTATCAGGTCTCGGCCGAATTGCCGAACAGCAAGATGGTAAAATCCGGAAAGATGATGCTGCTGAAATAAGGCCATATGACCTATTTGTAGTACACCTTTCAAGGTGTGCTACAAATTAAATTTACTCTTTTACTCGTAGCACACATCTTTTAGATGGACTACGAGATAAGTATCTTTGTAGTACACCTTACAGGTGTGCTACAAATTTGATAACATCTGAATGCTGACCAATCAAAATAAAATGGCTATACTGATTTATTCAGCATAGCCATTTTTTGAACATATTCAAAATGAACGAGTCCCTGTGATGAAATACCTATATTTTTTAACAATCGCTGTTGTCACTTTATTGGCTTGCCAGCCATCAGACAAACCTTTTGTACCCCCCAAAAATGACACGCTAACTTTTGTTCATCAATATGATTACATTGATCATCCCCAACAAAATCTGCCCGACCCTTATGGCATTGCTTTTTACGCCAGTTTGTACCAGGATGTGAGATTTCCTATCTCAAAAGACAAAAATATAAAAGAGCTTGATGTCTTGTTAGACGCCCTGGGTAATGTACCGCTGCTCATTATGCTAAGATTGACAAACCATCAACTACAGGATATCAATCAGAGTCAAGCCGATGCTGAACTTGATTCTCTGGCCGAAATTTTTAATGATTACAACAATGACATATATCTCGGAGTGGGCTTTGAAGTGAACAATCCCAGATATATGTTCGTGTCATCACTTTATACCAAAGCTCATCGTTACCTTGTTGAGAGATTCAGACAAAACAACGTCAATAATGTGTCCTATGTTTGGCATGTCATCGGTATGGAACCCAGATGGGAGGAACCGATTACACTCGAAAGCTGTTACCCGGGCGATGATTATGTGGACTGGGTCGGTTTGTCGATGCACAACATCCTTCCGCATCATTATCCTGATGATACCTTTTTTAAAAAATCCAGTTATGATAAAGTTTCTGCTTTTGCCTCTGATCATAACCTGCCCATTATGATGTGCGAGGCCAGTACCCGGTCGGTAAAAAATAATTTCAGTTACCGAGGTGATTCACTTTGGGTGGACTGGTATGAACCGTTCCTCGATTTTGTCGATAACAACGATGTCCGTGCCATGTGCCACATTTTTTATTCATTTGAGGACGACTTTATCGTGAATCGGTGGCGTAAAGAAATGCAAAAAGAAAAATATATCCATGCTCGTTCAGAACCGTTTAAATTATTAAACGAGGAGCGCTAACATGAAATTTAACAGACGACAATTCATTCAGACATCTGTCGGTGCCGGACTCGCGGCCTCACTCGCTGGATCCGCACAAGCCACGGTACCGGATAAACCGATTTTCGAAAAGCTTGACGAGGCCGCTGCCCGGCCTGTTTTGAAACGAGAGTATTTTCCGGATCCGGTCATTATAGACTCGATCGAGCTGTTGCACTACAACGGCAATTACCTCTGCCGGGTGCGCTCCAAAGGCGGTGCAGAGGGGTACTGCGTCAGCCACAATAACCGCATGCCGCATTTGTTCCCCATCCAACTGATGCGGGTCAATCCTTTTTTTGAGGGAAAAGACGCCCGTGACCTTGACGAGCTGGTGATGACCGGCGTGATGATGCACAAAAACAATTACAAATATCAGGGCTACGCATTCTGGATTCCGCTGGCCACCGCTGAGATGGCGATTCTGGACATGCTGGGCCGGATTGCGGGTAAAAGCATGGGTGAACTTATCGGCGACATTCACAACACCGAGATTGCCATTTACCGCGCCAATAACAACCGTGGACGTTCTGCCGAAGAGAGTCTCGAACGCATCAAGGCGTTACAGGCCGAAACCGGTGCTAAAGCGGTAAAGTTCAAAGTCGGCGGCCGCCGCAGCAATCCGGAACGACCGCCCGGCCGCACTGAACGCATGATCCCGATGATGCGAAAAGCGTTTCCTGACGACATCTCGATATATGCTGACTGCAACGGTAGCTACGATGCCGAGGAAGCCATTCGCATCGGACGAATTTTGCAAGCCAACGAGATCGATATGTTTGAACAGCCTGTACCGACCGATTACTACGAATCCTGGAAAGCTGTTGCTGATGCACTTGACATTCCCATCGGTTCGGGCGGCGGCGAATTTAGCATCCGCAATTTCCGCTGGCTGATCGGCAACAATGCTGTGCAAATGGTACAACAGGACTTGTTTTATTTTGGCGGCATGATCCGATGCATGAAAGTCGCCCGGATGGCAGAAGCAGCCGGAATGTTGTGCACGCCGCATATTTCCGGGACCGGACTCGGCTATATTTACATGCTGCAGTTTGTCTCGGCGGTTCCGAATGCCGGTCCGTACCACGAATATAAAGGACTGAGTGAGGACATTCCGTTTGAGTGCAAAACTTCAAGTTTAAGACCGGAAAACGGTATCTTGCATCTTCCCCGAGGAATCGGCAGCGGCATTGAAATTGATCCGGATTTCATCAAAAAGCATCGAATATTATCTGTGTGAGCGATTCGCTCGCGTTTCGCGATACTAGTGGCCGGTAAATCCCGGTCTTTTTAACCCGTTCAAAAGGAGGAGCATATGTCTGAACATTTTACTCATATCGCTGTGTACGAAGACACGGCGAGAATCATCCTGACATCGGATGATTTTTGTGATGCATTTACAAAATGCATAACCACTTTTTATGACAGCGGTATGCTTGGCAGCACATCCCGCGGCAACCATTTGTTCGCCATTCCGATTCTTGAAGAATACAAAGACAAATGGGAGACGGCCTTGGATGAACACGCCATGCTGAAAATCGCTTATGCCATCGGCTGGATCACGCACCGCGCTTCGGATCATCAAATGAAACCGGTGCTGCGGGCCACGGAAGCCCTGAACGATCCGCGCTACAACGGCTATATCAATTCGATTTATCATGACGCCATGTCGTTTCGGCAGGTTTATG